>Ga0209698_10000182_pt1 | contig 67260 bp, 42 predicted proteins | sample LitLauG_LLR_2012_FD_187203 | JGI IMG/M metagenome (GOLD analysis project Ga0209698, IMG submission 187203) | Freshwater sediment microbial communities from Pennsylvania, USA - Little Laurel Run_MetaG_LLR_2012 (SPAdes) (version 2) | ecosystem: Environmental > Aquatic > Freshwater > Creek >... | reverse complement strand
CGCGCCGGGCAAACAAGGCGCTCGGCTGGCCGTGACGAACATTGCGAACACAATTATTCACTGGAGTTTCACCAACGCTCCCGCGCCCGCCGCGGCGGGAACGACGATTGCGGACCAATTTGGGAACGTGCTGACCGTGCGCGGCGTCGGTGCGACGTTCACGGGAACGGGCATTCGTCTGCCCGGCGGCACCACGGGCAACGCGGCGGCCAATTCCATCGCGGCGTATCTCGATTTGACGAACGGCATCATTTCATTGCTGACTAACCTGACGCTGGAAATTTGGGCCACGCCGATTTCCGGCCAGCCTTGGGAACGCCTTTTCAGCTTCGGTCAGATGTCCGGAAGCGGTGACGGTCTCGGCGCGACAGGCGAATGGACCGGCACGCCCGGCACGCCCGCGCCCGGTGTGGCGACGGCGGTGGACGAACTCGGCCTTGCACTGGCGGAAGGCAATGCCAGCCTGATGACGGAGGAGTTGAACGCGGTCACGAATGCTTCCGCCAGCGCGGCTGGGATCAGTGTTTCCACGGCGGCGGGCACGCGGCACTATTATGCGATCACCTTTGCCGACGGCGTCGGTGCTTATGGAACAAATGGCGGGCGCATCACCTGTTATCGCGATGACGACGGCAATCCGACGTCCTATCTCGACGTGAATTTTCATTTGCGCAACCTTCACGACGTGAATGCTTGGCTTGGCCGCTCGCAGTATTCATCAGATTCGATGGCAAACGTCGAATACTCCGAAGTCCGCATCAGCAACGTCGCGCTGACACCGCAGCAAATCTATGGAAATTATCTACTCGGCGGTGGCAACGCGCGGACGATGTTCAATCCGGTGCTGACGTCAGTGCATTGCGGCGGCGCGGGCGTGCAGAGTTATGCCGCCGACCAGCGCACCTTTGCCGCCGACCAAAATTACAGCGGCGGCACGGCGTGGAATGCCAACGGCTACAGCTACACCGTGGATGTCAGCGGCGTCACGAATCCCGCGCCGCAGACGGCTTATCAGGACCAGCGCTACGGCAACATGACCTACACGTTCAACAATTTTCTGCCTGGCACGAATTATCTCGTGCGACTGCATTGCATCGAATGTTGCTGGAGCGGCAGCGGCAAGCGCATCTTCAATGTTTTTATCAACGGTGTGAAGGTTTTGAATAACTTCGATATTTTCGCGACGGCAGGAGCGCAAAACAAAGCGGTCACCCGGGAGATCAACACGACGGCTGACGTTAACGGAAAGATGGCGATCCAGTTTGTGAACGTCGTGGACAACGCCTCCATCAGCGCGATTGAAATTTTACAGGGCGGCTTGTATGTCCCCAATAATCTGGTGGCGACCGCGGGCAACGCGCAGGTTACTTTGTCGTGGAGTCCCGTCGCGGGCGTGGCCGGCTACAACGTGAAGCGCGCGACTTTGAGCGGCGGGCCTTACGTCACCTTAGGCAACACCACCGCGACCAATTTCAACGACAATCCCGTCGCCGGCGTCACAACTTATTATTACGTCGTCTCGGCGGTCAACGGAGGCAATGAAAGTTTTAATTCGCTCGAAGCCAGCGCGACCACACCGGTCACCGTCAGTTCCGACACCTGGCTCGGCGGCTCGGGCAATAATTTTAGCACGCTCGCCAACTGGATTTATGCCACCGGTTCTGGACCGGTTTCCAATACCGACGCGCTCGTGTTCGGTTCGGTCGGCTCCACGACGCCGAACAATGATGAAAGCGGCTTCAGCTATTCCACGATCACCTTCAATCCCGGCGCGCAAAGTTACACCCTCGGCGGCAACGCCTTTTCCCTCGGCACCAACAGCGCCGGCGCGGCCATTGCCGTCAACGGCGCGAATTCACAAAGCATCAACAACGCCATCACATTGGTTGGCAGCGCGCAAACCATTTCCACAACCAGTGGAAATTTGAGGCTCGGCGGCGCCATCGGCGGCACCGCCGCACTCATTAAAACCGGCGCGCGAACTTTGACGCTCGCTGGCAGCAATCCGCTGACAAATGCCGTCACCGTTAATGCCGGCACGCTGGCGATCACGGCGGGCGCGCTCGCGCCCGCGGCGCTGATCACCGTCGGCAATGCGTCCGGGAGTCCCGCGGTGCTGTCCGTTTCGGCGGCCACCTTGAATGCGAATTACAATCCGGGACAGTTCTCGTTCAGCCTGCTGGTCGGCGGCGCGAGCGGCGCGGCGGGTGACGTGAAATTGAGCAGCGGAACTTTTTCCGTGAACCAGCAGCTTGGCCTCGGCGCTGGCAACGGCGGTTCCGCAGCTTTCGAGATGAGCGGCGGTACCGCGACGCTCGGAAGTTTCTTTGTGGTGGGTTTCAACAACGACAACGGCTTGTTCAACCAGTCCGGCGGCACGCTGACCATCAACAACAATCTGCTGACCATCGCCGCTGGCGGCAGCGGCTCGGTCAGCACGGTGAACCTGAGCGGCGGCACCTTCAATTCCCTGGCGACGACCGGTTACGGGCCGACCATCGGCGGCGTGTTCGTTGGAGAATTTGGCACGGCCACGCTGAACGTGCAGGGAAATGCGACCGCGAATTTATCCGGCTGGGGCCTGCGCGTCGCGCACAATACCGGCGCGAATGGCCGGGTCAACTTGCTCGGCGGCACGGTTGCCACTACCGCCGCCGGGTCCGGTGGTGGCACTTCGCAAATCAATTTCAACGGCGGCACGCTCAAAGCGCGTTTAGCGAACGCCGCGTTTTTTGCGGGGCTCGGCTCGGCTTATGTTTATGGCGGTGGCGCGAATATCAATGACGGCGGCTTTGCCATCACGGTCGGACAACCGTTGCTTGCGCCAGTTGGTTACGGCGTGAGTTCCATCTCGCTGGCCAGCGGCGGCTCCGGCTACATTGCGCCACCGGTGGTGGCCATTTCTGGTGGCACCGGCAGCGGCGCGACGGCCAGCGCGCAGATCAATCCGGTGAGCGGCGTGGTTACCAACGTTTTCATCACCAATCCCGGCAGCGCATATGCCGCCGGCGATGCGCTCACCGTTGCGTTTCTCGGCGGCGGCGGCGGCGGCGCGACGGCAAACACGCCCGCGCTCGCGGCCAACCGGAGCGGCGGTTTGACAAAATCGGGCGCGGGCACGCTGACGCTGACCAATGCCAATACTTATTCCGGGCCGACGATCATCGGCGCGGGCAGGCTCGCGCTGTCCGGCGCGGGCGCGATTGCCAATTCAGCGGTCATCACCATCAGCAATTCGGCGACCTTTGACGTGTCCGATGCCAGCGGCTACACGCTTGGCCCGGCGCAAGTGTTGCAAGGCGTCGGCACGGTGAACGGCGCGGTCACGGTCAATGGCACAATCACGCCGGGCCTTGGTGCCATCGGCACACTGACCTTGAACAATTCGCCGACGTTCAACGGCATGACTTTGATGAAGATCAACCGCAACAACGGCAGCTTTGCGAATGACCAAGTCAAACTGCCATCCAGCGCGCTGATTTTCGGTGGGACTTTGACCGTAACCAACCTCGGCACTGCGTTGCAGGCCGGCGATGCGTTCCAACTGTTCGGCGCGCCGGGCTACGGTGGATCGTTCGCCGTGACCAATTTGCCGCCGCTGAACAGTGGTCTCGCCTGGAGCAATTCCGTGTCCGTGAACGGACGCATCGCCGTGATCACTCTGGTTTCAAGTGTGCCAACTAACCTCGTGTGGAGTGTTAGCGGCACCAACCTGACGCTTTCGTGGCCGGCCGATCACACAGGCTGGCGGCTGCTGATGCAGACAAATAATTTAAATCTTGGCGTCAGCGTGAACACGAACGACTGGACGACGGTGGCCAATTCTGCAGCCACGAACCAGTTGAACCTGCGGCTGGACCCGAGCCAGCCCGGCGGGTTTTTCCGGCTGATTTATCCCTGAATGCCGTTTCAATCAGAAAAAAGAACATGATCAAACTCTCCCGACAAATTTCAGGCGGCGCATTTTGGATTTTAATTTTTGCATCCGGCATTTCCGCCGCACGCGGGCAGTCCGCCGCCACCGTTACGATTCAGGCGAACCAGCCGGGCGCGGTGGTGAGTTCCAACTTATTCGGCATCTTTTTTGAGGAAATTAATTTTGCCGGCGAGGGTGGAATTTATGCCGAGATGGTTCGCAATCGCGCTTTTTACAGCTCGACCAGTGCGGATTATTGGACGCTGCTTACGCAGGGCACCGCGACGGGTTCCATCGTTGTGGATCCAACCCAGCCGCTAAACACCAACATCGTCAATTCACTCAAGCTGACGATGTTGTCAGGCGCCGGCAGCGTCGGCGCGGGCAACGCGGGTTTCTGGGGCATGACGTTCCAAGCCGGCGCGACATACAACTTGAGTTTCTTTGTGATGGCATCAAACGGTTTTACCGGGCCAGTCACCGCGCAGTTGGCCAGTGCTAACGGCGGCACCATTTATGCGCAGACGAACTTCAGCGGAATGACGACGAACTGGCAGCGTTTCTCCGCATCGTTGGTCTCCAGCAGCACGGACACCAACGCGCAGCTCGTCCTCAGCATTTCCAATCCGGGCACGGTCTGGCTGGACGTGGTTTCGCTGTTTCCGCAGGCGACCTTTTGCAGCCGGAAAAACGGCTTGCGCGCGGACTTGGGGAACATGTTGTCGGCGATGCATCCGTCGTTTCTGCGCTTTCCGGGCGGAAATTTCATCGAGGGCAATAATCTGACCAATGCAGTTCGTTGGAAAAAAACCATCGGCGACTTTTCACAACGCCCCGGCCACATGAACGACGCGTGGGGTTATTGGTCCACCGATGGCTTCGGCTATCACGAGTTTCTGCAATTTTGCGAGGACATGGGAATGCAGCCGCTCTATGGAATCAATTGCGGCCTCGCGCTCGGTTACAATGGCAACACCAACAACACGGTGCCGGCTGCCCAGTTGGGGCCGTGGGTGCAGGACGCGCTCGATGCCATCCAATATGCCACCGGCCCGACCAACACAACGTGGGGAGCGTTGCGCGCGGCCAACGGCCACCCGGCACCATTCAATTTGCAATACCTGGAAATCGGCAACGAAAACGGCGGGACTTATTACGGCACGAATTACGCGATTTTCTACAACACCATCAAGTCGAATTATCCCAACATCCGCCTGATCGCCTGCAACTGGGGCGGCATTCCCACCACTGCGCCAGTGGACGTAGAGGACGAGCATTACTACTCAAGTGCCAGCACGTTCATTTCCTATGCAACTAAATATGACAGTTACAGCCGCAGCGGACCAAAAGTTTTCGTCGGTGAATATGCCGTTACGGCTTCGCCCTACAACAACCTCCTTTCCGCGTTGGGCGAGGCGTCGTTTATGACCGGCATGGAGCGCAATTCAGACATTGTCCAGCTCGCTTCCTATGCGCCTTTATTTGCGAACGTGAACAGCATGCAATGGCAGCCAGACCTGATTTACTACGACAGCGGTCGCAACCTGTTTGGCACACCCTCGTATTACATTCAACAAATGTTTGGCCAGAATCGCGGCGACTCGGTGTTGCCTGCGTCCGTGATCATCACGACAAATTCATCGGGTGCAGCCGTGCATGGCGAGATTGGCGTGGGCTCATGGAATACTGCCGTGCAATACACAAACATTGTCGTGGCGAGCAACGGTGTGACGCTTTATCAAAGCGATTTTATCAATCAAGGGACGAACGGCTGGCGCGTTTTCAATGGCGCATGGATCACGAACAGCGGGCTGTATCAACAAACCTCTCAGATTGCCAATTGCTATTCCACTTATGGGAATACGAACTGGTCCAATTACACGATCAGTTTGCAGGCCCGCAAAACCGGCGGTGCGGAGGGGTTTCTAATTTTGTTCAATTTTTTGGATGACAATAACTGGACTTGGTGGAACATCGGTGGCTGGAACGACACGCTGGACGGTATAGAACAAATGGTCGGCGGCGCTAAAACCACCTATGCCCAGGTTTCCCAGAACATTGCGGCAAATACCTGGTATTACATTCGGATCGTGGTCGCTGGACCACGCGCGCAGTGCTATCTTGGCACGAATTCGGTTCAGGCGGCCACCAATATGGTGCAGGACGTGACGCTGCCAACTCCAACGAGCGGACTGCTGGTTTCCTCAACTTATGCCAATGCTGGCGGCCAGGTCATAGTCAAGGCGGTTAATCCTTATAGCACGCCACTGTCCACGACATTCAACCTTGTCGGCGTCAACGCCATCGCGCCGAACGCCACGCTCATTCAGCTGGCCTCCGGTAGTTCGACCGACGGCAATTCATTGTCCTCGCCTACTTATGTTTTTCCAGTCACCAACGGGATCGCCAATTCAGGAACCAATTTCACACTAACACTGCCGGCCAATTCGTTTTCAGTTCTGCGACTCAGCGCGACCGGCGTCAACAATTACACAAACCTGCTGCTGCAAATGCCTGTTACAATTACGAATGGAATCACTGTCGCGTCCACTGTTTGGGGGCAACAATCCGCGAACTGGAGCAATCTTACCGCCAATATAAACCATGCCATTGTCTGGTCATCCGCAAGCACCAACGTTGCCGTCGTTGATATCAATGGGAACGTCACCGGACTTGCTTCTGGCACAACGCTCATCAGGGCGAGCTATCCCGCGCTTGGACTCTCTGCCACCCAAGCGGTGCAGGTGGTGTCGGTGCCGACGACCTTGGTGCATCGTTACAGCTTCAGTGAGACGGGCGGCGCGACGGTCACTGATTCCATCGGTGGATCGGCGTGGAGTGGCACGTTGCCGCGTGGTGGATCATTCAATGGTTCCGGCCAGCTAACCATCTCGTCAAACCAACAACAATACATCCAATTGCCAGCCGGTATTTTGAGCAACTACACGCAAGTGACCATCGAAGCGTGGGTGACATTTCCAGACGAGATCGCCGTCAACTGTTTCTTCTTCGGCTTTGGCACGTTTAGTGGCAACACTGGTTATAACTATATTTTCTGTGCACCGCGTGCCGGCCGCGCTGCAATAACCAGTGGCAATTATTCCAGTGAGCAAACTGCCTACACGGGGATTGATTTCAGCTCGCACACCAATTTGCATCTCACGTTTGTGTTTAATCCACCTGCCGGTTATCTGTCCATTTATACGAATGGCGCACTCGCCGGCATCAACAATTCCATCACCACAGCCTTTGCCTCGGTGAACGACGCCTACAGCTGGATTGGCCGCTCGCTTTACAGCGTGGACCCGTATCCTGATTTCACGCTGGATGAATTTCGGATTTACAACGGCGCTTTGTCCGCCGCCGAAATTGCCGCGAGCGACGCCCTGGGGGCGAACCAGTTGTTGAGCGCTGAGAGGCCGGTGTTTAATGCTCCGTCGGTCGCGGGCGGCAACCTGATTTTATCCTGGCCATTGGCGTCTGCCGGTTTTACGCTGATGATGCGTACAAATCTTATCAGCGGCTCGTGGACTCCAGTTAGCATGACTGCTCCGCAAATCAATGGCGGTCAATGGCGGATCAGCTTGCCGATGAACAGCGGCGCACAGTTTTTTCAGTTGGTAAGATAATATCCTCCCATAACAAGGAGCGTTGCTAGTAAAGGCTCCGCCAAATTCAGACACGAGCTGGAAACTCCGCCGGTCGTGGGGGTTGGGTTTCGTGGCTGTTTGCTCCCAGGAGCCACGCGGTCGAAACTGCCGTTGCATATTTTTATTCGTAGTTTTGAGGAGTTCGATGTTTCGGAAGCGAGTCATTTATTTTCCTGCCAAGCCGGCACATATGCTTCCGTCCTGCCGAGACGCCGCCATTGGGTTGCGCCAAATTTTAAGTGGTGCCGGGTCGCGTCCCTCTGTTTTATCAAATGACTGAAGTAACCAGGATCCTGCCGGAACTCACTGAATGGCGTTGAGGAGCGTGGTCTGGAGTTGGAGCATCTTGGAACTGCTTTGCAAGGCAACCTGGTAGGAGTTTTGCGCCTGGCTCAAATCCACCAGTGTCTGGGTCAGGTTCGCGTCGGCGACTTGCGAAATGTTCTGCTGCAGGTTGGTTTGCTGGGTGCTTGCCGCCGTGGCGGCGGCGTTGAGTTGCGAGAGCGCCACGCCGTTGTTGGCCACCTGGTAAATGATGTTGTCTTCATCGTGCGCCAGGGCGGGTTGGTCGGTAGTGGAGACGGCATTTGTATTGCCGGCCGCCAGATGCGATTGCAGGGTAAGCAAGTGGTTGAAAAAATCCGCGCCCGAGCGGCTGTCGGTAATCACGCCGCGCGGGCCGGCGCCGGACGTGTTGGCCCCTGGCAGGTCCACGCTGAGGGTTGTGTTCGCGGCGATGGCGTTTTGGGCCACGCTGGAGTTGCCCTGATAGGTGACGCCGGTGACGTTGCCGTTTGCATCCGTGGCCACGGCGTAGGGCGGCTGGCCGTTGGCAGTTCCGCCGAAAAGATACTGGCTGCCGCTTTTACTGTTCATGACTTGCGCGGCCTGTTTGATCAAGGACGTCACCTGCGTCGCGTAAGTTTGCATCTGCGCCGCCGAGTTTGTGCCGTTGGCGGCCTGGGTCGCGATTTGCGTGACCTGGTCGGAAATGGTTTTGAGGTGCGACAACGCACTGGCAGTGAGATTGGCGCGGTCCTGCAGCGTGGAAATGTTCTGGGCGTACTGGGCCGCCGTGCTGCTCTCGGCCTGAAGGTTGAGGGCCTTCTCCATGCCGGCGGGGTTGTCCGACGGAACCTGGATGCTCTGGCCGGTGGTGGCCTGGTTTTGCAACTGGTATTGCCGCGCGGCGAGCAGGTTGATCTGGCTCACCATTGAGTTGGTAAAGGAGGTGCCGGCGATGCGCATAGGATTATTTCAAGGTTTGAGTTCCGTCCACCAATCAGGTTTTCATGGCGATTACGGTGGTGAGCATTTGGTCCACGGTGGAAATGATCTTGGCCGAGGCCTCGTAGGCTTTCTGGAAGGTGATGAGATTGGACATTTCTTCCTCAACGGAAACGCCGCTGACGGAATCGCGCTGGTTCAAGAGCGCCTGGTTGACGGCGGTGGAGTTGGAAACTTGGTTGTTGGCATTAGACAGGGCGTCGCCGAAGGAACCCACATAACCGGCATAGGCGGCGCTGAAGGTCTGGTTGTTGAGCGTGCCGATGGATTGCTGCCCCAGATTCGCCAGCGCCAGCGCTACGGTGTTGTCGCCCGGCGCGTTGGGGGAACCTGCCGCCTGGACCAGCGACGGATCGCTCACCAAGTTCGGATTCACCGCCATCGTCGCCGCGGTGAACCCGGTGAAGAAGTTTTGTCCCGTGGTGCCGTTGAGGCTGTACCCCGAGTTGTAAATGGAATACACCGACGAAATGATGCTGCTGGCAAGTGTATTGAGATTGTTTTGCAGCGTCTTGAGGGTTCCATCCCGCGCGTCAATGGTGCCCTGAATGGAGCCGCTGATGTGCGAGGTCTGGGCCGGAGTGGTGTAAGTCGTGGGACTGCCGGTGCTGGCGGTTTCCCACAAGGTTTGGCCGCCGCCGGCGTCGTAGGTCTGCAGGGCGGCGACTTGTTGGCCGCCGGTGATGAGTTGCGTGCCACCCACGCTCACACTCATGGTGCCGTCGCTGGCGGTGCTCGTTTGCACGCTGACCAGGTTGGACAATTTCTCCAAGTCCTGCTGGCGCAGGTCCACCAGGGAGTTGGCGCTGCCGCCGCTGGCCGTGGCCTGGGCGATCTGGTTGTTGAGACCGGCAATGCTCGACAGGAGTTGATTGGCGGAACTGACATCGCTCTGGAGCGTGGAGGTGAGCGAGGTGCCCAGGCTGGTGAGATTCTGCCAGGTCTGGTTGAACGTGGAGGCGAGCGTCTGGGCCTGGCTCACCAGCGCCTGACGCGCACTCAAGTCCGTCGGATTGGCGGCCACCGCTTGAAAGGCATTAAAGAGTCCGTTCAACTGATCGGAGAGGCTTTGCGTTCCGGTGGCCCCGCTGGTTCCGGTGGCCCCGCTCGTGCTGGTCGTGCCGGTGTTCAGGAACTGACCCAGCTGGGTTTGGGCATCCTGCAGCACGCTCTGCTGGCTGTTCCAATAGCCGGTGACGCTCGCTTCGCTGGCCACCTGGCTGTCGAGCAACGCGTTGCGCAGTTGCTCAATGCCGGTGACGCTCACACCGTTGCCCACCAAGCCGATCGAAGTGGCGGTGGGAGCGTTGGCCGTGAGCACGACGCGCTGCCGGGAGTAGGCCGGGTTGTTCGCGTTGGCCAGATTCTGTCCGGTCACTTGCACCCCGGCCTGCTGCGCCTGCAGGGAGCTGGCACCAAGATTCAATATGGAAAAAAGTCCGGACATGCGGGGTCAACAAATGGCGTTGTACAGCGCCGGCTGGGCCAGCACCGCGCCTTGTAGCACGCCGCGCTCGCCGTAGGTTGCCGGCTGGCTGCCGGGGAAAAACGGGTCCAGAATTTTCTGCATCAGCTCGACCACGCGACTGAGCAGCAAATGATTCTGCCGCGCGCGGCGCTGGATGCGGACCAGCAGGTCGTTGTTTTCCTGCACCAGGGCCTGTACCAGTGCGCGGTACTGGTCCGGCAGGCGCGGCACCAACTCGACAAACGGCGCGGTTTCGGCCAGGCCGAGTTCGTCCGCAACCTTGCGCTGGCGCTGTTCGCGTTCGCGCCGCGCGGCGGCAATGGCTTCCACCTGGCCGTTGATGCCGGCGACGGAGGCGAGCAGCACCTGGGTTTCCCGGCGCATGACCAGTTCCTGCTGCTGATCCAGCAGGGCCAACATGCCGCCGTATTCCTTCAATTCTTCGCGCAAGGATTCAATGAGATGATGCAACAGTTCTTTCATTCAATGGAGGGAGGAGTTGTGGCCGCGCCTGCGGGCGGGGCGGGGGAGACGGGATGAAGCTGGCGGGTGAGCTGGCGTTCCAGCGTTTTGGCCAGCCCGACGGCACCGGATCTGGACATGCTTTCCGCCAACTGGTTGTTGACGAGATCGTGGTAAATGCCGGAGGCGGTGGAATTGTCCGCCAGCTTGGACTGGATGACCGTCCTGGACGCTTCCTGCAAAATCTGCCGGAGCAACACGGCTTCAAACTGGCGCGAAACCTCGGCGACTTTTTGATCCTCGGTCAGCGCATTGTTCTTCGCCAGCCGCTCCAGCGGAACGTCAGCGGCGGCAGCAGAGTTGGTCAGCGGCGCGAGGGTCATGTCAGCGAATAATGAGTTCCGCCTGCAAGGCGCCGGCTTGTTTCATCGCCTGGAAAATCGCCATCACGTCGCGCGGTGTCGCGCCCAGCGCGTTGAGGGCCGATGCCACCCGTTCCACCGTCGGCAGTTCGGGCAGGGCGACGACCGCGGAGCGGTTTTCCGTGACTTCGGTGGTGGTGCGCGGGGTCACCGCGGTCGTGCCCGTGTTGCTGAAGGCGTTGGGCTGCGAGACGTCGAGCGTGGTGGCGACGTTGATGGTGATATTGCCGTGCGAGACGGCGCAACTGGAAATCTTGATCCGCGAGGTGGCCACGAGCGTGCCGGTGCGCTCGTTGATGATGATGCGCGCCGGGGTTTCGGGCGTGACTTCGATGTCCTCCAGCCGGGAGATGAACTCCACCGGTGCGGCCGCGATTCCAGGCGGAATGTGAACCACGACGGAAGAGGAATCCAGTGCGTGCGCCGCGTTGGTGAAGGTGAGGTTGATCGCCTCCGCCAGCCGCGCGGCCGAGGTGAAGCCCGGTTCGCGCAGCAGCAATTCGATGGCGTTGTCCTGCACGACGCTCGTGGAAATTTCCTTTTCCACAATCGCGCCGTTGACGATCTGACCCACGGTCGGATGATTTTTTGTCACGCTCGCGCCGCTGCCGCCGCCGGTGAACCCGCCCAGCGACATCGGACCCTGGGCCACGGCATAAACCTTGTTGTCCGCACCGAACAACGGCGTTTGCAGCAGCACGCCGCCTTGCAGCGATTTGGCGTCGCCCATCGACGCCACCTGCACGTCGAGCCGCTGGCCGGGCTTGACGAACGCGGGAATGTCCGCCGTGACCATGACGACTGCGACGTTCTTGGCCGAGAGCGTGGTCGCCGGGACATTGATGCCGTAACGCTGGAGCATGTTCGCCACGGTTTGTTTCGTGTAAATCGGATCCTTGTCGCCGTCGCCCGCGAGGCCGGCGACGAGGCCGTAGCCGACGAGCTGGTTGTCGCGGGCACCCGCCACCATTGCCAGATCCCGCACTGCCACGCCGTTGGCCGAGGCGCTCCGAACGAGGAGGAGCAGCGCCAGCACCATCGCGGAGCCGTAAGGGAAACCCGGCGATCCGCCCGGCCCGGAATGGTCGGGCACCGGCGCCGGCACAGCCGGACCGGTTCTTGGCAATTCGGCGGCGGCTTTGCGCCGCGCCTGGCCCGGCGAACGCGTTTCGCAGCCGTGGCGGGTTTTGGGATTCAAATGGCGCGGTACGAGCGGCATGATCAGAAAGGGTTGAGCTTGTCCCAGATGCGGTTGAACCAGCCCTTGCGGGTGGTGTCGGTGACGCTGCCTTTGCCGAGAATCTGGATGTTCGCGTCGGCGACGTTCTGGCTGGAAACGGTGTTGTTGGCTGAGACGTCGTCGGTGCGCACCAGGCCGTGGAGAATGATGGTTTGGTGTTCGCCGCCAAACGCGGTTTCACGCCGGCCCTCGATGAGCAGATTGCGATTCGGCAACACGTCAATCACGCGCACCGCCACATAAGCGGCGATTGTCTCGGTATTCGCGATGGACCCGACGCCATCGTGTTTGTGGTCGGAATTGTAGGCCATCGCTGGCATCTGGCCATTGTGCGACAAAAAGCCGCCGGCGCTTTGCGGATAAAGGAACGAGGTGATCGCGGCGCTCAAGCTGGATTGCCGCTCGGTTTTGGTTTCGTTGTTCTTGTTCGCCGAGGTGCTCTCGGAAACGACAATGGTCAGAATGTCGCCGATACCGGTGGCGCGTTTGTCGGCGTACATGGGTTTGGCGACATCGTCGTGCCAGAGGGATTGTGCGAGGACGACCGTCGGATGGAGCAAGGCCAGGACAGCAAACCCAGTTCCAACCAAATTCCCAAGGCCAAACCTCAACCCCCACGGCTGGATGGCCGGAAATTTGGAATTTTTAGATACCTTTTGATTTCGCATAAATTACAGCGTGACGAGGATGGTTTGCGGATTGAGCACCTTGCCAAAAAGATCCTGCCGCGACACCACATTGCGGGCGCGGATCATCTGGCCGGGCGCGCCGTCTTCCAGCACCTCGACCTTGAGTTTGATGCTCAACGCCCCGTCCTGCACCAGCACATCGGCGAGTTGTCCGCGGTGAATCACCGGGCGGGCCTTGACCTGGCGGGCCAGCACCGGCGTGCCGGCCTGGACCGGTTCGCAGAAATCGAGGGCGGGATCGTCCGGGGAAAAATCGGCCAGCGGTTCGTGGAGCGCCAGCACGTCGTGCCGCTCAAGGGCCACGTCGCTTTGCGCCACCGGATCGCCGCGTTTGAGCGGGCTGCGCGCCATCCACATTTCGCGCCAGACGCGCGCCTGGACGGGGAGTTGAAATTCGCCGAGCGTTTGGTGCGCGGCGCTCAACTCGAACCGTACGAAAAAGGACGAGGTCAAGCCGGTGCGCGGCATCTCGAGGATTTTCAACGTCAGCGGTTCGTCCGGCACGACGCGAGGCTTCCAGGTCGGCGCGGGGCAGTTCAATTCCAGTTCGCCCCGGGTTTTGACGTATTCGTGCTGGAGCGTGGCGGTGAGCAGCACCAGCAGGTTGGATTCGGTCAGCAGGCGCCGGCGCGGCGCGGCGGTCGTCGGCGCGGCTTCCTCCGCCGGCAGGCGGGTGGCAGACCCCAAAGCCAGGCCGGCGGTCAGCAGCGGGATTAAGATGCGGCGCGAAATCATCAGCGTTTGAGGTTGTTGCTTTGTTGCATCATTTCGTCGGCGGCCTGAACAGCTTTGGAATTCACCTCGTAGGCGCGCTGGGCCTGGATGAGATTGACCATTTCCTCGACGACCTTGACGTTGGAAAGCTCCAGGTAGCCCTGGTTCAACGTGCCAAACCCGTTCTGGCCGGGCGTGCCCAACTGCGGCGTGCCGGACGCGGAAGTCTCTTTGTAAAGATTGCTGCCCAGGCTTTCCAGTCCCCCTTCATTGCTGAAGCGTGCGAGCTGGACCTGGAAGGTGGTGCTGCCGCTGGACGTGGTGTAGGTGACATTGCCGTTGGAACCGATGGTGACTTGCGCCCCGGTCGGTACGGGTTGAAATCCGCCCTGCACGGGCAGGCCGTCGCTGGTGACGATCCGGCCGTCGGCGGCGGTTTTGAAGGCGCCGTCGCGGGTGTATGCAATCGAACCGTCGGTTTGCTGCACTTGGAAAAAGCCGTCCCCCTGCACAGCCACATCCAGCGGTTCGCCGGTCTGGGTCAGATCGCCGTTTGTGAAAATGCGGGCGGTCGCCACCGGGCGCGAACCTTGGCCGACCTGGATGCCGGTCGGCACGGTATTGCCGGAGCCTTGATCGGCGCCGGGCGCGCGGGTGGTTTGATAAAGCAATTCTTGGAATTCAATCTTGCTCTTTTTGAAGCCGGTGGTGTTGACGTTGGCCAGGTTGTTCGAGATGACATCCAGGTTCATCTGCTGGGATTCCATCCCGGCGGCGGAGGAGTAAAGGGCGCGGAGCATATTTCAATCGGTCGAAAGTCCAGAGGCGAGAGGCGAGGGCTGGACGGGATCGCGAAAGGAACGCGCTCGACCTTCGGCCTTCGACTTTCGACAACAATTTTTTTTCATCAATTTGTGCCTCCGAGATCGGTGATGGCGCGACCCATCCGATCATCCTGCGCCTGGAGCACCTTTTGGTTCGCCTCAAACATGCGCATGGAGGTGATGAGGCTGGCCATTTCCACGGTGGGCGAGGAGTTGCCGGTTTCCAGAAATCCCTGGCGTACCATGGATTTGCCCGCGCCGAGCGGCTGGGCTTCAGGCTTGTCCGCCAAAAAGAGTCCGCCGCTCAACGGCGTGAGCGCGCCGGGCTGGCCGAACTCGACAATTTGCAGGCGGCCCTTGGTTTCGCTGCCTTGGCTGACGTCCCCCGTGGCGGACACCGTGATGGGCGCCGAGTTGTTGGGATTAACCCGGATCGGTCCATTGCTGCCCATCACCGGATAGCCCTGTTTGGTGGTGAGCTGGCCCTGGGAGTTGAGTTGAAATTCACCGTCACGGGTGTAACCGCGCGCGCCGCTGGGCAACTGCACTTCAAAAAGGGCCTTGCCTTCAATTGCGAAATCCAGCGCGTTGCCGGTGGTGCGCATTTCACCGGGTTGAAAATTGGTGTAGGCCGTGGCGCTGGGAATCACATACCGCGGCCCGCTCACCCCCGGCGAGGCGAGGCCGGCTTCCACCGAGGAGAAGGACATGTCCTGCTTGCGGGTGCCGGGTGCCGCGCCCGAACCGAGATTCTGCGAAATCAATTCCTCCCAGCGCGAATTCGCGTTCATCGCGGCGGCGGCCTGGTACAAACTGACATTCATGCGAAGGCGTGTTTAGCAGCGCATGTGCCACGAGCGGAAACCGCCGGATTGGCCGCGTCACCACCGAGCGCCTGCGGGGTGGTGGCAAAAGGTTCCGCGCCGATTGCAGAAATTGCCGGGCGTCATCGGAGGCCGCCGCGGAACCGCTGGCTCACGCCTGGTGGGAAAGACTGCTCGCGGAAAGTTCCTCCCTGTTGCCGCGGGCGCGACCCGCGACTTATTTTCGGCGCATTGTGGCGCGCTTGAGTTCGCGGTCGGCGTCGCGTTGCTTCAAATCCTCGCGTTTGTCGTACTGCGCCTTGCCCTGGCCGACGCCCAACGCGACCTTCACCTTGCCGTTTTTCCAGTAAAGCGAGAGCGGGACGAGCGCGTTGCCCTTCACTGATGCCAGCGCGAACAGCTTGCGGATTTCCGACTTGTGGAGGAGCAGTTTGCGTGGCGCTTTCGGGGCGTGGTTCTGCAAATTGCCATGGGAGTATTCGTCAATGTGCGCGTTGTGCAGCCACACCTCGTCGCGCTCCACGCGCGCAAAGGCGTCACCAATTTGCCCCTTGCCGGCGCGCAGGGCCTTGACCTCGGTGCCGTGCAGGACGATCCCCGCCTCGAAGGTGTCGAGGATGTGATAATCGCGGCGTGCTTTCGAATTGGAAACGATGTCCGCCATGGAAAGTGACGGGTGGCGGGTGACGGGGGTGTCGTTTTGCCAATCGTCACGCGGCACTCGTCACCCGGCGGGCTAATGTTTTTTGGCGCGTTTGCGGGCGGTGGGGCGGGTCAACTCGACCAGTTCCGGCATCTCAAAGCCGATTTTTTCCTCGATGATTTCCGTCAGCGCGATGTCCGCCGCGCCCATCTGGCCGGCGTCCACCAGCGGCCGGCTGATCCGGCCGGCGCCGGAGTTCAGTTGCCGCACGCGGCGGGAAACCATGTTGATCAGCACGTTGGGGTTGCCAACCTTTTCCAGAGCCTTTTTGCAGAGTTCAGCGTTCATTGGTCTAAAATCGAGTCGGCAAGCGTATCTGATAAATGCGGCGGCGCAATAACAAAAAAACAATAAAATCAAGCCGGCGCCTCCCCAGATTGCCTCCGCAGCCCGCCTGGAATCGTGGTTGGGCAGGTCAACTGGCGCGTTCGAGTCTGGTTCGCGCGAGCGATCCGCAGAAAAATTCCCTTCAAACTTCCCGGCGTTTCCGGCAAGTTGCCCGCATAATTTTATGGCCGCCAAAAAATCATCCTTTGACCTGAACCGCTTCCTCGCCACGCGCACTGAAGCCGTCAACGCCGCGCTGGACAAATTTATTCCGTCCGAAAAAACCAAACCCGCCACGATTCACAAGGCGATGCGCTACTCGCTCTTCGCCGGCGGCAAGCGGATGCGCCCCGCCGTGCTGCTCGCCGCCGCGGCAGCTTGTGGCGGTTCGGAAAAAGATGCCATGCCGCTGGCGTGCGCCGTCGAGTGCATTCACACCTACTCGCTCATCCACGACGATTTGCCGGCGATGGACAACGACGATTTCCGCCGCGGCAAGCCGACCAACCACAAAGTTTTCGGCGAAGGCATCGCCGTGCTCGCGGGCGACGCGCTGCTGACGCAGGCGTTCGAGATCGCCGCGCAATGCAAAAAATTTCCACGCTATCCGCACGACAAAATTATTTTGGAAATCGCCAAAGCTTCCGGCTCGTTGCAACTCGTCGCCGGGCAGGTGGCCGATCTGGAAGGCGAAGGTAAAAAACTTTCCGTGGCCGAACTCCGCTACATCCACGAACGCAAGACCTCCGCGCTGCTGTGCTGCTCCGTGCGGCTCGGTGGCATGAGCGCCAACTGCACGCCGGCGCAACTCGCCGCGCTCACCGACTTTGGCTACCACGTCGGCCTCGCATTCCAGGTGATTGACGACATCCTGGACGTGACGCAGACCAGCGAGCAGCTCGGCAAGACGGCGGGCAAGGACGTGGCCGTGCAAAAGGCGACCTATCCGGCCATCGTGGGCCTGGAGAAATCGCGGAAGATCGCGGCGCAACTGACGGCCAAGGCGTTTGCCGCGCTGGACATTTTCAAAGGCAAAGCCGTCGCCCTCGAAGCGCTGGCGGAATTTCTTTTGAAGCGGGATAAATGAAACAGGAACGAATCCAGAATCCAAGTTTAGTCGAGCGTGCTGCAATTGAAGCCAAAATTTCGGCGGGTTATCACGTCATTCTGCAATTCGATAAACCTCCCTACCCACCTGAACTTTTACAACGAATAAACAATCTTTGCGGCGAATACGGCAAACAGTTAGAAGTTCGTTTCTATGGAGATTATGGGACTCATTTCGACGCTTCGATTTTATGTTCCTTGCCTGATGTTGCTGCACTCTCAATTGATTGCCTGTCTGAAGTCACGAATCTTACTGCTTTGAGCGACTTGGCAAATCTACGTTGCTTGTCGTTGGGAATCTACAGGCTAGGTGACCAACACATTCTGAAATCGCTTCAACTGCACAATCTTGAAAAATTGGTAATCGGTGAGTCTTTGAAAGCGAATTTCAACCTCGCACCCCTACAAGCCTGTGGCAACCTTGCTGAATTATATGTTGTAAAGCACACAAAGAATATTGATTCGCTGGCAAAACTACCGGCGCTTCGGGTGCTAGCACTTCATTGCATTCCAAAAAAGCAAAGCATTGGATTTGTCTCAAAAATTCAGTCGTTAAGACGGCTGGTGGTGTTTCTTGGTGGCAGAGCAAACATTTCAGAAATTCAGCACCCTAAACTCGAAGAGCTTGAAATTATACGAGTCATGGGTTTTGACAATCTTGATTCCCTCTCCGCATTTCCTTTGCTGCACACGCTGCGGATAGAAGACCAACTTCGTTTGGAAAGCATTCGTTTCTCTTCGTCCAACAAAAACATTCGGTCATTGATGATTTTTAACTGCAAAAAATTGGGGAATTTAGAAGGGCTTGATCATCTCGTAGAGTTAAGAAAAATTAACATTCGGATGACGGTGCTCGACATTGATTCTATTCTTCAACAAAAACTTCCCGCTTCTTTGCAAATGGTTTCCTTTAGCACTGGCAAGCAAAAGGAAAACGACGAAATTAGGAAAAAGTTAGACTCTCATGGTTATCGTGGGTGGTCACGCAGCGATCTTGGAAATTAGCCACAGTAAAAATTTATTCACTCCACTCGCCAGTTTGCAGCTACGGCTTGAGTTTTTCCTTTAGCGTTTCGCGCCTCCGGTCTTTGCGACGGCCACCCCTTGCGTCCGGCCCTGGCCAGCATCGGGGCCGGCATCGCCAGTGAGTCGCCGGCAGATTTTTTGTTGGGATGGCAACGGGTGAGGAAAGTTCTTTCGAGCGGAGCGCTGTGGACCTTCGGAGGCGTCCGCTCCCAGTCAGTGCTGCCACACCGCGCGGAAAAATTGCGCGGTCGCGCCCGGCGTTACCGGCACGGACACGCTGGTGCTGCTGCCTGCCAGAAAATTTGTGGCCACCGAACTCCAGCTCAACAGGTCCGGCGAACTTTGGACGACATAGGGCGTGGCGGGCTGACCTTGCAACAGGAGTTGCACCTGATTGGGTTGCACCGACTGCACCGCGAGCGTGGCCGGTCGGGGCGCGAATGTGAATAGTGTCAGCGACAGCGGCGGAAAATTGTAGCTGAAGTTCGTCGCCGCCGTCGGATAGCTCCCGCTCGCCAGATCCTGCAAGGCCGCCGCGCCGTTGGTCTGCGCCGCCTGATCCTGCGGGATGCCATAGGAGAGCATCGTCGCCGTGGACCACGGGACGAAATTTGTGAGCGCGATCTGTGCGGTAAGGTTCGTGGTCAGGCTTTTGTTGATGACGAGCAGCGTGAGTGCGCCGTTGGTGCGGCGCACGGCATAGGCCGAGAGCAGCAGGTAGTCGCTGGACGAAGTCAGCACGGAATCACCGGCACGCGCGAAATTTTGCAGCAGCTTCTCCGCGTAGTAGGTTGGATACGGTGTGTTGGCCGCGTTCATGATTCCGTAGTCGCCGTTCGGCCGCCAGCCGTAGATGGTCGGGTCAAAGTTGCCGCCCGTGTCGTAGCCGTTGTGCAAGTCCCACCAGACGTAGGAGCGGAACTCGGTTTTCATCAGCGTGCTGGTGCTGTCGGCGAGATAGAGCGCGTTGACCAGGCTGGTGGACTGCCGGCCCATCGTGCCGGCGTCGCTGTTGTTCTCCGTCACGCACAATTCGATGTTGCTCCCGGCGGCGGTGCCGATGTAATCCGTGATCTGCTGGCGCAGGTTGCCGGCGGCGCTGGCCCAGTCGCTCCAGTTTGACGGCGAGGGATTGCTGGCCACCTGCAACAGCAGCGGATCGCTCTGCGGTGAACCCGCGTAAAACGTCCAGCCGGCGGAGGTGTATTGCGGGTAATCGTGGTAGATCAAAAAGTCCGGCGTGACGCCGAGATTTTTCATCACGGACAAAACGATCGGTGTCCAGCCGTAGTTCGTGGTGCCGGTGCGCGGGTTGACGGCAAAATGCGTGGCGTTGTTGGACGAACTGCCTTCGCCGGGCACGACCACGACGCCAATTTTGATGGGCACCGCCGGATAAGCCGACTTCATCTGTTGGATGCAGGCCACGGCGTTGGTGGCGTAAGTGTAGGGATCGTGCGGGACGGCATGCGTATCGTTCTCCCAGGTGCCGTAGCATTCGTTGCCAATCTCCCAATACTGGAAGTTGCAATGGTTCGTTTGATTGGCCATGCGCACCCACGCTGCCGCCTCGGCGGGTGTGCCGGAGCCGTAATTGATGGTCGTGAAAACTTGCGCACCGAGATTTGTCGCGAGGTTTTGGAAAATGGCATTGCCCGTCGGATCGCTGGCCCAATGGTATGAATCCGACGAGGAGCCGCCCGGCCAGCGCAGAGCCTTCGTGCCGATCTGCTGAAGCATTGGCAATGTCGAGCCATTGCCCAAGCTGCCGTCCCAGGTCGCGGTGTTGAGGCCGAACTGCCGCGCATCCACGGGATGCAGCGTTTGTCCGGCATCCGTGCCAAGATGCACCAATGCTGGCGTTGCGGCCGGGGTCAGTTGCACGTCATCCACATAAAACGTCGCCTGCGCGCCGCCGGACCGGCCTTGAATTTGAAAACCAGTCAGGTTCGATTTGTTCGCCACGCCGAGCGATGCGAGCGAGATCGTCACCTGCTGCCAGGTGTTCGCCGGCAGCGCCGCAACGTTGATGCCAGTCTGCGCGTTGTTATCCAGAACGCCTTTCACTTGCAACAATTGGCCGCCGCTGCTGCCGCCGTTCACCCAGAACGTGAGGTTTGTGTAGGGGCTGGAGTTGAATTGTCCGCGATTGAACCACAGCGCCTGGTTGCCACCGTCGGTCACGGCGATGGCGTAGGGGCCAGAATGCACCCGCGCGAAGCTCTGCAAATTCACCGTGGCCCAGCTCCAGCTTTGAAATCCGTTCACCAGATTGTCCGTGTAGAGCGACAAGCCAGACTGCCCGACGCCGGGCGTCGTCGGCGCATTCACGGTCTGGATCAGCGTGTTCGTGGCGGCGGGATAATTGCCGCCGGAATAAACGCCGGTGATGGCATTGGTGCCCACCGGCAAATTCGCCAGCGCGAGGCTCGTTGCGATGCCGCCCGACAGCGTGTTGGTGCTGAAGGGTCCGAAGGGGGACGAGAACACCACCGTGCCTGTCGCGTCGCTTCGCGTGATGCCGTTGGTCACCACGGCGGCGGTGAAGGTCACGGCGGCATTGTAGGCCGAGGGATTGGCGGATGAAGTGATCGACAGTCCGTTGTTCAAATGCGTCAGCAGAATGTTGTCAATCGTCACCACATCGGTTGGGCCGACGCCGCCCCATTTGCTGGCGCTGATGCCGAATTCGATCTGCCACGTCGCGCCGCTGGCGTTGGAAGTGGTGAGCGTGCCGAGATTCACGCTGAACGTTTGCCACGTATTGGCGGTGGTGAGCTGGTTGTTGGTGCTGGCGTTGATGACCGGCCCGGTACCGCCAAAACCATTGTTCGGCCATGTTTGGATGATCAGTTGAACTGTGCCGGCCTGGCTGCCCTTGGCGTCGTAGGAAAGCACATAGTTGGCCGGGTTCGTGTCCGTGTTGCCCGTCACCGACGTCAACTGCACCTGTCCGACATAGTAATCGCCGGTGGTCGTCGGCGTCATCATCTCCTGCCAGCAGCCGTTCGGATTGCCGCCGGTGGCCAGCAAGAAGTTGGTGGCGTTGTTCGGGCTGCCGCCGGAATAATGCCCCAGCCCAAACGAGCCGGTGTAGCCGCCGTCGAAGTTCTCGTTGAAGATGACATTCTGGGCTGCGACGGAGCCGAGGCCGAGAATTAGGGCGGCGAGGACGGTGAGCAGGCGGGGTTTCATGCGTGTGCGTGGCGGTGCATCTAGGAAGACAAAGGGGACGGAAGGGGCCGCGCTGCGAAAGAGCGGTCGGTTGTTCTGGATGAGTTTAATTCTTTCATCAGCGTTGTTCTTTAATTGTGGGGGAATAGTCGCACAAATCACGCTGGAAATCAAAACGAACCGTGGGAGCTGGTGCGCGCGGCGGGGGTCGAACCCACAACCTTCGGCTCCGGAGGCCGACGCTCTATCCAATTGAGCTACGCGCGCAAATTAGTTGAAATAAACGGCTCTTGCAGCCAATGCAGGCGGTCAGATTCGTCATTTTAAACCGGTATCATTGTAAACCGGTATTTCAACCCTGTAATCCGAACCTGAAGCGGAAACCAGCAGGATCGTCCGTGGCAGCAGGCTTTCACAGAGTCGCTCAAAACCTGTATCGGTTTGAATCATCTCAAACATACTACCCCCTGTTCAAGCGCGGCGGCAAGCAATTCCGCAAATCTCTCAAGCTGACCGATACCGCTTCTCGCGCGGCGGAGGTTGGCCGATTTGCGGGGCGAGGTTTTCCGCCTCAACCTGACGAAGGGGGTGGCAAGATCTGCTTTGCGAATCTCGCCGGTCGTTGACTTGATGACCACCGCGTTCACCGAGGTTTCCAGCCGCTTCGACACGCGGGTGTTCTTGGATGAGGTAACTTTCGACGAGTCGGAGTTCTGCAACGAACAATTCTGCGCCCACCAATGTTTTCTCTCCCCGGCCGTTAGCCGACTCAAGCTTCATCGCTGGAGCAAAAACTGGCTTTTGAAACGGGTTATCGGGATAGCTGGGCCAATTGCGACACTCCTTTTGGAGGGGGTTGCTTGCCGGCGCGCGATTTGAGGTGCGCGTCAAGGAATTGCAAAACCATCGGACGCAAATCCCGCTGGGGGCGGCTGCAGATCAAAACTGTGGACGGCCCCGGGAATGAGGACCAGTTCATGTTCCGCGCCGGCCCGCCGCAAGGCATCGGCAAAACTTTCGGATTGTTCACATTGACCGTGGTGTCGGCGGTGCCGTGCAGAATGAGAAACGGCGGTGCGTTGCTCCGCACATAGGTCACCGGCGAGGCTGTGCGATAAAGTTGCGGCGCTTCGGTGAAAGTTTTTCCGAGCATGGTGACATCGTGATAGGTGCCCATGTCCGCGATGCCGTAAAAGTCCACGCAGCATTTCACGATGCCGGGTCGAACTTCATACTCCTGTCGTCTCCGCTCATGGAAGCTCCCCTCAACGGCTGGATGCGGGCGTTTACTAACTCCGTCACCCCTGGTTCGTTCACGATTCCGGCGATGGGATCATCGGCGCATTTGTTCTACACCATCCAGAGCCAATAGTTCGTGGTTGCAGAAAACCGGGTAGTTAGCTGATTGAGAACAGGCCGCGGTCACAAGCTGCGGCCTGTCTTATTGGCGGCACCACGGCGCCCAACTACACAATGGCCAGCGCCAGCGCCGCAATGACGATTACCAACCCACATCCGCCGTTCTCCATTACGGATAAACATTTTGACAATACCTGAACCAACTTTGTGGTGGTTTTCCAGTCCATTCTCGGTGCTGCTTACACCTTGCAATCCGCGTTGGATCTGACAGGCGGTCCAGTTCGGGCGGATGAGGTGCCCGCCACAGGCGCCACTAACTCGACGTTCAATGTCGCACCGATGGCGAGCTTGACCGCAAGTTTAATTCTATCGCATGGTGGACAAAAGCCGTTAGCTCGCAGGCTGGGATGGACAACTCCGGGCGTCGCCGCCGGGCATTTGCGAATTTGGTGGCGGCTGGGGTTGCCGTCACAGAACCGGGTCGTGGGTTCCGGTTGGATGGTTGGGTGCGGGGTCTTAAGTTGACGATTGTGCGGCCAGGCATGTGGAAAATCTGGCTCCAGTCGGGCGAACCGCCCGGAAAGTGAAATTCAGGATTTCAAGCTGATACAATCCCGAAGCATTGTTCCGGTTTGGTCCGCCCCCGCCGGCCGGGTGTTGATCGCACTGCGACAGCATTATCGCCACCATCAGGAGCAGGTTCTCGACATCTTGATTCCGTGTGCGGTGGCATCCGGCCCATCGTCATCGCGCGCTGGCGCAAGCCGCCGGGCCATTTTGCTGAACGCGCCGTGCTGCAGCTCAAATTGAGTTTGACACCCCGCCTGCGCATTTCTACTGGTGTGCAGGGCGGCGAGTCGTTTCTTATGGGTGCCGGTTGGTCGGCATTCGTGCATGATTCAAACCTGTCGGACCGTTGCGGCCAATTTTATGAGCGAGAAAAAATCGTCCTCGGTCGGGCCGTTCAATATCACGAGCCTGCTCGCGCTGTTGACTTGCCTGGGCGGCCTGCTGATCGCGTCGCGCCGGGTCAGCAGCGACCGCCCGAGTGGCGGGTCCGTGACTGCGTTTCCCGCCATCGGGGAACAAACGGAGGCCGGCCGGCTGTGGAAGGATCCGTTGGATTGGACGGTGGCGCCGACGCCGCGCAGCGGTGCCGACGCCTTTGCCTGGCTCGGCGCACAGGCGGACTGGCGCGCCGAAGCGGCAGGACAACCGATGCTTTTGGCCGTCTTTCTGCGCAGCGGACCATATAGCGAGGACCGTGAATCGCGCATTCGGAGCCGGTTCGCGGTCGTTTCGGCGCTCGGCGAAGCAGGGTACGCGCCGGAGGATCAGGACCGGGTGGGCGCGGTGGAGTTTGCCTGGCCGACAAGCGCCGAGTTGCGCCAGGGCTGGCTCACGAATGACTCGAGTCAACTGCGAGTGGCCAGCGCTGGCACCAATGTGGGTTTGCACCAGCGTGCCGCGTTTGAATGGTATCGCGATCGGGTCTTCCGCCCGGACAGCGGCACCGCGCGGGAAAAGCGGGTGCTGGTGCTCTGGCTGGAGGAGGAGCAGTTCGCGGATGCGCCGGCGGCGCGGCTGGGGTTGCTGTTGAACGAACTTTCGGGTCTCGATCGGAATCCGCACGCGGAGCTCACAAACCGATTCAGCCGGGTGGCGTTGATCGGCCCGCGCTCGTCGGCGACGCTGCGCGGCCTGCTGCCGGATTTCGGCAGCACCGATTTTGCGGCGACGAGTCTCGGCACCAACTTGCAGGCCAGAATCGCGGCAGTGCTGCATCACGTGGATGTGTTCAGTCCGACTGCCAGCGCCATGGACGCGGCGCTCGTGGCGGTGGACAACGGTGGATCGCAGCGCCAGCCGGTGGAACGGATGCTCACAAATTTTTGGTTTCGTTCGTTCCATAATTTCTGCGCCACGGACGCGCAACTTGCCGGCGAGGCGCTGAAGGAACTTAAACTGCGAAAAATTGACCTCGCCGACACCAGCAAAAATCTGGTCCTGATTTCCGAGTGGGACACGTTTTATGGACGGATGCTTTCGCTCACCTACGCGGTGGAACTGGCCCGGATGCAATACCACCCGACAAACCACCAGCAGTTTAACGAACTGAAGTTCGTCCGAGATTACCGGAGCGGCAAGGCAACTTTTCCGACCAATCTGTTATGCTACGTTTATTTGCGTGGTCTCGACGGGCAAAACACCAAATCGTCGTCGGCAGCGCCGCCTGCCGATAGTCCGCCCGCCGTCACGCTGGAAACCTTGAAACGAGGCGATACCGAGGAAAACGTTCCGGAAGGCGAGGCGCAACTGGATTACCTGACCCGGCTCGGCGACCGGTTGCAGGAGTTGGAACGCAGTCTGGACCGCCAAGGTCGCGGACGGTTGGATGCCGTCGGCATCGTCGGCAGCGATGTTTATGACACGCTGGTCATTCTCCAGGCGCTGCGCGCGCGGTTTCCCAGCGCGGTGTTTTTCACCACGGACCTCGACGCTCGGTATTTGCACCCGCGGGAACAGGAGTGGAGCCGGAATCTGATCGTGGTCAGCGGTTACGGTCTGCGCTTGAAGGACGAATTGCAGCGCGGCGTGCCGCCCTTCCGCGACAGCGCGCAGACCGCGCAGTTCGCCGCGACGCTGGCGGCGCTGGGTCAGCCAGAACTGCAAGCTCCCGTTGAGCCGGCGCCGCGGCGCTATGAAATCGGGCGCAAGACGGCCTACGATCTGAGTCTGACCGACGCCGGCCCACATCCCGCACCGCGGGCGCTGGACCGGGGCGGGCGCTGGCCGAGACTCACGGTGCTGGGGGCCGTGCTGACTGTGGTGGGCGGCGGGTTCCTGCTGGTCATTTTCTGGCGCGGGTTGCAGCATCTGACCTGGAACGCCGGGCAATTTGAAACCCAGTGCCTGTGGTTCCGCCGGGAAGACGTGGGTGGACAGGAGGGCGTGGGCATCCTGCTGGCACGCTTGCGTGCCAGCCCAAAAGATCCGCAGGCGGCGGCGTTGCTGACCGCCTACCAAGACCAGCAGACCGAAATGCACCACATTTGGGAGAAGGCGGCGCACGACGAAACCCAGCTGTTTCTCGATTTCGTAAACCAATTTATGATGGAGCAATCGCTGCCCGATCCGAGTGCCGCGGCGCAATCTGCCCGGAGCGGCGGGGCCGGGAAATCCCGGCTCTGGCGGCGGCGTCTCGGATTCCCTGAAGTTCAATCCGCGGCCCGGGTGCGCCGGTGCCGACGGGCCTTGAGCGGACTGTTCACCCGCCTCCTCACCGCGTCGGACGATTCCGATCAACAGGCGCTGGCCCAGGCGGCCGAGAGCGCCCGGCAGGCGGCCGAGGAAGAATACTGGCTGCGGCACAATCAGCGGCGGGTTCTTTCCCTGGCGGTTCTGGCAGGATTGATTCTGCTTGGCGGGTTGGGCGGCTCGGCGGTTTATGACCATTGGTTCAACGTCCATGGTGAGCCGTTCTCGCTGCTCGGCGGGGTGAGTGTCTGGCCCACGCAATTCCTGCGTCTGCTGGCGGCCACCTTGGCGGCAATTTTCATGATCAATTCGTATGCCACGCTCCATGCGGGCGTCTTTGATTCCACGCGGCGCTTTCGCCTGCCGTTCGAGCCGGAGGACTGGCAGTCCAAGCCCTGGCGACAATTGTTGCGCGAGTTCGCCGGGGATTTGCTACAGGCGGTTTCCGGGCTGTTCAAGCATCCGTCGAGTTTGCCGCGCAGTGTGCTCCAACTCGCCAACCGTTGGCAGTTGCCGCCACTCAAGCCTTTGGCGGCGGTCAAAGCCGGGGCGTTGTGGAGAGAATATCAGCAACTCGGACAACTGGGAGCCCGCGTGCGGAGGACGCTCCTGCCGTTTGCCGTATATTGCCTGTTCTGCATCGGCGTAGCGTTGCTTGGGGGCGGTGCGCCGTACCGGCCCGTGCGCGGCGGTCTGGCCAACGTTTGGGATCTCGTGCTGCTGGCGCTGTCCGTGGCGGCGTATTTGTTTCTGGCATTCTGGACGATAGACGCCGCGCGCCTTTGCCGCTGGCTGATTGAGCACTTGAGCCAGGCGCCCACCAAGTATCCGAAGTCCTGCCTGCAATTCTTCGCCCGCCAGCGCGGTCTGGAGAATCCGCGTGACGAAGACCTGCCAATGCTGGCCGAATGGATTGACGTGCAATTGATTGCGGAACTGACCGAGCGTGTGGGCCGCCTGGTGTATTATCCGTTCATCGTGTTTTTCCTCCTCCTGCTCTCGCGGAACAACTGGTGGGCGCGCTGGCCCTGGCCGCCAAGCCTCGTTGTTATTTTTGGCGCCAACCTGCTGCTTGCGCTCGCCAGCATGCTCATTCTCCAACGCGCCGCGATCAAGGCGCGAAACGCCGGACTGATCCAGTTGCGCGCCTTCGTCGCCGCCGCCGAACGGAAATCCGAAACACCCCCGCCGGCAGGCCGCGAGGCGGACGTCGGCCGCCGCCTGATTGAGGAGGTGGAATCACTCCAGCGCGGCGCCTACGCCCCGTTCTGGCATAATCCGGTACTGGGCGCGCTGCTGATACCATCCAGCGGGTCGGTGGTGGTGGAACTGCTGGCTTATTTGTTCCATTGAGCCGCACGGTCCCCGGGCATCTTCGGCCGAAGCTGGAACCCTGACCGGCGGGGAATGTGGGGTGAACTCCGGCTCAGGGCGTCGCCACGGCTTTCGTTTCGGCATTGGCTCCCGCCGCCCCAACCCGCAAAGTGTTCTCATCAGGATGGTTTCTGAAAACAATCGTTTCCTTCTACACGCGGTTTTGTTTGATGACCTGGGCGGTGTTAAAACGGGAAACTTGCTGTTGTGAGTATTGGGTGTCCGCTGTAAATGTCCGGCAGAGGAGACCATCACCTGCGTGTCCATCCACTTCCAGAGCTTCCTGGAATATCGTCCACGCCTTGGTGTCTGAAATGAGGTTAAAGGGTCGGCCTTTCTATAAAAGTTCCGTTCGTGCCTCAAACAAACCTACCAAATCTGTCCTGATTTCAAATTAGGACATTACCGAAAAACAAACTGGTTTGACTCCAACTGGAAAAACCCCTGACCCGGCCTGATCGGGCAGCTGAATTCAGGGAGGGTGGTTGGGGGGGGGATTATTTCAGCAGATCCGCCGCGGCCAGTTTTAAATCGTTGCCGACACCCACCGCTTCCTTGCGGTTTGAGCCGCCCACTTGGAGCGTCGCCTGGAGATCATCGAGGATGGCCTGTTTTTGGGCCGCTCCCAGGCTGGTGCTGTTGAGCATGGCAGTGAGGTCCTGAGCCAGGCGAGACTGCTCGGCCGGAGCCAGCGTCTTGCCGGGCAGGGCGGCTGCAAGATCTTCGGCCAATTTGGAAACCGCGGCGGCGGAAGGTTTGGTGCCGCCCAGTGCGGACGCCGTCAAGTCCTTGATCAATTGCTGTTTCTGTTCCGGCTTGGCGACGGCGGACGCCTGGAGCGCGGCGAGATCGGCCCGCAACCGGGCCAGGTTTTGCTGCGCGGCGGTGGCCTGGGTTTGCTGCGCCGACGAAAGCGCGGGCGCGGGTGCCGCGACCCCCTGGCGGACGTTGTTTTGGTTGCTCAATTCTTTGGCCCGCTGCACGGCAATCCCCATGTTTGCCATGTTCTGCGCAAAACTCGCCGCAGCCGGAAGGAGACAGACGGTAAGCAAAATCGCCAGAGTTTTCATAAACGAGAATTCGGTTTCGCCGCAACCTGCCTCGCTTCGCGCCGAATGTCAACGACCGGTTCGGGCCTCAGTTGTGCTTGGCCACGAGGGAATTGCTCGGCGGCAGCACCGAGAGGTAATCGACCAGGATGTGCTCTGCTTCATTGAGGGTGGTGTCCACAGCCGGCACGCTCACGTCGTCACCGTCAGCGGTCAGGTCGGCGCTTGCGCCGGCGTGCGGCGAGAGCAAGGACGCCGAATTGGTCGCTCGGAGTGGCGCCGGCAATCCCGGCAAGTCCGCCTGCTTGAGGCTGAGTTCGTAGATTTTTTCGTCCGCCGGTTTGCGGGCGCGTCGTTCCCGGTCGCGAGCCTTGTCGCGGGCCTCTTTTTCACGGGTTTCCTTGAGGCGCTCTTTTTCGTTCAGGGAAACGGATTTGTCCTCCTGCTGTTTGCGGAAGAAGGCGATGTCCTCGCGTTTGTAGACGAAATCCTGGTTGGTGGAGATGCGCGCGTTGGATTTGCGGAGCAACTCCGCCAGGTACGGCTGGACCAGATTGAGTTTGTCGAACTTGGCGCTGGGAATGGTATCCCAAGGCAGCGGGCTTTCGAGCGCGCTTTCGCCGACGTCCTTGGAGTAGTTCCATTCCGACGGGAGCACGATGTCCGGCAGCACGCCCTTCAACTGGGTGGACGAGCCGCTGGGCCGGTAAAACTTCCGGATGGTGACCTTGAGCGTGTCATTGGTGTCCTGATTGTGCAGCGGCGTGTAGATGTGCAGCGGATTCAGATTTTGCACGGTTCCTTTGCCGTGGGTGGAGGAATCGCCGACGATAAGCGCGCGGCCGTAATCCTGCAACGCGCCGGCCACGATTTCCGATGCCGAAGCGCTGAAGCGGCTGGTCAGCACCATCAGCGGCCCGTCATACAAGATTGCGGGATCGTTGTCCGAGTCCACCTCCGGGCCGCCATCCGGTCCGGGCACCACTTGCACCACCGGCCCTTCCTTGATGAACAAGCCGGTGAGGCGAATGGCTTCCTCGAGGGAACCCCCGCCGTTGCGGCGCAAATCCAGAATCAAGCCGCTGATGTTTTCCTTTTCCAGTTTCTTCACCAGCTTGGTCACGTCGGCCGAGGTGCTCCGGGGTTCCGGATGATCCGATCCCACCGCCAGCCCCATGCTGGCGTAAAAGGAGGGCAGGTCAATCAACCCCAGGCGGACCGTGCCGCCGCCGGTCTTCGGCATTTCGATGAGCCGGGCTTTGGCGCTGGAATCCTCGAGCGGAATCTCGTCGCGGATAATCGAAACCACGCGGCGGTCGGGGGCCGACGCCGAGGTGACGGTCAGCCGGACCTCGGTGCCTTTGGGGCCGCGGATGAGTTGCACGACCTTGTTCAAACTCATGCCGACCACGTCCACGGGCGGCTCGTTGCTTTGGGCCACGGCCACGATGCGGTCCTCGTCGCTGAGTTTCTTGCTCTTGGCCGCCGGGCCGCCGGGCATCAGCCGGCGGATTTTGCAGTAGTCGTCGTCGGCAATCAGCTCCGCGCCGATGCCGAACAGCGCCAGATTCATGCTGATGGAAAATCCCTGGATTTGTTCCGGATTGAAATAATCCGAGTGCGGGTCGTAAACATGCGCCAGGGCGGTTAGGTAAATGCCCATCACGTCCTGATTGTTCCACTCGGCCACCATCCGCCAGGTGCGGTGATACCGGCGGGTAAGCGTGTCCACGATCTGCTCGTGGATGCTCTTGGTCGGCGGCGCGTTGGTGGCTGCGCTTTTCTTCTTGGGTGCCGCCTCGAGCGCGAGTTTTTCCTGCAAGTACTCGTAGCGCAGCCGCTGCTTCCACAGCACCTTGGCCGCATCCAGGTTTTTCGGATAGGGCAGGTCCTTGCGGTTGAGGACGACGTGTTCGTCCGCGGTGAAATCAAATTTGTCGTTCTTCAACAAATCATCGTTGTAGGCGATGCGCTGGTGCAGCCGCTTGGCGAAGCGCGTAAAAATTTCGTATGCCGGGGAAACGTCCGCCACGCGCGTCCGGTTGATCGTCAGCCGGTCCAAGTTGGTACGGTACGGCTCGAAATCCTCCAGATCCGGCTGGAAAAAGTGCATGTGCTGCGGATCCAGCGCCTCCAAGTAACGGTCCAGAAAGGCACTGGAATACGCGGCGTCGAGCGGATGATGCGAGTAATGCATCTTCTCAAGCAGCGCGGCGGTGACAAAGGCCACGCGTCCGTCGTCCGGTCCGGGTTTGACCGGACTGACTTCAGTGAGGGGCGCGATCGGGCTGGGGGTCTCAACGGCTTGGAGCGGAAAGAGCGCCAAACCCAGCACCAGACCCGGCAGACTCGCAAATATACTTTTTCTCATGCGTTTGCGGATGACGTTAACATAGTATAGACGGATTGCAGCACAATCTGTTCACCAAGATTACGGAGCGGTCCAGGGGAAAAACCGGGGGCGCAATCATTTACTGCCTGGCTTGACGGCGGGAATCGCGGCCAGATCGGAAGGCAATCGCCCGGGCTCGAAGGTCTCGACCTGCAAAGAAATCAGGCTGAATCGCGGCACGCCCAAATCCACCGCGCCGTTTGAACGGTCCACCAGCATCGCCACCCCAAGGGCGTCGCCTCCGTGGGCGCGTACGATGTCCAGGATCTCCTGCACGCGACCGCCTTTGGTGACGACGTCCTCGACGACCAGCAGTTTCTCACCCGGCGCGATTTTGAATCCGCGGCGCAACACCAGCTTGCCCTCCTCTTTTTCCGCAAAAATAAACCGCGTGCCGAGCTGGCGCGCGACTTCCTGGCCGATGACCAGGCCGCCCATCGCGGGCGCAATCACCGTGGCCGCGCCGAGCGGGCGGACCCGCGCAGCCAGCGCCGCGCCGAGTTTTTCCACCACCGGCATCTGTTGCAACGCCAGCGCACACTGGAAAAACTGCCGGCTGTGCAGACCGCTGCGGAGAATAAAATGACCGTCGAGCAACGCGCCCGACTCACGGAAAATTTGCAGCACTTCATTTTGTGTCATCCCCGGCAGGGTAAATCACCGGCCGGCGGTGCAAAGTCTTTTCGCGCTCGATCCGGCTACTCCGTGGCATCGCCGACGAGAATTTTCAGGGAATCCGGCGTCGGCCGGGCGGCCAACGCCACCGCGGCCGCCGCCTGTTCGAGCGGGAAGCGGTGGGTGATCAGGCTGCGCACGTCGAGTTGCCGCGAAAAGACCAGCCGGGCGACTTCCCGTTGCAGGGTGAAATCCGCCGAATAGCTGCCGAGTAAATCCTTTTCATCCACGCACACCGACGCCAGGTCCAGTTCGGTGAGCGCTCCGCGTTTGGTGTGCGCAAAGAGCAGCACCTGACCCGCTCCGCGCACCCGATGGAGAGCCTCCTGCAATGCGGCGTCCGAAGGCACTGCCAGCACCGCTGCGTCGAGCACCGGGCGTGGCGGGCCGACCTTCGACGCTGGATTGCCGGCTTTCGATTGCGCCAGCCGCGTCCATTTGGCGCCGAATTTTTTTGCGAGCCGCAGCCGGGTTTCCAACAAATCCGTGGCGAGCACGTTCAGGCCCCGCAGTTGCAGCAGCCGCGTGAACATCAACCCAATCGGGCCTTGCCCGGCCACGAGCACCGCGTCGCCGGGCAGGAGTGAAAGCCGCTTGACCGCCTTGAGGACGGTGTTGACCGGTTCGAGCATCGCGCCTTCCGCGAAGGAATTGCGGGCGGGAATCTTCACCACGCCCGGCCGCACGAAGGGTAGGACGCGGACGAATTCCGCGAAGCCGCCGCCGGCCGGCTCAAAACCGGCTGTAACGCCGGTGCGCTTATAGGTTTCGCACTGCGCAAAGGCACGGTGCCGGCAGGCGTGGCAGTCCAGACACGGCACATGGTGATGCAGCGCGACGCGTTCGCCCACCCGGAAGTCGTGGACGCGCGCGCCGACGCGGACGATGGTGCCGGCGGTTTCGTGGCCGAAAATGCGCGGCGGCGGTACGGTGCCGTACTGGATTTTTTTGATGTCGGTTGGGCACACACCGCAGACCGCAACCTTGACCAGCAGATCGTCTGGACCCGGTCGGGGGACCGGGACGGTTTCGAGGCGCAAATCGTTCGGTCCGCGGTACACCGCGGCGCGCATGGTTTTCGGAAGCATAGGCACGCGGGGAGATTAGCGCCTGAAACGAACGGAAGAAACACGGTTTTTTGTTAGGCAACCCAGACCGATACGTTTGGCGGCCTGGCTCCGGCAAAGTCCATAAGGCTAACCTCACTCTATCCTCCGTCCTCACCGCCAGCCGAAACTCATTTGCACTGTAGGAAGGATTGTCTGGATGCCTCCACGTTTCGCCCGGCCAGGAGCCGGGCGGCATCTCACGCACAGGAGGCGGTTGCCGGCTGCGCCGGCGTTTTCTGATCGAGCACCTCGCGGACTTTTCTGGCCAGTGCCTGGGGGGTGAAGGGCTTTTGCAGAAACGCCACGCTCGCGCTATGGAAGCTGAGACGCAGCACGGCGTTGTCGGTGTACCCGCTCATAAACAGAACCCTGAGCGCAGGGAGGCGGGCGCGGAGCGTTTCGGCAAGTTCCCTTCCGCTCATGTCGGGCATCACCACATCGGTCAGCAGCAGGGCGATGCCATCGGCGTGGAGCGCGAGCAGATCCAGCGCGTCCCGGCCGCTGGCGGCGGTCAGCACGGAGTAACCGAAACGTTCCAGGGCCAGGGCGGTGAGATTCAGGACGTCCGGCTCATCCTCAACCAGCAGGATGGTTTCTCCGCCGCGCGCCGGAGTGAGGGGGGGGTTATCATTGCTTTCGGCGCGGGGAGCCGCGGCATCGCGAACGGCGGGGAGATAAATGTTGAAAGTGGATCCGACGCCGACCTCGCTGATCACGCTGATGTGACCGCTGCTTTGTTTGACGATTCCCTGCACCACGGCGAGACCCAGTCCGGTGCCGCTGCCCGGGCCTTTCGTGGTGAAGAACGGCTCGAAAATGCGCGCCTGAACCTCGGGGGTCATGCCAGTGCCGGAGTCGGTGACGGACAGCAATACGTGCGGGCTCGCCTGCCCTTCCGGGCCAGGCCAGGCGGTGTTGCGCAACTCAATCGTGAGGCGTCCGCCTTGCGGCATGGCGTCCCGCGCGTTGATGGCCAGATTCAGAAGAACCTGGTCCATCTGGCTGGGGTCCACCTTGACCGCGTGCCGGTCGGGCGCCAGGATGGTTTCCACCTGGATCTGCTCGCCGATGAGGCGGCGCAGCATTTTCTCGAGACTGGTGATCACGCTGCCAAGGTCCAGCACGCGGGCTTCGAGGATTTGCTGGCGGCTAAAGGCCAGGAGCTGGCGGGTGAGGGCTGCGGCGCGGTCGGCGGCCTTGTTGATTTCAGAGACCGGTTCGCGCAGCGGATGTTCCCGCGGCAGGTTCATCGAAAGCATTTCGCTGTGGCCGGAGATGACGGTGAGCAGGTTGTTGAAATCATGGGCCACACCGCCGGCGAGCCGGCCAATGGCCTCCATTTTCTGCGCCTGCCGGAGTTGTTCCTCGAGTTTCTTTTTTTCGGTGATGTCGTAAAAAATCGCCAGCACGCAGGCCTGGCACTGGAGTTCGACGCGTTCCACCGAGGCCAGCGCGTCGCGCACTTCGCCGCCTTTGCGGCGGTAGCGGGACTCGACGCCTTTCAGCTGGCCGGACTGGCGCAGTTGCTCCACGATCCGTTCGCGCTCGGCCGGGGTTTCCCAAACGTCCAGTTCGAGCGAGGTGCGGTTGATGACTTCCTCCCGCGCGTAGCCGAACATTTTCAAAAAAGCGTCGTTGACTTCAAGCAAGCGGCCCTCGGCCAGCGTGGAAATGATCATGCCCACCGGGCTGCTGTGAAAAGCCTTCGCAAAGCGCTCCTCGGACTGGCGGAACGCGACGTCGAACACGGCTTGCGGTCGCGGTTCGGCGGCGGCCTCGGCGCGCTTGCGTCGCGCGGCCAGCGTGACGGCGCGTTCCAGTTTGAAGCGGTCCAGGCGGCTCTTGAACAGGAAATCATCGGCGCCGTGGGCCACCGCCTGCCGGCGCGTGGCCTCGGTTTCCGCTTCCGACAGCACAATGATCGGCACGCGCGGCGCGGCGTAACGGACGCGGTCCACCGTGTCCACTCCCTTGCTGTCCGGCAAATCCAGGTCCAGCAGCACCACGTCCGGATCCTGGGTCGCCAGGTGCTCGAGCGCCAGACTGAGGCGGTCCGCCTGGAACAGGTCAATGCGCATCGCCGGATCCTGGTTAAGGAACGCCCGCACCAACCGGCCCTGGCTGAAATCGTCTTCGACGAGCAGGACTCTAGGCGTCGTGTCGTTCATGGTGGTTTCCCTCGCGCGGGTCCGACCCCTGGTCGGGCGTGTAAACGATCACGAGGGCACTGGAAATTTCCTCGCCAAACTCGACCGCCAGCGGCACCGGCTGCGCCGTGGGAAAATACTCCGCCGCCAGTCCGGCGCAGTCAAAGAGAAGCGGGGATGGAAGTCCCCCGCCGGAGGAGAAAAGGCGGGAGTTGTGGGAGTTGCTTCCATCCACCGCAAAATCAGTCAAATCAGTGATGAGAGTTTTCATGCACTTAATTTCGAGTGCTGTCAATCCGTTCTTGCTGCGCGGCGAGCCTGGCAACCAAATCTGCCACAGCGCAAAACTCGCTGGAATCTTCCCGCCCCGGGTCGGAGTCGTGCGGGTTCGTCGCCATTTCGGAATGGTCGGTGGCCACCAGCACCGCGGACTCCAGCCGCGCCTCGCGCATCTGACGCAAAACGTCCAGCGGGGTGCCGTCGGACAATCGAGTGTCTAGGATCACCACATCAGGACGATGCCGGCACACGGCCACCAGCGTCTCGCGGATCGAACCGGTGAGCGCCGCGATCTCGACGGCAGGCAGCGCACCCAGCCTGGTGGCCAGGCGGTCTCGCATCCCGGCCGAATCATCGGCGATGAGCACCTTCAGGCGCGCGTCATTGGTTGTCATGGTCCCAACTTACCTGTCTAATAAGCCCGCGCCATTGGAGGGATTCTCAAAAACGTGTCCGAAAAATTCGGACAGGCGGGGCCGGTGATCCGCAGCACAAGGATGCTATGCTGATCCCGTTGACTTCCGCAGTGTCATGTTCTCGTAACCGACCGCGACTTTGCAAACCGCCAAGCCCGGTGACGTTGGAAGACTGCCAGCGGGGCCTTCAGACGGTTGAAGCGAAAAACAAATTCAGCGAGGTGGTTCTGCAAATTTTTCGAGTCAACTTGATGATCAGCGCCGTTGAGCCAATTCTTGAGATTGCCGAAAGCGCGTTGAATATGCAGCGTCTGAGCGTCGATTGGCTTGAGGCGCAGACTCAAATCTCCGGGCGACTCGATTCCAGAGAAATTTCCAAAAGTTGTGGACCGCGGAGGGCGGGAAAAAGGCATCCTGAGGGGGGCAAAATAAACCTGCTGCCATCACACGATGGCGGCACAACCCTCAGGACACCTAGGGAACAGAAGAATGTAGTCCGTCTGGAAAAGTAAGTGGCAGCGAGCAGCCGATCGGCCTTGGACGAGCGTGTGGAAACCGCATCATCTGAACCGCGTCTGGACGCGTTGCACGGCCTGCGGTCAGCCAAACGACGTGACGCACGACAAACGTCAGTGCGCGAAGTGCGGCGCGGAACTCCCGCCGCGTCCGTCTTATTGGGGCGGCCAACCGTCGACCGATTTTACCAAACCAGCCTGAACTAAAATTATGAACATCACCTTCATCGGCATCCGCAAAGTCGGATTCGCCTTGGCGGACAATCTCGCCAAAGCCGGACATCAAATCTCCATCGCCGCACGCGACGCCAAATCGGGCAGCGTTGCGTCGGCCATTTCGCAAAACAAATCATTTCAAGTTGCCGAGCCAGCGAGCGCGGCCGCCAAGGCGGACGCCGTGTTTCTTGCCACGCCGTATCAAGTCAATGAAGTCAATGCCGGTGCGCTGGCCGGACTGAATCCCACCGGAAAAATTCTCGTGGACTGCACGAATCCCGTCGGGCCGGGATTGACCATGGCTTGCAAAGAAAAACCTCCGGCGCGGAAGAGGTTCAGAAACTCGCGCCCGGCGCGAAGGTGGTGAAGGCATACACGATTTTTGGCTTTGAAAATTTGCAGGACAATCATTATCCTGGCTACGGCAATTCGAAGCCAGTAATGTTGATTGCTGGCGACGACGCGGGAGCGAAAAAAGTTGTTTCGAATTTAGCAGCGCAGTTGGGCTGGAATTCCAAAGACTCCGGGCCGCTGTCTTCATTTCGTCTGGGCCATGCTGGAGCGCTGAAAATGCATTCCCACCCCATCCGCGCCTGGGTCGCCGACCGCTTTCCGGCGAGCGAGCGTTCGCGCCGCTCCGATTTGTAAAATGGCCAGCCAAAGGTTGTCACGGACAAAGTCTTGAAGAACTGGCACGCCTGCGGATATACAGATTGAATCGGATTTCGCCGCAAGTTTGTCAAACCGGCAAACGATGCTAAATTGCCGCACTATGAAAATTCCGAGGGTTTTTCAAGGCCAGCGGCTGAACGCCGCACACCCGGTTTTGGATACGACCAATCCAGCCGTGCCGAACGGGAAGCGTTCAAGCACTTCTGCTGGCGACAGTGATTTGCTCGATGCCTATTCGCAGACCGTGACGCGCGTGGTGGAAAATGTCAGCGACTCAGTGGTGCATATCAGCGTTCGCCAGCCGGGCCGGAACGGACGCAGCGGCGGCAGCGGGTCGGGCTTCGTCATCACGCCAGATGGTTACGTTGTCACCAATAGCCACGTCGTGCGCGATGCGAGCGAAATGCGGGTGACACTGGCCGATGGCGAAACCTTTTCCGCAACACTTGCCGGCGATGATCCCGATTCCGACCTGGCGGTGATCCGCGTGAACGCTCCGCATCTGCCACACGTTCATTTTGGCAATTCCGGCCGGTTGCGACCTGGCCAAATTGCTGTGGCGATCGGCAATCCCCTGGGCTTTCAACAGACGGTGACCACGGGCGTCATCAGCGCGCTGGGCCGCACAATGCGGTCGCAGACGGGTCGGCTCATGGAGAACGTCATCCAGACCGACGCGGCGCTCAATCCCGGAAATTCCGGCGGGCCGCTGATGAATTCGCAGGGCGAAGTGATCGGCGTCAATACGGCTATGATTCCGTCCGCGCAGGGAATTTGTTTTGCCATCGCGAGCAACACCGCAGAATTTGTCGCCGCCTGGCTCATCAAGGAAGGCCGCATCCGCCGGGCATGGCTGGGCATTCACGGACAAACCGCGCCGATTCATCCGCGCATCGCCCGGCATCATGGCTTGAAGCAGTCGCAGGGGGTTTTGATTTTGCACGTCGAGCCCGGCAGTCCCGCATCCCGCGCCAGATTGCGCGAAGGGGATTTGTTAATCGGCTTTAAAAATAAAAGCGTGGCGGGCATTGACGAATTGCAACGACTTCTGGTCGGTTCGGAAATCGGCGTGAACTCGCCTCTAAAAATCGTCCGGCATCAATTCCAGACGACCCTGGAAATCGTGCCACAGGAAACGCCGCAGTTTAATTGATGTCACCGACGAAAGCCGGCTGTCTTTTTTTAGAGCGGTCCATAAACTTGCCGGATGAGAGCCAACCGCCTTGAAGCCTTGAGCGACGGCGTCATGGCCATCATCATCACAATTATGGTGCTGGATTTGCATGTGCCGCAGGAGTGGGCGCGGCCCGAAATTCTCAAAATAGTCCCAATCAATTGATTCATGTTTCAAGTCCGTGCCGGGGCACCACTTTTTCTTGTTTTTTGTGTTTCAATCCGCCGCCTCATCGCAGAAAAAGCTTATGTAATGACTCCACTCACCACAGTTTCTTGCGGCTCGTTTCGCGGAGATCACACCACTGGTTGTCTGAAGTGGAGTCGAGTAATAGGCCGATCGCAGGAAGTTGAGCGTGGCGCTTTCGTTGGCCATTGAACAGCCGGTGCCTGTTCCAGGAAAATGGATGGGGCGTGAATTGCAGAAATTCGCGACTCAGTTTCGCCAACAAAACGCCCCGCGAGAGTGGCTCGCGGGGCGTTGGCGTTGATGGTTCGAATCAGTTCCCGACGCTGGCGAGTTCCTCGTTGTTGGCCACGTTCACGATCTTGAACTGCTCGGCGTGCATGGCCGGATCGGCGCGGAAGGAGAGCTTGCCGAAATAACGCTTCTCCATTTCGATCAGATGCTTCTCGTCCTCCGTGCGCAGGCGTTCCAGCACGGTCGGATGCACGACGATGCGGAGTTGGAAGTCGTTTTCGTCGCGGGTGCGTTTCTTGAGGATTTCCTGGAGCTTGCGCTGGATTTCCACGCTCATGGTGATGGAACTCTTCACCTTGCCGCGACCTTTGCAATACGGGCAGTCGTCATAGACGGCGGAACGCACGCTCTCGGAGTGGCGCTGCCGGGTCATCTCCATCAGGCCGAGCTGCGAGATGGGCAGGATGTGCGTCTTAGCCTTGTCGCGGCGCAAACCTTCCTTGACGCGCTGGTAAACCTGCTGGCGGTCGCGTCCGGATTTCATGTCAATGAAGTCCAGCACGATCAAACCGCCCATGTTGCGCAGGCGGAGCTGGCGGCAGATTTCGTCGGCGGCTTCGACGTTGACCTTGAGGATGGTGGATTCCTGGTCTTTGCTGCCCTTGTGGCGGCCGGTGTTGACGTCAATCGCGACGAGCGCCTCGGTTTCATCGATGACGATGTAACCGCCGCTTTTCAGATGCACCTGGCGCGAGAAGGCATTCTCGAGCTGCTTGCTGATGTTGAAGCGGTCGAAGATCGGCTGCGCTTCGGAATACAACTTCACCTTGTCCGCCGAACGTTTCGAGATTTTGGAAATCATCTCGCGCATCCGGTCGTAGGCTTTTTGGCTGTCCACGACGATCCGTTCGACGTCCTCGGTGAGAAAGTCGCGCACGGTGCGTTCGATCAAATCCGGCTCCTGGAAAACGCAGGTGGCCATCGGCTGTTTCTTCATCCGTTCCTGGACGCCGTTCCATTCTTCCAGCAGCAACGCGAGATCGCGGACGAAATAGCGCGTCTGCTGGCCTTCGCCGGCGGTGCGCATGATCACGCCCATGCCGTCCGGAATGGACAGGCTGCGGAGAATTTTTTTCAGGCGCTGGCGTTCCTGCTGGTTTTCGATCTTGCGGGAAATGCCGCTCTGATCGGAATTGGGCAGGAGAACGAGATAGCGCCCGGGCAGAACCACGTTGGTCGTGACGCGCGGACCTTTGGTGCCGATGGGGCCTTTGGTGACCTGGACGATGATGTCGCTGCCGGGCGGATAAACGCGCGGAATGTCCTTCTGCGTGATCTTGGGCTTGTCACGCTTGCGGCCGCCTTCGCGTTCGACGATTTCCACGCCGCTGTCGAACTGGTTCGGCACGATGTCCCAGTAATGCAGAAAGGCGTTTTTCTCGAACCCGATGTCCACGAACGCGGCTTTGAGGCCGTCTTCCAGGTTGCGCACCTTGCCCTTGAAAATGCTGCCGACCAAGCGCTCCTCGGTGGTGCGTTCGATGTTGAATTCCTCCAGCTTGCCGTCCTCGGAAACCGCGACGCGCGTCTCCAGGGTTTCGGCGTTGATGATGACTTCCTTGTGGCTTTTCTTCACCGGGCGGATGAGCCGCTGGACTTTCTTCACGAGCGCGTTGGCCGCGACGCGGATGCTGTCCACGATGCCCTTGGGCTTCTCGGAAACCTTGACGGGCTCGAACGGTTTTTCCTCCTCGACCTGCGCGGGGGTGTCGAGATTTGGTTCGCGGAAATCGTGGCCGGAGGCTTGTTCCTCGGCGGAGGGCTCGGGCGGCAGACCTTCGGGCGGGAGGCCGGCGGCGATGTTTTCAGAGCGCTCGATTTCGGAGGCGTGCCGGCGTTCGTAGACTTTTTCGGGCGCGCCCGTGCCGGTGACGGCTTCGACGCGCGCCTCGGTGGCGTCGCGATCGGCTTTTTGCGAGGCGTTGCCCAGGCCGCCGCTGGGGCGGAAGCGCATTCCGCCACGGCGGCGTCGGGAGAATTTTCGTTCGTTCATAATGTTAGTAACCCTTTCGGTAGATGTAGATGTTTTGGAGAATGCCCAGGGCGATCAACGAGCCGAGCACTGAGGATCCGCCGTAAGATAACAGCGGCAGTGGCACGCCCGTCACGGGCATGAGTCGAATGTTCATGCCGATATTGATGAAGACATGGCTGAAGAGGAGCGTGACCACGCCCACAGCCAGGAGCTTGCCCAGGCGATCGCGCGCCTGGCCGGCGGTGCGGATTCCGGTGAACAGCACCGCCGCATACAGCGTGAGCACGAGCACGCTGCCGACAAAACCCTCTTCCTCGGCAATGACGGAAAAGATGAAGTCGTTGTGCGCCACGGCCCGCGGCAGGTAGCCCAGAGCGTTCTGGGTACCTTGCCGCCAGCCTTTGCCCGTCAGCCCACCGGAGCCGACGGAGATCAACGCCTGCCGCACGTTGTGCGAATCGTCGAACTGTTGTTTGCGCAGGCGTTCCACCTCCGCCGGCAACGCACCGGCCGGCGGAGTGTATTCTTTGCCGAAATACACCAGCAGCCGGCGCCGCTGGTAATCTTCGAGTTTGATCTGCCAGTTCGGTGGAGCAAACAACACGTCCACCAAAAATAAAGTCGCCAGCAGGCCGACCCCGCCGAGCAAGCGGAACAAAAAGCGGCGGGGCGTGCCGGCCACGGCCAGCATGACCAGGCCGGTGGGCAGCAGCACCAGGGCCGAGCCCAAATCCGGCTCCTTCATGATCAGCAAAAACGGCAGCAGGATCATGCCCAGCGCCTTCGCGAAAATGCCCGGCAGACGCAGTTCCTCCGGCGGCCGGCTGAGATAATTGGCCAGCGCGAAAATGCAGCCCAGCTTGGCGAATTCGCTTGGCTGAAATTGGAAGAACCCCAGGTCAATCCAGCGCCGCGCCCCCCAGCCATGCGTCGTGCCGATGCCCGGAATCAGCACCGCGCCGAGCGAGATGATCGTCAGCCAATAAACCACCACCGACCACCGCGCCAGCGAGCGGTAATCCACAAAACAAATCGCGGTGGCGGCGCCCAGGCCGAGCACATACCAGATGATCTGGTGAAACCATTTCTGCCGGAACCACGCCGCGGCAAACTCCGTCCCGCCGACCATCGTGGCGCTGTACACAAACGCCGTGCCCAGCAGCATCAAGCCCGCCAGCGCGCACAGTTGGAGCTTGTCCACGCGCGGCTGCTGGTCGTTGTTGATCGGTTCAAACATGGTTAATGCGCCCAGGCTACGGAATCTGACCCGCTTGGATTCAACTGTTCACGGTGCAAAATCGCCTCATAAATCTTCCGGGCCATCGGCGCACAAGTGGTGCCGCCGGACGCGCCGTCCTCGACCGCCACGACCACCGCGTATTTGGGATTTTCGTAGGGGGCGAAGGAAATGAACCAGGTGGTGTTGCGTTTTTCACCGCGTTCCATGCGTTCAGCGGTGCCGGTTTTGCCGCAAATGCGCAACCCGGGCACCCGCGCGCCGCGGCCGGTGCCTTCCACGGCGTCCTCGGTTTCGGCAAGCATGTTGTCGCGCACGATTCCGAGGGTGCGCGCACTGACGCCCAAAGTGTCCCGCACGATGCCTTTCGGAATAATCTCGGGCGGCCCGGCGACCACCGGATTGGGCGATTCCAGGCGATCCACCAGCCGCGGCTGCAACACATTGCCGCCGTTGGCCAGCGCGGCGGTCATCACCGCCAGTTGCAGCGGCGTGACATCCATTTCGCCCTGGCCGATGCAGATATTCGCGCGGTTGCCGGCGGTCCAGCTGCGCACTTGTTCCGGTTTGGGAAAATGCCCCGCCGCTTCCTGGTGCAAATGCAGGCCCAGCGCTTCGCCAAGGTGCAGCCGGTGGCCGAGTTCGACCACGCGATCAAACACGCCGGGGCGCAAGCCATTGGCGATGAAATACGCGTTGCTCGACCGCACCATCGCGCGGCGCAAATCGTATTCGCCCGGTGGCGCGGTGTCGTGAAACGCCTGGTTGCCGACATGGATTATTCCCTTTATCGGGTTGGCCGGATTCGCAGCCACGGTGTATTTCTCGCTCCGGTTGAAATGCGCTTCGGGCGTTTCCAGCAGGGCCAGCGCGACAATGGTTTTGAACGTCGAGCCGGCCTGGTATTGCATCTGCGTGGCGCGGTTGATCTGCGGGCGGAGCAGGGGATTGGTCAGTCGTTCATTGTCCGCGACCGAAAGTTTGGGAATGAACCAATTCGGGTTGAACGTCGGCGCGGAGGCCAGCGCCAGGACATCGCCCGTGTTGACCTCCAGCACCACCGCCGCGCCGCGGGTTTCCGGACCGAGGGCGGCGAGCGCCGCTTCGGCTGCCTGCTGAATTGTCAAATCCAAGGTGAGCACAACGTTGCTGCCCGGTTCGGCGGGGGACCAGACGTTTTCCGTCTGGCGATAGCCCAGGTTGTTGACGAGGACGGATTTCACCCCGGCCCGGCCGCGTAGTGGCGCGTCGAAACCGGCTTCGATGCCGGTCAAGCCGCGATAATCGGGCAGCCGGTAGTTGAAATCAGCATCCTCCCCCTCCTTGGAACTGTCGTCGTACTGCAATGCGCCAAGCAGGTGCGCCGCCGTGGTCTGGTGCGGGTAAAAACGCGCGGGTTGCAGTTCCAGATCCACGCCGGGCGGCGTCGGCGATTGTTCCTCAAAGCGCGCGATCTGGGCGGGCGAAAGATCGGCGAGCACGGGATAGGGCAGGGCGAGGCTTTGCTTGTAGTGTTTGGCGAACTCGGCGGCGTCAAAGGCGAGCGGCTGCTGGAGGCGAAAGCTGATTTGCTGCACGGCGGCGCCGGCGACCACCTGGCGCGACTGCCAGTCCAGTGCGCTCATCTGGGCGCGGCTGAGTTTCACGTATTGCGTGGTGACGTTGCTTGCACCCAGCCAGCGTTTCCAAAACACCAGGCGGTTGGTGACCGTTTTCATCGGGCGGGACTGCTGGTAACTTCGCTGAAATTCCCCGCGCAATTCTTCGAGGTAAAGGTCCACGCTGTAACGCGGCCGGTTTTCCGCCAGCACGTTTGTCCCGGTGCGGTCAAAGATCTTGCCGCGTGGTGCCGGGATGCGGACGCTGCGAACGCTCTGGGTTTCCAAGGTGTTTTGATAATCGCGCGCTGACACGACCTGGACCCACCAAAGCCCGGCCAGCAGCACCGCCAGTCCGCTCAACACGACAAATGTCAGCAACTGGAGCTGCGGATCGTTGCGTTTTAATTGGTCGAAAATAAGCATGGCCTAAAATCTTCCGCGGCGGATCTCACGGTCGGGCCGGAAACTGGTGGAACTCTCCCGGCCGTAACTGAAGAGGCGGTCGCACCAATGGAACAACTTGAATAGAATCGGTGTGGCGATCATGCCGCCCACGGCCATGACGCACCATTGCCAAAGCGAGCCCCAGCCGACCAGGGGCGTGCGGCGCGTGCTCAACACCAGCAGCAACGTCAATGCCGGCACCACCGCACTCGCAATCAGGCCCAGCACGCATTGGGCAAACAGCTGCTGGCGCAGGAGCAGTTCGTGGTTGAAATGGATCAGAAATCCCGCCGCGAAAAGTGGCAGCACGCTCACGCCCAGCGGGTTTGCGGACAACGAGTCGAACAGCAGCCCGCTCACGACCGCGAGGGTGGTCACCGTGCCGAGGCCTGCATTCAGACCGGCGTAAACCATGAGCGCCGGCAGCAGATCAATTTGCGCCCCGAGCAACTGGTGCAACCCGCCGCCGGCAGCTTCGCAAAAAACCGCGAGCACGGCGGCGAGCAAAACCAAAATGGAGTTGAGCGGCGTCATGGCAAGAGCACCCACACCTCTTCGAGGCCGCTGAGGTTGGCGGACAGTTTAACGCGTGCCTCCAGGTACAATCCGTATTCCACGGGTCGCAAATCCACGATCTGGCCGATGCGGATGCCTTTCGGAAAAATCCCCCCCAAACCGCTCGTCGCCACCAGTTGGCCGGGTTTTAAATTTGCGTCTTTGGACAGGTAGCCCAGGCTCACCATCGACCCATCGAGCGGGCCTGCGGTGCCGAGGATGCCCAGGTCGCGGGCATCGTTTTCCACCACGGCGGCGGCTTTGCAATCACGATCGCCGAGCAGGACGACTTGCGAATGGGTGTAGCTGACCGAGGCAACGCGGCCCACGAGACCTTCTGCGGTCAACACGGGAAGATTGGTCCGCATGCCGTCGCGGCTGCCAAGATCAATCTGCAACGTGTGCCACCAGTTGGCCGGATCGCGGGCGATGACGCGGGCGAGTTTGAGTTTCCACGGGGCGTTCTGGCCCCAGCCCAGCAGCTCGCGCAAGCGGTTGTTTTCCCGGAGCGTTTCAGCGGCTTGCCCGGCCTGCACGCGAAGTTCCTGGTTTTCGCGACGCAGCGCCTCGTTTTCCTGGAGCAACTGGGCGCGCGGAGTGAGCGTTTCCCCGGCTTTCTCGGCCAGTTGCCGGGAGGAGGCGGCCAGACCGAAGAGGGGCAGGAAGACGCCGCCGAGCGCGTGTTTGAGGCGCGCCGCGACCGGGCCGGGCAGATTCAAAATCGTCAGCGTCAGCAAAACAACCAAACCGGCGGCAAAATAATGCGGCCTTTTAAGCATTTCGTCACAGTTCCCCCGGCGACAGTTTTGTCACCGGTCTGTGATGCGGCGGACGCGGAAGGAATTACTTGGAGTTTTGGGAGACGCGCTTCAAAAACTGGAGTTCCTGCAACACCCGGCCGGTGCCTTCGGCCACGGCGCTCAACGGATCGTCGGCGATGTGGACCGGCAGGCCGGTTTCCTCGGCGACGAGGCGGTCAATGTTGCGCAACAGCGCACCGCCGCCGGCCATGACGATGCCGCGCTCGACCAGGTCGGCGGACAGTTCAGGCGGACAGCGTTCGAGCGTGATGCGAATGGATTCCAGAATTTGAGAGAGCGGTTCTTGCAAGGCTTCGCGGACTTCTTCCGAGCGAATGGTCAGGGTTTTCGGCAACCCCGCGCTCAGATCGCGGCCTTTGACTTCCATGGTTAATTCCTGCTCCAGCGGAAAGGCGGATCCGATCCGGATCTTGATTTCTTCCGCGGTGCGTTCACCGATCATCAGGTTGTAGGCGCGCTTCATGTGTGCGACGATCGTCTCGTCAAACTCGTCTCCGCCCACCCGCAGGCTGCGGCTGAAGACGATGCCGGCCAGGGAGATGATTGCGATTTCGCAAGTCCCGCCGCCGATGTCCACAATCATGTTGCCGGCCGGTTCATGCACCGGCAGACCCACGCCGATGGCCGAGGCCATGGGTTGTTCGATCAGATAGACTTCCCGCGCACCAGCGTGGGTGGCGGAATCTTTGACGGCCCTTTTCTCAACTTCGGTGATGCCAGACGGGACAGCGACAACCACGCGCGGAGCGATCAGCTTGCGGTGGTGGACCTTTTGGATGAAGTGGCGGAGCATCGCCTCGGTGATTTCAAAATCAGCGATGACGCCGTCCTTCATCGGGCGGATGGCCACGATGTTGCCGGGTGTGCGGCCCAGCATCCGTTTGGCTTCTTCGCCGACGGCCAGGACGTTGGTGGTGCCCGCTTGAATGGCCACGACCGACGGTTCCCGCAACACAATGCCTCGGTCACGCACGTACACGAGGGAGTTGGCGGTCCCTAGATCAATCCCAATGTCATTGGAAAACAGGCTTTTTATCTGTGCAAACATGAATTCGCCTAACGCCGCACAGTTAATCCGCCGTGCCGGGGCAGGTCAAGTGTATGTTTTCAAGCCGCGCGGTTCTTGAGCGTGACTTGCGCCTGCCGTAGCGACTGTGGCAGGAACCCGGCCACGGTATTTTACGTGCTTCAGGAACCTCACTTTGGTTGATTAAATGAAGCCGTTTTTTTGTGTCGCGGCTATGTCGCCATAACCCAAACCCACAATTTTCATTGGGAAAATTTGGCTCCAGAGGTAGGACTCGCGTCTCTGCGCACTCATATTTCTGAGAAAATATCCCCCCCCGCTTTTGAGCCGTCGAGTCTATCCTGCGACTATCCACCGCTATCGGTCGGTATCCCGCAGTATCGCGCCTCCCGTTTTCCCCCTCACCCCACTGTACTAAAAAAGCTCCGATCTTCCGCCCGCTCGCCGCTGGGGCCAGTTTCAAGAGGTGCTATGATTTGTCATGCGGGCAGGACCAAGACCGGCTTCAGCCTGACGAAACCGAGCAGTTTCAGACTTGGCAATTGATCCCTTACTAGCAAACCGGCGGATGAATTGGCTGAAGCGCATGGCCGGCAGATGATTACTTCCAGCTTAATTCACGGCGAAAAAAGCACACGATAAAAACGCCGGCCGAAATTGGTCGCCGTTGTGTCCGTCCACGAAAACGGAAATGCCGGCGGATTCGTCACCAGCAGGTTTGTCCACGTGAGCAGATTCGTCGAACCTTGCACGGTGTAACTGAATCCGGTTGAACCGGTGAATTGGAAACTGGTTTTGCCGTTCGTAAATTGGACTGAATTGAAGGCCGGCATCACCACCGTGCTCACTGGACTCACGCTGGCGAACGTGGCGTTGGACGCGACGTTTTGATACGCCGCCCAGACCCAGTTGGAAGAGCGCGCCACCGTTTCGATGCGCAACTCGTCCAGTTGCCCGTTCAAATAATTGCGGTTCAAATCCGCACCGATCCAGACTGCCTCGCTGATGTTGTAAGGTGATTGCGTCGCTGGCGTCACGGCATTGGGCTGGCCGTTGACGTAGAGCGTCAGGTTCGCGCCGTCCAAAGTGCCGACGACGGAAACCCAATTTGACAGCGTGACATTCGATGTCTGGCTCGCGAGCACCAGATTGCCGGGACCGCTGCCGTAGCGGAAGCCGACGCACAGACGATTCGTGGGATTGGCGTTGAAGTCCGCACCGTAATTGCTGCCCGCACCGAGGAACCACGAATCCCAACTGCCGCCATTCCGGCCTTTGGCCATGATGACGCCGGTGGCCGCCGCATTGAGATTCACCCACGCGCTCAACGTGAATCGCCCGCCGGTCAATTTCAGCGGCGTGGTGTTGGACACATTCAGCCAGTTGTCCGCGCCGTCAAAATCCAGGCTGCCACCGATCAAACCGTCAACCTGGCTCGCCACCAAAATATTCGTGGAAAAGGCATCGTTGTTATTCGTGGTGCTGTCCAACACATTGGCCGGCGGAGTTTCGCTCAGGTGCCAGACGGCGAGAAAATTCGTCGTCCACGTCGCGCCGTTCGTGGTGCAGGCCGGCGGATTGGTATTCGCCAGGTTTCCCCACGAAGCGATGATGGAGCAGCCGTTGGTGAAGCGCGGCACTTGCACCCACGCCAGCGAATCGCCGCGCGGATTCCAGGTGTCCATTTCGTAATTCAGATTCGTCGCGCCGTCGCCGGTCTTGAACCGCAAGTCCGCACCACCCGCGCTGAACTGCTGATAATCAAAACCGGGAATACTTTTGTTCAACACCACCAGCACCGGAAAATTCGTCAACACCTCCGCGCGATTGTAGTTCGTGAAGGAAATGGCCGTCTGAAACTGAACGCCATTCGCCGGCAACAGTTGGATGACCGACAAAATACCACTCGCCGGATCAAAATCCCACGCCAGTCGCGGGCCGGGCGAACCGAGTATCGCAGCAAAATCGCCGGTGTAACTGACGGCGTTGAAAATCCGAAATGAATCGCCGGGCGCGAGCGTGCCGCCGAGATTCGTCACCACCAACTGCCCGTCATAATTGACGCTGGTGACATTCACCACGTCATTGGTGGCGGCAGATTTGTTGACCTGAATGAGCACTGTGCTGCTGGGTGAAAAGTCGAGGAGATTGCTGATTGTCAACGTGCCGATGCTCGTCGTGCCCGGAGCAAAAAATGCGTCGTCCTCGATGCTCACCGAACCGGCAATCGTCCCGATGCCGCCGAGCGTCGCGCCGGCCTGCACATCCACCGCGCCGCCGCCCGTGCCGCTGCCGGCAGTATTATTGACGAGCAGCGTGCCGCCGTTCACCACCACGCCGCCGCTGAAAGAATTATTGGCGGTCAGCGTCCATGTGCCGGTGCCGGTTTTGATTATCGTCGTCACGCCGGCATCCTTAATTTGTCCCGCGAACGTGCTGGAAGAATTTCTCCCGCCAATGTTCCAGGTTGTGTTCACGCCGTTGCCGTTGCCCGGCCCCAGAATTGAACCGCTGTCACCCGCCAGATCTCCGACGGCCACCGTGCTGCTGCTGAAGGTCGGATAGGCCGTGACGCCGTTGCTCAGATACAGCAACGCGTTCGGCAAACCGTTGCCATTTGCGATGCGAAATTCGCAGGTGCCGGAACGCGGTCGCACAAAAATCTGGCCGGTGAACGCCGACCAGTCGCCGGTAAAATCGGCGCGGACATAATCATCAAACACATACAAGGCGCCCGCCCCGGTCAGCGGACTCGCGAGGCTCATGCGCGGCGCGACTTTCAGCGTGCCGGTGCTGTTGACCACCAGCGGACTGGCTAAGGTGTTGTAAGTCGGCGTGCTCGAAGCATTGTAGCCATAAACCTGCAGGATGCCGCCGTTCAAAGTCACCGCGCCCGCGCCGAGCGCGTAGCTGTTGGCAAAATTATTTCCCAGCGCCAGCACTCCGCCGTTCAACAACGTGCCGCCGGAAAATGAATTCGCGGCATAAAACGTCAGCGAATTGGTCGCCGTCGCCGAGGCATTGGTGGAAAGCGTGAGCACCGTCCCGCTGACCACATTGGCAATGGTTGCGCCCGATTGAATTCCGGTTCCGGAAACTTGCAAACCGGCGGTCAAGCCGGCGGTGTTGGTCGTCGTCACGGTCACGCTGCCGTTGGTGGTAACGCAGGTCAGCGAGATCTGCGCCGGTGTCAGCGTAAGCGTGCCGCTGCCGTTTTTCACCAACGAGCCGTTGCCATCCAGCGTGCCGCTTCCGGCGAAAGTGTAGGCGCGCGTGCCGTTGGTGACGACCACAGTCAGCGGTTCCAGCGAACCAACCAAATTCACCAATCCGTTCGTGGACGTGTCGGTAAAATTCACCGTGTCGAGGTTGTAAAATTCGTCGGCCACGCCGGCGTTGCTCCAGTTCGTTGTCGTCTGCAAATCCCACGCGCTGCCGTTCGTGCCGAGCCACGTCAAATTGCCCAGCGTGCCGACCAGCGTCAGCAAAATGGAACCGTTCGTCACCGTCAGCGAAACCGACTGGCGCGTGTCGGCAGGATACGGGAAAAACAGATTGCTCACGCCGCCGACGATTGAACCGGCGCCCGTGACCAGCGTGTAAGTGCCCGCGCCAAGACCGCCGGCGAGAAAATTCGGCGAGATGTAATTCGTGCCCCTCAGCACCAACGAGCCGCCGGTCAGCACGATTTCGTCGTTGCCATTCGCGCCGGGCGTGTTGGTCGCGGCGAGATCAAAATAAAGCGTTGCGTTGCTCAACGTCATCCCGCCAAGTGTGAATTTTCCGCTCGGCGAAATCGCGGAACCCGCGAGATTTGTCACCGCGCCACCAAGCACACCGCTGCCCGCGAGCGTTGCGCCGGAACTGACTGTTACCGGCGTCACGCCCAGCTTTCCGCTGACGACCAATGTGCCGTTGCTGATGGCGGTTGCGCCGGTGTAAGTGTTTGTGCCAGCCAGCGTCAGCGTGCCGCTGCCGGTTTTCACGATGGCGGTCTGGCCGGTGGCGTCGGAAATCGTGCCCGGAAAAGTGGTCGTGCTGTTGGCAACGTTGCCGCCAATAACGTAAGTCGTGAGTTGGTTCGCTGAAGCCGCGCCGGACAAAATAGTTTTTGCTCCGCCAACGAGCGTGCCAAGCTGCATGGTTTGATTGCCGCTGACGGTTTGTAATTTCGCGGTGTTGTTGCCGAGATCAAATGTTGCGTTCGCGTTACCGAGACAACCGCTGTTGAACCGCACCGTGCCGCTGCTGTTGGTCAGGCCCAGCGTGCCGCTAAAATTTGTCATCGCGCCGTTGATTGTCGCCGTGCCGGTGGTGTAGGCGAACAAAATGCCACCGCCGGAAATTGCGCCATTCAGCGTGTTGCCGCCGAGGTTTGCAAACGTGGTGCCGACCGCGTTGAGCGCGTTGCTGATGGATGCGCCAAGCGTGAGCGTGTTGCTCGTGCCGAGCAAATTGATTGTGCCCGTGCCCGCCGCCGCCGCGTTGTTCAAAATCAAAGCGCCGGCGAACAAATCAATGCCGCCGGTGAAATTATTGCTGTTGGCCAGCGTCAACGTGCCGGAGCCGTCTTTGGACAGCAGCATCGCGCCGGATAAAATTCCACCGGCGGAATTTGTTAGCGTAAAATTATTTGTGGCAGTGAAAGAAACCAGCAGGGGCGTCAGCGTGCCGGCGAGATTGATGGCAGGATTGTTCGAGCCGCTGTCGTCGAAAATCACGCCGTTGCTGTTGGCAAAAGTGGCCGGATTATTTCCGTCAAACCAGTTTGTCGTGGTCAGATTGTCCCAGCGATTGGAAATGCCGTCGCCGACCCAGAGCAGATTGGTTGCGGGCGCAGAAGCCGTGACGAGCACTGAAACCGTGTTGGTCATCGCGATGCCGCTGCTGGAAGTCACGGTGAACCGGAAGCTCGCAAGGCCGACATAATTGGACGCCGGTGAAAATTTCGCGGTGTGTGCGTCCGCGAGCAGGCTGACGACACCGTTGGTCGGATTGGAAACCGCGTAGGTCGGACTCATATTCGTGAAGCCGACGGTGAACGGCCACAAGTCCACGCTCACGGAATTGGTCATGGCCGTCCAGCGCGTCGCGATGGCGTGCGGCGCGGCGAGCCAGTTGACATATTCCTCAATGTGCGTGTAGCCGGAAGTGCCGGCAGTATTGGCGTCGGTCGGATCGTTTGGATTCAAGCCGTTGGCCTGTTCCCAATAATCGGGCATCCCGTCCTGATCACTGTCCACCGGCGGCAGACCGCCGTTGAGCGTGCCGTAGCCGAAGTTGGGCAAACCGCTTTGCGTCTCGTTCGTCCACGAATGTCCCTGCGTGCCCAGCGAAAAACAATCGGACAAAGTCTGCAAGTCAAACGCGTCGCGCTGAAGCGAACAGCCGGCGCTGGACAACACATACGGCACGGTCGCCGTTGCGCTGACGGTGGGAAGATTGGTTGTCACGGAGGACCACGGCGAACTCAAATACGTTACGCTGGTGCCGGGCGTCACCGCACTGCCGTTCAAAATTCCGTCGCGGGTTTGATCGAGCATGTTACCGGAGACGTAAAAAAGCTGATTCGTGTTGCACTGAAAAAAACAGTCGCCCGGCGTGCCGGTGTAAGGGCCGGTCACGAAATAATTGTTGATGAGATCGTGATGATAATTCGCCGAGGTCGTCGTCGTGTAAGCGGCTTGGTAGTCATAGACATAATTGTTCACATACACCGTGTCGGAGCGCGCGAGCGGCTGGCGGTTGTGCGCGTTGGCCCAGAGATTGCGATACCAGCAGAACGGCCCGACCTCCACGTGCGCGTTGAACTGCTGTCCGGTCGGATCGGCGATGATGCAATTTTGGAACGTGATGTTCACCGCGCCCACGGCGTCAATGTTGTCCCACTGGCCCAGCCCGATGGAAACGTGGTCGAGAATGATCGTGTTGCCCAGATACATCCCGACGCCGTCGCCCGCGCTGTTGCCGTCCAACATTCCCTGGCGACAGCGAATATAGCGGCAGATGACATTCGTCGCACCGCTGAAGGAAGTTTGCCGCGCAATCACACCGAAGCCCGCACCCGGCGCAGTCTGGCCGGCGATGGTGGTGTTGTTCGCCACTTGAACGGGGGAGTTGACCGTCCGGTTGGTGGACGGCAGAACGGTAAAACCGCCCACGTCAAAAACCACGATGCGGTTTGGCTGGCTGACCGCATCGCGAAACGATCCGGAACCGGAATCATATAAATTGCGGACGTGATAAACCGTCCCGCCGCGCCCGCCCGTCGCCGCCGCGCCAAAGCCCACCGCGCCGGGAAAGGCGGGTGTCTGGCCACGCGCGGAAAGCATGAATGTGGTAAGCCCGATGGCCAGCCAAAAATCTCTCCGGTTGTGAAACAATAAAAACATGAAGAGATGGATGCGCATGACAACCTAGACTCAGTTTTCGGGGGGAATGAAAGTGGCGTGAATCATCTGGAAAACAGGAGTGGAATTTGCAGATTGAAAGTTCCGTCGCGGGACTTGTTGTTCGCGGCGGCGCAACAGAGCGCCACCGGCAATCCGTTTTCAAATAGCAACTGCGGACGTTCGAGCGCGGTGAGTTTTTCTTCATGGCTGTCAGCCCAGCGAATTGTTCCTGGATTTGCGACAAACGAATGCTTCGATAATTTCCAATCAAATCCATCCGCTGATTGCCACAGCGCCAGTGAATAGCCGCGATGCGTAAAATTGCCATCGTTGTCTTTGACAATCGCCCAATAGCTACCCGCGCCGCGCCAGATGATCGGGTCTTCGGCCGCGAACATTATTCCTTTCGCGCCGAAAACTTCGCCGGAATGTTTGGTGAACGGGCCGAGCGGATTTTGTGCTGTCGCTGCCAGATGCACCACGGGTCCGCCAAATGGCAGCGGACGTTTCAGACCGATAGCCTTGTAAATCATCAGCATACTGCCATCGGGCCGAAGCGTCACTGCCGGATTATTCACGGCCAGTGCGTCCGGCGCGTTCGTGTCCGAACTGACGTCAAGCACAGGCTTGTTGAAGCGCTGCCAAGGTCCGTCCGGCGAATCCGCCACCGCCACGCCGATGCGTTGGTGATTGCGATGCGTCCAGTTCAGCGGCGATTTCACCACGCCATCGCCGTAGTTTCCCATGTAGTAAAGATAATATTTTTTACCGACGCGGATGATGGTCGGGTTATGCGTGCAAGAGCCGTCCCAGAAATTTGTGCCGCGCGCAGGCAACGCCACGTCGTGATGCGTCCACGGCCCGAACGGCGTGTCGCTCACCGCGTGCGCAACCTCGGAGTGCGTGACCCAAGCGACATGACCGAGTTTGAGCGGCCAGCGCGAATAGAAGAGATGATATTTGCCGTCGTCGCCCTTGATTTCCGAACCGCACCAGATGTTGTATTCGGGATCAATCCATCTCGCCGTCGCCGGCACGGGTTGGAGCATGGCGTTGAAGTCATAGTCCACCGATGCGTTTCCTGCGACGCTTTGAAATGTGGCGACCAGACAAATCAAACCGAGCAGACCGGCACAAAACAATTTTGAATTCAGCATGACAAATCAGGAGTCGGCAAAGCAACGCACTTCAAAGAGCGCGGCAGGAACATCGGCGTGCGGTGCGACGAGGCGAAGTTCCAAGGCATCGGTGATGACAGGCGTTTGCAACCGGATGACGCGCCGTGATTGATGATTCTCCGAAATCTGAAATACCAGGCGCTCCGTGTCCAAGTTTTTCAGATTGTTACTCGCAGAATGTACCGCCGCCACCGGCACCTTGGCCGGCAACGCCACTGTCACTTCGCGCACACAGAAAGGCATCACGCGTTCCGGATGGCCCATCAGCACCGATTCCATCGGATGATCAAAGTCTGTGTCGAAGCAAAGCTCGATCCACGCGATGGTCTGCGGCTTGTCCCACGCCAGCCGGATCACCGGCTGTTCCTGCGCGAAGTCTGCCACCCACGCGTTCGGCTGGTTCGTCGGCCGCGCGAAGCCGTTCGTCAGATTTTGCACGCCGAATACTTCCAGCGGAGGATTAATTTTGATTGCGAGATTTTTCCCGGCCGGCCGGCGCTGCGGAATCCAGAATTCAAAACCGTCAATTCCACTGCCCGCCGGCGGTTCTTGGCGCGGCGATTTCGCCACAGCGCGATTAAACTTTTGCGTCAGCGCCAGCACGCCAGTCACCCGCTGGTCGCTCAAGTGAACCGAAATATCCTGATTTGCCATCAGGCAGACAAACGCGTAACGCGACACGTCAATCATCGCACCTAAATTGAGCGGCAGCTTGATGCACGTGCCGGTTTTCAACTTTATTTCCCGCACCGCCAGCGTCACGTCCGGCGTGTAGTTTTCCGGTTTGCTGCTGACGCGCAACTCGGCGTGGAGCGTTGTCTGTGCGGAAACGTCCAACAAAAATTCCACCGCCGGCATCGCGCCGGGCTGAACCGGCAGCATCATCGCCCAAGAAGCGTCCAATAGCATCGTTTCGCCAGTGGCAGCGAACTGCGAGAGCTGTAATTCGCTCGACGCGGAAATTTCCGCCGTGCGCGCCAAATCCTTTTCGTCTTCGAACGCGACGCCGGGAATGTATTGGCCGATGCGGAACAGGTCGCGCTGCAATTCTGCCATGCGCGGCGCGGCGAGCAGATCACGCGGCAGAAGTTGTTCCCGAGCGCAAATCGACGCCGCCATGCCGATAGCCTGGCCGCCGTGCGCACACGTCGCCATCACGCGCGTCGAGCCGAACGCGATGTGCGACGCGCTGATGATGCGGCCCGCGAGAAAAAGATTTTTGATGTTCCGCGAATACATCGCGCGATACGGAATCTGGAACACGCCCTTGGAATGCCATTGCTGGCAGCCGGGCTGCGCGCTGAACACGCCGTCGCTCGGATGCAAATCAATCGCCCAGCCGCCGAAGGAAACGGCATCGGCGTGGCGGCGCTGTTCCACCAAATCCTGCTGGATGACCATGTAGTCGCCCTCAAAACGGCGGCTCTCGCGTTTGCCGGGAATCGTGCCGACCCATTCAAGCGTCAGAGTCTCGGCCTCGGGAAACTGGCCGGAGTTTTTGATGTGGTTCCACACGCCGTAGGCAACCTTCCAAAGCTCCCACTTGATTTTTTCGCTGTCGTGAATCGTGTCGAGCGCGCCACCCCATTCGAGCCACCACAGCCGGCAACCGGAGTCGTTGAACTTGATGTCGCGCCAGCGTGGAATTTTAGTGATGTCACGCAAAGCAAAACTCGGCGGAACGAATTTCACCGGACGCCCCGTGTCCTTGGAATAAAAATAAATTGTGTGTCCGAGCAGTTCGTTCGTCGCCTGCTCCGGTGCCAGCTTCTCGCCAAACTCGGCTTGTGATTCGGCACCGATGCGAAAGGCTGCGCCGGCGAGGAATCCAACGATGCCGTCGCCGCTCGCGTCCACGAATAGCGGCGCGGTGATTTCGTAGGTGGTGGAATTTTGCGAGCAGAACGCGCGGACGGATTTTATCGTGTCCGCGTCGGACTTTTCCAAGTCGTGAACCGCCGTGTTCAGCAACAGCGTGATGTTCGGCTCGTTGACGACCATTTCCAATATGATCGTGTCAAGGATGAGCGGGTTGCCTTCGGGATTGCGAAAAATATTTTCGACGAGCAACTCGTCAACCACGCCGCCTTCGCGCGCCCACCGGTTGTTGTTGCCCATGTGTGAAGTCGCGCCGAGAATCCACAGACGCACTTCACTCGAAGCATTGCCGCCGAGCACCGGACGGTCTTGCACGAGCACGACCTTACTACCCGCGCGCGCCGCCGTGATCGCTGCACACACGCCCGCCAGACCGCCGCCAACGATGGCGACGTCCGTAACTAACTTTTGTTCGCAGAGCGAACGCGTCTTCCGGCAGGGAAGTTGTTTGTTCATATTTGCGCCAAATTGCAATGCACCCAACACTAAATATCCAAATTTTTCATTTCGAACGCGGATCTAAAGCGTTTTACCAACGGTCCAGGATTTTACGCTTGCATTCAGCACTTTTGCGACAAATTCTTGGTTCTCTTGTCATTTCAAAACGGCTGACTTGCGTAAAAATACACATCCAGGCTGCTGTAAGACATGCGCGGTGAGGTGGAAAATTTTGAAAACTTCACCCAGTCCACATGACAGTCCTGCACGCCTTCGTTGGAGCCGACCGGGGCGCCCTTGGCAAAATGATTGACGCGGCAGGTTCCTGCTGATTGGTCACGCCACCAGTCACCATTATATTTCGCCGCCATGTCACTCCATATAATATTGTAGTAGGGACGGTCAGTGGTTTTTAGCGGAAAAATGGGCATGTGGGCGGACAGGCTGCCGCCGCCAGGCAAAGCGCCATTATTCGGATAATAATTTCCGATTTGCGTAGGGTCATTGAACGCGGCATTGCCGGCAAAATAAAAATAGCCGGTGACCGTGGGATCGCTTGAAGTAACACCATCCGAAAAAAGCCATAACCGGTCGGTGTTCCAACCCATGTTGGACGGACAAAAAAAGCCCGGACGCGAAATTTTGTAAGTTTGCATCAGGTTGGTCCGCATTGCCGAACTGATGTAGTAAAGGTAGTTCATGCCCGAAGCGGCATATTTATTCTGGTTGTCATCGGCGTCCATAATGCTGGCCAGATTTAATTGCTTGAGGTTGTTGGTGCAGGAGATGCGTTTGGCGCGCTCTTTCGCCTGTGCCAGCGCAGGCAACAGCATGGCGGCCAGGATGGCGATAATGGCGATCACCAACAGCAGTTCGATCAGCGTGAAACCCGCCCGACGAAAAATAATATTTTCCCTGCGGAAGCGATCATTCGTCCTAGTGTTCATAATTGTGTCTTTACAAAGATCGGATTTCCAGTCGTGACTGGAGACAGACAAATGCGCAATTAATTTTAGAAATTACGGCACAGGAGGAATATTGGTTTTTGCAGCAGCGGCGGTTCCTGGTGCGGGTGCAATTGCAGGCTCGGATGGTTTTCGGAATCTGTCGGAGTGCGTTCAATCGTGGCATTCGTCTGGTTGGTCAACTCTGGTTTAGCCGATGCTGTTGGATTTTCTTTGTGGCAGCCAGCGGCAAAGATCAGCATGGCCACAACACAAAGGGAAATTATTGATTTCATGACCGAGGTTTTGTTGCCAAAAGGTGCGTCGAAGCCGCCGGCACTGATACAGGCAATTGCGCATTTAACTTTAGAAATTGCGCAGCGAAAACAGCGGCGGGTTTTGACCTCAGCGGTATCCGTGGACCGATACCCGGTGCTTTTTGCGGTACGCAAACGGCGCGGCATGAAAATGCCGGCGAAACGCGTCCGCAAAATAAGCCTGCGAACCAAATCCAGCCGCTTCGGCAACCCAGGCAATGGGCTGGTCGGTTTCGATAAGTAGCTGGCGGGCCAGATCGAGGTGCACCCGCCGGATTTCATCCGCCGGTGTGCGGTGAAGCAACTCCACGAAACGATGTTCGAGTGCGCGCCGGGATACGCCAGCCTCGCGGGCGAGTTCATTCACCTGAATCGGCTGGTTGGCGCGCTGCCGCAAATAGCTCAGGGCTTTACGCACACCGACATCGGCCACAGCCAGCGTGTCGGTGGACTGCCGGGTCACCACTCCGAGCGGCGCAATCAACTTTGGTCGTTTGGGCGCGCTGCGTCCGCGCATAAGTTGGTCCAGCAACGTCGCCGCGTTCAGCCCAATTCCCTCACCGGAGACGGATATGCCGGAAATGGGAACCAAAGCCGTTTCACACAACGCCTCATCATTGGCCTGGCTCAAAACGGCGACCTCTTCAGGAACCAGCAAACCCGCTTCGTGACAGGCGAAAACAATTTCCCGCGCGCTGCTGGCGTTCCAGCAAATCACCCCCAGCGGCCGCGGCTGTTGCCTGAGCCATTCACCGAGGCTGGCCAGATCCAAACGCCAGTCAGGTTCCGCGCCGGCCATGGGCTTGACGCCCAGCCAGGTAAAGTCGCCGCCGCTTTGCTTCACGGTGTCGGCGAAAATTTCGCGGTGACGTTTCACATAGTCCAAACCAATCAGCCCGAAATAGGCAAAATGCCGGAAGCCGCGCTCCAAAAAATATTTTGCCGCAAGCTTCGCGGAAGCGTCGAGGTCGGTGCTGACGCGGGGAAAGTCCGCCTCGGCAATCTCAATGCCCGAGACATTCACGACCGGGATCTTCAAGGCCTTGAGTTCGCGCGCCATCAGCGGGTTGCCGACGCGGGCAATGATGCCATCGCCTCGCCAGCCCGGCGGCACACGCAGGTGTTCCTCCATGCCGCGCGCCTCGACGAAAATTTCCCAGTAACCATGCCGCAGCCGATAGGCATTGATACCGCGCAACACGGCGCGGCCCCAGGTCGTGCTGGTGTCAACCAAAACGGCCACCCGCCGCAGCGCTTTGGCGGAAAAACGGTGCGGTTTGATTTTTGTGGAACGGGACATCTTCGCCAGAGAATTGAATCACCGACCGGTTGTCAAACGATTTTGTCCCTGACTTGATTGCTTGAGGATGAGTGCCAAGTCACAACATTTTTATTGGGACAACATCAAGCGATAAAACCGGTGGCTAAAATTCGTGGTGTCCGCGTCTGCCCAATTGAAGCTTGTCGCCGCTGAATTCGTGACCAACAAATTCAACCAGGTCGTGAGATTGGTGGATGCTTGCACTGTGCAATTCAAGCCTGCGGTGCCAACGGACTGAAACCCGAACTCCCCTTTGCAGATCTGCACCCCGGCGAATTGGGGACGCGAGGAAAGAACCGTCACGGAAACGTCGCGCGAAACCTGCGCGAGCTCATTGCTGGCGTTCAAGCGCAGCAGATAACTTCCCGGCGCGCTGAAAGTAGCCATGGTCGCGGGCTGGGCGACATTGGCAAAGCTCACTGGACCCGCGCCGCTGACCAGACTCCATGTCGTGCCCAGGGCGTTGCTGACACCAGCCGAAAGCGATGCGGGCACGTTGCTCACGGCAAGAAGCGCATTGGAGACCACGATTGTTGGCGCAAAATTGCCGAGCAACGTCAGCATCAGTTGCGGACGTTTCGATTCGATCACATAGTCGTCCGAGCAGATGCGGCTGATGTAATTGTTCGCGCCCGCCTCTGTGGCGGGCGAAAGCAGGAGCAAGTTCAATGGTTGACCCATGTTTAATGCCGATTGCACGAGCGCGACAAAATCCGGAGATGAGGAAAAAGTCTTTGGCGCATTTACAATCGTCGCGTCGTAACCCGCCACACTCGACAAAATATTCGTGGTGAAATCGCCGCCGGCGTTCGTCCACAAGTCGCTCGTGTTTGTGCCGCCGGTGCGCGATAGCCACGTCGCACCGGTGCCCGCGCCGTTCGCCACGCTGCTGCCGTCGCCGGTGCCTTCCATCGGCGTGCCCAGCAGCGGATGCAATTCCAGATTGCCCACGGAACCGACGCCGGCCGCCGGGTAAGTCCACAAATTCAGCGACACCGATTGAATGACGGCGTTTGTGCCGAGTGGTGACAGGTCGCAGGAAAAAATTGGCCGCAGCGGGCTGTTGCCCCAACGGCCAACGATAATCTGATCGCGCGCGCCAGCATTCCAAGTCGGATAGTCACCACGAATGAAGGTGCAGACGTGGCTGTAGCCATTTACACCTTCGCTCAACGAGATTGTGACTGGCGCGCTCACGGCTACGCTGACGGGCGCGGTGCTGGTGCTCGTGCCGACGGAAGCCTGGCATTGCAAATTGTAGCTGCCGGGCGCGGAGAATTTCGCCGTGGTGTCGGCGTTCGCGGCACTGGCAAACGTCACCGTGCCGGGGCCCGAAAGTTGCGACCACAAAACGATGGGCGGGTAATTCGTATCGCTTGAAGCAACATTCGCCGTCAAGCGCAATGCCGTGTTTGTGTCCGCGAGCGTCACGCCATTTGCGGGCGTGAGAATGCTGGCGCTGCTGGTGGGGCCGAGCGTGAAAAAGCGCGCGTAATCATATTGCGCCATCGTGGGAAGCTGCGAGTCATCCACGCTCGTCGTGCCGCCGAGCGGCGCGGCGACGGACGTGAGCCAGATGTTCACATCAGCGGGCGTGAAATTTGAGCTGGCCACCGTCTGTTCCAGCACGCCATCGAAAAAGTATTTCACGGTCGCCGCCGTGTATTCGCAGCCGATGACATGAAAGTCCGCCGTCAGCGAAGGCGTAATGACGGTTTTGCCACCGAACGAAATATTCGGCAGCGGCAGATGGCGCCAATTGTTTATCCCATAGTTGGTCAGCGTGATGGAGTCATTTTCCAACGCGTCGAGTTCCACCTGCGCGGTGTCGTTGGAGGTCAGGATGTTTTTCATCATCCAAAATGACGTGTGCCAGCCGCGTCCCGGCGGCACTTGCATCCGGGTTTCGTAATAACCGTAGCGGAACAGTTTTGTGCTGATCAGGCCGCCGGCCGTGTAATTGTTGGTGCCAACGGTTTCCTTCTTGAGAAGGCAGCAATAAAAGCCGTTTGATTCCGTGTTATTCTGCGGCTGCTGGACGCTCCAAAGACGGACGCCAGTGCGGTAACTCCATTTGTTGGTGTTGATCGAATTGGTATTGAACTCATCCGACCACGCCAGCACGTAGCCGCTGACCGGCGTGCCGGCATACGGCTGAACGTTTGGATCGCTTGCCGGATCAATGTCCTGCGCGGAAGAAAATTCCACCCCGGAAAAAAGCGCGAACGCGAGTGCGGACAGGCATGGCCACAGCCGCGCCAAGCGAATTGGTTTCTGAAAATTCATTGCACGATAAAATAAAATGCCACAACCACGGCAGAAAACTATCTGCGATTGCGGCACATTTTTTAGAAATTGTGTCATGCGTTTCACGGGATGGTAATCAGGTAAAATCGCCAGAGGGCAATGGTGGCCGTGGGATCAAGATAAGTTGCGGCGTTGATCGTGAACGTGCCGCTGGTGATCCCCGGCCAGTTCGCCAATGGCAACGCCAGATCGCTGCTCGCGCGGACTGAGAAGGCAGTGAACTTAGCAAAATGCGTCGTGCGATTAGTGCCGCCAGTGTTGGTGATGCTGACGCCGCTGGTGAGTCCCCAGGGTTTGAGAATGAGCCGGACTCGAAGCTGTAGTTCAAAACCATCTGTGCGAACAAACACCTGGCAAAGCAAGACAAAAAGCCCGCCGACAGCAGCAGACGGCGGTCGATTTGAAATCTGAGCGTCATCAGTTCACGGCGGTGGCAAAATCACAACGCGTTACCCAGAAAGAAAATTTCCAGGCCGTTCCAATCCATTTTCGGACCGCTGGAAAAACTGGAAAATTTCGCCCATTCGACGTGCCCATCAATGTAGCCTTCATTTTCACCAACGGGCGTGTTTTTTTGCATATGGTTGACGCCGCGCGCGTTGAAGTCTGTGCCGCGCAACCAGTCGCCGTTGTAACGCCGCGACAAGTCGGTCCAAAGAACCTTGTAGTAAGGCCGGTCAGCAGTCTTCATGGCGAAGACAGGATAATGCGCACGAATGTTATCGCCGCCCGGCAACAGGCCGTTGTTCGGATAATAAGTGCCGACGTTGGCAACGTCGTTGTAGGGCTGCCAGCCGCAATAATAGTTGTAGCCGATCACGGATGGATCGTTCGTATTGCTGCCGTCCGAGAAATACCAGAAGGTGTTGTCGTTCTTGTTCCAGTCCAGATTAGAGGGACAATAAAACGACTCACGCTTAATCTTGTAGGTGGAAATGAGGTTCTCTCGAAAACCCGGACCGATGTAATAAGGCGCATCCTGTCCGTCGCTGGCGAATTTTTCCTGGTTGTCAGTGGCATCCATCAAGGAAGCGAGCGTCTGTTGCTTGATGTTGTTCGTGCAGGCCGTGCGCTTGGCGCGTTCCTTCGCGCTGGCCAGAGCCGGCAAAAGCATCGCCGCGAGAATGGCGATGATGGCGATGACCACAAGGAGTTCGATCAGCGTAAATCCGTTTTGTTTCGGGAGTTTGTATTTTGATTCGTTTTTCATTTTTTCGGGTGCGGGCGGAGACGCCAACCCAAGACGTCTCCGCCCGTTGAACCCATAACCTAAACCTCATTGCTTCACTCGGAAAAACACGCTGCCATTAGCCGGATTGATGGTGATGGTCACCGGGCTGCTGCCGGAATAGTCCACCCAGTTCGTGCCGAGACCGGAACCGAGGCTGTTGGTTTGCGCCTGCAACGTGCCGCCGGTGAAGGTGATTTGCAGGCTGCCGCCGCTGCTGGTGAAGGTTAGTGTCGGAGCCGAAGAGGGGACAACTTCCAAAGCGCCGGAGCCTGTGATGTAAGGAGCACCGGTGATCGCATCATAAACGCCAGCCGGCTGGCTCACGCCGTTGAGCTCAAGTGCTGCGACGGTGTTCGTGCCGGTGAAGTTTAAATTCAACACGGCGCTGTTGGAAACGCTGATGGTGGACGCGCTGGCAAAGCTGGGATAGGCAACCGACAACGTGCCCGCGCTGACGGTGGTGTTGCCGGTATAAGCATTAGAAGCATTGAGGGACGCGCTGCTGCTGCCAGTCTTGATGAGGGAGCCGCTGCCACTGATGGCGCCATTGATGGTCAAGGTCGCATCGGCTTGCAGTATCGCCGGGCCATTGACAGTCACCGGGCCGTCCCAACCGCCAAATCCATTATCGGGATTTACCATTGCGTTACTATTAAGCACCAGCGTCCAAGCAGGATTCGCAGCCAGTTGATACATTTCAAGCCGGCCACCACTGTTCACCGTCAGGGTATTTGCGGAACTGCCACCCAGATTCGCGGCAAGTTGGATTCCCAACGTGCCGCCGTTCACCACGATGTTGCCGGGGTTGTTCACCACGGTGCTGACGAGGGCGATGTAATTGCCTCCCACTTTCGTCAAGGTGTTGGTGCTTTGCATGTCGAGCGCGTTGCCCGTGCCGCGCATGTCCCAACGGGAAACACCACCGATACTGGCGTTGCCGGCCATCACGATCTGCTGCACGGCGTTGATCTGATCGGCTGCCGGGCTATTATTTACCACCGCACCTTGCCCTCCGAATCCGTTGCCGGAAATCGTCAGCACTTCCGCACCAATGTTGATGGTGTTGGCAAGATTCGCTCCGGTGTCTATGTCCAAGGTGCCGTTCCCGGAAATGACCGTGCCCGATGCGGTCGTGCCGAGCGCGGCGCTGGTCAAGATGGAGACTGTGCCGTTGGTGATGACGGTTAGGCCCGTGTAACTGTTGTTGTTCGCAAAGAACAACGTGCCGGTGCCGCCTTTGGTCACCGTGCCGCCACCGCCCATCGTTCCGGTGAAGGTGTAATTATTCGTCGCATTGACCGTCACGCTTGAGGGCTGCACCGTGCCGCCGGTGATCGCCACGCTGTAAGTGCTGGCGGTGTCATCGAACGTCACCTGGTCGCCCGCATAAAACGCGTCGGGATTGCCACTGTTGCTCCAGTTCGTCGTCGTGAGCGTGTTCCAATAAGTCGGATTCACGCCGTTGTTGCCTTTCCAAACCAGCGACGCCGTGACCGTGCTCGGCATGAACATCAGTTGCGTATTTCCATTCGTGAGGACGAATGTTCCGCCACGCGAACCAACTACTTGGAAGTTTGCCGCCGAACCCGTGATGCCGTTGACGGATGACAGCACGAGCGATGGCGCATTCGTCGGCGCGGTCGAAACCAGCAAGACTTTGATCGGAGAAGCCGTCGCATCAATCGTATTGGCCGTGAAGCTGCCGGGCGTGGAAGGATCGAAAGCGAGGATGGAATTCGCCTGGAGCGTCAACGAGTTCGTCGTGGTTCCCTCGCCACCCAGCGTGCCGCCAGCCGCGACAGTAATAGCGGTGTTCATCGGATTTGCCGAAGTCAGGTTCAACTGCCCGTCCAAAATCGTTGTCGTCCCGGAATAGGTCACGTTCGCACCGGACAACCCTTCCGTGCCTTTGCCGGTCTTGACGATGTTGAGCACGGATGTGCCGTCTGTGAAGGCGGTGACGGTCGAGAATGAACTCGCCGTGTTCGTGCCGGTGTTGATCGTAAGCGTGGACGGAGCTGCGCCATTGTTGAGCACGGTGCTAACTGTGCTGAGGCTGAAATCAATGATGCTCGCAACGGTCTGGTTGAAACCGTTGAGGTCAACGTTCCCGTTGCCGAGTTGAAGGGCATTGGTGGCGAACGCGTTGTTTGCGCCGAGCTTGATGAAGCTCGTGGAGGTATCGCCGTAGGTGCGGGTGTAGGCGTAGGAACTTCCCGTGCCGGCAATGGTCAGCGTGCCGCTGATGCCGGGACGCAGGAGCACGCCGAGATTCGCCCCGTTGTCGGTGATGGGGCCGGAGACGACAAGATTGCCGTTGTCTTCGGTGCCGATGCGTGAGGTGTCCGTGGCGATGACGACCGGCCCGGCCCAGATGTTCGTCTGACCGGCGGCGACCGCCGCGCCGCGTAACGCGCCCTTCGCTCCGCCGACACCCGTGCCGTTGATGACCACGGTCTTGTTGCTGACCGTAATGCCGTTGCCGCCGGGTATCCCAATTTCGAGCGTGTTCGCCGGGCCGTTCACCGTGACGGTTCCATTCGTCGCGCCAAGGGCCGAAACGTTGTTCACGAACAACGTGCCGCCCGTCGTGCCGCTGCCGCCGCTGATGGTGACCGGGCCGGTGAAATTGTTTGCGTTGTCAATTTCCAGCGTGCTCGTGCCGAGTTTGGCGATGCCATTGGTGCCGCCGATGCTGCCCGCACCGGCAAACGTATAAAAACTGCTGGTGACGTTCACCGTCGTCGCCGAGGGATTTACTTGGCCGGTGATCGTGACGGTTCCACTCGCCGTGTCGTCAAATGTCACCACGTCATTGACGCCGGAGGGATATTCCAGATATTGCGCGGTGCCGCCATTCCAATCAAGGCCACCGGTGGTTTTCCAAACGCCATCACCGGTGGACCAGATCAGGTTTTGAATCGAAGGCGCGGTGATGTTAATGGTCACATTCGCGCCGTCATCGTTCAAAGTGGCAACCGCTCCGGACGGAAGCGAGCCCAGCACGAAAGATCCGCCGCCGCTCTTGCTGCCGTAGGAGAGCAACGTGATGTTGGTCACCGGAAAACCTGTGCCGGCAATATTGCACGTCACCGAACCGCTGATCGCAAGATTCGTCAGATACAAAGACGCGTTCGTGTTCGGGTTCGCCGAGAAAGAACCAAAATTGAAATCAATCACGGTGTTCGTGAGCGCCGCCGAACCCGCGAACCACGGCGCGTTGGTCAACGCCGGCGTGAACCGGCTGCCACCCGCCAGAATCAACGAACTGCTCGCGGTCGGCAACGGAGTGGTCAACCGTCCCGCGTTGACGCGCGTCGGACCAGTATAAGCGGGCGCACCGTTCAAAGTCAACGTGCCGTTTCCATTTTTTGTCAAGCCACCGTCAATCGCGGCGTCGCCAGGGATCACGCTGTGTGCGAGCGGCTGCACGATGGTGATGTTGAGCCCGGCAGTATCAACGACCGCGCCACCGTTGCGGACGTTTGCCTGCGAAATCGCCGGAATGAAGGCAGTGGTGTTGACGCGCGGCTGCACCGTGCCGCCGTTGAAATTGTTCGTGCAGGTATTGTTTGCACCACTGATTGTCGCGGTAATATTAGAAAAGGTGGTAATGCCGCCGTTGTAGTTGATCGTCCCTCGTTGGACATTGAAGATAAATGTTCCTACCAACACATTGCCACCATTGACCGTAAAGTTCGCGGTGGAATTGTTCGCCCCGCCGATGCCCAATTGGACGCCAGGGTCGTAGTCAAGGAAGTTTCCCCCGTTGATCGTCAAAGAACCGGTATTGTTGGCCGAGTTTTCAACGATATCAATGCCTGTATTTGTGCAAATCAACGTTCCGCCATTGATCGTCATCGCACCGTTACCAAGACTGCCGCTGCCGATCACCAGCGCACGCCCCGTGCCACCGCCGCCGCTTAAAATAGTAGTTCCTAAGGTCGCGTCATAAACGCAATTGCTGAAGTTAATGCTACCGTTGTTGACAGCCAACCGTGCGTTGGTCGTGGTGTTGAAGGGGCAGACTGACAAGGCCAGCCAGTTGCCGGGCGTGCTCCATGTAGTGCTGTTGGTTCCCCGCCAAGTGAAGGTTTGTGCCTGGGTTGAAGACATCAGGCTCAGGCCGCACACGTTCAAAAGCAGCGCCTTGGCCCAGGTTTTTAAGATAAGTTTCATTTTGTGTTTTTGGTTTTGGTTAAGAGTCACGCAGCAAATACGTGCTCAAAGCGGACATCGCAATCGGCGAGCTTTCGGAAAGATCACAGTGCAATGCCGGTTCCCGCAATACAGCAAATGGTGTATGCGTGCGCGACGATTGGCCCGAATGGCGGCTTTTCATTTTTCAAATCGAGCACCCAAGGAAACAGACCAGCCAGTTACGGCAGGAATTTCCAGATGGATGCCTTGCGTGACTGTGCCACTTTCGTGGAAAACGAAATAGATGCGTTTGCGGAAATTATTTTAGAATTTGCGCAAACGGGTTGAGCGGAGAAACTGCTTTCTCGCTACCAGACTGCCGTTGCCTATAAACATAGCGACATAAATGTTTGCGGATTATAGCGCGCAAAGCCGGGTCAATTCGTCATTGGGCTCCGACCACTGGGCGAATTGATGTTCCACTTTTTCCACCAGCGTCTGGAGCG
>Ga0209698_10000180_pt1 | contig 67401 bp, 65 predicted proteins | sample LitLauG_LLR_2012_FD_187203 | JGI IMG/M metagenome (GOLD analysis project Ga0209698, IMG submission 187203) | Freshwater sediment microbial communities from Pennsylvania, USA - Little Laurel Run_MetaG_LLR_2012 (SPAdes) (version 2) | ecosystem: Environmental > Aquatic > Freshwater > Creek >... | reverse complement strand
GGCGCGAACATCGTCATCGGCAAGGACGGGTATTTCTTACAGGAAGACTACTCGCAAGCCAAGGGTTCGTGCCAGCCGAATCTGTAAGCCGCGAGCGATCCTATCTGCGGCGATACGAGTGGCTGTGCAGCAGGACATTCGTGAGGCTCATGTCCCCCGTCCGGCGCCAGAGCGGGTCGGGCGCCGTGGCCTCGGAGGCGCACACGAAATCGTTGGCCGGCGTGGTGTAGTAGGTTCGGCCGACGCCGTAGGCAGCGACCCGGTTTCGCGTACTCTCGTGTAACACGGCGTCGCTCGGGCAATGCGCCTTGGCGGCGTCGTAGGTGTCGAAGCGCGGGGCGTTGACCCCGTAGGACGCGAGCGGCGGATGGGCGGCTTCGAACATTCCGCGCGTGACGTTGTCTTGGGGCGGCAGCGTACGGTGCATGAGCGCACCAAAAGCGAGAAACACGACGATTACGGCGAGCCCGCCAAAGGTTCGTACCATCGAGTAACGCCTTTCGGCCGCAAAAGCGGCGGCAAGGACTCTTACCGGCATCGTCGGCAGCCGTTACGGATCGCATGCGCCGTCGCACGCGAACGGTGAGTGCCGTCACACGGACGCGCGCTCGGGGCTATTCCCGCGGCCGTCGACCTCGACCCGAACGGCGCGATCGGTGTAGAGGAGCCCGTTGTAGAAATCGAGGTAGAGCGCGCTATCGCGCGTTTCGATCGGCGTCCGTAACGCGGTAGCGCCGAAACGGATCCAACAGTTGCGCAAGGTTTCGAGGGCATCGGTTGAAGCGGCCGTGAGATCGCGGTCTTGCGCGTAGTGGACTCTAACCATGGAATAATGCGTGCAGTCGAGATCGATTCGCACGTGCGAGGCGTCGACGGCCACGGCCCGCGCGAATGGTGGCGCGTCGGGCAGCGCCCGTTGCGCGTACGTCCGGCCGCCGTAGGTCACGTCGAGCCGGCCGAGCCGGCGCTCGATCGCGGGCGGCGCGGGAAACACGTCGGCCCGATAGGTCACCCCCGGGGGCTGCCGCTCCCACACGAGCGACGTGCGCCGAACGAACAAGACGCGGCCTGCACGGTCGTAGCCCACGAACTGCGTCTCGCCGGCATCGCTCCGCGGTAAGGGCACGCCGGCGCCGATATCGGCTTCAATGATGTGCGTCCAAGCACAGCCTCCGCCTCGCATCCCGCTGCAGGACAGCTCTCGCGTGAAATAGAGGTGGAGGATTCGTCGGGCCGGCGGAATCGTCGAGCCGGGATCGTATCGGCCGATCTGACGAACGAGTCCCTGCGAAAATAGGCTATGCGCGAAGAATACTCGCGCAGAAAGCGCGCTGACGGTCAGGAAAATCAGCGCTTGCCAAGGGAAGGGCGAACGGGACATCGATGACGCTCCTCTCCTTCCTCCAGTTATCGGAGAAACCGAGCGGCGCTACACCGAGAGGCCTTCGATCGCTTCGGCGAGCCGGATGTCGCGCTCGGTGAGGCCGCCTGCGTCGTGCGAGCTGAGCGTCAACGTTACCTCATTCCAGGAAATCGCGATGTCCGGGTGATGGTTCTGCGCGTTCGCGAGCGCCGCCACCGCGTTGACGAAACGCAGCGAGCCGTCGAAGTCGCTGCGATCGAAGGTCTTGACGATCGTCGCGCCCCGCCGTTCCCAGCCGGGCAGCGCGCCGAGCGCGCTCGTTATCTCAGCTTCGCTCAAAAGACTCATACGATTCCTTTCGCGCGCAGCTCCGCAAACACCGCGTCGGCTGCCTCGAGCGTCGCGTCGATTTCGCGCTCGCCGTGTTCGGTCGAGAGGAACATTAGTTCGTTCGGCGAGGGCGCCAGCAGCACGCCGCGCGCGCGCATCGCGTGGTAGTACGCGGCGAAGGCGCTTCGGTCGGCGCTCGCGCGTTCGTCGAAATTTCGCACCGGCGGACCGGGCCGGAACGCGAAATCGACCATGCTGCCGCACTGCGTGACCGCGTAGGACAATCCGTGCGCGGCGAAGAGCGCGCGCAATCCGGCGGCGAGCCGACGCGCGCGCAGTTCCAGGCGCGTGTAGAAATCGCGGTCACTTTCGATCAGATCGAGCACGCGATGCCCCATCGCGACGCCGAACGGGTTGCCCGAGAACGTGCCGCCGGTGAAACTCGCGCCTTCGGGTGCGAGCGCGCCCATCACGTCGGCGCGTCCGCCGAACGCGGCGAGCGGAAAACCGCCGCCCATCACCTTGCCGAGCGCGGTGAGATCGGGCGTGTGCCCGCTGCGGCCTTGCGCGCCGCCGAGGCCGAGCCGCAGCCACGTGATCACCTCGTCGAACACGACGAGAGCGTCCGCGCGTCGCGCGCGCGCGAAGAGGCCGTCGAGAAACCCGGGATCCGGCAGCACGAGGCCCATGTTGCCGACGATCGGTTCGACGACGATCGCCGCCAGCTCGCCTTCGCGGCCGGTGAGCCGCGCGTCGAGATCGGCGAGATCGTTGTAGCGCGCGACGATCGACTGCGTGCGCGTCGCGGCGGGGATGCCGCTGCGCGCGACGTCGCTCGTATTCGCGGAGGCGCCCGCGTCGTGCAGCGCGCCGTCGAAATGGCCGTGGTAGTTCCCCGCGAAGCGCGCGACGAGCGTGCGCCCGGTGAACGCGCGCGCGACGCGAATCGCGCTCATCATCGCTTCGGTGCCGGTGCTCACGAACCGCAGCCGCGCCATCGACGGCACGAGCGCCGCGACGCGTTCGGCGAGGCGCAGTTCGTCGTCGCTCGTCGAGCCGAACACGGTGCCGCGCGCGGCCACGGCGTCGAGGCCCGTGACGAGCGCCGGGTGCGCGTGGCCGAAGAGCAGCGGCCCGTAGGCCATCACGTAGTCCACGAACGGCCGCCCGTCACGATCGTAGGCGTACGCGCCGCGGCCGTAGGCTTGCACGAACGGTTCGCCGCCGACGGCGTAGCCGGCGCGCACGGGCGAACTCGCGCCGCCCGCGAGCGCGGAGCCGGCGGCGGCGCGGGCGAGTGCGGCGGCTTCGGTCACGGTGGTTCGATCGTCTCCGGCTGCTGGTCCCAGGGAATAGCCGTCGCGCCTTCGCTAACGGCGCGCGCGTTTCCGGCGAACGCGTCGCCTTCGCGCGGCGCGAAGGCGAAACGCGCGCGCCCGAGCTCCCGGGCGGCGCGCATCGCGTGCATCGCGCCGCCGTCCGCCTCGCTCTGGACGAGCACGATCGCGGCGGAGTGGGCGGCCTGCAAACGGTCGCGCCGCACGAGCGACCAGCGCGTGACCGGTTCGTCCGGCAGCAGTTCCGAGAGCAGCGCGCCGCCGCCGGCCACGATACGCTCCGCGAGTTCCGCGTTTTCGGGCGGGTACGTCGAGCCCAGACCGCTGCCGACGTACGCCAGCGTCGCGACGCCCGCCGCGAGTGCGCCCTCGTGCGCCGCCGTGTCGATGCCGCGCGCGAGCCCGCTGACGACCGGCCCGGCGACGCGGCCGGCCAGCGCCCGTGCGGCGGCAAGCGACGTCGCATCGCCGTCGCGCGAACCGACGATCGCGGTGCCCTCGCGCCACGGCGAGGTTCCGAGCGTGCCGCGCACCGCGAGCCACGCGGGCGGATCTTTCAGATCGCGCAGCCCCGCCGGATACTCCGGCGTGCCGAGCACGACGAGGCGCGCGTCCAGCGCCTCCAAGCGCGCGAGCGCGAGCCGCGCGTCGCGCCGCGCTTCGGCCAGCCGCGTGGCCGATTCGTTGGCGATCCAATCGCGCAACGCGCCGTCGTCGCCGAGCGCGAGCGCGCGCATGCGCCGCGCGGGCACGCGCAACAGCGCCGCCGCGAGCAGAACCAGCGTCGCGGGCGGCGTCGCCGCGGCTTACCGTCCGGGAGCGTAGCGCGCGGTGATTTCCTCGACGACGCTGCGGTCGACGTCCGTACCGCGTTCGCGCGCCAGCTTCTCCGCCTCGGCGCGCAGTTTCTTCGTGACCGAAACGCGCACGAAGAAGGGCACGCGTTTGACCGTCTTTTCCGCCAGCGCTTTGGCCTCGTCGGTCCAGGTCAGCACGCTGTTCTGGCCCTTGCCCGAATCGGTCGTGACCGCCGGCGCGTCGCGCAGGATGTCGGCGGTGGCGACGGTCGCGCGATGCGGCGGCGCGTACGACGTCGGCAAGTTCGCAAAGAGCGTATCGAAGAGCACCTCGCACACCGTCTGCAAGAGCCACACCGCGCCGGCGTAGCCCATGAACGGCGTGCCCGTGGCGCGGCGCACCACGGCGCCGGGAAACGACGCCTGGTAGAAGCGTGACGGCAGCTTCTCCTGCGCGACGATCATCCGCTCGTTGATCGATCCGAAGATCATCATCGGACTCGGGCTCGCGTTCGCGAGCGCGTCGCGCACCGCTTCGCTGGGCGCGCTTTCGGGCCCGGTGCGGTAGGCGCTGTACGAGATCGGCAAGCCGAGCTCGCCGCCGAGGTAGCGTTCGAGGCCGTCCTTGTAGCTCGGCGGCGCGACGATCGCGATCGGGCTGTTGGCGAAAAAGTCGCTGTGGGTCGAGCGCCAGATGTCTTGCCAGGCCGCGAGCGTCGTCTTCTTCTCGCGCGCGATGAACGCTTCGGCTTGCGCTTCGAGGCCGAGCGCCTTGGCAATGCCGCGCAAGAACGCCGTCGTGTCTTCGAGGCCGAACGGCGCGTCGAAGGTGGGCAATCCGACTTCGCGCGCGAGCGACTTACCGAACTCTTTGTACATGACGATCGTCGCGGTCGCGTCGCTTAGCCGCGCCGTGTCGTAGGAGTGCGCCTCCCAGGGATAGATCGCGTTGATCGGTGCGCCGATGCCGGCGAGCAGCCGCTTCAGTTCGGCGAGATCGCTGTAGGAATTGAAGCAGCCGTAGGTGGGCCCGATGATGTTGACCGACGGTCCCGCGGGCCGCGCCGCGGGCGCCGCATCCGGCGGGGCGACGAAATGGTCGCGATGCTGCCAGAGAAAGAGCAAGGCCCGGTCGCGCGCCACCCACTCGTCATCGTCGAGCGATTTCGCGTTGAAGAAGAGCGGCGAACCCTTGACGTCCTCGTCGGTCGTGGTCCAGGCCGCGCCGATCAATTCCGACATCGGCGTGCTCACGATGAACACTTGCCGCCCCGGCACGTCGGCGCGCGCGACCTTTTCCTTGAGCACGCCGAGCGTTCCGGCGATCGTCACTTCGTTCTCGGAAAGCTCCGAACACGTGACGTTCTGCAGGTACGGCACCGAATCCGTATAGTTGATGACCGCGACCGCCGGCATCACGTGGCAGCCGACCGGTCCGTCGAGCACGACGTTGCCGTCGCGCAAGCTCGCGAACACCTGCATCGCCCCGGTATCGCCGCCGGCATGATCGAGGTCGGTCACCCGCTCCCGAATGGGCGTGTTGACGACGTCGCTCGGCAGTTCTTGCTGGAGCCCCACGCTACTCCCCCGCCGCCGGCGCGAACGCGTCGTTCGCGATCAAGTGCTCGGTGAGGTCGATCTTCGGCGTCCACGACGAATGCGATTGCACGGGCGTCCCCGTCTCGCTGAAAAACGACGCGATCTTGTGATAGCGCTCTTTGCTGCGATAGGTCGAGATCATCAGCGACAGAATGTCGCTCGCACCCTCGGCGAACATCAGCGACCGCGTCGCCATCGCGTTCGTGTAATAGATGGACGGAATCCCGAGTTCTTTCGCGTGCGAGCACAGCGGCGTCGTCCCGATCACGCAGTCGTAGGCATGATCCTGCAGCGCCCCGATCTCGTCGTCGAAGTTCGCGCCGTACAGCACCGTGCAGCCGCGCTCGCGCAGCCACGCTTCTTCTTCGCGCGCCAAGGGATTCGTATTCACCGCCGTCGACAAGTACGGCACCGAAGCCCCCGCCTCGATGAGCAGCCGCACGAGCAAAAACTCGTGCCCCTCGTACCCCGCAACCATGAAGGTCAGCCCCTTGAGCGGATAATCCGCCATGGCCGCCTTCACCTTATCCCGCTCCTCACACGCCACGGCCTCAACGACCGCCGCATTGAGCTTCAACGTCTCCCCGATCCCCTTAATCCAAGCGTACGTGCCATCGATGCCAACGGGAGCGCCTTCCAAGAACGGCAAGCCCTGCTTCATCTTCATCCGCTTGACGCTCTCGCTATAAAACGGATGCAACGGCGCATTGACCGCCCCATCGACCATCGCCACATAATCCGCCCACCGAGGCCCCGGCACCGTCGTATTGACGTGCGTCCCAATCCGCCGCAGAACTTCATCGATCTTAATCGGATCCGAAGGAAACACTTCGCCAAGCAAATTCACGCCCGACCGCGCCTTCCGCTGCGACGGCAACCGCCAAACCAGCGAATCGACGACGATATCCTTCGCCCGAGCATGCGTGTGCACCGAGTACGCCGGCAACGGAACGTAAACGATCTCCGTATTCCCGACCTGCTTCGGCAGCAGTTCGAACGGCAACCCGACCGTATCGCTCACGCACAGCGAGCAAATCGGAATAATCGACGGCTGATGCTTCTCCGCCATCTCAATGGCCATCGCCTTGAGCTCGTCGAACACCGACCCCTTCGCCCACATCTGCGACGACACGCCCGGCGAAAAAATCGGCCGATTCGCCACATAAAAATGCGCGACGAACGTATGCCCGTACATACACCCGTCGCCCGAAGAAATCACGATCGGCATCGCATCTTCCATCCGCAAAAGATTGCGAATAGCGCCAAAAGCCGGACACATCGAAGACGCTTGCCGAGACATCAGTTCTCCTCTTGGCGGTGTGCTGCGTGGGCGTGGGGGGCGCGATCGTGGGGGCAGCGGGGACGCCCGGGATTTTCCATCCATGGAAAATCCCTACTCGGCCACTTTTCGCTCCCGCCCCTCCGGGGCTCCGCGAAAAGCTGGCACGCCCCGCCGCCTCCCACGACCGCGCCCCCCACGCCTGCCGTACTACCAGTCGGCGGAGGGAACTGCGAATCCGCCCGCGCTTACTACCGTCGGCACCAGCAGCTTCTCCGCATCGTCTTCCGCTTCGATGTAGCGATGGTCGAATGCGCCGCCGTTCGGAATCGGTTCGATGTCTGGTAACGACCATAACTCATCGGACGATACTGCCGTGCCGTCCATCGTTGCCGCGTTCCCCGACAGGGCACACATGAATTCGTGGAAGTCGACGCGATTCGGAAAGTGCGCCGCGTCGTAGTCGATCGCGTGAATCACCTTGTCGACCGCTTCGGACACGAGCGGATGCAGCGAACCGTCTGCCGCAAGTTCGCTCTGCGGAATTACCGGCAGCGATGCAAGCACCGGCACGCCGAGGAACTCCGCGAGCCGCGCCGCCTTCCCGCTGCCGTCGTCCTTATTGACGAAGAGCCCGAGCAGCCGCGTCTTTCCGCCTTGCTCCGCGAAGTAGCGCACCGCGGAGGCGATGTTGTTGGCGGCGTACATCGACTGGCCTTCGTTGCTGCAGACGATGATCAGCTTGTCGGCCATCGAGCGCGCGATCGGCGTACCGAAGCCGCCGCACACGACGTCGCCCAAGAAGTCGAGCAGCATGTAGTTGAAGTTCCATTCGGAGAGCCCCCATTTTTCGAGGAGCTGGAATCCGAACGTGATGCCGCGCCCGCCGCAGCCGCGCGCCGATTCGGGGCCGCCGAGCTCGATGCAGTAGACGCCGTCGCCCTTGAAGATGATGTGCTCGGGCGCGAGCTCTTCTTCTTTGCCGTCCTTCTGGAACTGCGCCCACGTGCCGAGCACGGTCGGGATGAAGGCGCCGCCGAAGTGCGTGACGACGCTGTCGTGCTTGGGATCGCAGCCCATCTGCAACACGCGTTTGCCCCGGTCGGTCAAGGTTTTGGCGACCATGCTCGTCAGGAAGGACTTGCCGGCGCCGCCTTTGCCGTAAAACGCGACGGTGCTGTTCTTGCTTACGCCCATTGCAGTATCACTTTCGGGATGGAGGGATCCTCAAAGGCCGTTCGATACGCGCGCTCGTAATCGGCCACGGGAACGACGTGGTCGGCCATGCGGCCGACGTCGACGGCGCCGCTCGCGAGCGCGTCGCGCGCGGCCAGCAGGTCGGGATGCGTCCACTCGCGCGCGACGAGCAGGTTCGCTTCCTTGACGAACAGGTCGACGAACGGCGTGCGCAGCTCGTCGTAGTACGAGAGCAGCACGATCGTGCCGCCGGGGCGCAGCGCCCGCGCGCAACGCGCGAGTTCTTCGGAACGGCCCGTCGCTTCGACGACCGCGTCGAGATCGTGCAGCGCTTCGTCGAGCGGCGTTTGCGCGACGTCGAGCGCCGTGCAGCCGCCGGGTACGTCGGTCAGGCGCGCGGCGCTGACGTCGGCGCACGTGACGCGGGCGCCCGCGGCCGCGAGGAAGCGCGCGGCGAACTGACCGATCGCACCCATGCCGAGCACGCAAATCGACCGGCCGGCCACGTCGCCCAGGCGCCGCACGCCGTGCAGCGAGGTGGCGGCTAGCGCCAAGAGCGGCGCGCGCGCGAGCGGGATGCCGTGCAGCGGCACGACCTGCGCCGCTTTCTTGATGAGGCGTGCCGCGTTGCCGCCGAAAACGCCCGCGACGTCGGTGTAACACATGCTGCCGCCGACGAACACCTCGTCGCCCGGACGCACGTCCTTCACGGCCGAGCCGGCGCGCGCGACGACGCCCGCGGCTTCGTATCCGGGCACGAGCGGAAAACGCAGCATCGGAAAGCCCGGCAAGCGGCCCGCGAAGAGCAGCCGCTCCGTGCCGGCCGAGATCGACGAATACGCCGTATCGACCACGACTTCGTCGTCCGCGGCTTCGCGCAGCGAGGCTTCGTGCGTGCCGAGTTCGCCCGCCGCGCGAAAGACGATCGCGTGGGTCGTCTCGCCGCTGGCCGGCGCCGCCGGCGCGACGCCGTGACCGTGCCCGTGGCCGTGCGAGGCGGTCGGATGCGCGGCGGTCGTCATGCGGCTTTCCTCAACTGCCGCTCCGCCGCAACCGCGCGCGATTTATCGCGCTGCGTGCGATGGATGTACTGCGCGACGTTCGCCAAGTACACGGCGTAGGCGACGCAGAGGATCCCCACGATGGCGCTGAGGCGATCGGGGTGTAGCGCGACCATCGCGAGGTAGCTCATCTGGAAGATGAACACGACCAGCGTCATGACGTCTTCGAACAAGAACTCCGGCGCGAACCAGAAGAAGCCGAACACGTCCCGTTCCCACAGCGACCCGGTGACGACCGCGCCGACCATGAGCCCGATCTTCACCAGCACCGACACGTGCACGACGTGGAAGGGCACGGCGCCGCGGAAATAGGCGACGAGCAGCCCGACGCTCACGAGAAACGCGAGCAACTGGCCGATCGCGAACAGCGGGTGAATCAACGTCCACGGACTGGCCGCTCGGCGTTCGCGAACGGCGAGCGGTGCGGCGGCTTCGGCCATGGTTCCCTCCCGCCCAATCGTAAGTTGGGGGCGGCACGGCCTCCGTGATAACCATCACCCGGCCCCGTGCCGTCGCGGGAGGCGGGCTCAGCCCAGGAACTTGATTCCGAAGAAGTTGACGCGGCCCGAGGGCTCGATCCGGTTCAGGAACGGCGGGATAACGTAGAGTGCGCCGAGGCTGCCGGCGGCCATCACCACGAGAAGAATGAGAACGGGGTCCACACTGTCTCCTTGATGCGCTTAGACGATCAACGCCTCGAGCGAGCCGACGTCGGTGAGCTCGAGGGCCTGACCCGTGCTCGCGTCGCGGACGTAGCCCTTCTGGCGGAAGCGGGCCATGTTCCGCGACACGGTCTCGCGGGCCGTGCCGATCATATTCGCGAGGTCTTGGTGCGTTACCGGCAGGTCGATGCGGACGCCGGAGTCGGTCGGCACGCCGTACTGCTCCGAGAAGCGCACGAGCACGCGCGCCAGCCGCGAGGCCACGTCGCGGCCGCGGAAGTCGTCGAGGAGGGTCAGCGCGTCGCTGACCTGCTCCGAGATGCGCTGCATGAAACCGGTCAGCCGCTGCGGCCGCTCGCGCAAGAACGCCTCGAAGGCGGCTTTCTCGATGGCGTACACGTCGCTCGCCTCCATGGCCTCGATGTAGACTTCGCGCCAGTAGCCGTTAAGGACCGCACGATCGCTCCAGAGCGAGCCCGTCTGCAAGATCGTAATGAGAATCTCGCGGCCGCTCGCCAGGAGCTTCGTGACTTTCAGGGTACCGCTCGCGCAGTAGAACGTACGTTCGGGGCGGGCTTCCGGATCCGAGATGACGCTACCGTGCTCGAAACGGCGTGCCGAGCCGGACGCGAAGAGAGCGTCGATGGGCCGTTCGTCAGCGCTCGAGGCTATAACCGCGGCGCTGGGAAGACTCCAAAACAGATCCAACTAGTGGTCGGCCCCCGATGCCAAGTGAGCCCCGGGATTATCCTGATACTCGGGGTGTGCGGCAACGGCTTGGACCGGCGTTTGGTCTAGCCCTGCTTTGACCAGGGCGCTCGGCCACTTCGCGCCTTGATGGCACGTGTAGCAGGTAACCGCCTTGATGTTGGCCGGAAGGTACTTGTGGTTGATCTCGTCGACCATCGCCCACATCCGATGCGCGATCTTGTTGGTCGGATAGTACTGCAGCGAAACGAAGTCCGCGCTGTTGTGGCAGAAGAGGCAGTTCACGCCGAGCGACCGCGACGCGGAGTACATCGAGTTCACGACGTAGCCGGCCTGACGCGTCGACTTATTCGTCGAGTTGAGATACTGCACGGGCACCACGTTCCAGCGCACGGCCATGTGCGGGTTCCCGCGATGACAGGTCACGCAGCCGACGGCACCCGTCACCGCGTAGTTGGGGTAATCGCGCTTGGCCGGATCCACCCACGCCTGCTGCACGCCGTTCGACATGATCTGCATCGTGCGCGCGATCCGCTTGGTCGCGGTGTCGTACGCGAAATTGTTGACGTTGTGACAGTAGGTGCACTGCACCCCGAGCGACGACGCGTAGTACGCCATCTGGCCGAGTAACTGCACGTACGTGTAGTTTTTGAGAACCTGGACGTTGTAGAGCTTGCCGCCGACGTAGTTCCGCGGCACGGACTTCGGCTGATCGCTGAAATCCAGCGGCTTGGATTGGTCGACCGGACCGTACTGGCCCTTGTAGATCTGCAGCGCGTGCTCGTCGAGTTCCACGCCGTCCGCGGCCGGATTGACGCTCGGGCTTCCCATCGACGGCGCGCCTTGCGGCGGCGTGCCGGCGGCCTTCGCCGGACTGAACAGCGGCGCGATCGAGCTGACGGCGACGAACGTCGCCGCGACCAGGAGCGGCGCGAATAATTTTCTCATGCTATTGACCGCCTTGACCGCTCGGAACTTGCGGCGACGCGACCCGGCCGATGCCGACCGGCGCCGTTTGCGGCGCTCCGTTGATCGCTTCGCGCGTCATCGGACCGTATTGTTGGACCCAGCCGTGATCGACGCCCCATACGTACCAATCTTTGACGACGGTACCGGTCAAGATGATGCCGAGCGCGGACGACAGCACCGTCCCCACGGCGAACCAGTAGAGCCAATCGTGGATCGTCTTCGGATTCGCGTTGAAGCCCATCGTCCAGCGCCAGAACAGCATCGACTTGTGCGACCCCGAGTGCATGTCTTTGATCTCGGCGTCCTCTTGATGGCTGCCCTCGGCCGCGGTTGCGAGAATCGTCGCACCGTGCATGCCCCAGAGCATCGTCGAGCCGAAGAGGAAGAAAATCGCGAGCATGTGCCACGGGTTGTAATACAGATTGCCCCACAGCACGCTGAAGTTCTGCGCCCAGTCCAGATCGGCGTTGAGGCCCAGCGACGGCGCTTCGGACCACGACCCCATCGCGAGCGGCCGGAATACCCAAATCGTCGCCGTCAGCAAGATCGCCGAAAGCCAAGCGAAGAGCAAGAACGGACGCCACTGGTAACGCACCAGACGCTCGTAACAGCGAGCGGCCCAAAAGAGCACCGACAGCGCCCAAAACGTCAGGTTGATCTGCCAAAAACCTCCCTGTTGTAACGAGGGCGCCATGCCCAAGCCGTCGGGCGGCGCGATCTGGATGTTGGCGAAATACTTGAAGACGAGGAACGCGTTGCCTTGCATCTGAGCGAGCGCGGCGAACGCGAACACCCCGAGGCCGGCGAGGAAGAACAGCACCGACAGCGCGCCCCACGTGCCGAGCCAAATCGCGCCGGTCTGCGTCGACATGCCCATCCGCGAGAGCAGCGGAATCCGGAACGGCGTACCGAGACGCACGCCCATCGGGTCGGCGCTGTCGAACGAACTCGGTTCGGGAAGCTCGAAGGGCGGAAGTTTCGGTCGTGCGATTACGGTTGCCATACGGTGCGCGGGCCTCTTAGTGGAACCAGGGGATTTGGAAGTGCCAGAAATCGACCCAATCCTTGACGACCGTTCCGGACGTCAGGATGCAGAGATCCGACATGATCAGCGTGTAGATCGCGAGCCAGAAGCCCAGCACGTGAATGCCGAGTTCGCCGATCGAGTAGCCGATGTAATCGCGCCAGAAGTTGTCGACGTTGGCCGTCTCTTTGTTGGGGTCGGCGTTCGTGTTGTACGTGCCGAGGATCGCGCTGCCGTGCATCGCGAGCACCATGGCCGTCAAGAAGAACCCGAGCACGCCGAACGCATGAAACGGATTCAAGTAGAAGTTGGCGTAGCGGAAGCCGGTGTTCGAAACCCACGTCAGGTGGCCGGTAAAGCCGAGGTCGAAACCCTCGCACCAGCAACCCATGAGCAGCGGCCGGACGATCTCGAGCACGACGAACGCCGAAATCGCGAAGCTGAACATGATCGGCACGTGATAGCCCATGTCGAGCTTCCGGCAGATCTCCACTTCGCGTAAGGCCCACGCGACGAACGCCACCGTCGCGAACATGATGATGAGCTCCCAATTTCCGCCCTGCATGAACGGCGCGAACCCGAGGCCGTACTGACGCAGCGGCGCGCTGATCGTGACGCGAACCAAGTCGCCGTCGCCGATCAACGCGATCGAGAGGATGATGACGAGGATGCCGAATGCGGCGGCCCCTACGGAGATCGCTCCGAAGAGACCGACGTAAAATCGGCCGACCCAAAAATCGAGCGGATCGTCGCCGAGTATATCGGCGAGGAACGTTCCCCCGCGCTTGCGATAGACGCTTTCGAAACTGAGCATGCCTGCCTCTCTATTGCAAACGATTGCGGGGGCGCGTTCCGCCGCCGCTCGATCTCACTCCCGGGAAGGCGCTATTTCGCTCCGGGAGCCGGCGCCGGCGCCATCGACGAAGCCGAAGACGACTGCGGGAAGATCCAGTTGTACTTGGGCGAGCTCAGAACGATGAAGTGAATGAGCAGAGCCATAACGAGGCCGGCGGCGCAATACGCACCGAGGACCGCGCGGAAGTTGTAATTCTTGCGAACCATGTTAGTACGTCTCCCCTACCACGGACGCCAGAGCCACACAAAAATGTGGGCGATGACGGCGATTATGAAAAAAACCCAGGAGCCGTACACCGTCAGCGTGTGCTGCGTCCAGTCGCCGTTGTCGAAAAACGGACGATAGACTTCGGGTACTTGATCGTTGCCGATCTCGTAGACTCCGGCGCTCGCCGGGTCGAGTGTGGCCATTGCGGCGGTCCCCCTCTATCTCGTGTATGAGAAGCCAATTGCGGCGGCTCTCTGAGAAACGGTAGCAGGTACGGCCAGCGTATGCTGTAGTGGATGCTACGAGCGGCGACCTGGGTCACCGCCAGCGCGAAGGCCGGCGGGAGGCGGGCCCTGCTCAGCGCGCGAGCGCGACGCCGAGAGCCGTTACTATTTTCGAGCGCAGCGGCACGTAGGCGCGCCGCGTGAAGACGTTGTAGCCGTTGAGTTCGATGGCCGCCAGGATGCGGCGGTAGAGCGAGAGCGCGAGGCGCACCGTGTACCGGCTCTCGGGCGATAGCAGCGCGATCCCGGGCTCCGCCTGCGCGTAGAGCGCCCGGACGCGCTCGATCTGGAAGCGCATCAGCTCGACGAAGTTCTCGTCGACCACCTGTTCGAAGACGCGGCCTTCGCCGTAGCCGAAGCGGCTCATGTCCTCTGCCGGCAGGTAGATCCGCCCCATGAGCGCGTCTTCGCCGACGTCGCGCAGGATGTTGGTCAGTTGCATCGCGCGGCCCAGCAGCACGCCGTAGCGCAGCGCCTCCTCGGAGGCGTAGCCGAGGATCGGCGCCACCAACAGGCCGACCGTCGAGGCGACCAGATAGCAGTACTCGCACAGCTCGTCGTAGGTCTGGTAGCGCCGGACCGTCACGTCCATGCGGCAGCCACGCAGGAGTTCGAGCGCGGGTTCGAGCGGGATCTCGAACCGCTTGGCGGCGTCCGCGTAGGCGACGAAGATCGGCTCGGAGGCGCGGCCCTGCATCGCCCCCAGCAGTTTGCGCTCGAGTTCGTCGAGCGCCGCGAGGCGGTCCACGGCGGGCCCCGTCCGGTCGACGATGTCGTCGGCCGTACGGCAGAAGGCGTACACCGCCCATACCGCGCGCCGCTTCTCGGCGGCGAGGAAGAGCGAGGCCAGGTAGAACGTCTTCGAGGCGACCCGCGTGATGTCGCGGCAGGCCGCGTAGGCGGCGCGCATGTCCGGCCCGCCGACTTGGGCGTCGGCGGCGACGACTTCGAAGTCGATCTTACGTTCGATCACGCTCGGGCTCCACGGCGAGCAAGGTGTCGAATCAGAGCACGAATTCCTGCGGGCCGGCGAGCGTTCGCATGTCGAGCGGCATCAGTCCGGCCACGATGATCTCTTCGAACACGAAGCGCATCGCGTTGGTCTGGGCCACGATCGTGGCGCTGACGGTCTTGCCGTCGAACGAGGCGGATTCCACGACGGGCGAGGCCTGCATGTGCGCGGCGAAGCGGCCGGGGTCGACCGTCGCGCCGCTGAGGTTTTCGACCGGGACCGCGATCTGCAGGGTGCGGGCGTCCGACACGTGGCTCGCCCGGAGTTTCTCCATGACGCGGTCGATGTTCCCGGGAAATTGGAACTTGAAGGTGACTTGCCCGGCATGCGCGTCGAAGGCGATGTGGCTCGTCCCGGGCGCGCTGTCGAGAATCCGCTGCGCGTCGAGCGCCCGGGCGGGCGTGGCGATCGACACGGGGATGGTGAGCGTGGCGGCGGCGGCCATCGGGCTTCCTTCCTTTGCACCCTAGGTGCGGTCAAGCGTACGTGGCTCTGCTTGCCGGCTCGGTGACTCGTCGCACAGAGCCTCCGCGCCGGGTCGCCGTCCCCCGCGAGGGGAACCTTCAGAGCCGTCCAGGGTCATTGTAAGAGAGAGTTCTCCGAGAAAGTTGTAGCCTGCGCGTCATGCCACCCTTCACGGTTTCCCCCACGACCAACATTCGCGAACTGGTTGCCGAGCTGCCGATCGCACAGGACGTGCTCTCGGCCTTCGGCTTGCAGTGCAGCGGCTGCGGCGTCAACAAGTATGAGACGCTCGAAGCCGGGGCTAAGGCTCACGGGTTGCGCGTCGAGCCGATCGTCGCGGCGCTGACCCAAGCCAAACTGTCGGGGCGCGTCCCCACCATCATGAACGACGACAAGCGCCCGCACGTCGGCGCGCCGGGCGCCTTCGCCCGCCGCGGCACCTTTGGGGCGGTCGTTCCGGTCATGTCGGGCAAGGGCGGCGTCGGCAAATCGCTCACGACGGCGCTGCTCGCGGTCGGGCTGCGGCGGCTCGGCAAGCGCGTCGGCATCCTCGACGCCGACATCACGGGCCCCTCGATTCCGCGCCTCTTCGGCTTGCGCACCCCGCTCGGCCTCGAGAAGGATCCGAACGAACCGCCGGGCGCCGCGCCCGGCCGGCCGCTCTTCGTGCCCGCCAAGACGCGCAGCGCGATCGAAGTGGTCAGCGCGAACCTGCTGACGCCGGAGGAAGACACTGCGATGATCTGGCGCGGCCCGATCCTCTCGGGCGTCATCCGCCAGTTCTACGAGCAGACGCTCTGGAGCGATCTCGACGTCCTGCTGATCGACCTGCCGCCGGGAACCTCCGACGCGCCGCTGACCGTGCTGCAGTCGCTCGCGATCGACGGCGTCGTGCTCGTGACGATGCCGCAGGCGCTGGCCACGATGATCGTGCGCAAGGCAGCGAAGCTCGTCCAGCAGATGAAGAAACCGATCCTCGGCGTCGTCGAGAACATGTCGTACTTCGTCGCGCCCGACAGCGGCGTGCGCTACGACATCTTCGGCCCGTCGTACGCCGGTCAGGTGGCCGAACTGGCGAAGGCGCCGGTGCTGGCGCGGCTCCCCATTTCGCCCGCGCTGATGACGCTCGCCGATACCGGCCGCGTCGAAGAGATCGACGACCCGCGCTACGACGAACTCGCCGCGGCGCTGCTCGCGGCGCTCGCGACGCTCGCACCCAAGCCGCAGGAGACGATCTCGCTCATTTAGAGGCGCCCATCGCGTGCTTGGGATTGAGGCCCGCCGCGGTCAGCAGCGCGGCGACGAACCGGTCGTCGCCCGCGTCGGCGACCACGTACGGCGGCGGGTGCAGGTTGAACGCGTCGCACGAGCGCTCGAACGAGCTTGCGATCGCGTCGACGCTGGCGTCGACGGAGAGGTTGAGCGGCGTCGCGTGCGTCCAGCCCATCGCCGGCTCCTTGTTCTTCACGCACGTCAAGGTATCGGCGTTCTTCGAGAAATCGCCGCCGGCCGGCTGCGCGGCGAACGTCTGGTGCTGGCCGTCGAACCACACGACGTCGACCGCGAGGTGCGCCGCGTCGCGACCCGCCGGAACGCGCGACCGCACCACGATCGTCCAGATGCGCGGCGCCGGAGGGAACGGCACGGTCGCCGGATCGCCGACGATCGCCGCGACGGCGCGCCGCGAGAGCGCCGCGCTTTGGAACCAATCTTCGGATTCCAGTTTGCCGAGCTGGGCGCGCAGGTCGGCGAGCCCGGGCGTGCTCGCGTCGGCGTCGGCGATGCGCGCGAGCGTCGCGCGAAAATGGTCGGCGTCGGCTTCGCGCAGCACGCGCGCGTTGTACTCGATGCTTTCGGCAAGTTCGCCCGCCAGGAAGATCCGGCGATGCACCGGCGTCATGGCGTTGACGATCCCCTGGACGAGCGACACGTACGCCGCGAGCACCGGCGCACGGTCGAAGCGCGCCCCGCGCGACCGGAAGTTCGCGCGCACGCTTTCGACTTTGGCACGCAGGGCTTCGGTCTTGGCCGCGAGCGCGAGTTGGTCGAAGGCGTCTTCGACGAACACGCGCGCGTCGGGATCGTGCAGCAGCGGCAACGAGTCGAGCGTTTCCGCGACGACGGCGGCGGCCACGCCCGTGCGGGCGAGTTCCCGGTCGCCCTGGCCGAAATCGATGCGCGTCAGCGGCGAGCTCGCGGCGGCTCCTCGGCCTCCGGGCGCGGCGACGGCGAGGAGCAGCGCGCACGCCGCGGCGAGCCGGCGGCAGTTGAGATTCGCTTTCACGGCGTAGCCATTCGCGCATGCGCCGTTTTTTCATCGGGGTCGCGACGGGTGCCGTGCTCGGCTACGCCTTCATCCGCGCGCGCGAAGCGCTCGCGGCGTGGGAGCGGCCGCTGCCGCAGCTCGAACCCGATCCCAAGGCGTACGGCGCCAGCCGACGCGCGCTGATGCTGGCGGGCATGGGTCGTTCGCTCGCGACGCTGGGCGTCGCCGCGTACGCGGTGGGCCCGCTCGTCGAGCCGGCGCCCGGCACGAAGGAGGCGCCCTTGCGCCGCATCGCGCTCGTCGCCGCCGGAATCGTGGCTTCGACGCTGCTCGAATTGCCCGCCGATTACGTCGAGGGCATCGCGCTCGAGCGGCGTTACGGCCTCACCAAGCAGTCCGATCGCGACTGGCTCGCCGACCACGCCAAGAGTCTCGGCGTTTCCCTCGCCGTGATCGTGCCGCTCGCCGAACTGCTCGTGGCGCTGATCGGCCGCGCGCCGCGCACGTGGCCGCTGTTCGCGACGCTCGGCAGCGTGCCGCTGCTCGTGCTCGCCAACGTCGTCGCGCCGACGTTCATCGCGCCGCTCTTCAATCGTTTCGAAGCGCTCGACGGCGAGATCGCCGAACGCGTGCGCGAACTCGCCGCGCGCTACGGCGCGGGCGACGCGACGATCCTGCGCGTCGACATGAGCCGCCAGACGGAAAAGGCGAACGCCTACGTGACGGGATTGCTCGGCACCAAACGTATCGTCATCGGCGATACGCTGCTCGACCGCTTCGAACCACGCGAAACGCTCTTCGTCGTGGCGCACGAACTCGGCCACTACGTGCACCGCGACGTGTGGCGCGGCGTCGCGCTCGGCACGCTCGCCGCGGCGTTCGCTTTCGCCGGCGGCAGCGCGCTCGCGGCGCGCACCGGCGGCTCGCTCTCGAGCGCGGCCGGACTCGCGCGGCTGATCTTCGCGATCTCGCTGCTCGGCACGCTCGCCGGCCCGCCGCTCGCAGCGTTCTCGCGGGCGCGCGAACGCGCGGCCGATACGTTCGCCATCGAGGCCACGGGCGACGGCTCGGCGGGCGCCGCCGCCTTTACGCGCCTGCGCGAACGCAACCTCGCCGAAGACGAACAGCCGCGCTGGATGGAAGTGCTCTTTTCTTCGCATCCGTCGCTGCGCAGCCGGATCGCGCGGTTGGAGGGGGCGAGGTCGGCTTAGTGCGGAGCGATGATGCTCTTAAGCAGCTTGACGTCGCGCGATGAGACCGGGTTGCCCGATTTCGTGTCGACCTGCGCCACGGTGACGTAGCCGGGGTCGGGACTGTAGACGATGCCGCTGCTCGATTCGCCGTCGGCGGAAAACTCGAAGTACGCGGTGAGCGGCGGGAGCGGGCTGCGGTCGAAGGTCTTGATCGTTGCGTGGCGCGCCTTCAACTGCGTTTGCAGGCGCGCGATCACGCCCCGCGTGGCAGACGCCGTATCGGCCGGCTGCACTTTGAGAATGCTGACCGTCGTCATCTTCTTCCAATTGGTCGCCGTTTGACCGGTAGGGACGAACTTCAGCAGCAGCCGCGACTTGTCGGCCGGGCCGATCGAATCCGCGAGCACGGGCGTTCCGAGCGCTTTGGCCAGTTTCGCATACGGCGCCTCGGCGGCACTCGCCGGCGCGGCGCTGGTGAGAGCGAACGCCGCGAGCGCGGCGACGATGAATCCTCGCATCGAGCGTTCATTCGCGTTCGAGGTCCGACCACATTCGCGCGACGATCGCATCCCAGCCGGCCGCATGCGCCCGCTCGCTCGCTCGCGCGTCACGCGCCGGATCGATTCGTACCGCGAGGCAAGCCTCGGCGAACGCCTCGGGCGAATCCGCGATCGTCACGACGTCGCCGTAGCTCGCCACGACGTCGGCGATCGGCGAACTGACCACCGGCCGCCCCGCCGCGAGATACTCCGGCGTCTTGGTCGGCGAGATGAACGTGGTCGCGGCATTGATCGCGAACGGCATGATCGCGACGTCGAAGCCGGCGAGCAGCGCGGGCAGTTCGGCGTACGGCATCTGTCCCGTGAAGTGCACGTTCGCGCGCCGCGGCAGCGTCGCCGCATCGATCTTCACGACCGGTCCGACCATGACGACGTTGGCGCCGCGCGCCGCGAGCGCTTCGACCAGCGCGAAGTCGATGCGTTCGTCGATCGCGCCGATGTAGCCGCAAACCGGCGGCTCCAGGTGCGCCGCGAGCGGATGACGCGGCAGGGTGCGCGCGCGCGCGAAGTGGTCGTATTCGACGCCGCTCGGATAGAGCCGCACCTTCGCGCCGCCTTCGGCACGGCGCGCTTCGTAGAGCGACTTGCCGCCCGCGAAGACGAGCCGCGCGCGCGCCGTCAAGTCCGCTTCGCGCGCGGCCATCGCGTCCGGCGCGAAGGCGAAGCCCGCGAGTTCGTCCATGCAGTCGTACACGAGCATCCCGTCGCTGGCGAGCGCTTCGAGCGCCGCCATCATCGGCGTGTAGAGCCACACGAGCGTGCGGCGCGCGCCGGCCCAGGCGCGCGCGGTCGCGAGCGTCGCCGCGTCGGCGGGCGCGGCGCCGCGCGCGTTACGCCGCAGCGGCCGCACGATTGTGACGCCGCGCTCTTCCCGTACCTCGTCGCGATCGATCGCTGCGGCGAACGGCTCTTCGACGAACAGCACGGGCACGCGTTCGGCCAACCGCGTGACGATTTGTTGCGGCCGCTGCCACACGCCGTCGAAACGCAAGTGCGAGCCGACGACGATGCAGTCGAAGGTCACGCTGCGCTCACGCGACCGGCGCGAGGCGCGCGCACAACGCGCGCACGGCCGTCGCAACCGCCGTCTCGCGCGGCGTCTCGCCCGGCCAGGCGAACGCGAACACGCCGTCTTCGCGGAAGCCCTCGCGCCGCGTCAAGAGCGAATCCCAATCGACGAGCCCGAACGCGGCCCACGCGCCGAGCATGCGGACGGGCAGCCCTTCGTCGCGCAACGCCGCGAGGTCGTCGAAGCGATCGTAGAGCCAGCGCGCACGCGCGTGCTCGTTCGCGTTGATATGCGCTTCCGAGAGTCCGAACGGCAAGCCGAAGCGTTCGTGCGCGGCGCGGAGCAACGGCCGCGGCGAGGTCGCGCGATGGAAGCGCGCGGGCACGTCGTCGATACCGCCCGCCGCGCCGCGCCGCAGCGCGCGTTCGGAGTTCGGATAGTAGTTCCAACCGACGAGATCGGGCGCGCAGGCCAGCCGCGCGACGCGTTCCAGCGTCACCCGCGCGACGCCGTTATCGATGAGGTAGCCGTAGAGCGCGTGGCCCGGCACGACGCGACCGCAGACCAGATCGAGCGAGAAATACATCCGCTCGCGTAAGTGCGCCACGTACGGCTCGACGCTCGGTTCGAGCGCGGTGAAACTTTGCAAATCCTCCGTGAGCACGAACGCCGCTTGCGGCGCGTGCGCCCGGATCGCGGCCATGCCGAGCAGCAGCGCGAGCGCTTCGTTGACGATGGCGCGCGCGAAGGCCCCGTCGTCGCGCAGGTTCGGATACCACAAGCCGTAGAGCGTCGAAAAGCGCGCGGTCGTGAGCGGTTCGTTAATCGGCGTCCAGCGCCGCACCCAGGGGAAGCGGCGCGCGACGGCGCCCGCGTAGCGCGCGAACGCTTCGGGAAACTCGGGGTCGATCAGGCTCGTGTCGGCGGGTCCGCTACCGTGGTGCAGCAGCGTGACGACGGACTCGATGCCGAGTTCGCGTAGCCGTTCGAGGCGCCGCGCGGCCCACGCGAGATCGGGCGCGTCGCGTTTCGAGCGAACGCTCTTCTCCCACAGCACCGGATAGCGCGTCGCCGCGATGCCGAGGCTCGCGAGCAGATCGAGGTCATCCTCCCGCGCGCCGTGGCCGGTCTCGTCGAGCTGGTCGCGATACGTCGTCGCGTCGATGCGCGCGACGGTCGGCTCGGGCGAAGCCCAGATCTCCAAACGGCGCTACGCGACGACGGGCGAGCGCCGCGTCCCGAGCCACGTCGCGAGATCGGTCTTGCGGCCGTCGTACTCGCCCGTCTGCAATTCGCGACGCAGTTCGCCGAACGTGCCGAAGGCTTCGGCGAACGCGTCGTGCTTGTGGATCGACTCGTAATTGACTTGCGTCGCCTGCACGAACGTGTGGTCGGGAAAATCCGCGTAAACGTCGAGCGCCCGCGCCATGATGCCGCGCACCACGTCCTCGACGAACTTCGGGTTGTGGTGCGCTTTATTGACGATGAAAAACTCGTCGGGGCGCTTGAGCAGATCGTACGTCTCGCTCGACATCGAGTTCTCGACGATCTCGACGAGGTCGGCCGCATCGATCTCCGCATCGCGCGCGTCGCCCGTGCCGATCAGGATCGAACCGCGGCCGCGCTGGTTGTGCGTGGCGACCGGCAGCGCGTCGAGCGCGCGGTTGGCGTCCGCTTCGGAGAAGCCGGCCTCGATCAGTTCGCGCACGCTGTGCTCGCGCACCATCAACTGCGCGCAGGGGCAGGCGGTCATGCCTTCGGCCTCCACGCCGATGGCGCGGCGCACGCCGTTACGGTCCGCGTGCGCGATGCCGACGAGCGCATAGGTCTCCTCGCCGCGCTTGCCGCTCACGGGCGTCCAGCGCTCGAGGCCGAATTCCGCGCGCAACCGCACGTCGGCGCGCAGTGCCTGCTGCGAGCCGACGATCGCGCGCGCGATCTGCGCGACCACGTCCTCGATGCGGCCCGGACGCTCCGAAGCCGAAAGCACGTCGAGCGTCGCTTCTTCGAGCAGTTCGGAAAAGCGCGACATGTGGACGCCCGCTTTGTCGGGCGCGAGGTCGGCCACCATCGAGAACTCGCCGTTGAAGGTCGTTTCCTGACCGCCGATCGCGAGGCGCACGATGCGCTTGACGCTCGAGACGCCGACGCGATTGATCGAGAGCTTGACGTCGGGCTCTTCTTCTTGCCGGTTCGCGAAGAAGTGCAGCGAGCGCGCCTTCTTGACGACGTGCGCGGCATCGGCGCGGGCCGCAAGCGCGCCGATTTTCTCGCCGGAGCGCGGCTCCGTGACGTCGGCTGCGATTTCGGCCAGCGGCAGAAGATTGAACGGCCGATTGGCGAGGTACGGATGCGGCACTTCAAACCGGCCGAAATCGCGCACGAGGTCGCCGAAAATCAAGATGTCGATGTCGATCGGGCGCGCCGTCAGGTCGCGCGTCCGCTGACGGCCCACGGCCGTTTCGACCGAACGCAGAAAGTGCTCGAACGCGACCGGCTCGAGTTCGGTGCGCACGGCCGCCGCGACGTTGAGAAACGCAGGCCCCGTAACGCCCCCCGCCGGCGCCGTCTCATAATACGAGGAGACGGCGTCGATCGTGGCCGAGGCGCGCAGCTTCTGCAGCGCCTGCAAAATGTTGCCCTGGCGGTCTCCGAGGTTGGAGCCGAGCCCGAGATAGACCGTGTGCATGAGGGTGTAGACCTTCCCGGTTGCTTGGATGGTTCCGGCGGCAGGCCGTCAGGCCGGCGTGCCCGGCATCCGGGCCGCCACCTCGAGCGTGCGGCGGCGCTCGCGGCGGACGGCACCGAGCATCGTCGCGAGCTGGGCGGTCTCCTCGACGTCGTGGACGCGGACGAGTCCGGCGCCCGCGGCGATGCCGAGCGCGGCCGTCGCGAGTGAGGGCACGAGCAGCTCCTTCGCCGGCCGCCCGAAGACGCGGCCGATGAAGCTCTTGCGGCTGGCCGCGAAAAGAATCGGATAGCCGAGCGAGCGCAGGTCGCCGAAGCGTTCGAGGATTTCGAGATCGGTCGCGGGCTCTTTGCCGAATTCGAGACCCGGATCGATCAGCAGCGCGTCGGCGGCGACCCCGTCCGCGAGCGCGCGATCGGTTCGCTCGCGCAAGAACGCGAGGATCTCGCCGAGCGCGTCGTCGTAGCGATAGCCTTCGGGCGCGCGAACGTTGAGCTCGCCCTTGAGGTGCATCATGACGAGGCCCGCATCGTAGCGCGCCACCGTCGCGGCGAGCTTCGGATCGGAAAGGCCGCTGCAGTCGTTGATCAGGTGCGCGCCCGCGGCGAGCGCGGCTTCGGCGACGCCGCTCTTGAACGTGTCGATCGAGATCGCGGCGTCGAGCCGGTCGCGCACGAGCGCTTCGACCACCGGGACGACGCGCGCGCGTTCTTCTTCTTCGGCGACGCGCGGGTTCCAGTGCGCGTACGATTGGCCGCCGACGTCGATCACGGCCGCGCCGTGCGCGACCATCTCCGCGGCGCGGGCGCGCGCGCGATCGACGCCGCTGTAAGCGCCCCGGTCGTAGAACGAATCGGGCGTCACGTTGAGGATGCCCATCACCTTGGCGCCCGTCGCGAAGTCGAGCGTGCGGTCGCGCAGCCGCACCGCCGCCGGGCGCGTGCGCTCGGCGGCGACGGCGCGCGCGATTTCGCTTAGCAACGGGCGCGCCGCAGCATCGACTCCGGAGCGATTGGCCGCGCGAACGAACGCGGCACGCGAGCCGCAGGCGACGAGTCGCGCCGCGGCGAGGTCGGCGTAGAGGCCCTCCGCGCGCAGCGCGACGACCGCCGCCGCCGCGCCTTCACCTGCCTCGTCGACGACGACCGTCGCCGTCTCCGCCGCCGCGAGCGCGAGCTCGCATGCGGCCGCGGGCAAGACTTCGTCGAGCCGGTCGGCGAGCCGCACGCCGGCCTCGGCGGTCAGGACGCGCGCGTTACGCACCGCGTACGGCCGTCGGCTCGAGCGCGCGGTGCACGCGGCTTTGCACGTCTTCGAGGTGCGCGCGCGTCGCGACGTCGAGATGGGGCGAACGCAAGGCCGCGTCGACGCGCCCGCCGAGCCGCCGCAACTCGTAGCGCGCGAGCGTCGCCGAATCGCTCGGATAGCCGATCGCGGTGATGAGGAAACTCGGCGCGAGCGCGTAGGCGATCATGAGGTTCGTGTAGCGGCGCTGCAGCGCGCGATGAATCGCGTCGCTCGGTGCCATGCCCGGCCGCACGTCGTCCCACACGGCGCCCTGCGTCCATTCGAAGAGATCGGCGACCGACATCGTGCGCGTTCCGCGCGGCGCCTTGTAGGCGTCGTCGGCGAGGCGGCTCATCGCTTCGGGCGAGAACAGCGCGAACATCACTTCGTCCTGGATGCCCGCGACGTACTCCTCGACCGGAAAGTCGGGTGACTCGGCGTCGTCCATGCCGCGATGCTGGAAGTGCTCGGGCCCGAGATCGGCGAGCAGTTGCGGCGAGAAACGCATCGCCTTGCTCGAAAAGACGTGCGCCGCGAGCATCGCGAACGCGCGCTTCGCTTCGCTACGGCCGACCGGCCGCAGTGGCGGGTGGCCGCCCGGCTGGCCGCGATGGTCGCGCGAAGTGTAGATGCCGCCGACGTACTTGGCGGCGAGCATCGCGGCGCGCTCGTAGCTGCGCATCGTCGTTTCGAAGGTAAGGCGCTCCTCGTGATACGGCCGGTCGTCGCGCGGGAAGCGGCGATCGAGCGAGGCGACCAGCGAATCGACGAGCGCGAACTGATTCTCGGCGAAGGCGAGCGGATCGCTCGAGAGATGGAACACGGCGACGCGCGGATCGATCGCCAGCGGCCCGCGCGCGTCCTCGTCGGTGGCGTAGGCGTACTCGCGACGCGAACTTTCGCTCGCGAGACCGCGCAGCGCCACTGCCTCGTCTTCGGGCCGGCGCACGTTCGGAAAGGTCGCATAGCCGTAGCGGATCGCCCAGTAGTCGTACAGTCCGAGGCGCAGTTGGAAGTAATCGCCTTGCGGGCGCCCTGGGGGCGAGATGTTGAGCGGCGTGTAGCCCATCACCGAACCGACGATGCCGTGCGTGCGCGTGAAATTGCGGTCGTGCACTTGCGCGAGCGAGTAGAGCGTCGCCGAGACGAAGTTGTGGCGCAGGCCGAAATTGTGGCCCGACTCGTGCAGCACGACCATCTGCAGCCAATCTTCCGCGAAGCGCTCGGTCCGCTCGGGGCTCGCGCCGGCGTTGCGCAGAGCGACCGTCCCGAGCGCAGCCATCGACGCGGAATCCTCGGCGAACGAGTCGCACGCTGCGGAATCGTCGCACGGCGCCGGCCCGGCGCCGGCGGCTGCGGGCAACCCGGCCGCGTCGAAGATCGCCGCGTGCGAAGGCGCGACTTGATCGGCGTAGCCGCGCTTGATCGTGCGCATCGACTCGCCGTCGATCACGATCTCGACGCGCAGGATTTCGCCCGTGCGCGGGTCGGCGATCGAGGGCCCGTATGCGGCGAACGGGGAGCGATCGCTCGTGATCCAGCGGACCGTCGAATAACGAATGTCGTCCGGATCCCAGGTCGCGTCGTCGGGCTGATCGCGCACCTCGATCGCATTGGGGATGCCGACTTTCGCGAAAGCGTCGTTCCATTGCAAGAGCGCCGCGCGGATCGGCGGTTTGTACTGCGGCGGGATTTCGTTCGTGAGGTAGTACACGATCGGGCCGTTCTTGAAATTCCAGCGCTCGATGTAGCGCACGAACGGCGTCGGCAGCGCATCGTTATCGAAGCGCTTTTGGGCCGCGACGAAGTAGCCGACGCGATCGTCTGCCAGTCGCGGAACGTACGAGCCGGCGTCGGGCGCCTCGACGATCGAGTAGTGCATCCGCAGGCGCACGCCGCGGCCGTCGGGCGCGCCGCTCACGTCGCCCGGCGGCCCCGAGAACGCGAGGTCGGCGAGAATCTCGTCGTTCTTCGGCAGCGCCTTCGTCTTCTCGATGTACGACTTGGCGGTATCGACGGTGTAGGTCGGGTGCGCGGCCGCACCGAGCAGGACGATCGGTCCCGGGGCGCCGCCGCCCAAATCTTTGCCGACGTTTTCGAAGTCGGTGAGGAAGAACGCCGCCGAGACGACGACGCGGCCGCTCTCGTCGTCAGCCGCGACGATCGGCGTGCTGTTGATGACCGAATCCGTCACCGAGATCGCGAGCGCGTTCGCGGCCGGCGTTTGCGGCGGCGCGCTGAAGTCCGCGTTCTTCTCGATCCAGAGCACGCGCTTACCGACCCGCTTGAACTCGAGCAAGAACGAGCGGTACACGCGCCCGGCAAACGTTTCGGTTCCGGCCCCCGACGCGAGCACCGGCGCCACGATAAAGGGCTTATCGAACTGCTCGGGCGCGAGATCGAGGTACACTTCGTCGTCTTTGGAGAGGATGTCGATCAGCCCCGACTGCCGCTCCGCATTCTTGACGAACGGCGCGTACGGCTGCGGCGCACCGGAGGCACCGGGGAGCGCGGGCCCCGGGGCGGGACTCGCGGACGGGCCCGCTGACGGGCTCGCGGTGGGCGAAGGGTCGGCCGACGCCTGCACCGCGGCCGGAGTGAAGAACGCCAGAGCGGCGCAAAAGATGAAGAGCGGTCGAGCAAACACGCGAAGCCTTTGCGACGAACGAGCGGACGGCACCCGCCGGGGCGAGGAGGCCGGCGTGTCGGCTCGCCCACAACGTTCCGGTCGCCGGCCGTGTTATACGTTGCGTTATGAACGACACGACCATCGCCACGACCGAACTCGCCACCTTCGGCGCGGGCTGCTTCTGGGGCGTCGAAGCCGAGTTCCGGCAGATTCCCGGCGTCCTCGACGCGATCAGCGGCTACGAAGGCGGAACCTTCCAGAATCCGACCTACCGCGACGTCTGCACCGGCCGCACCGGGCACGCGGAAGTCGTCCAGGTCCGCTTCGACACGTCGCGCGTCAGTTACGAGCGGCTGCTCGAGGCCTTCTGGAACCTGCACGACCCGACGACGCCCAACCGTCAAGGGCCCGACGTCGGCACGCAGTACCGCTCGGTCATCTTCTACCACTCGCCCACGCAGCGCGAGAGCGCGCTCGCGTCGCTCAAACGCGAGGACGCCTCGGGCAAGCACAAGCGCCCGATCGTCACCGAAGTCGTGCCGGCGCAGCCGTTCTATCCCGCCGAGGATTACCACCAGCGCTATTTCGAGAAGAACGGCATCGCCTGCCACACGGGCTAAGCGGCGGCGCCGGCCAGCAGATCCTCGCGAAGCTCGCGCAGCGCGCGCACCGCGGCGACGTTTTCCGGTGCGTGTCGCTCCAGAGCGCGCGCGATCGCTTCCGCGACGAGGCGCGCGTGCAGCGGCGACGCGGCGGCGGCCGTCGCGATGCGCGGCACGACGCGCTTCGTCGTCGTGTACGGCATCCACGACAGCACGCAGTCCATCACGTCGTCGAGGCCTGCCGCATCGAGCCGTCCGTCACCGATGCCGGCGATCGCTCCGTCGACCGCGAGCACGCCTTCCGCCGCGTCCTTCGCGAGGAGGCCGAGGGTCAACAAGCGGCGCGCCGCCGGCCCGAGCGCGACGTCGCGTTCGGCGAGCGGTTCCAGGTACGCTCGATTTTCCCACTGCGCTTCCCACCAGTTCAGATTCGCTCCGACCTTCGCGCACCCGGCCGCAAACCAGCCCTCGCGGTTGGCGGGCCGGATCGTTCCGAGCCAGCGAATCATCTCCGTCGTCGAACGATTGTACGGATAGGGTCCCGGGGGATGCTCGTGGACGGCGACCGTCGGCATGTCGAACGGCGCCGGACGCGCGAGCCGGGGCATAGCCTCGACGACCGGCCAGTGATAGCGGACCGTCTTCGATTCGCCGGGCGACACGGCGATGCTCGACTCTTTGGTCGACCACGCGATCGTGAGTTTCGCCGGCTGCGTCGCATCCGGGCCGAAGTTCGGATGGACCGCCTCGATCGCGGGATCGGCAGCCGACGGATAGCGCGCGCGTGAAGCGGCAATCCACAGCGCGGCATCCGCGCCGATCGTGATGTCGTCGTCGCCGAGCGCGTAGCGAACCGCTGCGGCGATCTCTCCTTCGAGATGCCGCACGCCGCGCAACGCATCGGCGCGGCCGTCGGCGCGCAGGCGCAGCAGGGCCGCGATCGCATCGAAGCGAGCGGCGCAGCCCCGTTCTTCGCGCAATCGCGCGACCAGAGTCTGCGGTTCGAGCGTTCCGTCCGCGTCGCTCGGCATCGCCAACAGGGGAGCGGCCTGGCCGCGCACGGCGCGGGCCGCTACCTCGCCGACGCGCACCGCCACGAACCGTTCGAGCTTTCGGCGTTCGTCGAGCTTGACGGCCCGGATCTCGCCGCCGAGCCACGCCTGCGCTAACGCCGCGAACAGGAGGCGCGGCAACGAAAGCTCCAAAGGCGCTTTGTCGCCCAGCAGTCGCGCGACCCGTTTGCGCAGCGGACCCGTGATGCGCTCGAAATCCGCGGGCCGCACGGCGCACAACCGCGAGACGCCGTCGAGCACGCGCTCGTAGTCGCTCGGCCGCGCCTCGGATTCCAAGACGATGCCGTACGCTTCGATGAGTTCGTCGACGCTTGCGATCGGTTCGAGCGCGGCGCGCGTATGCCGCTGCGCCGCAGCCTCGGGCGCGGCCGGCCGCGCGCCATTCGCTTTGCCGTTGCGTGCGGGCTGCACGCGCGCAGAGCCGGGCGTCAGCGCCTCCACGCGCGCACGAAGCGCCGGAACGACCGTTGGCGTCGCGGCGGCGAGTTGCTGGGCGAGCGCGGGATCGTTCCGGTCGGCGAAGCGCTCTAGGATATCGAGCGCCGCGCTCTGCACCTCGCGTGCCGGGTTTTCAAGTGCGCCGGCAAACGACGGCGCGTGCCGCGCGGGCTCCGCTTCACGTTCGAGGAGCCGCTCGCCCATCGCGAGCGCGGCGAGCGCCGTGCGCTTCGCTTTCGCGCGATACGCGGGCGCCAGCGCCGCGAGCGTCTCGGGCGGTAACGCTTCTCCCGCTTTCGCAATCGTCGCGAGCGCGTCGATTGCGAACGAGACCGTCGGCGGAATGCGGCTGGCGAGCAGGCCCGCGTATCGCGCGGCGCGCGCCGCACGCTCCCGCACGGTCGGGCGCAGGTACTCGTGAAAGCGCGAGAACCAGCCCGCGCGGAACTGATGGAAATCGAGTTCCAGCGCATCGAGCGACGCGTCGAGCAGCCGCTCGCGCGAAAGCAATCCCTGCGAGGCCAGATCGGCCAAGATGACCGACCAGCGGCGCTCCGGAGCCGCGTACTTATCCGTCGCGCTCAAACTAATTTCCGACGTGCCCTCGTAGCGGAAGAAATCCCAGATCTCTTCCTCGAGCAATTCGGGTTGCTCGGCAAACAACTCGCGCGGATCGGTTCGGTGTGCCGTGCCGTGCAGCATGAGCCCCTGTGCGTACGCCTCCGATCGCCGCCGCTCGCAGGCACCCGCGCGAACGATCCGTCGCACGGTCGCCCAGCGGCGTGCGGCGGCGCCGTCGCACCACTCTTGCAGCCACGCCGGTTTGCGCGCGATCAGCACGTCCGCGATGCGAGCGTCGCCGTCGTGAAAGCACGTCCGCACCGCGGCGAGCGTCGCCGTTCCGAAGAGCGCGAAAACCGCGGCGTCGTGGCGTTTTCTCGGCGCGCCGAGGCTGTAGTCGGCCAAAAACGCGCGGTGCGCCTCCGCATGCGCCGCGACGATCGCCGGAGCGAGCGCGCGGCGCTCCGCTTCGGTCAACGGCGACATGACGGCGATCGCGCGCTCCGCGTCGCCCGCCTCGATCGCCTCTTCCAGTTCAGACACGTTCGCCGGCGCGCGCGAGAAAGAGCCGCGCGGCGAGCACGTGCTTGCAGGGGCCGCGCGTCGCGCGATGCTTCGCATACCAGGGGCACGTGCAGCGCGCCGCGTCGCCTTCGAGCGCGACGCGGTACTCGACGCCGCCGCTGGAAACCCAGGCGACGGTCGCGTCGCCGTTGGGTTCGATCGCGACGCACTCGCCGGCGAGCAGATCCTCGGCGGCGCGCAGGCGCGGCTGGCGCTTGCGGCTCGCGTCGGGTTCGAAGGGCAGTTCGCGCTTGAAGTAGGCGCCTTCGGCGAGGTCGTAGCCGACCAAACCCGACGCGGCCAGTTCCGCGAGCGCCGCGAGCACGTCGTCGACCGGAAGCGCCGCGGAAGCGGCGATCTGTTCGGCATCGATCGCGGGCTGCCAGCGCAGCGCCGCGCGCGTCACGGCAAGCGCGTTCCCGGCCGCCCCGTTCGCGAGCGTGCCGAGCGTTTGGCCTTCACCCGAAAAGCCGCGCCACGCGTCGGGACTGAGCACGAGCACGAAACGCGAGTCGGGCGTCGCGATCTCCCACGCGCTCGCACCCTCGTCGTCCGCCGCGTACACGCGCGCCGAAAGTGCGTGCTCCGCGGGCAGGCGAAGAGCGCGCAAACGCGTCACGCCGCCCACGCGCACGCTGCCCGAACGCTCGCTCAAACGGATGCCGCCGGGACTCGGCGAGACCCACGCGCCGCCTTTCCACTGCGCGGGCAGATCGCGCAAGAAACGACGCAACGCCGCGCCGTCCAATTCCATGACGGGCCGCATGCGCGCTTGATACGCTTGCACTTCGCAAAAGCCGCGCAGCCAGCGCAGCGGCAAATCGACCTTGCGTTCGACGACGGTATGCGCGTCGCGGCTCATTTCGAAGCGGTCGGCGCCGAGCGTGAGCGCGACCGCGTCGCCGTCGCGCACCTGCCCGAGCGCCGCGCGCATCGGCGCGTTGAAGTTGACGTTCGACGTCCCCGCGCCCAAAAATTCGCCCTCGAGCGCCGGCGCGAGCAGATCGAGACGCGCGTACGCGCCGCAGCACGACGAAAATCCCTCGAAACGCAGACGGTCGATGCCGCACGTGATGACGGGATCCGCGAGCAGCAAAATCTTCCCGAGCATCGCCGAGGGCGTGTGGAAGCGCGAAGCGACGACGTCCGAGACCGAGACGAGCTGGTCGGCGGTGCGCTTGGGCGCGACGAGCGTCCCGCGGAAGAAAACCGGCGGCGCGGACGGCACCGCGCGGGCGCCGTCCGTCGCTAAGTAGAGGCGCCGGTTCCTGCCGTCGCCCAGCATGGCGGATTCCCGCGGGTAGGCGTAGGTGTACGCCAGTGCTGTTCCGGCCGGCATGTGCCTTCTCGTGTTCGGCTCCGAACGAGCCGCGCTTGAGCGGCGCTATACGGCCTGGGCTGCGTGCCCTTTCGCCGGACGCTTGCGGCGGGGCGGGCGGCCGGCGTTGCGGCGTTTGCGCGCGGTGCCGTTGCGGTGGGGCCGATCGGCCTCGCCCGCTTCCAGGCGCGCGGTCGCGGCGGCGATGGCGTCGGGGAGGCTCGGCGCGCTGACGAGGTCGCGCGCGGGGCCGCGGCCGTTCTTGAACGAGGCCACCCACGCGGTGCCGCGGCGCGTCACGTCGACGCGCAGCGACTCGAGCGCGATCGAGCGGCGATCCGCGTTGAGCATTCGCAGCGCGAACGCCTCGGCGTTCTGATGCGGCGCGACCTTTTTCGCCATCTGCGTGAACTCTTCAAACTGCCGCGCGAAGTGCGGGATGCGGCGGCCTTCGCGGTCGCGCGCCGTCCGCTCGGGCGGCGTCTCGAGGCGCCAGTGTTCGGGCGTGACCATCTGCCACGCGGCCGCTTGCCGATTCTTCGACGACGCGGCTTCGCGCAGTTCGATCAGCGCGCTCTCGATCGCTTCGGCCGTGCGCACCCGCGCGGCCAGGCGCGGCGACTTTTCGCAGAGTTCTTCGTAGCGTTCGGCGACGTCGGAGATCAGGCGGCCCTGCGCGTCGATCTGCGCGGGCAATCCCCACAGCGTCGGCAGCGTCACCAGTTGGTGGCGGCGCGCTTGGTCGACGATGTCGATGATGATCGCGTACGGCTTCGGACTGAGCGAAATCGCGGTGCGCCGCGCCTCCGCGCTCGGCAAGTTCGAGAGGTAGAACGCGAGTTCGTCGAGCGGCCGTAAACCGCGTCCCGTCACCTGGGTGTAGAGCGTCGTCGATTTGGTCGGCCGCGCGTTGATGATCGCCTGGATCGACGGGACGTCGAAGCCTTCGAGGTAGAGGCCGCAATTGACGAGCACGTCGACCTTGTCGCCGCGGAAGCCCGCCACGATCGCTTCGCGTTCGGCCTGCGGCGTCTCGCCGCTGGCGAACGCCGCCTTGATGCCGGCGTCTTTGAAGAGTTGCGCGATGTTGCGCGCGTGCTCGACGGAGGCCGAGAAGACGAGCGTCTTCATGCCCGGCGTCAGCGTCTGATACGCCTGGAGCACCAGGAGGTTGCGCTCTTCCGTGTCGACGGTTTCGGCGAGTTGGCCGAGCACGAAATCGCCGGCGCGCGAAGCGACGGCGTCGAGATCGGTGTCCGTATTGACGGCGTACGAACAGACGGGGACGAGGTACCCGGCCTCGATGGCCGCGCGCGCGTCCATCGTGTACACCATGTCGGGGAAGATCTCGCTCAGGCGCAAGCCGTCGCCGCGGTGCGGCGTCGCGGTGAAGCCGATCACCATCGCGTCGGGCCGCTTGAGCAGAATCTTGTCCAAGATCGCGCGGTACGTCGGCGCCGCGGCGTGATGCGCTTCGTCGATCACGAAGAGCGCGAGGCGCCTGCCGAACTTCGTGACGAAGCGGTTCAACCGCGCGCCCGTCAGCGTCTGCACCGTCGCCACGACGATGTTGCAATCGTCGGCCGCGTAGTCGTCCGCTTTTTCGACGCCGACGACGGCGTCGGGGTTCTGCGCCCTGAACTTTTCCACGAGCTGCGTGATGAGTTCGTCGCGATGCGCCACGACGAGGGTCACGTCCGTCGGCCGCAGTTCGAGCAACTCGGGCAACGTCGCGATCACGACCGACTTGCCGAGGCCGGTTGCAAGCGACACGAGTTGCGCGCGAAAGCCGCGCTTACGCGCTTCGATAATCGCCTGCTGCGCCTCGATTTGATACGGACGCAAGCGTAGGGTGCTATAAATCAAGCTTGGACCCTGTCCATCACGCGGGTGTGACATTTCGCAACGGCACGGAGCAACGGCTCGACGTGGTCGCGCTCTGCCCTATTTCTCTCCCGCGAGAAAATCCCCGCTTGCCGGGGACTCGTCGCGGCGGGTTAGTTTTCTCGGTTCGCGGTGCGGTCGGACGCTAGGCGATCGCGGTAGTCCCGCTCGGTGCCGAGCCACTCGCTGAAACGCCGCTCGAAGATCTCGGGACGCAGCAGCATGATGTCGCGGAACGCATCGAAGCTCCGCTCGTGATACTCGTGGTACTTGCCGAGCAGTTCCGGGCCCGAAACGAGGCCCTTCTCGATGATCACGTCGGCCAGCGCCCGGAGCCGGACGCGCAGGAAGGCGATCGTGTCGAGCATGTTGCCGAAGAGCTCGATGCCGACCGTTTCGGCGTCGTCGATCTCCGGCAGCGGCGGTTCGTCGTCCGCGTGTTCCAACGCGATCGCGCGAAGCTCGCCCAAAGTGCGAAAGGACGTTCCGAACGCGCCCCACGTCAGCGTGCCGTCGGGCGCCTCGCTGTAGCTGAAATTCCGTCCGCCTAAAAGGAACGCGACGAGCTCCGCATCGCCCTTTTCCAACACGTAGTCGTCGGACAGCAACGCGCTGCGGCGCGCCGCGTCGTGGATGTCGTTGCCCTGCCGAACCTCCAAGAACATAAGCTCCTTCACCGTAGTTTCTGGGACGGGTCCCAGGAACGTTCCTTTCGCCGGGCATGCCGGAAGCCCTTAATGGCGGTTTCGGCAAACCGCGGCTAGAGCATAACGCGGCGGAAGTCGCCGAGCAGGCGTGCGAGGGTCGCGTTGAAGCGGGCCGCGAGCGCCCCGTCGATGACCCGGTGGTCGTAGGAGAGCGAGAGCGGCAGCATCAGCCGCGGCACGAATGCGGCGCCGTTCCACACGGGCCGCAGCGCCGCCCGGCTCACGCCGAGGATCGCCACCTCGGGCGCGTTGACGATCGGCGTGAAGCCCGTGCCGCCGATGCCGCCGAGGCTCGAGACCGTAAACGTGGCGCCCGTCATATCTGCGGGCCCGAGCTTGCCATCGCGCGCCTTGGCGGCGAGCGCGGCCGTCTCGCTGGCGATCGCGAGCACGCCTTTGCGGTCCGCGCCTTTGAGCACCGGCACGACGAGTCCCTCGGGCGTGTCGGCCGCGAATCCGACGTTGTAGTACTTCTTGAGAACGAGCGAATCGCCGGCGAGCGAACTGTTGACCGCGGGGTGCGCGGCCAGCGCCGCGGCCACGGCTTTGATGATGAATGCGAGCATCGTCACTTTCGCCGCCGGGCTCTCGGCGTTAAGCGTCTTGCGAAACGCTTCGAGGTCGGTCACGTCCGCTTCGTCGTGGTTGGTGACGTGCGGGATCGAAAGCCAATTGCGATGCAGGTTCGGGCCCGAGAGTTTGCGGATGCGCGAGAGCGGCACCGTTTCGATCTCGCCGTACTTCGCGAAATCGACCGCCGGCCACGGCGGCAAATCGAACGGCAGCGCGCCGCCGCGCGCGGCGGGCGCCGCGAGCGCGCGCTTGACGAACCCTTGCACGTCTTCGCGCGTCACGCGCGCGTGCGGCCCGGTTCCGGTGACGGCGTGCAGATCGACGCCCAGTTCGCGCGCGAAGCGGCGAATAGACGGGCTCGCGTGCACGACGCCGTTCGGCGACGCGGCCGTTTCGCTCGGCGGCGGCGGCGACGCGGCCGTTTCGCTCGGCGGCGGCGGCGGCGCGGCCGCAGCGGCCGGCGGCGCCGGCGCTTGCTGCGGCGCTGCGGGAGGCGGTGCCGGCGCTGCGGGCGCGGCGTCGCCCGCCAGCACCAAAATCGCGCTGCCTTCGGAGACCTTGTCACCCGCGCGCACGGCGACGCTTTGCACCACGCCCGCGCTCGGCGACGGAATCTCCATCGTCGCCTTTTCCGATTCGAGCGCGATCAGCGGATCCTCGACGGCGACGGTGTCGCCGGGTTTGACCAGCACGTCGATCACCGGCACGTCGCGGAAGTCGCCGATGTTGGGGACCAGAACTTGAACGTCGGGCACCGCGCGCTCCTATACCGTGACCGGATCGGCTTTCGCCGGATCGATGGCGAAGTCGCTCTGCGCCTGCGCTACGACGCGCCGCTCGATCGCGCCCTCGTCGGCGAGCAGCGCCAGCGCCGCGAGCGCCACCCAGCGCCGATCGACCTCGAAAAAGTCGCGCAAACTGCGGCGGAAATCGCTGCGGCCGTAGCCGTCGGTGCCGAGCGCGTGGAAGCGGCGCCCGGTAAACGCGCGGATTCCGTCGGCGTAGGTCTTGATGTAGTCGCTCGCCGCCACGACCGGCCCGGGGCGACCTTCCAAGAGGCTCGCGACGTAGGGCACGCGCGGCGTTTCCGCGGGATGCAGCAGATTCCAGCGCTCGACCGCGAGGCCGTCGCGGCGCAGTTCGTTGTAACTGGTCGCGCTCCACACGTCGCAGACGACGCCGTAATCTCGCGCGAGCAGGTCCGCTGCCGCCTCAACCTCGCGCAAGATCGTTCCCGACCCCATCAGGTGCACGCGCGGGCGCGCGTCCGGCTTGCCGCCGTCGTGCAGCAAGTACGCGCCGCGCAGGATGCCCGCCTCGACGCCGGCCGGCATTTCGGGGTGCGCGTAGTTTTCGTTCATGACCGTAATGTAGTAGTAGATGTCTTCCTGCTCCGCGTACATGCGGCGCAGCCCGTCGCGCATGATGACGGCCAGTTCGTAGGCGTAGGTCGGATCGTAGGAGACGCAGTTGGGAATGAACGACGCGAAAACTTGGCTGTGTCCGTCCTCGTGCTGCAAGCCTTCGCCGTTGAGCGTCGTGCGGCCGGACGTACCGCCGATCAGGAAGCCGCGGCTGCGCATGTCGCCCGCCGCCCACGCCAAATCGCCGACGCGTTGAAAGCCGAACATCGAGTAAAAGACGTAGACCGGAATCATCGGCACGTCGCTCGTCGAATAACTGGTGGCCGCGGCGATCCACGAACAGAGCGCGCCCGCCTCGTTGATGCCTTCCTGCAAGATCTGGCCGGAAACGTCCTCGCGGTAGTACATCACTTGCGCCGCGTCTTGCGGTTTGTACAGTTGGCCGACGGGCGAATAGATGCCGAGTTGGCGGAACATGCCCTCCATGCCGAACGTGCGCGACTCGTCCGCGACGATCGGCACGACGCGTTTGCCGATGTTCTTGTCCTTCACCATCGCGGCGAGCACGCGCGTGAAGGCCATCGTGGTCGAATGCTCGCGCTCGCCCGAACTCTTGAGTTGGGCATCGAAAGCGCCGAGGTCCGGCACGACGAGCGACGTCGAACGGCGGCGGCGTTGCGGCAGGCTGCCGAGCGCTTTGGTGCGTTCGCGCAAGTACTGCGCCTCCGGGCTGTCGTCGGGCGGCCGGTAGAACGGCACGGTCGCGAGTTCTTTGTCCGAGACCGGGATGGCGAAGCGGTCGCGGAATTCGCGCATCGCTTTGATGTCGAGGTGCTTCTGCTGGTGGGCGATGTTCTGCGCTTCGCCCGACGAGCCCATCCCGTAGCCCTTGATCGTCTTGGCGAGCACGACGGTCGGCTGACCCTCGTGCGCGACGGCCGCCGCGTAGCCGGCGTAGACTTTCCGCGGGTCGTGCCCGCCGCGTTGCAGATCCCATATTTGCTCGTCGGTCCAGTCGGCCACGAGCGCGGCCGTCTCCGGATAGCGTCCGAAAAAGTTGTCGCGGACGTACTTGCCGTCGTTGGCCTTGAACGTTTGGTACTCGCCGTCGACGCATTCGGTCATCAGCCCGACCAGGCGGCCCGTCTTGTCGCGTTCGAGCAGCGGATCCCAGTTGCTGCCCCAGATCACCTTGACCACGTTCCAGCCGGACCCGCGAAATTCGCGCTCGAGTTCCTGGATGATCTTGCCGTTGCCGCGCACCGGTCCGTCGAGGCGCTGCAAGTTGCAGTTCACCACGAAGATCAAGTTGTCGAGTCGCTCGCGCGCGGCCACCGAGATCGCGCCGAGCGACTCGGGTTCGTCGACTTCGCCGTCGCCGAGAAAACACCACACTTTGCGGCCCGCCGTATCCGCAACGCCGCGGTTGTGCAAATACTTCAAGAATCGCGCTTGGTAGATCGCCTGAATCGGCCCAAGGCCCATCGAGACGACGGCGAACTGCCAGAACTCGGGCATCAGCCAAGGATGCGGATACGACGACAAGCCTTTGCCCGCGACTTCTTGCCGGAAATGCGCGAGCTGCTCTTCGCTGATGCGGCCCTCGAGAAAGGCGCGCGCGTACACGCCGGGCGACGAATGACCCTGAAAGTACACGAGATCGCCGCCGAAATCGGCCGACGGCGCGCGAAAGAAATGGTTGAAGCCGACGTCGTAAAGCGTGGCCGACGAAGCGAAGCTCGCGACGTGGCCGCCGAGGTTCGAGCTGCCGTCGTTGGCGCGCACGACCATCGCCATCGCGTTCCAGCGAATGTAATGCCGTAAGCGCGTTTCCAATTCGTCGTTGCCCGGCATCAGCGGCTGGCGCGAAACGGGAATCGTGTTGACGTACGGCGTTTGCACGCCGAGCTCGACGAGCGCGCCGCCGGTCTGCGCGCGTTCCACCACGCGTTCGACGAGCGCTTTGACGCGGCCGGGGCCTTCGCTCGCGAGGACGCCGTCGACCGCCTCGAGCCACTCCTGCGTCTCTTGCGGATCGGTATCGGTGAGCGGACCGTTCGCGCTGATCATGCCCGTGCGTTTTGCGCTCCGCGGCCGCGCACCCGCGGCCGGACCGCTCCGCCCCGCACATTGGACCGCTCCATTGCAGTAGCGGCAGGGGAGCCGTGCGAATCAGCGTCCGATGTCGTCGGCACGGAACCGGCTATCGTACTTTGCCGGGATGCTGCTCGGCGACGCGTCCTTTCGCATCCAAAGCGTGGCGGTGGGCTGGCACGTCTTCACGCTGCACCACCGCGCCTTCGATTTGGGCCTCGTGGGCCTGGTGCTCTTTCTGCCGACGTTCTTCTTCGCGTTGCCCGCCGGCGTGTTCTCCGATCGCCACGACCGCCGCGCCGTGGTCGCGGGTTCGGCGTTCGTCGAAGCGGCCTGCTTCGTGGCGTTCGTCGCCGCGATCGAGGCGCACGTGACCACGCTCGGACCGTACCTCGCGATTCTCGCAGCGATCGGCACGGCGCGCGCCTTCGGCGTGCCGGCCGAGCGCGCGCTCTTGCCCGACATCGTCGATCCGGCCGACTACCTGCGCGTGCAAGCGACCTTCTCTTCCATTCGCCAATTGCTCGTGATCGGCGGACCCGCGCTCGGCGGCGTGCTCGTCGCCGTCGACACGGCGCTCGCGCTCGAAGTGGCGGCGGCGTGCACGCTCGCGGGCGCCCTCGCGGTCGCGACGCTGCGCGTCGAACGCGTGACGCACGACGAACCGCCGCACTGGCGCGACGCGTTCGAAGGCTTGCGCTTCATCGCGTCGCGGCCGATCGTCGCGGGCGCTATCTCGCTCGATCTCTTCGCGGTCCTCTTCGGCGGCGCGACGGCGCTGCTGCCCGCGTTTGCCGACACGATCTTTCACGCCGGCCCCGCCGGCCTCGGCGCGCTGCGCAGCGCGCCCGCGCTCGGCGCGGCGCTGGTCGCGGCCTATCTCGCCCGGCGGCCGGTGGAACGGCGCGTCGGACCGACGCTGCTCGTCGCGGTGGCCGGCTTCGGCCTCGCCACGATCGGCTTCGGACTCACCAAGAACTTCGCGCTCGCGCTCGCGCTGCTCGCCGTCGTCGGCGGCACGGACATGGTGAGCGTCGTCATTCGCAGCGGCCTCGTGCAGCTCGCCACGCCCGCGGCGATGCGCGGCCGCGTGAATGCGGTCGAGAACGTGTTCATCGGCGCCTCGAACGAACTCGGCGAATTCGAGTCGGGCACGCTCGCGGCGTTCGTGGGCGTCGTCCCGTCCGTGGTCGCGGGAGGCGTCGGCACGCTCGCCGTCATCGCGCTCTGGGGATTCTTCAATCCCGCGCTGCGCCGCGCGGATCGATTGGCGGCCTAATCGAGCGAGAGCACGCGCGCCAGCGGCACGTCCAGTTCGAAGGGCACGGTGTCGGGATCGAATTCGGCGCGGGTCATCCAGGCGCGCGCGATCGCTTCGTCGTCGTAGCCGAGGAAGTGCGCGAGCCGACAGAGGTCGGCGCCGGTGAGCACGCCGCGCACGCGCAGCGTTTCGATGGCGGCGAGCGCGAGTTCGAGCGCACGCGACTCCGGCGTCGCGAGCGTCCGGAAGCGGCGCCCGCGCGCGGCCGGATCGCGCGCCGTCGCCGCCGCGTCGCGTTCCATCAACCGTTTCAAGGCTTCCAGGTTCGGTTCCAACGAGTTCCCTCCGCGCCGCAGCGCCGTCGCCGTTCCCGTGTTCTATCGGCGCGAGCGGGCGGCGAATAGAGCGACGCAAGCGGCACGCATCTCACAGACCGGCAAGGTGTGTTCGCAGGTTGTCGGACCGCCCGGCGAGCCCTAGCGCTCGGCGCGTAAGCCCACGAAATAGTGACGCGTCCCGGCCAATTGAGCCGTGCCCGCCGCAAGGGAAACGCGCGGGACGAGCGGTGCGAGCGCGCCGAGATCGAAGGCGTAAGCCGCGCGCGCGGCCGTTGCGGCGTCGCGATGCGCGATCGCGTCGAAGCGCAGGCCCGCCGGGTTCGCGTAGGTGGTCCAGAACAATTGGCGGCTCGCGTCGTTTTCGGGCACGAGCGGCGACGAAAACGTCAGCGGCGACGCGCGCAACGACCACGCGCGCACGCTGACGAGCGGCGCGAGCTGCCACGCAACCGACACCCCCACGCCGTCGAGGCGGCGCTCGTCGAAACCGTGCGTGAATTCTTGGTAGACGATCGCTTCGGCGCGCACGCGCCGAGCGTCGTCGAACCCGAGCGCGCTCTCGGCGAGTTCGCCGCGCTCGAACGCCGGCGCGAGCGGCTGCGGCAGCGAGGAGGTCTCGAGCAGCGTCGGCACGCGCGCCGATTCGGAGTAAGCGGCGCGCACGTACGCTCCGCCGCCGAGCGCCGTACGCAGAGCGATCGAGGGCAGCGCCGCGAGGTGCGTCGCCGCCAGGGGCCCGTCACCGGCGTTTACCGTCGCGGCGACGTCGGTGAGGCCGAGGCCCGCGTCCAGCGTCGTGCGGTTGTCGGCGGCGTGCGCGTCGACGTACGCCGTCACGTCGTCGACGCGGCCGAAGGCGCTCGAGCCGTACGGGTACGTCGCGCCGAGCGAGGCCGATTGGCGCGACAGGTTCGCTCCGGCCGCGAGCGTCACGGGTCCGGGCCGTTCGAGGCGGAAATCGGCGTCGAGGTACTGCGCGCCGTACGTCGCCGCCGGAGACGCGGCATACGCGGCGCCGCTCGCGAACGCGTCGAACGAAGTCCGGTAGGTGCGCGACGCGGTCGCGTACGACAGTCGCGCCGTCGACGCGTCGCTCGCGCTCGTCCCGCTCGCGCCGAGCGCGCTCGCGGCGTCGTAGCCCGCGCGCAGCGAACCGCCCGCAAACGAGCCGTCGTAATCGGCGTCGGCGCGGCGAACCAGCGTCGTACCGTCGCTCGAGACGCCCGCGCCGGCATTGGCGGCGCCCGCCGAGGGCAGCAGCGCGAGCGACGACGCGCGGCCCGCGTCGGCCGAGCCGAACGACGTGCCCGGAGCGATTTGGTCGAGCGCGAAGATGCCGCCGCCGGCGTCGATGCCGTAGCGGTAGGCCCGTTCGGGTCCGGCGACCGCGACGTCGCGCGCGTAGCGGTCCGGGAAATACGACAGTCCGGAGAGGCCGGTCGCGAGGTCGACGAGCGGCGCGCCGTCGCTCAGAACGAGCCCGCGGCCGCCGGCGAGCCCGCGATCCGAGATGCCGCCGTTCGCCGGCAGCGCGAAGGGAACGAGGCCAAGGACCGCGGCGGGCGCCGCGTTCGGCAGGGCCGCGACGTCGGCGGGGCCGGGGACGTCGCTTTCGAGCGCTTCGTAGCGCGTGACGATCACCACGACGTTGTCCCCGCCGGGCGCGAGCGCAATTCGCGCCGGGCGGCAGTGCGCGCACCGCACTTCGAGCACGTCGGCTGCATCGAGCAGCTTCATCGCGAACGTCCCGACGGCATCGGTACGGTCGTGGCCTTCGGGCCGGCCGCGCCGGTCGAACGCGGTGACGTCCGCGCCCGTGACCGGGGCGCCGCGCTGGTCGCGCACGCTGCCGACGACCAGCGGCGCGGCCTCGCCGGCAACGGCGGGGCTCGCTGCGAGCGCGACGAGCGCGAGGGCCGGAAGCGCCTTCAGCAATCTTTCACAATCGTATGGTACGGTTGCCGGAGCATGTCGCGGTTAGCCGTTCGCGTTGCGTTCATCGCCGGGGTTGCCCTGCTCGGATTCGGAGCCACGGGTTTCGCCCGCGCGTCCGTCGCGGCGCTCGAAGACCTTGCGGGCGGCGCGTTCGTGGCCTCCGGCGCGCCGGCGCTGCTCGGCCCGATCGACGCCGCGGGACGCAACGGCTGGCAGTGCGCTCCCGAACGGGCCGCCCAAGCGTCCCGGCCAGACGCCGCCGAACTGCCCGCGGCCGGATCGGCCGCCGCCGGCCGGCCGTAGGCCGTGCGTCGCGTCACCGGCATCGCCGCCCTTTCGTGCGCGTTGCTCGGCGGCACGGCGGCAGCGCAACCGTATCCCGGCGTGACTCCCGTCCCGCGCACGACCGACGCCGCCGCGCTGCACGCGCTCGCGAACGATCGCGAAATCGGCGAACGCATTCGTTTGGGAATCGCGGCGCTCGCGCGCGGGGCTTGGCCCGCCGCGCGCGATGAGTTCGCGCGCGCGCTCGCGCTGCATCCCCGCGAGCCGCAAGGGTCGACCGCGTCATACGACCTCGGCATCGCGCTGACGAACGCGGGCGACCTCGATGCGGCCGCTCGCGCCTTCGAGGCCGCGATCGCGCTCGACCGCGGATTTCTCGCGGCCCGCGCCAACCTCGTCACCGTGCAGTTGATGCGCGGCGATCTCGCGGCGGCGCGCGCGGCGGCCGACGCGTACGTCGCGCTCGCGCCCGATTCGGCGCGCGCCGCGTACGCGCGCGGCATCGCTGCGCTGCGCGCGGGGGACGCCGCGACGGCGCTCGCCGACTTTCGCCGGCTGCTCGCGCGCGATCCGAAGTATGCCGTCGCGCACTACGACCTGGCGCTCGCGGAGCAGCGCTTGAACGACGACGCCGCGGCGGAACGCGAACTGCGCGCCGCGCTCGCGCTCGTCCCCGGGTACGCGCGCGCGCGCGCCGCGCTCGGCGCTATCTTGCTGCACGAAGGCAAACGCGACGAGGCGCGCGCCGCCTTCGACGCGGCCGCGCGCGACGCGGACGATCCGGCGCTGCGCAACCTGGCGACGTCGCTGCGCGACGCGATCGCGCGTTGACGATGCGCATCCTCATCATCGAAGACGATCCCGACATCGCGAGCGCCGTCGCCACGATGCTCGTGCGCCAGCGCTACGCGGTGGACGTCGCGGACGACGGCGACGCCGGGCTCGAGCGGCTGCTGGGCGGCTCCTACGCGGCCGCGATCGTCGACGTCACGTTGCCGAAACGCGACGGATTCTCCATCTGCCGCGCGGCGCGCGCCGAAAACGTCGCCACGCCGCTCTTGCTGCTCACCGCGCGCGACGCGGTCGAGGACCGCATCCGCGGTCTCGACGCCGGCGCCGACGACTACGTGTCCAAACCGTTCGCCGCCGCGGAGTTGGCGGCGCGGCTGCGCGCGCTGCTGCGCCGCGGCGACCGGCCGCCGCAACCGCAGAACCTGGCCGTCGGCTCGCTCGCGCTCGACCCGGTCGCGCGCGTGGCGACGATCGCGGGCGCGCCGCTCGATCTCGGCGCGACCGAATTCCGCCTCTTGGAACTCTTCGTGCGCAATCGAGGGATGACGCTCTCCCGGGCGCAAATTCTCGAAAAGGTTTGGGACTACGATTTCCAAGGTTCGAGCAACATCGTCGACGTGTACGTGAGCCAGCTGCGTCGCAAGTTCGGCGCGCTGCGCGCGGACGCGTCGATCGCGACGGTATGGGGCGTCGGCTACAAGCTCGTCGAGACGAACTCGAAACGCGCGCGCTCGTCCGGCTGACCGCCGCCTACCTCGCGATCTTCGCGAGCGTGATCGCGGCGATATCCGTACTCGCCTACGCGCTCGTCGAATCCAACTACCGCTCGATCGTGGCGCCGGCGCTCGATACGCCCGAAGGGCGCGCCGGCTTCGCCGCCGCGCTGCGCCCGGCACTCTTCGCGATCCTCTCGTCCGACGCGCTGCTGCTCGCGCTCGTCGGCGCCGCGTCCTTCGCGCTCGCGCGCGCCGCGCTGCGGCCGCTCGTCGAAGCGCGCGAGCGCGAGGAGCGCTTCGCCGCCGACGTGGCGCACGAACTACGCACGCCGCTCGGCGCGATCGCGAGCCTGGCGCAAGCCGGCGGCGAAGGAGCGGTTGCCGAACGCGCTTTCGCGACGATCGCGCGACGCGCGCTCGAATGCGGCGACCTCGTCGGCGATCTGCTCACGCTCGCGCGCGCGAGCGATCCGCAGGAACTCACGTGCGAACCGCTCGACCTCGCGATGGTGACGCGCCGCGTCGAACGCGAAGTCGCTTCCGACGCGCCCGGCGTGACGTTCGAGGCGGCGTACGCGGACGCGATCGTCGACGGCGACGAACGGCGCCTCACGCAGCTCGTCCGCAACCTCATTTGGAACGCGCGCGCGCACGCCGCGAGCCGCGTCACGATCGACGTGCGCGCCCACGACGGCGACGCCGTGCTCACCGTCGAGGACGACGGCCCCGGTGTCGCACCGGAGGTGCGGGAGCGGCTCTTCGAACGCTTCGCGAAAGGCCGCGATTCGCGCGGCAGCGGACTCGGGCTCGCGATCTCGCGCTGGGTCGCGCGCGCCCACGGCGGCGACGTCACCTTCGCCGGCGGCTCGCGCTTCGTGGCGCGGATTCCGCTTGCGGGGAGCGGTTAGGGCGCGGCGCTCCGGGCGCACGCCGCGCACCGCCCCTCGAGCGCGAGCGATTCGCCCGTGATGGCGAAGCCGTACTTTTCGGCGAGCGTGCGCAGCAGGCGGCGGGGGAGCGCGTAGTCCACGTCTTCGATGCGCTCGCAGGCGGTGCAACGGAAGTGCGCGTGGGCGGGGGCGAGGGGCTCGTAGGTCGCCGAAGCGGCGCCGGGGACGAGGATCTCGGAGATGAGGCCCAGTTCGCGCAGGCGGACGAGACCGCGGTAGACGGTCGAGTGGCCGATGCCGGGGCGGCGGCGCGAAGCCTCGACGTAGACGTCGTGCATCGTCAGGTGGCGCCCGGGGCCGCTCTCCTGGACGAGGTCGTAGAGGAGCCGATAGTTTTTCGGCAGGTCCGCCTCAGCCAGTTGTGGTTTCATAGCGCATAGTATACCCCGCCTGCCAACGCCCCCGCGACCGTGAATGTCACTTCGCAGGCGATCGGCACCTACTGGACGCGGCAGGCACCGCGTGGTAGAGTCGTCAAATGATGGTGAAATTCATCTTCACTCAGCTGGCGCGCCTCTTGGGAGGCCTGGTGCCCGCCCCGATCCCGTCCGCCGCTCCGGTCCCCGCCGAGCGGCGCCCGCTGCGGCGGCGTCCCTGAGTCCAGCCACCTCATCCTTCATCCCATCGGAGAAACGAAGCAATGCAAGAAACGGCCGGAGAGAAACTGAGCGAATGCCCGGTGAACGGGCACGCGAAGCGCACGATCGTCGGTTCGCGCTCCAATCAAGACTGGTTCCCGAACCTCCTCAACCTGAAGGTTCTCCATCAGAACTCCCCCCTTGCCGACCCGATGGGCGAGGCGTTCGACTACGCCGAGGAGTTCAAGAGCCTCGACTTAGAGGCTCTCAAGAGGGACGTGTTCGCGCTGATGACCACGTCGCAGGATTGGTGGCCGGCCGATTACGGTCATTACGGGCCGCTCTTCATTCGCATGGCGTGGCATAGCGCCGGCACCTACCGCATCGGCGACGGCCGCGGCGGCGCGGGCTCGGGCGCCCAGCGCTTCGCGCCGCTCAACAGTTGGCCCGACAACGTCAATCTCGACAAAGCGCGGCTGCTGCTGTGGCCGATCAAACAGAAGTACGGCCGGAAGATTTCCTGGGCCGACCTCATGATCTTCGCGGGCAATTGCGCGCTCGAATCGATGGGACTCAAGCCGTTCGGCTTCGCCGGAGGACGTGAAGATATTTGGGAACCCGACGAGAGCATCTACTGGGGGCCCGAGAACTCGTGGCTCGGCGACGAACGCTACACGGGCGACCGCGAGCTCGAAAATCCGCTCGGCGCCGTGCAAATGGGCCTGATCTACGTGAACCCGGAAGGTCCCAACGCGAAACCCGATCCGCTCGCTTCGGCGCGCGACATTCGCGAAACGTTCGCGCGCATGGCGATGAACGACGAAGAAACCGTCGCCCTCATCGCGGGCGGTCACACGTTCGGCAAAGCGCACGGCGCCGCCAATCCCGACCAGTACGTCGGTCCGTCGCCCGCGGCGGCCGGCATCGAAGAACAGAACCTGGGCTGGAAGAACTCGTTCGGCACCGGCAACGGAGCGGCGACGATCACGAGCGGGCTCGAGGGTGCCTGGACCAAGAATCCGACCAAGTGGGATAACGACTACTTCGATCACCTCTTCGGCTACGAGTGGGAGCTGACGAAGAGCCCGGCCGGAGGCCACCAGTGGACGCCCAAAGATCCCGCGGCCGCCGGGACCGTTCCCGACGCGCACGATCATTCGAAGAAGCACGCGCCCATGATGTTCACGACGGACATCGCGCTGAAAGTCGACCCGATCTACGCGCCGATCGCGAAGCGCTTCCACGAAAACCCGGCCGAATTCGCCGACGCGTTCGCCCGCGCGTGGTTCAAACTGACGCACCGCGACATGGGGCCGATCGAGCGGTATCTCGGCTCGATGGTTCCCTCGGAGCCGCAAATCTGGCAAGATCCCGTTCCGCCGGTCACGTACAAGCCGATCGACGACACGAACGTCGCCGACCTCAAAGCGCGGCTGCTCGCGTCGGGACTCTCCATCGCGCAACTCGTGACCACCGCCTGGGCTTCGGCGTCGACGTTCCGCGGCACCGACAAGCGTGGCGGCGCGAACGGCGCGCGCATTCGCCTCGAACCGCAGAAGCACTGGGAAGTCAATCAGCCGGCGGAACTCGCGAAGGTGCTGACGGTTTTGGAGAAGATCCAAGCGGACTTCAACGCCTCGCGCACCGACGGCAAAATGGTCTCACTTGCCGACCTGATCGTGCTCGGCGGCTGCGCGGCGATTGAAGCGGCGGCCAAGAACGCCGGGCACGCCGTGCAGGTGCCCTTCACGCCGGGCCGCACGGACGCGACGCAGGAGCAAACCGACGCGCACTCGTTCGCCGTGCTCGAACCGGCGGCGGATGGATTCCGCAACTACCTCGGCGCCTTCCACCTGAACTCGCCCGAAGAACTGCTGGTCGAAAAGGCGCACCTGCTGACGCTGACCGCGCCCGAGATGACGGTGCTCGTCGGCGGCCTGCGCGTGCTGGGCGCAAACGTCGGCCAAGCGGAACACGGCGTCTTCACCAAGCGGCCGGGGACGTTGACCAACGACTTCTTCGTCAACTTGCTCGACATGAACACGACCTGGACCAAGACGCAATCCGAGTACGTGTTCGAGGGCCGCGATCGCCGCACGGGCGAGCACAAGTGGACGGGCACGGCGGTCGACTTGATCTTCGGATCGAACTCGCAACTGCGGGCGCTCGCCGAAGTGTACGCGTGCGCGGATTCGCCGCAGGCTTTCGTGAGCGACTTCGTCGCCGCGTGGAACAAGGTCATGAACCTCGATCGCTTCGACCTCGTTCGCTCGGGCAAGAAGCCGGTTCACGCGTAACCGGCGCGCATCGCGAGAGCCCGCGTCCGTCGCGGGCTCTCGCTCCGGCGCGGAAGAGGCGCAACGATGAAAACGCTCCCCAAAAATTACGCGGTCATCCTCGACGTCTTACGAACGCCGGGCGAGAAGCACCACCGGACCGCGAGCGAGATTTACGACGAGACCCGGCGGCGCCACCCCAAACTCGGCGCCGCGACGGTCCATCGCGGGCTGCACCGCCTCATCGACCTCGGGCTCGTCTCGAAACTCGAACTTCCGGGCAGCGACGCGGCGCGTTACGAACCGGTCGTTTCGGCGCACGCGCACTTCGCGTGCCGGCGCTGCGGCGCCGTCAAGGACGTCGCCGCGCCGATGCCGCCGGAGCTCGTGGCGCGCGTCGAACGGATGGTCGACGCCGACATCGATCCGGAGGCGGTGTCCTTCGTGGGCGTCTGCCGCTCGTGTTCCGGGAGACGCTAGCGCGGCCTTACGCGGGCGTCAGCGCGCTCGTGCAGTACTTGCAGCGCGTCGCGCCCAGCGGAACCTCGCTCAGGCACGCGGGGCACTCGCGCGTGGTCGGAGCGACTTCCGCTTTCGGCCGGCGCGCCGTCACGGCGGCCATCGGCACGACGACGAAGTAGTAGATCGCCGCGGCGACCAACACGAATCCGACGACGGCGTTGATGAAATCGCCGATCGGAAACCGGCTGTTGTTGATCGTGAATCCGATTGCCGAGAAGTCGGGCTTGCCGACCAGCGCCGCGATCAGCGGCGTGATCACGTCTTTGACGAGCGCCGTGACCACGGCCCCGAACGCGCCGCCGATGACGACCGCCACGGCGAGATCGACGACGTTGCCGCGCATGAGAAATTGGCCGAATCCTTTAAGCATGGGCGGCTGTTATCGCTCCGCGCTCGATTCCACCTTTTCCATTAACGGTAAAGTCAACGCCGGACGGTTAGGATGACGCGCAGGCCAAACGGTTCGACGAACTTGGCGTCGGTCGGAAGGGGGCCGAACGCCGGCGCCGCGGCCGTGCCGCCGACGAGCCCCCGGTAAGGCACGCCGCCGCCGAAGATCGTAAACGGGCCCGACACCGCGTTAAAGATATTCGTCGCGGCGAGCGACAGATCGGCCCGCTCGCCCACGCGCGTCCCGACGAGGGCGTCGACCACGGTAAAGGGACCCTGCGCGAGTTCGTTATTGTTGCCGCGAAAGGTCGCCTCGGAGGCGGCGTGCCACGCGCGGTCGCTCCAATCGAGCGTCAGCGAGCCCTGCTGCTGCGGCACGCCGATGAATTGCGCGCCGTTGACGAGGCTGCCGCCGAACGTCGGGTTCGCAAATTGCGCCGTCAGATCTTTGGGATACGACACGTTGAGGCCGTAGGCCGCCGCCAGAAAGAGATGTTGCGGCACGAAGCGCCGCACCACGCGCACTTCGCCGCCCTGATACACGGCGTTGCCGACGTTGCTCTGGTACGAGACGCACTGCGCGAGCGGCGTCGCGTACGAGTTGTCCTTGCACGCGCCGGCCTGCACGGCCGCAAGCGGATAGAAGATCTCCACCGGATCGCGCAGGTTGGTGCGATACAGCGAGAGGTCGAGCGTGGCGAGTTTGCCCAGTTCGCGCGACGCGCCCACTTCGAACTCGGTCGCGCGCTCGGGCCGTTCGGCCGGGCTGCCCTGACCGACGAACACGTTGTTGCCGTCGAGGGTCAACTGGTCGTACGGAAACCGGTAGCGCTCGGCGAGCAACGGCGCGCGAAATCCGGTGCCTGCCGAGAAGCGCAGCGTCGTATCCGCCGCGAGATCGTAAATGACACCCGCACGGCCGTCGAAGTTCGAGCCGAACGTCGAGTAGTGCGCAAGGTACGCGCCCGCGTCGACCCGCACGCGCTTGGCGATCTCGAGCCCGCCGCGCGCGAACGCCGTGCCGATCGTCTGGCCGAGCAGCGGTTGCGCTTGCGCAAACGTCAGCGATTCGTAGCGCGTCCGGCCGCCGAAAGCGAATTCGGAGGTCGCGAACGCCCGCTGCCACGCGAGTCCGGCGTCGTAGCGCACGTCGCGGTGCGTGAGGTCGTAGGGTGAGGTCGCGCCGCCCGCCACGTCGACGTCGTTGTCGCTTGCGGAGAGGTCGCTCGTGAGTTCGCCGGACCCGAGCGGGGCGCGGGCGCGGATCTGGTACGCGCGAATGGTCTGCGCGAACGTTTGATCGCCGGGGCCGCTCAGGTTGCCGTACTGCGGCGTTCCGAGGTCTCCCGCGCGCAGATCGACGCCGTTCTGCGCCGCGCTTTGATCGCGCCGGTCGCCGAGTACGAAGGCGCGCGCGGTCACTTCCGCGTTCTGCGAGAACGTCCACGTCAGCGTGCCGAGTCCGGTGTGCGCGGCGACGCTCGAACCCAGATGCGTCGCGCACGGCGAACACGACGGATCGGTGGTCGAATAGAGCGGCACCGTCCGATCGACGTAGCCCGTCTCGTTGCGATCGTCGACGGCGCCCGCGTAGCCGAGACGGCCCGCGGAGCCGGTCGCGCTCGCCGAACCTTCGCTCTGCCCGAACGATCCGCCCGAAAATGCGAGCGCGTAATGCGAATCTTTCGTCGGGCGCAGCGACAGCAGATCGATCGCGCCGCCGAACGTATTGCTGCCCTCGGCATCTTCGGGTCCCAGACCCTCGCTCACGTCCACCGCGGAGAACGCCGCCGCCGGCAGTTGCGAAACGTCGAGGTCGCCCGTGTTGCCGTCGTTGAGCAGCTGGCCGTCGAGCGCGACGAGCGATTCGGAAGGATCGGGACCGCGCAGCGCAACGGCTGCGACCGCGCTGCTCGGGCCACCGTCCGGGCGCGCGAACGTGATGCCCGGAATCTCGCTCAACCCCTCGACGATGCGATCGAAGCCCAGCCGCTCGAAGTCGGCGCTCGTCAGGGTCGTCGAGGGAATCGCGCCTTGCAAGCGCGAGAGGCGTCCGTCGACGGTGACGACGCCGATCTGGCGCAGTTGCGGCGAATCGAGCGGCTCGAGCGACACCGTGACGCGCACGTCGCCGTCGGCGCGAACCGCGACGGCGACCGGGGCGAAGCCGCGCACCGAAGCATCGAGCCGGTACGCACCCGGCGGCGCCTGCAAGACGAACTCGCCCTTGGAATCGGTGGTCGCCGCCGAACCGCGCGGGCCTTCGAGCACGACGCGCGCGCCCGCCAGCGGCATACCGGACGCCGCACGAACGGTGCCGCCGATCGAGCAGCAAGCCGCGAGGAGGATAGCGTGCACGAAGTCTCCGAGAAAGCGGGGGCGACGCTCGCTAGTTTCGTCGCCTCCGCCGAAGTCCTCGACGGACGCCGCGTCCGTCACCGCGCCCGCATTCGGCATCGCCATGAGGAACGAACGACGTTGCATTCGCACCCATCGGGGTCCACCGCTTTCGCTTGCCGGCTCGCGGCGCTAGCGCTCGCCGCCGCGCTCGCGCCCCTGCCCGCCGGTGCCGCAACCGCGAGCGACCGGCTGCAATCGCTCGCCCGCGCGATCACCTTCGATTGGGCGAAAGAACACCCGCTCGTGGCGACCGGTCTCGGCCTGAGCGATGAAGACGGACGCTTGGACGCGCCGTCCCTTGCCGAGAACGCGCGCGATCTCGCGCAGATCCGGCGCTGGGAAGCGCAGTTGGCGGCGATTCCGCTCGGCGGTGCGTCGCTCGCCGACGTCGACGACGCGAAACTGCTGCGCGCGCAACTCGTCGGCTACGAACGGCAGTACACGACCTACAAGACGTTCGAGAAAGACCCGTCCGCCCCGTCGCAGGCGATCGTCGGCGCGATCTTCACGCAGTTCCAGCAGCTGCCGATCGCGGGCCGCGACGGCGCGACCGCGGCCGACGTCGCGAGCGCCTGGGACAAGATCGTTTCCCGCCTCGAAGCCGCGCCCGCGTACATCGCCGCCGGCAACGCACTCGTCGTGCGGCCCGGGCACTTGTTCGGCCTGACGGGAGCCGAGCAGCTCGCGGGCGCGCCCGACTTATTCAACGGCGCGCTCACCGATGCCGCAAAAGCGCAACTCGCTCCCGAGCGTCTCGCCGCCTTCGAGCGCGCCCGCGACGCCACGCTGAGCGCGATCGCGAAAACGAAGAGCTACATCGACGCGCACGTCGCGTCGTGGCCGGAAAACTACGCCATCGGACGCGCCGCGTACGACGCGATGCTGCGCGACGAGCAGCTGTTGCCCTTCGGAACCGCGGACGTCGAGCGCATGGCGCGCGACGAACTCGCGCACGGCTGGGCCGTGCAGACGTGGGTCGAGCACGTTGCGGCGGAGCGGCGCACGACGATCGGCCCCGCGAGCGGCGGCGGGCTCGCCCCCGGCGGCCCGGCGCTGATCGACTACTACCGCGCGCGCCTCGCCGAACTCGCCGCGTTCGTCACGCAGCATCACGTCGTCGACGTGCCGCCGTGGCTCGGCACCGTCGCGGTCGTCGAGACGCCGAAGTTCTTGCAACCGGTCTCGCCCGGCGCTTCGATGAACTCGCCGCTGCTGTTCGGGAAGAGCGCCAAAGGCTACTACTTCATCACGCCCCCGAAGTCGCTCGAGGACGCCGCCGCACGGCTCGATCCGAACGAAGATTTCGATCGCGATCGCATTCTCTCGACCGGGGCGCACGAAGCGATGCCCGGCCACTTCCTGCAGTTTTCGATCGCGCGCCGCCATCCCGATTTCGTTCGCAAAATCCAGAGCAGCGGATCGTTCGCCGAAGGCTGGGCGTTCTACGGCGAAGAGATGTTCGTCGAACTCGGCTTGTACGGCGACGATTTGGACGGCCGCTACTACACGGCGCAGTGGGAACGCGTGCGCGGCGCGCGGGCGATCGTCGATCCGGAACTGGCGAGCGGAGCGTGGAGCTACGATCGCGCGGTCGCCTTCTTCGCGCACGAGACCGGCTTTCCGATCGATGCGGCCAAAGCCGCCGTCGCCGGCATCGCGCTCGGCCCCGGCTACGTCATCTCCTACACCGTCGGCCGCGCGCAACTCGAAACGCTGCTCGCGGACTACCGCGCCAAAGCGGGCGCCGACGCGTCGTTGCTCGATTTCCACGATCGGCTCCTCTGCTACGGCACGACGCCGTTCTCGATCGTCGGACCCGAGCTGCTCGCGGACCTGGCGAAGCCGCTCGAACAAGTACGTGCCGCGGCGGGTTACTGATCGCCCGGCGTGCGGGCGCGCCGGCGGCAGCGCTCGCTGCAGTAGCGCACCTGCGGCCATGTCGCCCGCCACTTCTTGCGCCACGTAAACGAGAGGCCGCACGTCGCGCAGATTTTCGACGGGAGATCGGTTTTCTTCACCCCGCGCACTTATCGTGCGCTTTCGAAGAGCCGGCCCGCGCGCGTCGCGGCCCGTTCGAGGAGTTGCTCCGCGGAAGCCATCGCCGCGGCGAGGTCCATCGGCCCCGCAACGATCGGCTGGAGTGCCGTAACGCCCGCTTCGAAGAGCGCGGCCTCGCACCCCGGCTCGATGTCGCCTGCGAACGCAATGACGGGCACGCCCGCCGCGCGGCCCAAGCGCCCGACGCCGGCGACCGTTTTTCCGTACAGCGTCTGCCGGTCCACGCGCCCTTCGCCCGTGAAGCAGACGCGCGCCGCGCGCAAAGCGCCGGGTAACCCGAGCGCGTTTGCCACCACGTCGAATCCGGGACGGAGCACGGCGCCGCAGTAGGCGAGCAGCGCGAACCCGAGTCCGCCCGCCGCGCCCGTGCCCGCGAAGGCGCGCAGATCGACCCCGCTCGCGACCGCCGTCACGTCGGCGAAGCGCGCGAGCGCCGCGTCGAGCAGCGCGCACTCCTCCGGCGACGCGCCCTTCTGCGGACCGTAGGTGAACGCGGCGCCTTCGGGACCGCACAGGACGTTCGACACGTCGTACGCGCCTTCGAGCGGCGTGCGCCGGACGCGCGGGTCGAGCCCGCTCGCGTCGACCCGGGCCAAGCGCAGCAAGGCCTCACCGCCCGGCTCGAGTTCGGCGCCCGACGCATCGAGGAAGCGAACGCCGAGCGCGCTCAACATGCCCGCGCCGCCGTCGACCGAGGCGCTGCCGCCGACGCCGACGACGACGCGCTCGGCACCCGCATCGAGCGCGGCGCGGAGCAATTCTCCCGTGCCGTAGCTCGTCGCGCGCAGCGGATCGCGCTCGGCACTTGCGAGCAGTTGCAAGCCCGATGCGCTCGCCATCTCGACGACGGCGAGCGTTCCGGCGAGCGCGAAGGACGCGTCTACCGGCGCGAGCAGCGGACCGCGCACGCGCCGTTCGCGCGCGGCCGCGCCCGTCGCCAAGAACGCGTCGACGGTTCCTTCGCCGCCGTCGGCCATCGGCAACAGATCGATTCGGCCGGAAAACTCCGGCAGCACGCCGAGACCGCGCCCGATCGCGCGGGCGGCGGTCGCCGCGTTCATGCTGCCTTTGAACTTATCCGGCGCGACGACGATTCGCGGGCGCCCCGGATCCTCGGCCGCCTTCAGCTTCCGAGTTGGGGGAAAATCGTTTGCGCCGTCGACACGAGCGTCAGCAGCGCGACGATCGCCACCGTTCCCCACGCGATGACGTTGAACGCCCGGCTGTTGGTCCACGCGCCCATCAGCCGCTTGTTGTTGATCAGCAGCAGCATCAGCACGAGCACGACGGGCAGGAGCACGCCGTTGAGCACCTGCGAGTAAAAGATGATCGCTAGCAGCGGCGCGCCGGGGACGACCACGATCGCGCCGCCCACCGCGATCAGCGCGAGATAGAGTCCGTAGAAGATCTTCGCCTCGCCGAAGCGCCGGTCGATGCCGCGCTCGAAGCCGAAGGCTTCGCAGACGTAGTACGCCGTCGAAAGCGGCAGGATCGACGCCGTGAAGATCGCGGCGTTGAGCAGCCCGATCGCGAACAGAAGCGAGGCGAACTTGCCGGCGAGCGGCTGCAGCGCGATCGCGACGTCGCCCGCGTCGTTGACCTGAATTTGCGATGCCGCCGGCGCGTGCAGGTTGTGGACGTAGATCGTCGCGGCGCAGGCGACGATGATGAAGTAGGCGATGAAATCCGTGATGACGGCACCGCTGATCACGTCGATGCGCGAGGCGGCGTACTGCTCTTCGCGAATGCGCTTGTCGACGACCGCGGCCTGGATATAGAACTGCATCCAGGGCGAAATCGTCGTGCCGATGACGGCGATGATCATGAGCAAGTACGCTTTGGAAGCGGAAAAATGCGGGAAGACGGTCTGGCGCACGACCTCGTGCCAATCCGGACGGACGATGATGCCGCTGATGACGTAGGCGATGTAGACGGCGCAAAACGCGAAGAAGATGCGTTCGACGATCTTGTAGTTGCCGCGCGTGACGGTCACGAAGACGAGTACGGCCGCCGCGAGGACCATCAGCGTCTTGAGCACGTCCGGCCGGACGACGTGCACGTAGCCCGAGAAGATCGGCGCGACCGACGCCACGCCGGCGAACTCGGTCGCGGTGTTTCCGACGTCGCAGACGACGAACATCAACAATACCCAAAACGTCACCTTAACGCCGAAATTCTCGCGGATGAGGTCGGCCAAGCCCTTGCCCGTCACCGCGCCCATGCGCGCGCACATCTCCTGCGTGACGACGAGCGCGAGCGTCACCGGCAAGAGCAGCCACAGCAGCGAATAGCCGAACTGCGCGCCCGCTTGCGAGTACGTCAGGATGCCGCCGACGTCGTTGTCGGCGTTGGCGGTGATGATGCCCGGGCCGACGACGGAGAGAAACATCGCGAGCCGGCGCACGAGCGTCAGCCGCGGCGCGCGCAGCGCCACGGCCGGGGCGTTCCGGTTGCTTTCACTCGTCACGGACACGCTCGATCTAACCTTCCCGCAAGAGATGGGTCGCGTCCCAGCGACGCCCGGGCCCTGATTCCCGAACGGCCGAGGGTTTCCGCCCGCGCAAACGCAGCGGTGCCGTGCGGGGAATCCCGCACGGCACCGTCCGAGGAGGGGTCGTTTGCCGGGGCTAGCGGACCCCGGTCCTCAAGCCGTCAGCGACGGAAGCGGAGATTGCCCTGGGGAACCAGCGCGCACGACGCCGTGCCGCTGTACGAGCCCGTCCAGTTCGAACCGCCGCCGCCGCGCGCGCCGCCGATGACGTACGGCTTGAAGGCCTCGGGCGTCCCGGCGTGATCGGAGTTCTTGTACTGGCTCGCCTGGTTGTCGTCGACCGGCTTGACCTCGATCGCGTTGTAGTCGTTCGAGAACGAGCTGTAGACGGCGGCCGCCCACTGCCACTTGACCGACAGGTTCGGGTTCGGCGACGAGAACGTTACGTTCCACTGGATATTCTGCGTACCGGCGGGAGGACCCGACGGCGCCGGCACGATCGCGCCCGTCGCGAATTCGTTTCCGGCCAGGTGCGACGTCGGCAACATCGTGTTGAAGACGTTGTTCGCGAACGACGTCGTCGCGAGGTTGACGTTCGGCGAGAATACGATCGACGCTCCGGGACCGTTTATCGTGTAATTCTGACCGCCGGACTGGTACGTGATCGTCGAATTCGTGATGGCGAGTTGCGCGCCGCTCTGCGGCATGCCGCTGAGGTTGAACACGCTATTGAACCAGATCGTCGACGACGACGGGAACGAGTTGTTGTTGAAGTTCGAGATGGCGCCCGTCGTGCAGGACGTCGCGAAGCAGGTCAGCGTCGGGGGCGCGAACACGATATTGACCGTGCTGCCGCTCGAAAGGAGCGTCGCCGTACCGCTCAGGTTATACGAGTTGTTGAGGGTGAGTCCAAAGCTGGCCCACGTCTCGGTCTGGCTGCCCTGGAAATGCCCGTTCCGTTCGGGCTTCACGGGAATCGCGCCGGAGACCGTCGAGGCGCCCGCCGGCGACGTCAACGTGATTTTGTAGGTGACCGTCGAGGGCTTGTGCAGATCGAAGCCCTGCACGACGATGGTATAGCCGGAGCAGTTCGCGGAGGCCCGAGCGCTCGCAAGGATGTTCGCGCTCGCGGGGGCCGTGGAGCAAATCGACATGAGGGCGATCGTGACGATCCCCAGAACACGTTTCAGCATTGCAGTCCTTCTTCTAGTGTTGGCCGGATAGCATAGTCCGGGTCGATTATCGCGCATCCGGGTCCGCCTGCAAAGAGCAAGAGGGCCCGGGTATGTAGGGCCAAAGCACTACGGATCGCGTTCCCTGGTGGCGAAGGGGTTACCCCGTCCCGGTAAGCGGCGGCGAAGAAAAGATGCCCCGCCGGAGCGGAGCATCTTTCGCATCGACGGCGAGCCTTACTCGCAGGGGTTGTGGACCCGCGTCCCCGACATCAGCGTGATCGTGTGTCCGTAGCCGCCGATCACTTCGCCCGTGAACGCCGAGCTGTCCATCGAGTTGATCGTGTTGTTCGGCGCGAGCAGGATGCCGACGCCCGTCGTCGGGACCATCGTCGTTACGGTGGCGTTCGGATTCGTGACGTTGTACAGCACGTCGGCCGACCCGACGCCGCCGCTGACGTAGATGTTGCCGTGGTGGAGGTTGAAATCTCCGGCGACGTTGATGACGAACGCCGTGCCGGCCGGACCGGTCAGCGTCAGATCTCCGCCGTTCACGCCGAAGCTCGGCAGATCGACGACGTTGAGGCCCTTCGTTCCGGTCACCGTCAGGTTCGACGTTATCTGACCGTTGGCCGGGAACTGCGCCTGAACCGCCGGGGTCGTTGGGAGGGCGGCGGCTTGCGAAGCCGCGTTCTCGGCAGCCTGCGCCGCGCTCGCGAGGAGTGAGTCGTCGACGACGATGCCGCCGTACGACCCCGTTATGCTCTTCGTGCTCACGCCGGACCCGAGAATGAAGTCGCCGGAAACCGACGAGGGATGGGATTCCTGAACCGCACCCGGGTTCGGTACGCCCACGTTGCCGGAAACGGCCGCGAGATTGATGTTCACGTCCGCACCGGAGCCCCCGAGGCTCAGCACCGTGAAGTTCGTCGGACCCGCGGCGCCGAGCGCGCCGATCAGATTGCTATGGGCTCCCGGGCACGGGAAGCACGACAGCGACGACGGCGAGAACACGATGTTGACCGTGCTGCCGCTCGAAAGCAGCGTCGCGGTACCGCTCAAATTGTACGCGCTGTTGAGCGCGATGCCGAAATGAGCCCACGTCTGACTCTGCGTTCCTTGGAAATGCCCGTTCTGATCGGGCTTGACCGGAATCGCACCGGAAACGGTTTGGGCGCCGGAGTTCGAGGTGAGGGTGATCTTGTACGTGACCGTCGAGGGCTTGTGGAGGTCGAAGCCCTGGACGACGATCGTGTACCCGTTGCAGGTAACGGCGGCGCGGGCGCTCGCAAGAACGTTGGCGTTCGCGGGAGCCGTGTTGCAAACGGTCATGAGGGCGATCGTGGCGATCCCCAAAATGCGTCGTATCATCGCGATCCTTTATAACTGCGGAAGCCGAGGTCGTAGAAGCCTTTCGATTATTGCGAATTTCGTCCGCCCTGCAAAGAGCACGAAGGACGGCGCACTTGAGGCGAAAGGCCTAGCGGCGCGCGACGGCGGGAGAAAGGGCGAGGTTCGCGCCTGCCGCGGAGCCAAAGGCCCGGCCGTGGACGTCATGCGGACCCCGGACGAGGCCTTCGCCGGCCTGCCGGATTACGGCTTCGCGCCGCACTACGTCGAGGTACCGAGCGGCGCCGGCGACACCTTACGCATGCACTACGTCGACGAAGGTCCGCGCGACGCACGGCCGTTGTTGTGCCTGCACGGCGAGCCGACGTGGAGTTATCTCTACCGCAAGATGATCCCGCATTTTCGCGCGGCGGGGTTTCGCACGATCGCGCCGGACCTCGTCGGCTTCGGACGCTCCGACAAACCCGCTCGCCGCGGCGATTACACCTACGCGCGGCACGTCGCCTGGCTGCGCGCGTTCTTCGACGCACTCGCGCTGCGCGACGTCGTGCTCGTCTGTCAGGATTGGGGCGGGCTCTTGGGGCTGCGGCTCGTCGCGGACTGTCCCGAGCGCTTCGCCGCCGTCGTCGCCGCCAATACGTTCTTGCCGACCGGCGACGAACCGGAAAACGTCGCCTTCGCGCGCTGGCGCGCGGCTTCGCAACGCATGCCGCTCTTCGACGCCGGTGCGATCGTCGCGCGGACGTGCACGCCGCCGCCGGCGGCCGGCGTCGCCGCCGCCTATAACGCACCGTTTCCCGACGAGCGCTACGCCGCCGGCGCGCGACAGTTTCCGCTGCTCGTGCCGACGCGGCCCGACGATCCCGAAGCGGCGGCGAACCGCGCTGCGTGGGTCGCGCTACGCGCGTTCGAGAACCCGTTTCTCTGCGCGTTCGGCGACGGCGACCCGATCACGCGCGGAGCCGACCGCTACCTCGCAGCCGCGATTCCGGGCGCGCGCGGGATCGCGCATCCGACGATTGCGGGCGCCAGCCATTTCTTGCAAGAGGATCATCCCGATGAATTCGCGGCCGCAATCCTGGGGTTTTTGCGCGAGCACGTGCGCTAGTTCCGGGAATGGGCCGTCCGGGCTTTACCCCTCGACGGCGAACGCCTCGTTCTCGAAAGCACGCAAATGGCCGCGCAGCGTGTCGGCGACCCGGCCCATCGAATCGCCGCCGAAATCGACGCGCAGGTCGCCGTCGGGCAACGCTTCGACCTCCGAAATCATCGTTCGGGTCATGGCGCCGCGACGGTCCCCGGCGATTTGGCCGGACTCCCAGCGTAGCGGCGACGCTTGATACGCGGAATCCACGATGCGCAGAATTCCGACCAGGATGTAATGACGCGTGATCGTCTCGACGACGATCAACGGCTCGTAGACTTGGGACCCGTAGCCGTCTCCGCCCTCGACGACCGTAACGAGCGGTTGGTTCGTCAGGGGATCGCGCGCGCCGACGCCGTCCTTGAAGTAATCGCGGATGACGGCTGCGACCCGTTCGAACCGGTCGCGATACTCTTCCCGGCGATCGCGGAAGCGCTGTCGTCCTGCTACCCACTCTTTCATGAAGGGGTACTGTGCGGAACCCGAGGTCGCCGCACCTCCGGACGAGGACTTCCTGGAGCCGACGAGCGGACTTGAACCGCTGACCTGCTGATTACGAATCAGCTGCTCTACCAACTGAGCTACGTCGGCACCGGCCCTCCCGATTCAACGGGCCGGGGAGCCTCCCTCTCGCGAGCCGCGACGGGCGGGCTTATCCGCCCGGGCCTTCGTTTAGCCGAAGCGGATCGGCGGCTCGATGATGCGGTCGCGCTTCGCGTCCACGATTTCGAACGCGGACTGCATGCTATTGAACGGACACGAACCAGATCGCGAGGCCGACGACCGCCGCCAGCAGCGCCGACACCGCGAGAACCGTAAAGCGCGACCAGCCGTCGTCCAAACCGAAGCCGGGAGCCGGATCCGCCTCGCGCGGCTCGACGGTGCCGCCCCGTTCGCGGCGCAGGCAATCCAAAACGATGCGGCGCGCGCTTTCCACGGGGTCGCGTCGAGTCTGTTTCATCCGTCTCTCCAAGGTCGCGTGGGGTCAACCGAGAACTTTCCACACGGAGCGTACGCGTTCGCGATGCGGCTCGGACGAAGACGATATGAACGCCGGGCGCTTTCCTTCACAAGGAATTCTTAGGCGGCTCACGCCGCGGGAAGACGATTGGGCCATGAGGAGCCTGCACGCGAAAATCGAGGTTTTTTGCCCTCGCTCGGCCGTGGTCGCTTGGACGCACCGCTACCTGACCGAGCGGCACGGCATCGTTTCGCTCGGCATTCCGCTGCGCGCGTTCGGTTGGCCCACGTTCGTGCATATCTATCGCAACGTCGAAGTCGAATTCGCCGTCGTCCCCGATACCAGCACCTTCGCGCGGCGGCACGACCACGCGTTACGCGTCGTGTGGAAGCCGACCCACGGCGGCCCGTTCCCGGCGCTCGAAGGTCTGGTCACCGCCTCGGCCCACCGGACGCACGCGACCCTTCACTTCGACGGCGTCTACTGGCCGCCGTTCGGCATCGCCGGGGAGTTTTTCGATGCGTTGCTCGGCCGCCATATCGCGCGGATCGCCGTCACGACGCTGCTGCAAGACATTCGCCGCTTCGTCGAGAGCCAAGACCTGAGCGAGCGCCACTCGCTGGCCTTCGCCTCTTTCGAAGCGAATCGGCGCGAGGCCGGTAGCCACGTCGCAGCCCCGATTCCGCTGCACGGCAGCGCGGCAATCCGGCGCGACGGCGAGTATCTCGCTTGCGCGATTACGCTCGAAGGGCACGCGCCGGACTTTCCGGCGCTGATCTCGGCGGAGTACGCTCTCGAACCCGAGCAAGTGCGGCGTTTGCTCGGCGAACTCGCCGCAGGGCACGCACCCGCCACGGCGATCGCCGGCGCGCAAACGCAACTACCCGCTCCGGCAGCCGGCCCCTAGCGGTCGCAATCTTTTCTTCGCGCTCTTCCAACGTTCTTCAAGTCGCGGGCGTAGCGTCGAACGTGCCGCAGCAACTGCGGGCAACGATTTGAGGAGACGATTATGGCGACTCAGACTCCCAAGAAGCCGAACGGCACGGCGATCGCGCACGCGACGCCCGAAATCCGGCCGCTGGGCATCGCGCGGCGCGACCCGTTCTACGGTTTCGATGCGATGCGCAATATGCTCGACTCGTTCTTGGGCGAGCCGTTCCTTCCCGAGACGCTGGTCGATCTGCCGACCGTCAATTTGTACGAGAAGAACGGTCTCTATACGCTCGAATGCGCCGTCCCGGGCTACAAGAAAGACGACATCTCGGTGGAAGCCCGCGGCGATCAAGTGACGATTTCGGGCACCTACGCGGAAACCAAGCACGACGAGCGGGCGCACTACCACCATCGCGAGATTCGGCGCGGCAGCTTTACGCGGACGGTCGTCCTGCCGCAGGACGTGGATCCCGATAAAGTGTCGGCCAAACTGGAAAACGGGCTCTTGACCGTTACGCTGCAGCCCACCAAGGCGATCTCCAGCAAATCCATTCCGATTCAAGGCTAGGGTAATGCGCCCCGTACGGAACGCGGCGGGCGGAGCTTCGGCTCCGCCTTTTTTTCGTTCTTCACGCGTTCTTCCAACGTCCGTTACGGCGAAGGCGGACCATCGGGAGCATGAGCCTCTTGAACGCGTCGCTCGCCGTGTTGCTGGTAACCACGTCGCCGGGTGCCGCCGGCCCCACGACCGTCACCCTGAAGCCGCTCGGCGCCTCGCACGAACGCGGCACGGCGACGATCGACCGCCAAGGCGGCAAACTGATCGTCGTCGTGCGCGTGACGGGATTGCCGGCCGACGCGCCGCCGCAACTCGTCCACATGCATCGCGATGCGTGCGCGGCGCCGTCCTCGACGCGCGCCGTTCACTTGCGGCCGCTCGTGCGCGGCGTCTCGCGCAGCGTCGTCGGCGCGCCGGGCACGCCCGGCGGCATCGCCGCCGGTACCTACTACGTGAGCGTTCACAAAGTGCTCGCCGAAACGAGCTCGCACGTCGCCTGCGGCGGGCCCGTCCGCATCCGCTGAAGAGGAGCCGCAACCGTCATGACACGCCTGGTCGCCCACGAGCACACGCAAGTCCCGGCGGACGTCGCCGAATCGTTCGTGCAGCAATACTTCCAAACGCTTGAAAAGGGCCGGACGGCGACCGTCCGCTTGCGCGTGCCGAGCGCCGACTTCGGCATCGGCGGCGGGATCGCGTTCGAAAAGGACGTGCGGGCGACGCTCGATTCGCGACTCGATCCGACGCATCGCAACCGCATCATGACGATTCGCTGGGAGCCCGGAGCCGGCGAACCGTTCCCCGTGTTTGAAGGCACGCTGGCGGCGGTCGCGGACGATTCCGGCGAGGGCAGCCTGCTCGTGCTCTCGGGTTCGTACGAAGCGCCCGGCGGCGTCATCGGCAAAGTCGTCGACTCGACGATCGGGTTTTGGATCGCGCGCGCGACGGTACGCGATTTCCTGGTGCAACTGCGCGACGGCGTGGAACGCCTGTACGGTCAACGCCCGGCCGAGCCTGCGTCGGTCTGAGCATCGTATCGGCGCCGGCGGTTCTTCCGCCGGCGCCGTTGCTATGCCGGTCGCGATTCGGTTACGCGACGGTGGTAAGGTTCTTCACGCGCAGCACGCCCGGAACCGAATAGGCCGCGAGCGTCGCGTCCTCGTGCTCGTTCCACGAATGCACCGAACCGCGCAGCGTCACGGTCCCATCGGCCGTATCCACCGAGATGCGGTCGGCGTCAATCTCGGCATTTCGGCGAAAGGAGTTGCGGATTTCCGCCTTCACGTCGCCGACGGCGACGCGTTCGCGCAGCTTGATGTCGTTCGTAATGCCGGTGACGCCGGCGAGCGAACCGACGGCGAGCCGCGCGGCTTCGCGCTGGTACTGCCAATCGACCGTGCCGCCGAGCGTTACCCAGCCGGACTCGACCTTCACGATGACGGCGTCGGCGGGAACCGTCGTGCTCCAGTGCAGCGCGTCGAGGGCGGCAGCCGCGATATCGCTATCGGTCCGCTTGTGGAACGCGGGCAGATCGATCTTCAACTCTTCCGCGATGCCGTGGACGCCCGAGACGCGCCTGACCGCCTTTTCGGCGGCGATCTTCTGCGCGTACGACGGAACCGTCCCCGTGAGCGTGACGACGCCGTCGCGCACCGCGACGCCGATCCCGCGCTCGTCGACGCTCGGATCGAAGGCCAGCTCGTCGACGATGTCCTTGTGCAAGTTGGTGTCGGACTTCAACATAGCCGTTCACTTTCTGGGAATGCCGGCAGCGAGCGCCGGTAGTTCGAGCGTATGCATCGGGCGCGAAGAAGCGATGAAGCCGCAGCCGTACCGTCTTCATACCGGACGCGCGCGGTGCTGGTACGGTATTGCCGTGGTAGGCGTTCTTTCCGAAAATGAGATCGAGGCGCTGCTTCGCGACGAAGTCGTGGGCCGCGTCGCCTGCAGCGGCGAGGGGCGCATTTACGTCGTGCCGATCACCTACGCGTACGACGACGGCTGCGCGTACGCTCACAGCGAAGCCGGCCTCAAGATCCGGCTGATGCGCAAGAACCCGCACGTCTGCTTTGAAATCGACCGCATCGAGAATCCGGCGGAATGGAGCAGCGTCGTGGCCTGGGGCACGTTCGAGGAACTGCACGGGGCCGAGGCCGATCGCGGAATGCTGGTCCTGGTCAATCGCTTCGCCCGGGTGCTGACGAGCCGGACGGCGCTGCCGCCCGAACCCGCCCGCAGCGGCGGCGGGCTCAAGGACGGAGCCGTCATTTACCGGCTGCGCCTCACCGAAAAGACGGGCCGCTTCGAACGCCGAGCTCCCTAAGCGGGTCCGGCGGCGCGTTTCATCGCACCTTCACACCTGCTTCACGCAGGCGGCGCAGCATACGCTCATGTTCGAACGTATTTTCGTCCCGCTCGACGGCTCGATGCTCGCGGAAGCGGCGCTCGACCTCGCGATCGAAATCGCCCGCAGCGACGGCAGCGAGGTGGCGTGCGTCCACGCAATCGACTCGGCCCGGGCGATGGCGCCGGCCATGACCGGCGCCTACCCGTACGATCCGACGCCGCTGATCGATGCGATGAAAGCGGACGGCGAAAAGATTCTGGCAACCGCTCGCGAGAAGGCGGCGTCGGCGGGCGTGCGCGTCGAGACGCATCTCTGCTTCGACAACGCGACCGCGGCCATCACGCAGGCCGCTCACGACGAACATCCCGACCTGATCGTCATGGGCACGCACGGCAAGATCGGCTTCGAGCGGGTCATGCTCGGCAGCACGGCCGAAGGCGTGTTGCGCCACTCGACCACGCCCGTCATCACGGTCCACGCGATCCCCAAGCAGTGCGAGGTCGCGTGGCCCTTCAAGAACGCGCTGGTCGCGCTCGACGACTCCGAACCGGCCGACGCCGCGGCGGCGCTCGCACTGGAGATGGCGCGCGCGCACGGCACCCGCCTGACCTTCTGTACCGCCGTCGAGACGGCCGATCTGTTCGCAAAAGCCGCCGAGTACGGCTACGATCCGCAACCGATCCTCGACGAGATGCGCGCCGCGGCCGCGGCCCTGCTCGAGCGCTGGGTCGGCGTGGCCCGCGAACGCAAACTCGACGCGGTGCCCCTCGTGGTCGAGGGCGAGCCGGTGGGCGAGATGCTCGCGGCGGCGGGACGGACCAAAGCCGACCTCATCGTGATCGGCAGCCACGGACGGCGCGGCCTGCGCCGCTTCTTCATCGGCAGCGTGGCGGAGGGCGTGGTGCGCAAGAGCGCCCAGCCGGTCCTGGTGGTCCGCACGCCGTACCGGGCGCGTTCCCAGCATCAGGCGCCGCCGCTCGAAAACCGTTCGCTGAACGCTGCGACGACCGGATAAAGGTAATATTCACCTAGACCTATCGGCCGACTACCGCCCGGGCAGTTCGGCCCTTAACCTACATAATGTTGACAGCGCTTCGGGCTGGCACGATTTGTAGTACAGTCAGGAGTCCCAAATTGAAATCATTACGAACGATGCTTGCGGTCGTCGCGGTAGCTTCACTTGCGACCGTTCTCATGCCGGCGACCGCTCGCGCCGACGATTTCCTCCAGCGTATTACGATCAACTTCTCGCCGGTGTACTTGTTCTCGACCGGCGGCGACGATAACGCGCCGCCGTTTCCGGGTCAGAAAGGCCTCGGCTACACGAACGACAACGCGACGGTCGGCGGCGAACGCTTCGACTACGGCGGCGCGCTCAAGATCGACGCGAAAACGAGCCTCTCGTTCTCGCACAGCAATATCGGCTACCAGCTCGGACGCATCCTGACCGCCGCACCGAACACGGCGCTCGTCACCGGATCGATCTACGACTACACCGATACGATCGCGCTCAGCCGTTCCCTCGGCGGCGGCCTCGGCGTCCACGTCACCTACTTCGACCACCAGCGCAGCGTCGTGACGGGCCTCTGCCTCAATCAAAAATACTGCTACAACCCGGCGACGCAGAGCGAACAAGGCAATCCCTATTCGATCGACGAGCACGGCTACACGGCCGGCGGCACGTACGATTTCGGCCCGAACACGAAGATCGGCAAGCTGCTTTCCGCGGCGATCGATCTGAAGTACGTGCCGCGTCCTTCAACGCCGGCGGGCCCGGGCGTCGCGCTCGGCGGGCTCGGCTCGTACGTGGGCAGTCAGGTGCTCTTCCCCTACTCGCTCACGCTCAAGTTGCCGGTCACCGATTCCTCGACGTTCATTCCGTTCATCAACTACACGAATCTGCCGGTGCTCTATCGCGACTCGGCCGTGCCCGAAGCGTATCGCGGCATCGTTTTCGGTTTCGCGAAAGTGATCAACAAGAACCTCACGCTGAGCTACACGAACATCAATCTGATGAGCTGCCGCTGCATCGCACGCGTCCCGCCTCCGGATAACCTGCGGCTCGCCGCCGGCATCTTGAAGCTCGACATTCACACGGGTCTCTAAGCCGACAGCCGCTCCACGAGCACGCCCAAGCGGTCGTGCAACGCACGCGCGATGTTGAGCGCGATCTCCGGGCCCGCTTCCAGCGCGTCCGCGAGGTCGCGCGCGCGCGCCCAGGCGACCGTCGCCGGGCGGTCGCAGCAGGCATCGGTCGCATGCAGTCGCGCGGCGCCCGGGAAAAACGCCTCTTCGCCGCAGAAGCCGCCCGGCGGGACGCTGCCGAGCGCGATGCGCCGGTCGTCGTTTCCGCGGCGATAGAGCGCGATGCCGCCCTCGAGAACGAGGACCGCGAGCGAGGCGGGCTGCCAGCGCTCGTAGAGCAGCGTGCGCGCCGGCAATTCGGCGACCCGGAAAACCGCGGCCGCTTTAAGGACGCGCGCGCGCTCGACGGTCGCGAAGAGATCGTTGCCCGCAATGGCCGCTAGGTCGGCGCGCCCCGGATTCCGGCCGAAGCACGCGACTTCGAAGCTCGGAACGCGCAGCGCCGAACGGTTCATGTTTCCGCGAGGAGCGCTTTGATGGCCGCGTCGAGATCGCCGTCTTGCGAATCGCCGACGATCGTCCGGCGCAAGCGGCCGTGGCGGTCGAAGAGCAGTTGCGTCGGCCAGGCGTCGACGCCGTAGGCGTTCCAAATCGCAAACGAGTTGTCGATCGCGACGGGCCAAGCGATCCCTTGCGCCTTGAGATTTTCCGCCACGTTCGCGCGGTCTTTTTCGTACGGCGTTTCGGGGCTGTGCACGCCGACGATGACGAGGCCCTTATCGCCTTTGCGATAGAGGGCGCGCAAATTCGGAACGACGTTCTTGCAGTTGATGCAGCCGAAGGTGAACACGTCGACGAGCACGACCTTGCCGCGCACGGCGGCGGCGCTCAGCGGCGCGTTGAGCCAACCTTCGCGCGCCGCCAGGAGCGGCGCGAGCGACGTGGCCGTGCCGGTCGCGTGCGCGCCTTGCGGCGCGCCTGCGGCTGCCACCATGAAGGCGAGGAAGAGGGCGAATCTACGCATCGGATTCCATTTCGTGCGGAGGGAGCGTGATGTAGCGGCCGTCGTAGAGCACGCGGCCCGCCTTGGCGAGCGTCGAGATCTCGAGCGAGACCGTTTCGCGCGTGCTGCCGATCAGCGACGCGATGTCGGTTTGGGTGAGCCGGATGTCGAGCAGCGTCCCCGCTTCGGTCGCGCGCCCGTGCTCGGAGGCGAGTCGACGGAAGAGGTGCATCAGCCGGTCCGCGATGCGCGCGACGGCCAGATCCTCGATCGTCGCCGACGCGTCGCCGAGCCGGTTGCTCAAAATCTCGGCCACGTTGAGCGCGAGTTTTGGGTTGTCGCTCAGCAACGCGAACAGATCGTCGGCTTTGGCGATGCAGAGCAACGTCTCGTCCATGCAGATGGCCATCGTCGTACGAACGGCGGGCGCGAAGAGCGAATCTTCGCCGAACACGTCCCCCGGGCCGAGAATCGCGACGGTGACCTCCTTCGCGTCGGCACTGAGCCGCGCGATTCGCACGCGACCCCGTTTGACGAGAAAGACGGTCCGGGACGGGTCGCCCTGATCGAAGACCAGCGCTTTCTTGGGGAACAGGCACACTTTGAAGATGTGCTCGGCCCCTTCGACGAGCCCGTCGCTCGCGCGCGCGAACAAACGATTCTGGCGCAGAAACCAGACCTTGTTCTCCGTCACGGGCTGCGACTCGGCGCCGGCGTCGTTCACGATCGTACCCGAGGCCGCCTACGGCTTCGCCGAAGCCTTCGGCATGGCGTGGCCGCTCATCGCGTGGCCGTTCATGTGGCCGCTCATCGCGTGGCCGCTCATGTGGCCGCTCATCGCGTGGCCGCTCATGTGGCCGCTCATCGCGTGGCCGCTCATGTGGCCGCTCATCG
>Ga0209698_10000179_pt1 | contig 67737 bp, 60 predicted proteins | sample LitLauG_LLR_2012_FD_187203 | JGI IMG/M metagenome (GOLD analysis project Ga0209698, IMG submission 187203) | Freshwater sediment microbial communities from Pennsylvania, USA - Little Laurel Run_MetaG_LLR_2012 (SPAdes) (version 2) | ecosystem: Environmental > Aquatic > Freshwater > Creek >... | reverse complement strand
CAGCCGGATTAATCGTGATGCGCTCCTGCCAGTCGGCCATGCCTAATTCTACCGCGCGAGGCGCCCCTATTCCTATTGGAGCAACACGATTCCTCCCGTGAAACGCCGGTCACGTCAGTTGGAGCTTTCCCTCGGTCCAAGTTGACGAATTGTCAGCAATGCTGATCTTGACACCTGGAGGCCGGCGAACTAAATATCGACGCCTGCATCCCGCGCGATTCGAAGGGCAAGCCCTGCCTTCAGATTCCTGCTTCCGTGCACGGGAACCGAGATGACCTTTCGCTCCCAGGTTGGAGTAGATATGGTGGCTTCCATTGATGCGCCTGAGCGACCAGCCGTTCGCCTCAATAAGCCGGCACATTTCCGGCCCGGTGACCGATTTCAAACCGCCACATCCAGGATCTGAATGTTCGAGTCCGGCTCCCGTCCCTGTTCCCGCAGGACTTCCAATACTCCGGCAATGGCCTCGCGGATGTTGTGCTCGAGTTCATCCACGGTTTCCCCCTGAGAATAGCAGCCAGGGAGGGCGGGAACCGCTGCCCAAAATCCGCCCTCCGGGTCTTCGTGGATGACAACAGCGTAGTTCCGCACGATTTGATTTCTCACAACGGCCAACCGAACTCCGAATTCCGTAACTCCGGTGACCCATTTGGCCGAAATGTCGCCTATGCTGAGACTGGCCCGGCAACGGACTTGGGGACCGCGTGGGCGGGCACATCCGAGAGTAGCGCGTCCAGTTGGCTACAGCGGCCCAAGTTCCGAGTGGCGCGTGAGATCGGCCCCGATGTAGCAAAAGCCCGAGAAGTCGCAACGCGAAAGGGCATCGGATACCAGACCCTCCTCAAGATGCTGGTACATGAAGGGCTTCGCCGCGAAGCGCGCCGGGCGTGAAGGGTTCACTACGCTTGGCCACTGGGACACGGCCTCGGCGCGCCGTCAGACCCTGGATTCGATGCCGATCCGGTCATTCACCGCGGAACGAATGCGCTGCTTGCCGACCGGGCGTTACCTTGGCTGAAAAGTAGAAACTCCGTCTCGCGGTCAACGATGGCCTCGGCTAGCGGACGCCTGATCGTCGCTGTGCTACAGCAGGGCTTCCGGCCCAAGCCTGGACGTTTAACGCCAAAGTGGACGCTCCGGGCGAAAGGGGGATCAAAAGTGGTATCAATATAAGAACGCGGGCGTAGATGCCTGCCCAGGACATGTCGATTGAACGTCGCTTCTTCGTGACAGCGGCTGCCACCGCCATGGCATCCGCCATCGAGCCCGTCCGCATCAAGGCCGCGACGCCGGACTCGCGGCGCGATCCGCTCGGCGTGCGGGGAGACTTCCCCGTAGTTGCCGGCCGCATCTATCTGAACTCGGCCTATATCGCACCGGTCCACCGGGCGGTGATCGACGCCAGCCGCGCTTACCTCGAAGGAAGAAGCGCCGGGGCCATGCGGGTCCGCGGTCTTATCAGCTCCACCGACGATCTTCGAACGCAATTCGCACGGCTGGTGAACGCCACACCAGAAGAGATCGGTCTTCTTTTCTCGACTGGTGACGGCGAGAATGTCATCGCTAACGGCGTTGGCCTGAAGCCAGGGGATAACGTGGTCGTCGACGACCTGCACTACGACACGGAGTTCGTCCTCTATCGCGCTCTGGAGGCGTCGCGCGGCATCGAACTGCGGATCGTGAGGAATCGGGCCGGCGCGGTGACGGCCAGCGATTTCGAGCCGCACATCGATAAGCGCACACGCATCGTATCGGTTGCCTGGGTATCGAATCAGAATGGATTCAGGCATGAAATGCGGCCCATTGCCGATCTGGCCCACGCGAAGGGTGCGATCTTCTATGCCGACGCGGTGCAGGCGGCCGGCATGATCGACATCGACGTGCGCGCCGCCGGCGTGGACGCCCTGTGCTCCGGCTCCTACAAGTGGTTGATGTCGGAATTTGGCGTCGCGCCGTTTTTCGTGAGCCGCGAGACGATCGACCGCATACAATCCGACCGCATCGGCGAATTTTCGGTAGCGAGCGAGGAGCCCGACCGTCATTACCGGCTGGTGAAAAATGCCAGTAAATTCGAGGGTACAAGCCGGTCGTTCGGCGCGGTGGCGCAATTAAAGGCAAGTCTTTCGTATCTCGAGAAGATCGGCATCGCGCGAATCGAACAACACACGGTCGGCATGGCGCAAATGCTCTATCAAGGAATGGTCAAACAGGGCTATCGGATGTTTACGCCGCCGGGAAACCGGTCTTCGATTGTGACGTTCCATTTCAACAGACCGGCCGAGGACTACCTTGCCGCGTTCCGAGCGGCGAATATCGATGTGACTGTGCGCAACTCACAGGTACGCGTGGCACCGGCGTTGTTCAATAACGTCGAGGAGATCGAGCGCCTTCTGGACGTTACGAAAAGGCTTGCGTAAAGCAGGTCTTGGCGGCGGGCAGGTGGTTGCGGTAGAACGTTCCGTTGAGTTGGGCACCGCGAGCAGTGGCTAGCCCTGATACCATGAAAGACACACCCTTGATCGAGACGATTCCGGACATCCTCGCCCGTATTGTCGCCAGGAAGCGCGAAGAACTCGCCTGCGCGGCGGCTCCAGTCGGCCATTGGGAGCACGAGGCCGAATTGCGCATGGCCACGCGGCGCGATTTCCGCGCGGCCCTCGCTGCGCGCACGCCGGCCATCATCGCGGAAGTCAAGAAGGCCTCCCCCAGCAAGGGCCTCCTCTCGGCCGATTTCGACCCGGTCCGCATCGCCAGGGCATACGAGAGCGGCGGCGCGGCGGCGGTCTCCGTGCTCACCGACGAACCCTTCTTCCAGGGCAGCCTCCGCGACCTCGAAACCGCGCGCGCGGCCGTGTCGCTGCCGGTCCTCCGCAAGGATTTTACCGTGGCAAACCGGCATATTCTGGAAGCCGCGGCTCACGGCGCCGACGCCATCCTGTTGATCGCCGCCATCCTGACCGAGCGGGAAATCCGCGACTTCCGCGAGGCTGCTGCCCGCTACCGTATGACGGCGCTGGTGGAAGTGCACAACCGCCGAGAACTGGATGTGGCCGTGGGGGCCGGCAGCGACCTCATCGGCGTCAACAACCGCGACCTCGGCACCTTCGAAGTCACCCTCGAAACGTCGCTCCGTCTTGCCGAACACATGCCCGCGGGCGCCGTCCGTGTGAGCGAGAGCGGCATTCACAACGCCGCGGACATCGCCAGGTTGCGCGCCGCGGGCTTCACCGCCTTCCTGGTGGGCGAGCATCTCATGAAATCGGGCGACCCGGCGGCGGCGCTGCGAAACCTGGTGCAGTCATGAGGAAAGGCGCAATGATCAAAGTCTGTGGCATCACTAACCAGGAGGATGCATCCGCAGCCCTGGCCGGCGGCGCCACTGCCATCGGTTTCAACTTCTATCGGCGCAGCCCGCGGTACATTGCGCCCGAGACCGCGGCCGCCATCGTGACCGCCCCCGGCATCCTCCGCGTGGGCGTCTTCGTGAACGAGAAACGGGCTTGCGTGGAAGAGGTAGCGCGCATCGCCGGTCTTAGCGCGGCGCAACTGCATGGCGACGAACCCCCCGCCGACTACCCGGCGGCCGTCGCGGTGTGGAAGGCCGCGCGTGTGAATGCGGGTTTCCGGCTTTCCGACTACGAACCACTCCCGGCCGACGCCCTGCTGCTGGATGGCCCGGCCGCGGAACTTTACGGCGGCGCCGGCAAAACATTCGACTGGAGCATATTGAAAGCGCCCCTAGCGGCCCGCCTCGCCCAGCGCATCATTCTCTCCGGTGGCCTCGATGCTTCCAACGTTGCCCGCGCCGTGGCGCTGGCCCATCCCTGGGGCGTAGACGCCTGTTCCCGCATCGAAAGCGAACCGGGCAAAAAGGACCACATCAAGATGAACGAATTTCTGCAAGCAGCCAGGGCGGCGTTACGAATATGACGGCGCCACCCGGGCTTTCCGGACCGGACGCCGGCGGCCATTTCGGGCCTTATGGCGGTCGCTATGTCCCCGAAGTGCTCATGGCGCCCATCGAGGAGTTAGAGACGGCCTACCTAGCCGCGCGCCAAGACCCGGCATTCCAGGCCGAGTTGGCCGGCCTGCTCCACAACTACGCCGGCCGCCCCACCCCGCTCTATTTCGCCAAGCGCCTCAGCGAGACCCTCGGGGGCGCGCGCATCTGGCTCAAGCGCGAGGACCTGCTTCACACCGGCGCGCACAAGATCAACAACTGCCTGGGCCAGGCGCTGCTGGCGCGGCGCATGGGCAAGCGGCGCATCATCGCCGAGACCGGCGCCGGCCAGCACGGCGTTGCGACCGCCACGGTCTGCGCGCTGTTCGGCCTGGACTGCGTGGTCTACATGGGCATCGAGGACATGCGGCGGCAGCGCCTCAATGTGTTCCGCATGCGCATGCTCGGGGCCAAAGTGGTTGGCGTCGATACGGGAAGTTGCACTCTCAAAGACGCCATCAGCGAGGCCATGCGCGACTGGGTCACCAACGTCGGCGATACCTATTATCTGCTGGGCTCCGCGCTGGGCTCGCATCCCTATCCCATGATGGTCCGCGATTTTCACCGCGTGACTGGCGAGGAGGCGCGCCGCCAGATTTTGGAAGCCGAGGGCCGGCTGCCCGACACCATCCTCGCTTGCGTGGGCGGCGGCTCCAACGCCATAGGCATCTTCCATGCGTTTCTCGGCGACGCCTCGGTCCAGTTGGTGGGCGTGGAAGCGGGCGGGCGCGGCCATGGCATCGGCGAACACGCCGCCCGCTATCGCGGCGGCGCTCCCGGCGTGCTGCAAGGCGCCTATAGCTACGTGCTGCAGGATGCCGATGGGCAGATCGCCCTGACTCACTCGGTCTCCGCCGGCCTCGACTACGCCATGATCGGGCCGGAACACGCCTGGCTGCACGATCAGCATCGCGCCGAATACGGGGCTGTGTCGGATGTCGAAGCGCTGGCCGCCGCCAGCCGGCTTTCGCGCACCGAAGGCATCATTCCCGCGCTCGAATCGGCACACGCCGTGGCCGAAGCGATCCAACGCGCGCCGCAAGCCAAGGGCAAGATCTTCGTGGTGAACCTCTCGGGCCGGGGAGATAAGGACGTGGACATCTATCGCGAAAATTTCCCGGAACTGGACCAGGCATGACGCGCATTGGACGCCTTTTCGGCGACCTGAAACAGCAAAACCGCAAGGGCTTCATCGCCTACTTGACCGCGGGCGATCCTTCGCCCGACCGCACTCCGGGTCTGGTGGACGCGCTAGTGCGGGGCGGCGCCGATATGGTCGAGCTCGGCGTGCCGTTTTCCGATCCCATCGCCGATGGCCCCGTGATTCAACGGGCCGGCGAGCGTGCGCTCAAAGCCGGAACCACGCTCCGTTGCGTGCTCGAGATCGCGGCCCGCATCCGCGAACGCTCCGAGGTCCCGCTGCTGTTGTTCACCTATCTGAACCCGGTGATACGCTACGGGCTCGACCGCCTGGCGGAAGACGCCGCCCGCTACGGCATAGATGGCTGCCTTCTCACCGACGCTTCGGTCGAAGAGGCGCACGAATACATCGGCGCCATGCACCGCCACGGCCTCGACACGGTGTTCCTGGCCGCCCCGACCAGCACGGAACGGCGCCTGCGGCTGGTGGCGAAATACTCGACCGGGTTTGTCTATCTGGTTTCGCGCACCGGCGTCACCGGCGATCGCGAATCGTTATCGGACGCCGTCTCCCCGCTGGTGCGGGCCGTGCGCGCGGTCACGGATCTTCCGTTGGCGGTGGGCTTCGGCATTTCCAAGCCGGAGCACGTGGCCGAGTTGGGCCGCCAGGTGGAAGCGGTGGTGGTGGGCAGCGCCATCGTTCGCTTGATCGAACGCAATCTGGACAATGCTTCACTGGAACTTCAGCTCGAATCTTTCGTGCGGGAACTCAAGCATGGTTTTGGAGCGCAGGCATGAACCAGGACGAAGCCCGGCGGAGGCTGGACGAGTACCGCGTGCTGATTGACGATGTGGACCGGCGCATCGTGGCGTTGCTCAATGAGCGCACCGGCGTGGTGGAGGAAATCGGCCGCGTGAAGCGCGAGGCGCACTTGCCCATCTACGAACCCAAGCGAGAGGATCAGGTCTTCGCCAACGTTACCTCGGCCAATCACGGCCCGCTCACCGAGGTAGCCGTGCGCCGTGTCTTCGAACGCATCATCGATGAGATGCGCACCATCCAGCGCTTGAGGATGGAAAGTGGGGCAGGCGTCCCGGCCTGCGCGACCGAAGGAGACCCGCAATGATCGTCGTCATGCAGGAAGGCGCCACCGAACCGCAGATTCAGGCCGTGATCGATCGCCTGGTGGACCTGAGCTTCGACGTACACCGCTCCACCGGGGTAATCCACACCGTGCTAGGTGGCGTGGGCGGCTCGGACGATGTCGACCTCGCCATCTTCGAGGTGATGGACGGCGTAAAGGAGGCCCACCGCATCGCGTCGCCGTACAAGTTGGCCAGCCGCAGCTTTCGGCCGGGAGGAACCGTCGTCAAGGTCGGCGGACTGGAGGTTGGCGGCGGCCGGGTGATCGTGATGGCTGGTCCGTGCAGCGTGGAGAGCGCCGATCAGATCGACCGCTCGGCCGACCTGGTAGCCCGGGCCGGCGCGACCGTCATTCGCGGCGGTGCATTCAAACCGCGGAGCTCGCCCTACGCGTTTCAAGGTCTGGGCGAGGCGGGCCTCAAGATGTTGCGCGAAGCCGCCGACCGCAACGGCCTGATGGTGGTGAGCGAGGTCATGGACCAGACCCAGATTCCCCTGGTGGCCCAGTATTCGGACATCTTGCAGGTTGGCGCGCGCAACATGCAGAACTTCAATCTGCTGCGCGAGCTGGGCAAGCAGCGCAAACCCGTGCTGCTCAAGCGCGGAATCGCCGCCACCATCGAGGAACTGCTGCTCTCCGCCGAGTACATCATGGCTGGCGGCAACTACGACGTGATCCTCTGCGAGCGCGGCATCCGCACGTTCGAGACCTACACTCGCAACACCATGGATATCTCGGCCATCCCCGTGGTCAAAAAGCTCTCGCACCTGCCCATCGTGGCCGACCCTTCGCACGGCACCGGCCGGCGCGACAAAGTGGCGCCGATGGCGCGCGCGGCGGTGGCCGCGGGTGCCGATGGATTACTGATTGAAGTTCATCCCGACCCCGACCGCGCGCTCAGCGATGGCGCCCAGTCGTTGCGGCCGGAGCAATTCGAAGAGCTGATGCGGCAACTGCGGATGATTGCGACGGCGGTGGAGCGTACGATTTGAAGAACGTTTGCATCGTCGGAACCGGCCTGATCGGCGCTTCCTTCGGTCTCGCGCTGCGCAAGGCGGGCTTTGACGGCGCAATCACGGGCGTCAGTTCTCCGGAGGCCCTCGCCGATGCATTGGCTGCGGGAGCCATCGACCGCGGCGCGCCTCTGGCCGAAGCTGCCGCTCACGCCGATCTGATCTTTCTGTCGCAGACCATTGGCCGCATCCTGGATACCGTCCGCCACCTGGACCCGCTCCTCGAACCCGGGGCGCTGGTCACCGATGCCGGCAGTACCAAATGCGCGATTGTCGACGAGGCCCGCCAATCCATCACCCGCTGCCAGTTCCTGGGCGGCCACCCGATGGCCGGAAAGGAGAAGCGCGGCCCAGGCGCCGCGGAGGCCGATCTGTTCCGCAACCGCACCTGGGCGCTGACGCCGGACGATCCCGCCGAACTCGCTACGCCGTGCGCCCTGGAGTTTCGCGGCTGGCTGCAGAAGATCGGCGCGCGCACCGTGGTGATGGACGCGGATGAGCACGACCGCGTGGTGGCGCTCACTTCGCATTTGGCCCAACTGGCGTCCACGGGGTTGGCGGCCACGGTGGCGGACCGCCTGGGCGCATCCGCGCGCCTGCAGGTGGCCGGACCCGGACTGGAAGATATGACGCGCCTGGCCATGGGTTCGTATGATTTGTGGCGGGACATTCTGGCGACTAACAACGAGCATATCGAGCGCGTCCTAGCCGCTTATATTCAGAAACTGGAGCACATGCGCGAGAACCTTCGGACGCGGCAGCTTCAAGAGGAATTCGAGCGCGGCGCCGCTCTGGCGAGCCGCTTGCGGCGGACGGTCTGATTCCGTTCGCGAATTTAGGATAAACTACCCATGAGGCACGTAGCCGTATCAGAGCCGCCGCCGGACGAATTGCCCGGCAGCGGACCTCCGGCCTTCAAGGCGCGGCGGACATTTCGGTCCGCCTCACCCAATGCCGGATTTAAGGATCACAAAATGGAACAGAAACTGAAGATCGCCGTGTTCATCGATTTTGACAATATCGAAATCGGCGTCAAGTCCACACTGCACCGCGAGTTTGACGTGGCGGCGGTACTGGACGCACTCAAGGAGCGCGGCGAAATTGTCACCAAGTTCGCTTATGCGAACTGGGGAAGGCAGGAATCCGCTACGCGCGCCCTTTCCGAGCACGCCGTACAGATGGTCCAACGCGACCCTTCGCCGCGCGGCGACAAAAATGGCGCCGACATCAACCTGGCCCTCGATGCCCTCGAGATGGCCTTCACTCACGACCACATCAACGCTTTCGCCATTGTCAGCGGCGACAGCGATTTCATCGCGCTGGTGAACAAGCTAAAGCAGTACGACAAGCGCATCTTTGTGGTAGGCGGCCGCGCCTTCACCAGCACGATTCTGCAAAAGAACTGTCACGAGTTCGTGGCCTACGAATCGATCATCGATTATCCGGGCTCCCGCTCCACAGGCGGCCATCAGCAGAAGGAACAGCCGGCGCAGGCGCCGCCGCAACCGCAACCGCAGCAGTACTCGGAGCGCCCTCCCCAGCAATCGCAGCAGCAGAAGCCGCAGCACAAACGCGTTGCCCTGGATCTGACCCAGTCCATGCCCCTGGTGGAACGCGCCCTCGGCGTCCTGGAGCGCCGCGAAGTGCGTCCGCAGCTCGGGCTGCTCAAGTCCACCATGCTGCAACTGGATTCCACCTTCAACGAAAAGGCCTATGGCGCCGGATCGTTCACGGATTTCGTGGAGAAACTGCAGAAGGCCGATTTCGTCGAGGTCACCGGCGGCGAAGGCCGCTACATGATCCGCCTGAAGGGCGGCGTGGTGGCCGAGAAGCCCGGCCTCAAGCCCGAGGCGGCTATCCCCCTGCTGCGCGACGTGCTGGAGATCCATCGGATCGAGATGGACAGCGGTTCCACGGCCGACGAACTGGCCGATTGGGTGAAACAGGAACGCCCGACCTTCGACTGGCGGGAGTACGGTTTCCAGGAGTTCAGCGAGCTGCTGAACTACGCGCAGGACAAGGGCCTGGTGCGCAACGAGGTAGACGAGGAGAAAGGTCTCATCGTGTATCTTGGCTCCGAGTTCCACCCGCCGGCTCCGCCGGCCGAGCCCGAACCGGCCGCCCCGGTCGACGAAGAGGAAATCGACGAGCCCCAGCCCTTAGTGCCGGGCCAGCCGACCGCCACCGGGGAAATCCCGCTACCGGAGTTGCCTCCCAAGCCGCAGCGCCGGCCGAGGGCTCCTCGCAAGACCGCCAGCGCCGGCGCGGATGGCAATGTCAAAAAGCGCACGTCGCGGCCGCGCAAGAAGCAGTAAGCCGGTCAGAGCTTGCACGGCTCCGGCACCGCGAATCTCAAGGAGCCAGCCGCGCAGTCGAAACAATCGCCGTGCCCGCCGGATGATACGGATGCCCGTCCTGACCACCGTCTGGTGAGCGGCGATAGCATTTTCGCGAGTTATCCTGTGGTTGGCAAGTTATGGTTTCTCAAAAACGGCTAGCGCCGCCCCGCGTATGAATCGGCGGGAGTTTATCGGCAGCCTTGCGGCAAGCGGTTTGATGCGGCCCAAACATTGTGCCCCTGCGCCGTTTCCGGTGCGGTTTCGCAAGGCCAGCCCGCACGAAACGCTGGCCGCTTACATCGAACCGGGCAGCGACGAATTCGCCGGCGAGAAATCGGCGATGCAGATCGTCTCGCTGCTCGAGAGGCTGCCCGACACCCACGGGCTGCCGTTGACAGCGGATTTCCGAGGCACATCGCCCCTGCCAACCCGTTATCGCGCGGTCGCAGCCGATGCCTTCGAGGCGGAATTCGCTCCGGTGTCCGGCGGCTTCGATGCGGGCTTGCGCCAGTGGGTGGCGAGACTCGGGAAGGTTCGCAACGCTCGCTATTTCGTGCTGCCCGAGGGTCTGGTCCGCTACGAAATCAAAAGCTCGCAGCCCGCCAGCATCGAGTATCGGGTGGGGTACTGGAAACAGACCTGGAGGGACGGCCGGCTGGCGGAGTTTCAACCAGTCGGCGAGACCTTGGCAAAGGCTGCCCGGCCCCTGTTCCGCGACGTCACCGCCGAGATGTTCGGACAGGACGAAGCCTTCCGCGAACAATTGCTGCGCGGTATCCCTTACTGGCGTGCGCGGCTGGACTTGGCCTCGGGCATCGACATCTACGGCAGCAACGGAATCGCGGTGGGCGATATCGATGGCGATGGCCGCGATGAAGTCTACGTCTGCCAGCCTGGCGGTCTGCCTAACCGGCTGTACGAGGTCCGCGACGGCCGCATGCGGGACATCACCGAAAAGGCCGGTGTGGGCCTGCTGGACGACACATCGTGCGCGCTTTTCCTGGATTTGCGGAACAGCGGCCGTCAGGATCTGGTCGTTCTGCGAGCCTCGGGACCAGTCCTCTTTCTCAACCAGGGTGACGGGACCTTTGTGCTGCGCCCCGACGCCTTTCAGTTTCGAACCACGCCGCAGGGCAGCTTCACGGGGATGTCCGCCGCCGACTACGACCGCGATGGCCGCGTGGATTTGTATCTCTGCACGTACACCTACTTCCAGAGCGAAGACCAGTATCGCTACCCCGTTCCCTACCACGATGCGCGGAACGGCCCGCCCAACTTTCTGTTTCGCAATCGGCTCGCGACGGATGGGTCCGGTACTTTCGAGGACGTCACTGACTCCGTGGGGCTCACCGAAAACAACAATCGCTTCAGCTTCGCACCCGCATGGTGCGACTACGATGGCGACGGTTGGCCTGACCTCTACGTGGCCAACGATTTCGGACGCCACAACCTCTACAAGAACGGCGGCGGGCATTTTCAGGACGTGGCGCGCCAGGCCGGCGTGGAGGATGTCGGACCCGGTATGAGCGCGGCCTGGTTCGATTACGATGGCGACGGCCAGCCCGACCTCTACGTCTCCAACATGTGGAGCGATGCCGGGCAGCGCGTGACGCGCGATGCGGCATTCCGTCCGGCGAACGACGCCACTCTGCGCGAAGCCTATCGCCGCCATACCAAAGGCAACTCGCTTTATCGCAATCGAGGGGACGGGACGTTCGCGGAAACGGGCGCCGATCAGGGTGTGGAGATGGGCCGATGGGCCTGGTGCGCCGACGCGCACGATTTCGACAACGACGGCGCTCCCGAGATCTACATCACCTGCGGCATGCTGACCGGACCCAACCCGACGGACCTGATGAGTTTCTTCTGGCGGCAGGTGGTGGCGAAGTCGCCCACGGTGGCCGAGCGCTCCGAAGCCTATGAAAACGGATGGAACGCGATCAATCAGCTCATTCGCGAAGACTATAGCTGGAGCGGCCGGGAGCCTAACGTCTTCTACGCGCGCCGCAGCGGACGCTATGTCGATTTCTCCGGGGTGAGCGGCCTGGATTGCGCGCTCGATAGCCGCGGGTTCGCCGTAACCGATCTGGATGGCGACGGCAACCTCGATTTGTTGCTGAAAAGCCGCCTGGGCCCGCAGGTGAAGGCCTTTCGCAACCAGTGCGCCGGGGGGCGGAAATCCATCGCGCTGCGGCTGACCGGCACGAGGTCGAACCGTGACGCCATTGGGGCCCGGGTGGAAGTGGACGGACAAGTCAAGTTCCTCCAGGCCGGCTCCGGCTATCTCTCGCAGCACACCAAGGTGCTGCACTTCGGCCTGGGCGATGCCGGCGAAGCATCCATGGTGAAAATCCTGTGGCCTTCCGGTCTGCGGCAGGAGTTCCGCGCTCTCGCCGCCGGTTTCCGTTACGACATCACGGAGGGCAGGGAAGAATTGCGCAAGCAGGCGTTCGCGCCCCGGGTCTTGTCCGCGGCACCGCTGCCCACGGCACTCGCGGCCGACAACCAGCCGCGCGCCCACGACACCTGGCTGCTGGAGCTGGTGCCGCTGCCCGACAAGCGCAAAGGGCCGGGCCTGCTGTATATCGGCCAAGGCGAACGGCCGGACCTTTCTCGCGATGTGGAAGTGGTCGACCTGTCGCGCGAGCCGGCCGATGTCGCGGCCGGCTATGCGCTCTTCCGCCGCTACTTGCTCGATTGGCGCACGGCGCTGACATTGCCGCTGGCGTTGCTCGTCGATGAGACGCATCGAGTCCACAAGATCTACGCCGCGGTGCCCGATGCGGCCAGGCTCGCCGCCGATCTGAAGCGCATGAGCGAGGCCAATCGCCACCGCCTGGCGTTGCCGTTCGCTGGAGACTATTTGGGCACGCCGAATCGCAACTATTTCAAGCTCGGTGCGGCCTTCTACTGGGCCGGTTACCCCGAACGGGCGCTTCCATACCTCGAAGAAGCAGCTCGCCAGTCGCCGCAAAATGACAAGGCGCTGAACGCCATCGGCCAGATTCATCTGGATGCCGGGCGTCTGCAGGAGGCGCGGGCCATCCTCGAAAGAGCGGTGGCGGCTAATCCGCGGCTGGGCGAGGCATGGAACAATCTGGGAGGCGTCGAGTCAGCCACCGGCAACTTGCAGGCGGCATTGAAACATTACGCGCGCGCCGCGGAGTTGCTCCCCAAATCGGCGTATCCCCTGGTCAACGGCGGAGAGGTGGAAGCCCAGCTTGGCGACACCGCGGCGGCAACTAATCTGTTCCGCCGCGCCATGGAGGTGGACCCCAACGACCCCGAGGCGCCCAATCAGCTCGGCATGCTGGCAGCCAGGGAACGCCGCAACAGCGAAGCCAAGGAATGGTTTCAAAAAGCCATCGCGGTGAAGCGCGACTATGCTGGCGCCATCAACAACCTGGGAGTATTATATGGGCAAATGGGACAGGCGAACGATGCCATCGCTGCGTTTGAATATGGCATCAAGATGGCGCCGCAGGATGAGCTGTTGTACATGAACCTCGGAAGAATCTACGTTACCATGGGCGACCGCGCCAAAGGGCGCGAGGTGATGATCCGCCTGCTCAAGCAGAGGCCCGACAGCGCCGCCGCGGCGAAGGCGTTACACGAACTGGAGTCGCGATGATCCGCGCTTTGCTGCTGACGCTGCTATTCGCCCTGGACCAGCCGACTGCGGTTCTGGTCGAGAAAATTTCGCTTTCCGGGCAGGTAGTGGAGATCGCGACCCCGGCGGCTGAGCGTCTGGCCCCGCCTGCCCGGATCGCGCCTGGAGCGCCGCCCCTGTTGGGGTTCCGAGTGATGGAAGGCAAGCTGCGCCACCGTTTCGGCGATCTCGACCTGGTGATGGACGATGCCGGGCATTAGTGGCACAGGCATTCCTGCCTGTGTTCTTCTTCTTATCGAGGCCGTCCTCAGCGCCCAGACCACTCCCGACGCCATCACCGCTTTTCACAAGGGCCAATACGGGCAAGCCCGCCAATGGCTGGAGAAGATCGTCGCCGCATCGCCCGGTGACGCCGTTGCGCGAACCTTCCTGGGCCTGAGCCGGGCGGCCACCGGGGCCTGCGACGCCGCTCGTCCCGATCTTCAGCAGCAATACAATGGCAACCCCGAAGCCTCGCTGCGGCGCCTCGCCGGCCTCGCGCTGGTGCAATGCGGCATCTCGCATGACCGGCTCGGTGAGGCGCAGGCGGTGCTCGATCAACTCCAGAAGAGCTTCCCCGACGATGCCGACGTGTTGTACGAAACGGCCAAAGTACACATGAAGGCATGGAACGACTCGGTCTTTCAGATGTACCAGAAGACGCCCGCTTCCTACCGCGTCAACCAGCTTTCCGGAGAAATCTTCGAGATTCAAGCACGGTATCAGGAAGCGGCGGGCGAGTATCGCAAGGCCATACAAAAGAACCCCGCGGCGCTGAACCTGCACTTCCGTCTGGGCCGCGCGCTGCTGCTCGAATCGCATCAACCGGCCAACCTGCGCGAGGCCCGCAAGGAGTTTGAAGCCGAGTTGGCGCTGAACCCAAGCGACGCCGTGGCCGAGTACGAGGTGGGGCAGATTCTGCTGGCCGAACAAGACGTGGCAGGCGCTGCTGCGCGCTTCGAAAAGGCTGTATCGATCAACCCGGATTTCACCGAAGCGCTGGTAGCACTGGCCAAGACGAGGTCCGACGCGAAGAAGTACGGCGATGCCATCGGGCTGCTGGAGCGCGCCGTGAAGCTGCAGCCCGCGAGCGAATCCGCGCACTACGGCCTGATGATGGCGTATCGCAATGCTGGCCGGGCAGGTGACGCGCAGCGCGAAAAGGCCATCTTCGACAAACTGAGCCGGCCGCCCGAAGGCGAATTCACCGAGTTCCTCAAGAAGTTGGAGGAGAAGGCGCCCAAGCAGTGAAAGCGCTGGTCGTGGCTTGCGGACTCCTCTTCTTCGCAACGGGAACGTACACCGTCCACTTTCAAAACGTAGCCGCCAGGGCAGGTCTGACGAAACCATTTCCTAACGGCGGGGAAAAGACCAAGCGGTTCATCATCGAGACTACCGGCAGCGGAGCGGCCTTCTTCGACTACGATAACGACGGCCTGCCCGATATCTTCGTCGTCTCGGGCGAAGGCGGCCTCAGCCGTCTCTATCACAACGACGGCCATGGCCGCTTCACCGACGTCACCACAAAAATGGGGCTCGCGGCCGCGACCGGCTGGGGTCAGGGCGTGTGCGCGGCCGACTACGACAACGACGGCTTCACCGACCTCTTCGTCACCTACTGGGGCCAGAATCATCTCTACCGCAACATCGGGGGTCAGCGCTTTGAGGATGTCACGGAGCGCGCCGGGCTCAAACAGGACCGGGTCCGCTACAACACCGGCTGCGCCTTTCTCGATTACGACCGCGACGGCCACGCCGACCTGTTCGTGGCCAATTATCTGAAGTTCGATCCCCAAACCACGCCCAAACCCGGTGAGAACGCCTATTGCTGGTATCGCAACCTGCCCGTCAGTTGCGGCCCGCGCGGACTTCCGTTCGACCGCAACATTCTCTATCACAACAATGGCGACGGCACGTTCACTGATGTGTCTGCCGCCAGCGGCATCGCCGCGCCGGACCGGAATTACGCACTGGGCGTGCTGACCGGCGATTTCAACAACGACGGCCTGATAGACATCTACGTGGCCTGCGACCAGACGCCGTCGCTGCTCTACATCAATCAGGGCAACGGCAAGTTCGCCGAAGAGGCGGTGCTGCGCGGCGTCGCTTTCGACGAAAACGGCAAAGCCATGTCGGGGATGGGCGCGACCGCGGGCGATTACGATGGCGATGGCTTGCTCGATATTTTCCGCAGCAACTTCTCTGACGAACGCGAGACTCTCTACCGTAACCGCGGGCGTGGCGACTTCGACGATGCCACCGTTTCCGCCGGCATCTCGCGCAATACGCGCTACGTTGGCTGGGGCTGCGGCTTTTTCGATTTTGACAACGACGGCTGGAAGGATCTTCTGCTCGTCAACGGCCATGTCTTCCCCGAAGTCGAGAAGTTGGGCATCGATATCCGTTTCAAGGACCGCGCCATACTGTATCGCAATCTCGGGGACGGGAAGTTCACGGACGTCTCCGAAAGCGCGGGCCCCGGCCTGCTCGAACGCCACTCCGCCCGCGGCACGGCATTCGGCGACTACGACAACGACGGCGCCATCGAAGTGCTGATCAACAATCAGAACGAGGCGCCGTCACTCCTCAAGCAGGCAGTGCGGCCGCCAAACCATTGGGTCCTGCTCAAACTGATGGGTAAGCGATCGAATCGCAGCGCGCTTGGGGCGAAGGTGCGGTTGACCGCCGGAGGCCGCACGCAGTTCGACGAGGTGCGCAGCGGCGGTAGCTACCTCTCCCACAACGACCTCCGCCTTCACTTCGGCTTGGGCGCGTCATCCCGTGTGGAGCGCATCGAGATCGAGTGGCCCTCGGGCGCGCACCAAACGCTGCGCGATGTGGCCGCCGACCAGGTGGTGCCCGTTGAAGAAGCGCCTGCAAGGTAAGCCTGCACCACCGCCCGTCAGAGTACCTGCTTCGGCCAACCGCCGTGCGTAACGAGAGAATCGCCGCGTTCACGAGCCGCCGATAGCGAACGTCGCGGACTTACTGCGCGCCCGCCGCGCTTCCGGCAATCAGCCGCGCCCGTTCTGTCTGGGTCCACTGAAAGATCGCGTTCACGTCGGATTCGGAGAGCCTGGCGCTGCGGTGAATCAGCGTGTACTGAATCAACGGCATGTCGCCGTCTTTCACCTGGTTGGCGATTTCCGAAAGGCTACGCTCCCGGCGCACCAGAGGATATTCGTTCCAGTGCGACAGGTTGAGGTGGCGCCGGCCTCGCGCCACATCGCTTTCGACCAGCCAGGAAAACGGCGCTACGTAGCTGTACCAGGGATAGACCGTTCTCTCGGAATGACAGTCACCGCAGGATCTTTCGATCGCGGCGAGCACCTCGGAGCCGATCACAGCGCCCGCGAGGAGCGGTCTTCCAGGGTCGCCCGCCTTATTCGGCGGAGTTGATACCGACCCCACCGCAAACAGCCCCAGCAGGGAGGCCAAGCCGAGTCTTAACTGCCTCTTTCGTCGATCGCGCAAGCAGTTCGACCTTCCCTTCACCAGCTTGCCATACTGCGCCGCGATGTTCGGCCCATGCTGATCCTCACGCCTGCTGACCATGGCTTGGTTTCGGGCTGCCTTTGCTGCTGGCATCGCCTCCCTTCGTGCTGTCTATCGACTCAAGCACCCGCAGCACCCACCGTTCGCTGAATCCGGCCGCAAAGGAGATCGCCAGCACCACCGGTATCGGCGCCTTGTCCTTGCCTACCACGGTTACTATCTCGGATTTCAGCAAGGCGTAGGCGGCAAGCGCCGGCATCGCGCCCAGCACCGTGCGCGCCAGCGCAATGGTGATGTTGGCCGCCATTTCCGGAATCTTCGGCTTCCCGGAGTCGTCTGTGGCCTTGCGCGTGGCACTGAAGCTCGCCCCCAGAACACCAAAGAGCAGAACCACCAGCAGCGTCTTCCAGTCCCAATCCGGCCACTGCTTCAGATCCCTGCCCGACCATCCGATCACGCTAAGCAGAGTCGCCAACGCCACCAGGCTGATGGCGACGAGATTGCGCATCTGGGCCTTTAGAAGGCCGTTCTTGTAGTACTGAGTATGATAGTAATCGTCGAGCAGTGCCTGTGCGCTCGCGAGGCGCAGGGCACGCTTGTCCTCAGCCTGCTCGCCTTCCTTTAAGTACAGGTCGATGGAACACTTCCGCCACCCCAGCACTTTTTCGGCTTCGCAACGGAGTGACTGCTCGCGGTTCCAGAGTTCCTGGCCGCGCAAACACGGAACCTCCTTCAGCATGGCCTCGGCCAGGAGAGACCATGCACCGTCGAGATCCTGGACCGCGAGTCTTTCGTCAGCTATCTGTAAGAGCTTCTGGGCGGCTGCCGCCCAGGGCTGATCGGCGGCGGTGCAAAGTTTCACGCTAAAGGCGTCGCGGGCGCATACAAACCGCCGGTACGCCCGAGTCGTTTGAAATAACCACTCCGGCAGAAACTTCATGCGCCGCTGCCCCGGATCGCGCGCGCCAGCATCTCCTTCTCGAGTGGGTAATCCAGCCGGGCCAGCGCCTCGCTGCCGGACATCCAAACGGCTTCCTGGACTTCGCTTTTGTCCTCAATTTCGTGCGCCGGCCCCACGGGTCGCATGTTCCAGATCCGTACGATCTTCGGAACGCCGTTCACCGCGTATCGCATTTCGCCGACAACGGTACCGAGTTCGACCGCGTAGCCGGTCTCCTCGCGCACTTCACGCAATGCAGCCTGTTCCGCGGTCTCGCCGACCTTGAGCTTTCCCTTGGGCAGGCACCAGTCTCCGTAACGCCGCCTATGGATCACCAGAAACTCGCGCCCCGCAGCCGTCTCACGCGCAACAATTCCGCCCGCAGCCAGAATGAGGTTCTCCGCCATACCGCGTCTTGACCAACCAGTCTACAGGAGTTCTGCGATGTCATACCGGGAGTATCGGCCGCGGGCCTGGCGGGTCAGGCGGGTGTCTCGTAGACGGGGTCCTTTAGCCCCTGCACGGACCGCGCGCCACCTTCCAGCAGGTCTAGCACGATCACTTCGTTGGGGCCGGGCTTTAGCCAGGAAGCGGGGACGAACAGGGTCTGCTGCGGGCCGATCTTCCAGTAGCGGCCGGCATTGCGGCCGTTGACGAAAGCCACGCCGTTGCCCCAGCCGCGTAGGTCGAGGAAGGTGTCTGCCGGCGCCGCCATTTGGAATCTGCCCCGATAGAGTGCCGGGCCGTTTGCCGGTTTGGTTCCGAAGGGCCACCGGGCCGAATCGTCCAGAGGCAGCAGGAAAATCTCCCATCCGGTCAACTCCGCGCCGTTGAGCGTCACCTTTCCGGCGATGCCCTTGCGGTCGGCCACCAGTTCCGGGCCGAAGTTGATGCGGCCCATGTTTTCCACCAGGATGTCGAGCGCGGCGCCGGCGGGCAGGTCGATCTCCACCTTGGTCTGCTTGAGCCGCCGGTCCAGCGTGCCCAGGGTCATGCCGTTCGACATGATCACGGCGAAGTCACGGGCCTCGGCGATTTCCAGCGTGCCTTTGGCAGGGCGGGCTAAGCGCGTGCGGTAAAGGATCAAACCATAGGACTGGCCCACCAATTCCATGGGCAGCGGCTTGTCCGACTTGTGTGGCTGCGGGAGCCGCGCCGTGAGCGGCGCCGATTCCTTCAACTCGAAGCGCGGAATGGCAGCGGTGGCCGGCGAGTTCGCCGGCAACTCCGGCAGAGATTCGTCTGCCGGGAGGTACTTGCGGATGACGTCGCGCATGGCGTGGAACTTGGCGGTGGGCCGGCCAGCCTCGTCGAGCGGCGAGTCGTAGTCGTAGGCCGAGGTGTCAGGCTCGTACTGGCGCCCGCCGTTGGCGCCGCTCATATAACCCCAGGAGGTGCCGCCGTGGACCATGTAGAGGTTGAACGAAATGCCGCGCGAGAGCATCCATTCCACTCCGGCGGCACTCTTTTGCGCACTTGTGGTGTGGTGCTTTTCGCCCCAGTGATCGAACCAGCCGCACCAGTATTCGCCGTTCATGCGCGGCATGCCGGCGCGGAACCTGGCGAGATTGTCGAATTCCCGCGCCACGTTGGCGGTGTCGCCGAAGTTGATGACGGCGAGGACGCCATCGAGCGTACCGCCCGCCAGGTTGGCACCGCCGGAGCCATCGGCGGTGTAGAGCGAACCCGCGAAACCGGCGTTCACGATCGTCTTGCGGATGGCCTCCATGTAGGCCTTGTCCTTGCCGAAGGAGCCGTACTCGTTCTCTACCTGGACCGCCAGGATGGGGCCGCCGCGCGCGATTTCCAGGCTTGCGACCTCCCTGCCGACGCGTTTCATGTATCGGTCGGCGGCTTGCAGGAACTTGGGGTCGGTCGTGCGGACGTGCATCTCGGGGTCGGCCAGCAGCCACGCGGGGAAACCGCCGAAGTCCCATTCGCTGCAGATGTACGGGCCGGGACGCAGCAGCACCCACAGGCCTTCCTCCTGGGCGGTACGCAGGTATGAGGCGAGGTCCAGGTTGGATGAGAAATCGAACTGCCCGGGCCGCGGTTCGTGCAGGTTCCAGAAGACGTAGGTGCAGAGGGTGTTCAGCCCCAGCGCGCGCATCTTCTTCATCCTGTCCCGCCAGTATTCGCGGGGCACGCGCGGGTAGTGCATCTCGCCCGAGCGAATCACCCACGGCTTGCCGTCGAGCAGAAACCGCTCGCCTTGTACGCCAAACGTATGGCGGCCCGCCGCCTGGGCGAATGCGCGCGGGACTGGCAAAACCGGCGCGAGCGCACCGGCCAGAATACCTCGTCTGCTGGTCATACTGGTCATTGCCCGCATCATATCCCGCGGCAGGCCGCGATACAATGCGAATCGAGGCAGCGGGCTTTGACGCCCCGAAAGCACGCTACTTCGATGCCATGTAATCGATCAGTGTGTTGATCTCGCTCTCGCTCAGCCGCTGGCGAAAAGCGGGCATTAGCGGACCGCCGAACCTCACGCGCACCTTGATGTAATCGCGGTTCGGTTTGGTATTGCTGAGTGGCATCTTGTCGCGCTTGAAGATCTGGTAGAAAGACGGCCCGAGCTTCTTCGACTGTGGTCTGTCGATGTCGTGACAGACGACGCAGTTCTCGCGATAGAGGGCTTGGCCAATCCGCGGAAGGTTCTTTTCCCAGGGGATCTGCCTTTGCCCGGCAGCCGGGAGCATTGCAGCCAAACTGATCGCCAGTATCCACCGCCCGTTCATGCACCCCTCCGCTCGATACCAATCGCGCCCGCGCGGCTCATCGCCTCGCTCGTCCGCGCCGCGTCCTCCACGCGGCAGCGGACCCTCAGGCAGATCGAACCCGGGTCCACAACGGGCACCGGCGCGCTTCTGTCGCGCCTCCGAATCAGGCCGCTTTCCCACAGGAACCAGCTAAACGTAGACACTATCGCGCCCAGCATGGTCATTTCGTAGGTGATCACCCCGGTTGCCCAGAAGGAAAATACAGGCATGCCGCCCGTGACGATTCGGTAATTGTGCTGGGTCCAGTACACAAACGCGGTCGCCAGGAGGCCGCATACCGCTGCGCCCGCCACCGCAGCCAGAGACATCCGGCTAGGCCGATCCAACACTCCACGCGGGAACTCCACGGGCTCTTCGGAAAAGAGATCGAGGTCGACCGAGTTCGATCCGCCGGCGCGAAGCGCTTGGATGGCCGCTCGAACCGCCTCCTTCTCGCGGAACTCGCCGATCAGATACAAGGTTACTCGTCCTCCTCCGGGTGTGGTTTGAACTCCCATACCGCAATGATCGGGAACAGTTTCGAAAAAACCAGGTACATCATGACCATCGCGGCAAACGTGGCAGCCGTGATCGCGATCTCGACCCAAGTGGGGGCGTAGAGGCTGGCTGCCGAGGGGAGACGTGGATTGCCGAGCGTCGGTACCACGATGACGAACCTTTCGAGCCACATCCCGGCCAGGACGCACACGGAGGCAATGGTGGCGTTGCCAATCGTGCGCAGCCGGCGGACACCCAGCAGCACGAACGGAATCACGAAATTCAAAACCACCATGGCCCAGAAGTAGGGCGCATAATGGGCCCGCGTCCGCGCGCCGAAGACGGCCATTTCCTTGGGTTCGTTGCCGTACCAGACGGTCAGGTTCTCGGCCATCGTAAAGTAAAGCCACAGGAGACTCATCAGCAGCAGAAGTTTGGCCAGGTTGTTGAAGTGGCGCCGCGTTAGGTAAAGCTCCAGATGCAGGATTTTTCGCAGTGTGGCCATCACCAACAGCAATGCGGCGATGCCACTGAAGATCGCACCCGCCACAAAGTAGGGACCGAAGATGGTGCTGTGCCACATGGGCGCAAGGGCCATCGAGAAGTCCCAGGCAACTACGGTGTGTACCGAAACCGCGACGGCCAGGATGATACAGGCCATCAGCTTCATCGCCCGCTCCAGCGCGTGCCACTCGCGGTCACTGCCCGTCCAGCCGAGCGACAGCGCGCGGTAGATCACCCGCCGCCACGTCTTGTTGCTCTCCGCCAACTGCGCCACGTCGGGGATCAACGGCAAATACAGGTAGATTACGCTGCCCGTCATGTACGTGACAATGGCGGTCAGATCCCAGAGGAGCGGCGAGCGGAAATTCGGCCAGATCAACCGTGCGTTGGGGTAGGGAAGCAGCCAGTAAAATAGCCAGGCACGGCCCAGATGGATGATGGGAAACATCCCGCCAATCATAAGGGCGAACACCGTGATGGCCTCCGCGGCTCGCGTCACCGGCTTGCGCCACGAGGCGTCGGTCAATCGAAGAATCGCGGAGATCAAGGTTCCGGCATGCGAGATGCCGATCCAGAAAACGAAATCCACGATATAGAACCCCCAGAACACGGGCCGCTGCAACCCGGTGACGCCCATCCCGCGGCGCAACTGATAGCTCCAGGCCACCAGTCCAGCGGCGCCGATCACCAGTGCGGCCAGAGTGGCCCGGAGGTAATTGCGGCTAACCCCCGTCAGAGGCCGGAACAGGTCCTCCCGGATTCGTGAATAGGGTAGAAGCTCGGGTGCCGTTGCCATGCCTTACTTGGCCTTTTGCAGATAGAAGACTTTTGGCTTGGTGCCCAGTTCCTCGAGCAGGCGGGTGGCCCGGCCATTCTGCGCCAGACGGGACACCTTGCTGTCCGGATCGTTGAGATCGCCGAAGACCATCGCCTCGGCGGGACAGGACTGCACGCAAGCAGGCTGCACTTCCCCGTCGGCTAGTGGACGGCCCGCCTGAGCCGCGTCCTGCTTGCTCCGTTTGATCCGTTGGACGCAGAACGTGCATTTCTCCATCACGCCCGCCGCCCGGACGGCTACATCGGGATTGTGCTGCAACTGAAGAGGCTCCGGCCATTCCGGAGCGAACCAGTTGAAGTAGCGCACGGTATAGGGGCAGTTGTTGGCGCAATAGAAAGTGCCGACGCAGCGGTTGTAAACCTGGACGTTGAGCCCTTCCGGGTTGTGATATGTCGCATACACGGGACACACCGGCTCACAGGGCGCTTCGTCGCAGTGCTGGCACAGTACCGGCATGAATTTGACTTTGACATCCGGGAACTCGCCCTCGTAGTAGCGATCGACGCGAATCCAGTGATCCGTGCGGCCCTTGGCGGCCTGATCGGGACTTGAGATCGGCAAATTGTTTTCGGCGTGGCATGCCACCACGCAGGCTTCGCAACCCGTGCACCGGTCCAGATCGATGGCCATTCCCCAGCGGCGTTCCATGTTTCCCTCCATCGGCTACCTGTGCCCGAAGCCTCTCTCCTGGCGATCCTGCGCTGAAAACTGGATCCACGCGCGCGGCCCGCCCGTGCGCACCAGGCGCACGCGTGTACCACCCATTACAAGTGCGCCCGTGGACTTCTCCCAAACGGGCGCCAGTATCGAAAGCGGATTGGCGCCCCGCCCGGAGGCGTAGCGGCCATAGTGCTGATGGCCGTCCCCTATGGCCATGCTGACCACGTTCGGTGCCGCGCCCGGATGCACGTACGCGGGCGCTTCCAGGGCGCCGTGCGGCGACTCCACCCGGACCATGTCCCCGTTGCCAATCCGCAGCCTGGCGGCGGTCTTCGGATCGATCTCAACGGGCAATCCCCACATGGCGCTCGACGCTGAGTCGGGCAATTCCTGCATCCAAGGCAGGTTCGAGCCGCGGCCGTCGTGAAACTGCAGCGACAGATAGGGCTGGAATTGCAGGGGATACAGGCTGGCATCGCCAGCGAATGTGGCCGGCGCGAACTCGAGAGTCGCAGCTCGCGGGGCGCCCGCGGCGGACCTGGCTTCCGGCGATTTCACTTCCCCCCAAAGACCGCCCTGCCGCACTACTTCGTCATAGGTGATCTCGCCGAAGAGCGCTTTGTCAGAAAGCATGGGCTGCACCATGTCTTTAGCGGTGACCGCCTGGTACTCGATCGCCATCTTTCGCGCCAGATCCGCCAGGGTCTTTTCCACGGCGCGTGTGTCGTAGAGCGGCTCGACGAACGGGGTCGCTACCGTTACCGCCGGCTGCGCCGAGACAACGGGCACGATTGCCGACTCCGATTCCAGAGCATGATGGTCCGGCAGCAGAAGATCGCTCCACGCTCCCGAGTCATCCAGGAAGCTCGCGAAGCTAATCACCGTCCCAACGCGCGCCAGCGCCTCGAGTGCTCCGCTGGCATGTGGCAGAGTGTAAGCCGGATCCGCGCCATCGATGAGCACCACCTGGGCCCCCGCCAACGCTTGGTCCGCACGGCGATTCTCCGCGCCGGTGGCAACGCCGGACGCCGGCGGCAGCACGCCTCCCTTTCTGCCTACGTTCCCGAGCATCAGGTTGACGTAGTGCGAGGCCACTATGGCGTCGAGCGAATTACTGTGCGGAACCGATGCACCCGCAACTACCAGCGGAGCTTCCGACGCGCCCAGCCGCTCGACGGCCTCACGAACCCGCCGCTCCTCCAGCCCACACGAAGCCAGCATCGCCGCCAGATCGGCCGATTGAAAGGCCGCAGCCACTGCCTTGGGTAGCTGTTCGCGATTCTTTGCCAGCCCGCTTTCGAGCAGGATCCGGCCTGCCGCGGCCAGGAATTGAGGCTCCGAGCCAGGGCGCAGCGGCAACCACTGGTCGGCGGCGGCAGCCGTAATGGAGAGTCGCGACTCGGCTTGCGCCAGGTGGCCCCGCACCTCGCCGCGCCCCTGCCGAAAATTACCGAACTGCCGGGCGTAATAAACCGGCGAAGCCCATCCGCCCAGGAAATCGGCTCCCACACCCAGCGCATGGCGGGCGTTGGCGAGGTCGTACACCGGCAGCCCTTTCCAGCCGAAAACCATTTCAGCCGCTTCCCGTTCCACGGCAAAATCGGCCAACGAGCTCACCACCGGCGCGGGCGCTCCCAGGGCCTGCAAGAAACGCTGGATGGCTAACGCGCGCGTGCCTGCGCCGGAAGCCGTTAGAAAGACGATTTTGGCGGGGTCCGCGGCGCGCATCTTTTCCGCGGCCCAAGCGATAGATTCGTCCCACGAAGCGGCCGCGAACTGTCCTTTGCCACGATCGCCGGTGCGCTTCATCGGGCCGCGCAGGCGGTCGGGATGATAGAGCGCCTGCACCGACGCTTGGCCACGCGCGCAGAGTCGGCCGCCGCTGATCGGGTCCAGCGGATTGCCTTCCATCTTCTTAATGCAAGCGATGCGCTCGCGGAGTCGTTCACCGTTGCGCTCGATGTTGCGCACCCCCTCCATGATCCGGACCAGCGTACCGCAACCGGCGCTGCACCCGCCGCACGCTGCGGGGTGCCACTGTTCCTCGCCAGGCACGATTTCGTGGGCCGGCACGAGCAGCGGAATGAGCTTGTCACTGTTCTTCCCGCAGCCGCCGGCGAGCCCCGCGGACGTGGCGGACACAACCTTGAAAAAATGGCGCCGATCCATCCCTCACGCCTCCTTCGCCACCGTCAGTAGTGACATGCCGCGCAATCCTCCGTCGCCTTGTATTGCCGATGGCAGCTCAGGCAGGTTCCCATGTCGTGCTTGACCAGACGCTCCGCCGTGGTGGCCTTGCTCATGTCGCCGTGGCAGGTCGCGCAATCGATCTTGGCGCGGGCGTGCGGCGCGTGCTGGAACTTCACCAAGGACTCGCGCGGAAAGCCGTAAACCCTTTGCCAGGGGATCTCGCGCCGGCTGTTGGCGAAGGCCGCCAGTTTCTTGATTTCCGGCTTACCGGCAGCTATCTTTGCGTGACAGAGCATGCATTTCCGAACCGAGGGGATGGTGGCGGCCGCGCTCGTATCGGCATAACTGTGGCAATCGAGGCACTGTAGTCCGAGAGCGATATGCTGCTTATGGGAATACGCAATTGGCTGGACGGATGCGAATGCCCGAGCGCTCACGACCAGGATGCACAAAACCCGCCCTCCGCGCTGCCATTGCAGCAGTTGCCTCACCCTCTCCCCCAATCATCCCCAAGAACTTCCCGGTTCACGCCCGTGAAGCCGCGAGAGGAAAGTGTATCACAGGAGCGGCCTATCTTATGGCGAAGGTAAACAGTCCCGAGCCGGCGGCAACCGCGATGTACTGTTTGCCACCGGCCTGGTAGCTCATGGCCCCGGACCGGATGTTGCCCCCCAGGTAGATCTTCCAGAGCAGCGCGCCGTTGCGGGCGTCCAAGGCGTAAAAATATTGATCGCGATTACCGGTGAACAGCAGATCCGCAGCCGTCGTGAGAATTCCGCCATCGGTGACGTCGCCCATCTTGAATTCCCACCTGAGCTCACCCGTTAGGGCATCCAGGGCCCGCACCGCGCCGTAACCGCCCTCCACCCGCGTATGGATCAAGCGTGTATCGCGACTCCCGCCGAGCACGTCCGATCGGGGCGCCCCGCCGGTGTACTGCCGCCCGGGAACATATTCCGGTTCGAACTTATTGTATGTCGTGTAATAGTCGACCCATGCAGGAATATAGAACATCTCCGTGCGCGGGCTGTAAGACGGGTTATACCAGTTCGTGCCGCCCTGCTGGCCGGGAAACATCACCCGGCCTTCCTTAGTCGGACTAACGTTAGGAAGCCGGATCGGCCGGCCGTTTTCGTCGAAGCCGCCATTCCAGGTTTGTTTCACGAAGGCTTTGGCTTGAAGAAACCGGCCCGTGACGCGGTCGAGGGTATAGAAGAAACCGTTGCGATTGGCCATCAGCAAGAGCTTCCGCGAGCGGCCCTGCCATTCCATGTCAACCAGTACGGGGACCTCCGACGAGTCCCAATCCCACTCGTCGTGGGGCGTGAACTGATAGTGCCATATCAGCTTGCCCGTATCGGCGTCCAGGGCCACTACGCTACTGCTGTAAAGGTTGTCGCCGGGTCGGACATCCCCGTTATAGTCGGGCCCGGGGTTGCCGGTGCCCCAGTAGATCAGGTTGAGGTCCGGATCGTACGTGCCGGTAGTCCAGATCGGGGCGCCGCCGTTCTTCCACGAATCGCCGCCCCAGGTCTCATGGCCGGATTCGCCGGGTCCCGGCACTGTGTTGAAGCGCCAAACTTCGTTGCCTGTGCGGGCGTCGTACGCCGCGAGGAATCCGCGAATCCCGTACTCACCGCCGGCCGGGCCGACGATCACTTTGTTTTTGACTACCAGAGGCGCGTGCGTCAGGGCGTACGCCTTCGTGTAGTCCGCCACATGGGTCTTCCATTCGAGTTTGCCGCTCTTCGAGTCGATAGCCAACAGATATCCGTCTACCGTGCCCATGAACAGGGTGTCGTCCAGGATTGCCAAGCCTCGATTCAGCACACCACAACAGAGGCGGGTCGATGGCGCCGGGCGGTAAGTGAACTCCCAGAACGCGCGTCCGGTCGCGGCATCGAGGGCCAGCACATTGTTAGGAGGCTCGGTGAGGTACATCACGCCATCGACAACCAGCGGCGTGGTCTCAAACTTCTCCGCCGTCCGGCTTTGAAATATCCACTGGACACGCAGGCTTCCGGCGTTCTCACGTGTTATTTGGTCCAAGGTGCTGTGTTGCCAGCCGTTATAAGTGCCTGAATGCGTCAACCAGTTCTGGGGCTCTTTAACGGCATTGACCAGCCGCTCGAATGGAACCTGCGCCCGGAGGCAGGCGGCGACCGCGAAGAGTAACCAGGCACGCACAGCCGTCATCGCGTTGCGATTCCTTTTCGCGTGGTCAAAAATTTGACCAGGTCGGTGACTTCTTCCGAAGTCAGCCTTCCGCGATAAGACGGCATTTGTGAGCCCGTCAGGAGAGCGTATTCACGGAGATCCGGCTTACTTAACGAAACCAGCCGTTCCTTGGTGTCGATCAGTTGCACGGTATGGGGATCCTCGTTAAGACGTCTGCCGGTAACGATCACTCCCTCGCGAGTAACCGCCCTGCAGAATAAATACTCCGGCGGAACCACGGCTCCAGGTTCCAGGATCGATTGTTCGAGCGCGGAGGCCGGCCGGATCAATCCGATATCGGAGAGGTCGGGTCCGAGCCGGGAGCCTTTGCCATTGACGCGGTGGCAACCGAGACAGCCTCCCTTGCCTTCGAACAGCGCTTGCCCTCGAGCGGGGTCGCCGGCCGCGGGATGGAGGGACGATTCCCGCAACCCGCGCAAGTAACCCAGCAGAGAGGTCATCTGCCGCGGCAGAAATTCAAACGGCGGCATCGCAGTCCCTGGTATGCCTTTGGCGATGAATCGGGCTAGATCCTCGTCGGTCGCAACCCGTTTGAATTTGCCGCCCGCGAGATCGATGCCTTGGACCGCATCGCCCGCCGCGCCATGGCACGTGGTGCAGTTGGCCTCGAACACCCGGGCCCCCGCCTCGAGGTCCGGCAGGGAGCTCTGCTGCGCGCACAGCACGCTTCCGGCAAGGATCGAAGCGAGAGCGAAATGAGAATTCATATCCAACGTTCAGCCTTCCCTTATATCAAAATCGCGCGACTCCGTTTCAGGCTCTTTTCAGACTCTTGCCGGCTTTCGGCTCGGTGGACGCGCTGTGATAAACTGCTCCCACAATGGAGGGATCGTGGGAAGATTCGACCATGCTTGGGCAAACAGCCTGAGCCGCCGGCACGCATTCCGGGCCATGGCAGGCTTTCTTGCCGGCTCGCCGCTGCTCCGCTCCCAGCAGGACCCGTTCCGCGATCACAGCCGTGTTCCGGGGCTGAGCGAACTGGTCACCGCTTTCGATTTTGAAGCCGTTGCTTACGCCAAACTCCCTCGTTACAACTACGACTACACCGCCCACGGAACTGACAGCGAGTTCACGCTGCGCCGCAATCGGGAGGCGTTCGATTGGGTGGAACTGATACCCAAGAGAGTTCTCGACGTCAGCCCCATCCGGACGGCCACCGAGATCCTTGGCACCAAAATGGATTTCCCCCTCATGGTGTCTCCCTCTTCCGGCCACACCATGCTTCACCCCGATGGGGAAATGGCCACCTACCAGGGCGCTACCGCGGCATCCAATACCCCGTACATCGTGAGCAATGCCTCCAGCTTTCCGTTCGAAAAAATCGCACCCGCCGCCAAAGGCCCGCTCTGGTTTCAACTGTATCCCAAGCTGGAACTCGACGACAATCGCGAACTGCTCGACCGCGTTCAGGCGGCCGGAGCGCGAGCCGTGGTGGTCACGATCGATCAGCAGGCCGCCGAGCACGAGCGCATCCTTCATGATCGCAATCTCACTAACCGGCCATCTGCCGCCCGCAGAACCCCGCCGAAGAATCCGTACCGGCTCCCTGAGTACCGCCTGTTTTACACCTGGAAACTTTTGGAGCAGATCCGCAAATTGGTCAAGGTGCCGATGCTGGCGAAGGGGATTCTCACGGCGGAAGACGCCAGGCAATGTCTCGAGTGCGGGCTCGATGGCGTGTACGTGTCGAACCACGGCGGCCGTTCGCTGGACTACAGTCCCGCGACGCTGGAAGTTCTGCCGGAGATTGTCGATGCCGTGGGCGCGAGGGTGCCGATCCTGTTCGATAGCGGTGTCCGCCGCGGCGCGGATGCTCTGAAAGCACTGGCATTGGGTGCTCGCGCCGTTTGCCTGGGCCGCGTGCCCCGGTGGGGGTTGGGCGCCTACGGCGCGCCTGGCGTCCAACGAATCCTGGAGATCCTCCAAGCCGAATTGGTGCAGGCCATGGCTTACACCGGCCGGCCAACCTTGGCATCTATCGATCGCGGCATGGTGAGGACCGACTTTCCATGAAGCCCAGTTCGTTGACCCGGCGGAGGGCTTTGGCCGCGTACACTTCGTGGATCGCCGCCTCGCCGCTTCTGCGCGCACAAAAACTAATCGGGGAAGCGCCGGGACGGATTCCGCCCTTTCAGGAACTCCTCAACGCCGCGGAATTCGAAGCCATCGCCGCGCGCAAGCTGGACAAACTAACCTTCGCGGAGGTTGCAGGCAGCGAGCGTAGCGCCTTCGACCGTATCACGTTCCGGCCGCGCTTAATGATCGATACACGGCAGATGGATTTGAGCACCGGGCTTTTCGGGCAGAGCCTCTTCACGCCGATTCTCATCGGTCCACTCTCGAAGCAGAAGCGGTTTCACCCGGAGGGAGAATTGGCCACGGCGCGCGGCGCATCCGCCGCCAAGGCCGTGATGGTGGTGGCTGATCGCTCCAGTTACCCCATCGATCAGATCGCCGCTCAGGCCAAGACCGCGCTCTGGTATCAGGTATATGTGGAGCCGGACATGAACGCAGTCCGCACGCGGGTCGAGCGCGCCGTTAGCGCCGGGTGCAAGGCGCTCTGTGTGACCGTGGGGAGTGAGACCAGCGGATCCCCCGTCACCGCGGGCGTAGACTGGAGTGCCATCGACCGGCTGCGTAAGGGAATCAGTCTACCCCTTGTGCTTAAGGGCGTGATGAGCCCGGAGGAGGCGCAGAAGGCAGTGGCGAGTGGGGTGCAGGGCATTGTCGTTTCCAATTATGCGGTGCGCTCCGTTCCTGGCGTTGCTGCTCCCATCGAGATGCTCCCCGCCATCGCGGATGCCGTGGGCGGGAAGGCGCCCATCCTGATCGACGGCAGCGTCCGCCTCGGCAGCGATGTGCTGAAGGCCCTCGCCCTGGGCGCGCAAGCGGTCCTGCTCGGCCGGCCTGCCTTGTGGGGTCTGGCGGCGTACGGCGCCGACGGGGTTCAAACAGTCGTCGAACTCATCCAGTCCGAATTCGCCCGCGACATGGCGATGTGCGGCCAGGTAAACGTCAAATCACTGGGCCGTACCCTCGTCAAGATTCACCGGCGATAAGGCGCGGCCTACCCGAACGTGATATGATCTGCAATTCAGAACTAATCTATGGGCGAAGCCTATTTGGGCGAATTTGAACAGATCGTGCTGCTGGCGGTGGTTCGCCTGGGCGACAAGGCCTACGGCGTGCCGGTCCGGCGCGAGATCGAGCAGCGCGGCGGCCGCGGCACTACGGTGGGAGCGCTGTATTCCACGCTGGACCGGTTGGAGGCCAAAGGCTTCGTCCATTCGTGGTTTGCGGACCCGACGCCTCAACGCGGTGGAAGATCCAAGCGCTACTTCCGGCCGACGCCGGCGGGGTTGCAGGCGCTGGCGCATTCCAAGAGCGTGCTGGACCGGATGTGGAAGGGCGTGCGGCTGAAAGGTGGAGCGGATGCATAACGTGCCGAAGGTGGCGGAGTGGATTCTGCGGCGGCTGGTCCCCGGACGCGAAGGGGAGATCATAGCCGGCGACTTACGGGAGGAGTTCGATGCGCGGGGCGGCGGCCGCTCCTGGTATTGGATGCAGGCGTTGAGCTGCGTGGCGGTGCGCCTATCGCCCAACCGTCTGGCACCGTCCGGCCTGGGGCGCGACTTCCACTTCGCCTTGCGGATGTTGCGCCGCAATCCTGGATACGCGTTGACGGCAATGTTGTGTCTGGCGCTCGGCATTGGGGTCAACACCACCGTGTACACGCTGGTGGACGAATTATTTTTCAAGAAGCTGCCGGTCCCCGATGCGGGGCGCGTGGTCGCGGTAGACCGGGCCGGTGAGGACATGACGTGCTCGTATCGCGACTACCAGGAGATTGCGCGGCGCACCGTGGGCGCCGGACGAAAGATCTTTTCGGGACTGGCGGCGTTCCAGGATCAGCCTACTTCGCTCGACACCGACGGCGTGAGCCGGACGGTCATGGCGGAAGCGGTGACGGCCAACTTCGCGAGCGCGCTCGGGCTGCAGGCGCAGGTTGGGCGCTGGTTCGTGCCGGAAGAGGAGGCGCGCGGCGCCGAACCGGTGGCCGTGCTGAGCGACGGCGCCTGGGCCCGGCGCTTCGGGCGGAGGCCGGACGTAATCGGCCAGCGCGTGAGGATCGAGACGCAGTGGTATCGCGTGGTGGGGGTGGCGCCAGCCGGCTTTATCAGCGCTTCGCCGCCGCACGCCTCCGAAGTCTGGGTGCCGCTGGCTTCGCAGCCGTACGCGCGCGAATTGCTGGCGATGCCGGGTGAACGCGACCGGCCGAAGGTCCGGCTAATCGGCCGCCTGGCCCCGGGCGTGCAACCGCGAGCGGCCGAGTCCGAGGTGCGGGCCGTGGACGCCCAGGTCTGGCGCGAATATCCGCGAGATAAACCCACGCCGGGGCGCCTGCTCGTGGCGGTGGCCAGCGGCACCGGGCCGGCCGTACGGCCCGTGGCGTTTCACATCGCGGCCCTGCTGATCATTGTTACCGGGATTGTGCTGCTGATCGCGTGCGTGAACGTCGCCAACCTTCTACTCTCCCGCTCGGCCGTGCGCCGCCGCGAGATGGCGGTGCGGCAGGCTCTGGGAGCGAGCCGATGGCGGCTGGCACGGCAGACTCTGGCGGAGAGCCTGACGCTGGCCGCGGGCGGCGTAGTGTTTGGATTGATGTTCGCCATCTGGACCAACCGGCTACTCGTGCGGTCGATGCCGGCCATTCCGCACCTGGGTTTTGTGACTCTCGATATGACGCTGAACTGGCGGGTAATGGTCTGCGCCATGGTGGCCGCATTCGCCAGCGCCCTTCTGTTTTCGCTCTCGCCGGCCGTGGAACAATCGCAGCCGGACTTGACCCCCGCGCTCAAGAGCGAAGCCGGCGGCTTGCGCCGTATGCGGCAGCGCGACATCTACGTGGTCGCGCAGGTGGCGCTCTCGTTGGTATTGCTGATCGCCGCGACACTGCTGGTGCGCGCCTTGCGGCACGCGGGGGATATCGACCCGGGCTTCGCCATGGATCATCGGCTCACGGCGCGTATTTACGTGTCGGAGCCCGAATACACGCCGGAAACCGGCAGGCTGTTCTTCGCGCGCGTGCTGGAGCAGGCGCGGGCAACACCGGGGGTGCTGGCTGCGACGTTGAGCTACGCCATTCCGCTGAACTTCGCCGATAGCGGCTGCACCGCCACGGATCTTATCGCGAAGCCGAAGCGCGGCGGGTCCGACCTCATCGTCCCCGGCTATTTCGACGCGATGCGGATTCCTCTGGTGGCCGGTCGCGATTTCGCCCCGTCGGACCTGGCGGGTTCGCCGAAGGTGGCGATTGTGAACCAGACGCTGGCCGCCCGGTATTGGCCGGGGGAGAGCGCTGTCGGCAAATCGCTGTGGCTAGGCTGCGATCCCAAGCGCCCGCGCGCTAAGGCCGAAGTGGTCGGGGTCGCAAGGGACGCGAAGTACGGTTCGCTCGACGAGGATCCGAAACCGTTCGTCTACTCGGCATTGGGACAGGATTGGGTTGGGTTCATGGCCGTGACGGTGCACACGGCTGGCCCGCCCGCGGCATTCGCGGAGCCGTTGCGCAGCCTGCTGCGCGGTCTCGACGCGAACTTGCGGATTTACGAAATGGCTCCGCTGGAGGAGATGACGGCGCAATCGCTGTGGCAGGTGCGGTGGGAGGCATCGTTGCTGGGCAGCCTCGGATTGCTGGCGATCGTGCTGGCCGCGGTCGGGCTTTACGGCGTGGTGGCGTACACGGTGGCGCAGCGCACACGCGAGATCGGCGTGCGCATGGCCATGGGTGCGCAAACCTCTGACGTGCTGTGGATGGTGCTGGGCCGCGGCCTGCGGCTGACGGCCATCGGCATCGCGATCGGGCTGGCCTTGAGCGCGCTCGTGACGCGCTTCCTGGGATCGTTCCTGTATGGGCTGAGCCCGCTCGATGGCGTGTCCTTTGCCGCGGCCGCGTCATTCTGGATCGTGACCGCCATGGTGGCGAGCTACTGGCCCGCGAAGCGGGCAGCGCGCGTGGACCCGGTCGTGGCCCTGCGCTGGGAGTGATGGCTCCGCGGCCGGTGGAATTACTCAGCGGCGCTGCAGGTAGGCCAGCCGCCGGTTGACGTCCTCGACGGAGAAGGCCTCGGGATCGTACTCGTCGCCCAGCCAATCCTTCGACTCGCCGTGCTGCTCGTGCTTTGGGTCGGCGATGGCTTCCAAAAGGCCGTGATAGCCCCACACGCCGCCACAATCTTCGGGCGGGCCGGCCCGTTTGCCGTCGATGCAAACCGGATAGGCCTTTCCGGGTTCGGGCGCCAGGACCTTCTCGACGGCAATCTCGTGCTGCCAGTCGTCACCAAAGTCGTAGGTGTACCGCGCCTTTGCACCTACCTTGTCGAGCACACTGGCTAGGCGGACGATCCCCTCGTCGATATCGGGGTCCTCGCCCATCATTCGGTGCTCCGGATTCGGCCGCCCGAACCGCCGCTGACCGATGCGGAAGTCATGCAAGTGGTCGCCGTCCCACGGCATCGCTGCTTGGACCATGGCATGCAAGTCCTCCAAGTTCATTTCCGAGGGCGCCAGCAGGCGCCGCCAGATCGGCGGTCTGGTATGGAGCAGAGTGATTTTGATCTGGTAAATTGCGCGCGGCGCGTGGCTCTTCCTTGCAGGCATATCCAGCTAAGCTAGCATGCGGACGTCCAAAACTTCAGGTACGGCTTGCCTTCGATCTCCCGCAACAGGTACAGCGCGACTTCGCGCGCGTGGTAGTCGCCCCACATGCAGGACTCGCCGGCCGGGACCTTGGCGCCCGCGGGCACGGTGTCCCAGCCGTTCGGACGGTGGTAAACCGAGTGCAAGATCAGGCCCTGATGGTTGGCGCCGGTGCTCAAATAGGGCTCGGCGAACAAGGTGTCGCAGACTTGCAGGCCAGCCTTCCAATAGCGGTCGTCGCCCAGACGCCGGCCCAGGCGGAGAAGTCCCTGCGCGCCGATGGCGGCGGCCGAACTGTCCACCGGTTCGTGCGGATTGAACGGGTCGGCCGGCGTTCCACGCCAATCGCCAAGTTGGGCCAGCCCGGGCGCGCCGGTGTCCCAATAGGGAATGCCATCGGGCGGTGTGTTCTCGATGTAGAAATCGCAGGTCGCGCGAGCGGCCTTCTCCATGACGGCGATCGCTTCCTGCTGCCCTGGCAGCGTGTCAAACAGTTCCAGTTGCTCGGCGAAGCCGCACATGGCCCAGGCCAGGCCGCGCGTCCAGGTGCTGAAACCGGAGTAGCCCTGCTGCGAATTAGGGCAGCGATAGTTGCCGTCGTTGGGGTTGAAGATGCTCTCGTGCGCCACCCGGCCGCGGACATCGTACGAGTCCCTCCCTTCGCCGTAATAGACGGCGTATTTGGCGGTGGCCTGCGCGTGTTGAACCACGCGCTCGACGAGCGAGATCTTCCGGTCACCCTCGCTCATCAGCACGTGGCCGAGCAGATGACTCAGCGCAGGTGCGCGCAGTGTGCGGATGGTGTCGACGAACAGAGAGTGCGGACCGTTGAAGGAGTAAATGTAGCCGCCGCCATCGACGGTGCGCGACCATCGAGCGGCCTGCACCGCGCCGGAGACCTTGAGCGCCAGCTCGTAATAGCGGCGCTCCCACGCGTTTTCCGGCACGCGGCCTTCGTTCATCAGGCGCAGCAGATTCCCGTAGGTGCTGACATTGTTGAATCCGTGGTCGTGCACGCCGATATGGCTGACGTGCGGCGCCATCAAGGATACCGTGTGCTCGCGGCCCATCTCCAGGAACTCGGAGTCCCCGGTAGCATCGAACTGGAGGATCGCCGCGCCGAACTGGAAGCCTTGCGTCCACTCGGTCCATCCGCGGCTGGTGTATCGGCCGTGGACAGTGAAGACCGGCGCCCCCTGCGAGGGCTCCCAGGAATTCTCGATGGAGCGGATCTTGGCCGCCGAAAGTTCGAACAGCCGGCGAACTTTGGGCGCCAACGCCGCTGGCGTCAGGCCGGTTTGGGTGTCGACCATAGACTTGCCAATTTCGGCGATGGGCAGGCCCGTAGGCCTACCCACTTCCTGAGCGTTATTGCGCGCTGGCGCAGAAAGCGCAGCGCTTGGCCGCGAGCGGGATTTCGCTCAGGCACTCCGGGCACTTCTTGGTGGTGGGGTCTGGCGGCACTTCGCCACGTTTGACCCGCGCCATCAGCGCGTTCACGGGCGCTATCACAACGAAGTAAATCGCCGCCGCGACCATCAGGAACGAAATCACGGCGTTCAGAAAATCGCCCACCATGAACTTGCTGCCACCCAACTCCACGATCAGCGAAAAATCCGGCTTTCCAAAAATGGCGGCGATCAACGGCGTGATCAGATCTTTCACCAGGGCCGTAATGACGGCACCGAACGCGCCGCCCATCACGACGGCTACTGCCAGGTCGACGACATTTCCACGCATCAAAAACGCTTTGAAACCTTTGAACATCTGCTATCCCCTTTTCTGCGACTCGTTACGATCATGAACCAGCGTTCAAGAACCTGGTCAACCGGGCCATGGCAGGCTCCAGGATGGCCCGCTCCGCAGCATAGCAGATTCGCACCGAGCCCTCGCCCCCCGCGCCGAAGGCCACGCCAGGGGCCAGTCCCACACGCGTCTCCTCCAGCAGGCGACGGCAGAAGCCGAAGGAATCGCGCAGACCTTCGATCCGCGGGAACAGGTAGAAGGCGCCGTCCGGTCTGGGAACCGTGACTCCGTTCATGCCGTTCAACGCCTCGAGACACAGGTCGCGATTCTGCTGGAGCCGCTCCAGCATTTCGACCAGCGGACCTTCACCGTCCGCCAGCGCCGTTTCGCCGGCCTTCTGAGTAAAGGTCGGGGCGTGCGAAACGATAAACTCGTTCAACTGCGTGGCCTTTTCCGCCAGGTCGCGCCGAGCCACCAGCCAGCCCAGGCGCCAGCCGGTCATGCAGTATGTCTTGGAGAACGAATGCACCACCATGACGGCGTCTTCGCGGGTGGCCTTGCGCAGAATCGAGGGCACCGGAACGCCCAATTGCGCGCCGGAGTAGTAAAGGCGGTCGTAAACTTCGTCCGCAATCAGCCATAAGCCGTGGCGCCGCGCGAAATCGAGCAGGCTCTGCTGCTCCTCTTCGGTCGCCACCCAGCCGAGCGGGTTCGAAGGCGAGGTGTAGAGAAGCAGCCGTGTGCGCGGAGTCAAGGCGGCTGCGAGCGCCCCGAAATCCACGCGGTACCGCTGGCTGCACAGGGGATGCGGAACCTGGTGCACGCGCGCGTTGGCCATCATGACGCTCGACGATCCGTTGGGCCACGCCGGAGTCAGAACCAGGGCATCGTCGCCGGGATCGAGCGCGCAGCGGATCGCCAGGTTTAACGCTTGCACGCCCGAAGCGGTTACGACGATTTCGGTAGCCGGATCGAGTTCGACAGCGTGGAGCTGCTGGTAATTTGCCGCGATCGCGCGGCGCAGAGAAGGCAGTCCGGCGTTTTCGGTGTAAAACGTGTAGCCGTCCTGCATGGCGCGAGCCGCGGCCTGCTTGATGTAATCGGGCGTTGGCAGGTTGGATTCCCCGAAGAACAGACGCAGCACCCCATCCATCGACATCGCGATTTCGGCCAGTTCGCGGATTCGTGAGCGCGGGACGTTCTCGACGGAGCTTGCAAGACTCGGCATCCTGCTATTTTCGCACTGCTTCGCCCATATAATGGAGTCTCCATGCCAGCACATTTTCGAATTGCCGCCATCACCGACGAGTTTTCCCCGGACCTGGAAACCGCCCTCGCATCCATGGCTGAGATCGGCATGACCGGCGCCGAACTCCGCATGGTCTTCGGCAAGAACATAATCGACCTGACCGACGAGGAACTCGACCGCGCGATCGGCATGGCGCGTTCCCGCGGCATGGAGATCATTTCCATTGCGTCGCCTTTGTTGAAGTGCGTGCTCCCGGATGCCCCGGACGTGGATGCCCGCTTCCGGCAGGACATGTTCGCTTCCAGGCACACGTTCGCCGATCAGCCGCGCCTCACCGCCCGCGCCTTTGAAATCGCCCAGCGCGCCGGAGCGCGAATTGTCCGTGTCTTTTCCTACTGGCGCACGGTGCGCCCGGAGGAATGCTTCGAGCGTGTGGTCGAAGCGCTGCGCGCCTTGGCCGATCAGGCAGCGGCCTACGGGCTCATCGCCGGACTCGAAAACGAACATGCCTGCCACATCGCCACCGGCGCCGAGACCGCGCGCCTCCTGACGGCCGTGAATCATCCCAACCTGAAAGTAGTCTGGGACCCGGCCAACGCCATGGTTTCGGGTGAGACCCCGTTTCCTGATGGCTACTCAAAATTGCCGCCGGCAAGGATCGTCCACGTACACGCCAAGGACTACAGCTCCGGCTGGGTCGAACTGGGGGCGGGCGACGTCGATTGGAGGGGCCAGATCGCCGCGCTGGTGCGCGACGGCTACGCGGGCTGGATTAGCCTTGAGACCCACTGGACCGGCCCGGCCGGCGACAAACACGAGGCCAGCCGAATCTGTGGGAAAAATCTGATGAAGCTGGTGGCGTAGGCCCGCGGTCTGCCCTGGTCACTTCTTCTTCTCCAGATTCCACAACTGCCGCGACAACACCCGTCCGCAGAAGGGACAATAATTGACGCCCGCGAACTGGTGCCGTTCTTCGCCGAACACCAGGAAGTACTCCGTATCGATCTCCGTAATGATAGTGCCGTTGGACAATTGATACGGTTGTGCATGGCGCGCCAGATCGCGGTCCATCAGTTTCTCGAATTCGGTGCAACAGGTCATGGCCGGCCTCGCTACTGGATAGTGCTCGCGCCTTGAATGCCCTGATCGCTGGTGGGCACGTTGCGGTTGATGTGGCGGTCGAGGTTGATCACGTAGGTTTCCTCAGCCTCGATCAGCACCGGCGAATGGGTGGCGCAGACGATGCGGAACTTTTTCTGGTCCACCAGTTCCATCAACATTTTCAAAATGCGGCGCTGGTTGGAAACGGAGAGGGCCATTTCCGGCTCGTCCAGCAGGAGAATGGTGGCGTCCGGCAGTTTGGGGAAGGTCTCCCGAAACATGGAGAGCATCACCTGCCCGTGGCTGGCCGTTCTGAGAAACTCGACCATCTCCGGTTGTTCCTTGAAGAGATCCAACTGGACGCGCGGGTTGTGCTGCTCGGCGTCAAACAGGAAGGCCTTTCCCAGACTGGCGCCGGCGGCTTCCAGACGATAGACATATCCCTCCACCTTTTCGCCGCGGAGCGCGTAAAAGATGGAATGGAGCAGCGTCGATTTGCCCGACCCGTTCTCGCCCTGCAACATGATGAGGGGATGCGAAAGGTCGACGATCATCGGCATGTGGAAATTCAGGCCGGTAAAGACAGGGTGCCCCAGAATCTTCAGGTACATCAGGACCTCAGGATAGCAGGACGGCGGGCGTCACCGGTTAAACGGATACTCGCTGATCCAATGAAAGCCGCGGCTGTTCAGCAGGAACTTCGAGGGGTCCACGCGCCGCAGCCGTATGGCTACCGTCTCGCCGCCGGTGGCGCCCTGCAACACCACGTGATCGCCATCGGGCCGCGAGTAGCTGAACACGCCGCGGCTGGCCCCGCCGGCCTCCGACAAGGTGACGCTGCTCTTCGCCGCGTCGTACTCCGTAGCCAGGAACTTCGGCGACTCGTCCATCATGCGTACCGAGAAACCGGCCTTGCCATCCACGATGACTTTGTTCCAACGCGTCCGATCCGTAGTGAGCGGCGGCACCTCCGCGCCGTTGCGCGCGAAGCTTTCGACGTTGTAAAGGCCGTGGAGCGGTTGGCGCGGAGGATTGATGTAGGTCTCCTGATACCGCTTCCAATTCCCGGAAAGAACACCGTAGAGCACATTGCCGATGCAGGCAAGCTGAAAAACTACGGCGGCGATGCGCAGACTGCGCCGCTGGAATCGCGGGATCGAGAGATCGGCGGGCTCCGTGGGCCGGTTTAAGACGAGCAGAGCGAGGAGACGGCGGAGATCGGGGGCAAGCAAGAGCACGGCCATCAGCAGCAGGTGTGACGAGTAGAGCTTCACCGGCACGTCGTAGCAGAAATTCAGCGCAACTATGTTGGCGAGGACCACGGCGCTGACCATCGCGCCGAGCGTGGTGGTGCGGCCGAACAGCAGGAGTGCTCCGCCCAGCACCTCCATAAGGCCGCTAAAGACGATGTACGCGGTGGAGGCGCCCATGAATTGCCACAAGACCCCCATGGGAGAAAAATCGCCGTAGTGCTCGATCAGGCGGCCGAATGTGGGCGCGCGGAACTGGAGCGGGAAGACCTTGGCGAAGCCGTAGCCGAACAACGTGAAGGCCAAAGTGTAGCGGATGAGAATACGCAGCCAGGAGTGCAGCGTACGATAGTTCGCGCGCCTCCGGTAAGCCAACGACCAGATGGCGGTGGCGGCAATCGCGATCACCAGGTAGCAGAGGCTCTGCACATATTCCAGAGTGGTGTCGCCGCTGCCGGTGGGGAAATAGGTAGTAACCGGCCCGCTCAGTCCGAAGATGTGAATGGCCACCCAGGGGACGATGGCTTGCCACAGTTTGTAATATGGCTGGGCAATCCAGGACCCGCCCGGTGGGTAACGCAGGCTGCCTGCATTGTAAAGGACGAAGTAGCAGAAAACGAAACGGAAGAGCACGCGCTGCGGCAGCGGCCACGCCGGATTTACGGCCGCGGCCACAGGCGGAGCGGCAATTCCCGCGACGGGTTGGGCCACGTCTGCCATTAGTCCTGGTATTTTATCAGCAACTCCGGTGCGGGTAGTGGTACATTGGCACACATGAGAAAATCCATCTGCGCGTTATTTGCCGTTGCCTGCCTATCGCTCCCCCTGTCCGCGGAAAGGAAGGTGATCGATCCACCGGAATTCGCGCCGGCTCCGGGCGCCCCGGCACCCATGTTCAGTCCGGGTGTCCTGGTGGATGGCACGCTGTACGTGGCCGGCCAGATCGGCCAGGACCTGAAGACCAAGGAAGTGCCGGCGGATTTCGAGGCGGAAGTGAAGCAGACCCTCGACAACATCGGCATCATCCTCAAGGCCGCCGGCATGACGTACAAGGATGTGGTCGCCGTGCAGGTCTACCTGACGGACGTGGATCTGTTCGCGAAAATGAACGGCGTGTACAGCAAGGTTTTTGCCGCGCCCAGGCCCGCGCGAACCACCGTGGGAGTGACGAAGTTGGCGAATGCCAAGGCGCACATCGAAATTACGGTGACGGCGCGGAAGTAGCAGGGCAGCCTGCCCGCAAACCGGGTCGTTCCGCTGGCGCGGCTCAGCACCGGCAAGGCATTGGTAGCGACGGACGGGCTACTGGACCCATGCCAGCAACGGGCTGTTCCATTGGCGGCGGCCGGAAATTGCCGGGATCGTAATGGCCGCTCTGCCCCCTTAGCGACCACTACGCATGAGATCAGCCGGCTTCTGGGGACTACCGGCAAACCATGGTGGCAAGATGAGAGCTACGACCACCTTGTCCGATCCGAGTTGACCGCCAGGCGAAAAGCCGCGCTGCCTTCGGTGGTCACCCTACACCTTCGGCAAACCGAATGGCGCCCGGTATTCCTTGCTGAGCAGCTTGTTGGCTTCTTTGTCCCCGGGGAATGTTTCCGTCTTCGCATCAAACTTCACGTCGCGGCCCAGTTTGAACGAAACGTTCCCGAGGTGGCAGAGCGTGGTGCTCAAACGCCCGATCTCGACATCGGAATTCGGCTTCTCCCGCGATTTCACGCACTCCAGGAAATTCTGCTCGTGGGTTTCCGGAGCGCTCTTTTCGGACGGTCCGGGGTCGCCGGTCCGTGGGTAGACCTTCCATCCGCTGTTGGACACCAGCAGACTGGCCTCGTTCCCGTAATAGGCGATGCAGAAATCCGTGGATCCGTTGCCCTGAACCTTCTGCCCGGCGTGCATCATGTGGTCGTTGCCGAAGCTGCGTAGCTCAAAGCTCAGCAGCAGGTCGGAATAGTGATAAGTCACCATCTGCGTGTCCGGCACCTCCTTGGCGTCGTCCAGCCAGTAGATGCCGCCGCTCGCGGAGACGCGGTCTGGCAGGCTGTGCTCCACGCCTTTCATCTTTTGGATGGCCCACACCGCCACGTCCAACACATGCACGCCCTGGTTGCCTATCTCGCTGTTGCCGTAATCCCAGAAGAAGCGCCAGTTGTAGTGGAAGCGATTTTCGTTGAACGGCCGCTTGGGAGCGGGGCCGAGCCACAGGTCGTAATCCACGCCGTCAGGCGGCGTGCCATCGGGCGGGCGTCCGATCGAGGGCCGCGTCTGGTAGATCCACGCCTTGATCGCGCACACCTTGCCGAGCTTTCCCGACGCCGCGTAGTCCACCGCGTTGCGGAACGACTCGCCGCTGCGGCGCTGTGTGCCCACCTGGAATACGCGGTTGTACCTGCGCGCCGCGTCGCGAATCTGCTGGCCTTCGTGGATGGTCTGTGACAGCGGCTTTTCGCAGTACACGTCCTTCCCGGCCTGGCAGGCCTGAATGGCCATGCGCGCATGCCAATGGTCGGGCACGGCGATCACCACCGCATCGATATCCTTGTCTTCCAGCACACGCTGGAATTCCTTTTCGAATTGCGGCCTGCTGCCTTGCGCCTTCCCGATGTCGGCGCCGGTTTTCTCCAGGATGGCCGGATCCAGGTCGCAGAAGGTCTTGAACTTTGCACCCGCCTGGATGGCCCGCAGGGCCACGCCGCGGCCCTGGTTGCGTCCGCCGATCAACGCCAGCGTCACGCGTTCATTCGCCCCCATTGCCAGGGGATTCAGGTTGAGAGCGCTGGCGGCCGCCATTGCCGATCCGCCGCTCTTCAAGAACGATCTCCGGTCCTGCATCAAGCGTTCTGGCATTACACCCTTCTCAGTTTTGTGACTCGCCCTACTTCCACCCACTCCACCACGAAGATGTTGCCATCGTGATCGAAGCAGGCGCCGTGCGGGCAGACGAACTTGCCTGCGGTGAAATGGTCTCGCGACATGGCGCGCGTCTTCCGGTATTCACTGGCCGAATCGTCGCCCAAGTGCTCGATTACCTGGTTGTTCTTGTCCATCAGGGTCACGCGCGCGCCCAGGTCCGGCACCACCATGTCGCCATTCTTGAAGTAATGAAAGTGGCAAGGCTGCGCAGTCCCGGCGATGAATTCGATGTGTTGCCCATCAAGGCTGAAGCGCTGGATGCGGTTGTTGGAGCGGTCCGCCACCAGCAGTGTCGGCGTCTTGCCGCGCGGGTCCAGCACGATGCCGTGCGGGCAATCCACCTTGCCTGCCTCTTTGCCCTTGCCACCGAAGGTCCGGATGAACTCGCCCTTCTTGTTGTACTGGTTGATATAGCTCGAACCGTAGCCATCGCCCACGTAGAAATCGCCGTTGGGCGCAATCGCCAGGTTGGTCGGGCTGTACTTGATTCTCTTGCCATCCGGCCCCGGCTTGTAAGCATCGGATTGTTCCGGGTACCCGATCGAAAAGACCTCTTCGCCGTCGAGCGTTGCCTTCACCACCACTGCTCGTTTGGTGTCGCAGAGGTACAAGTACTCGGTGTTGCCTTCCTTCTGAATGTGTAACCCGTGGGCGCCGCCCTTGAAATCCTTACCCCACGACTTGACGAACTTGCCCTTTTGATCGAAGATCACCATTGAATCCGCGCTCTCGCTGGTGGCGTGCACGGTGTGGTGGACGTAGATGTGGCCCTGTGAATCCTGCACCACCCCATGGGTGTTGCCGTACTTGATGCCGGCCGGCAATTCGCCCCAATCGTGGATGGCTTCGTAGGTGTGCTTGCCGCTTCCAAGCACCGGCGCCTTCGTGCCTGCCTTGTCAGTCGCTTTCAGAATCGCGGGCGCCAGCGCTCCCGCCGTCTGTAGGAATCTCCGCCGTGATGTGCTCATACCAATGTCCCCTCTCACCGGCGAGTATACTATTATCTTAGGAAGGCCTGGGAAGCGGCGCTTCGATGGGAATGCCGAAGGCTTGACCCACCTCGCTTACGATGCCGGGCGCGCAGGCGATTGCGGTGCGCCGGTAGATGCTGCGTGAGCCGTCGGACGCGAAAAACAGGCCGCCGGCTTCCTCGATGATCAGCCTGAGCGCGGCCAGGTCCCACGGCTCGACTTTTGGTTCGAACCAGATATCTACTTTGCCGGCCGCCAGAAGGCAGGCGTCCAGCGCGCCTCCATACGATCGGACGGACCACGAACGTTGCATCAGGTCCACAACTTGTGGCATGCGTGGGAGAGCTTCGACAAGGTGCAGGCCGTTGGGATTGAATGAACCGTCGCGGATGGATACGATGGCGGACGCCTGCAGGCGCTCCTGATTCAGATAGGAGCCGCTGCCGCGCACCGCCCAGTACGTCTCGTTCAGCATGGGAAAATGCGCCACGCCAACCAGCGAATCGTCCCTCTCTTCGAGCGCCAGCAGAACGCACCAGAATCGGTTGCCTCGCACGAAATCCCGCGTGCCATCGATGGGGTCGATAATCCAGCGGCGGCCGCTCGCGCTGGCCTTGCTGGCGCCTTCCTCACCCAGGATGCCGTCGTCGGGAAACTCGCGCTCGATGGCTTCACGAATCAGTCGCTCGTTGTCTTTATCGGCGATGGTGACTGGCGATGCATCCGGCTTTGTTTCGGCGGAAATGCCGCCCGCGCGAATGGATTTCGCGTTCTCTCCGGCCGCCACCGCGGCCCGGCGAGCCAATTCCAGTTCTCGTTGGTACTTCATCGACTACCATGATGCGCAAAATCATGGGGCGGGATGCAAGCCGGTATGGGCCATCTCCCATCATCCAATTCGCGAGCCCGAACGCTTCGGCTCCGCTAAAGCGTTCGGTAAACGCTCGGCGACAAGTCGTGGTTAGCTGGCGTCTCTGAGAATCCAAGGTCCGGCTGGCTGACAACCGATCCGAAGACGCCCAATACACTGGTGAACGATAGCGTTTTTGGCCGAGGCTGCGCCGTCAGTCTGCTTGGGCATTCTGGTCCCTGTATTCGCCTGAATTTCTTGCTAACCGCCAGGGGAGTAGAGCGTCTACACGGCAGGATGTAGAATGTCAACATGGTTAGGAAGCAGCCCGCATATCGAAACCGGATTGAACTGCTGCAAGGCACGCTCGACCTGCTCATCCTGCAGACCCTGCAATGGGGGCCGCGCCATGGCTATGGAATCAGTCAGGCCATCCGCACCGGCTCCGCTGAGGTCTTGCGGGCGGACACCGGGTCGCTCTATCCCGCCCTGCATCGTCTGGAGCGCGCCAAGTGGATCGCCGCGGAATGGAAGACGTCGGAGAACCAGCAGCGTGTGAAGGTCTACCGGCTCACAGCGGCCGGCAAGAAGCAGCTACTCTCGGAGCGCTCCCGCTGGGAGCAATTGGTGATCGCTATTGGAGGAATCCTGGGCCGTGAGCAATCGTAACCGGCGTTTAAGGGGGGAAATTGAGAGCCATTTGCGGATGGCTATCCACGACCGCATGGAGCGTGGGGAATCCGCTGCCCAGGCCGAGGCGAATGCACGGCGCGAGTTCGGTAATCAGGGGATGGTGGAGGAAGTCACGCGTGAAATGTGGTCCTGGACCTGGCTGGGGCAACTCTGGCGCGATGTCTGCTACGGCCTGCGCGGAATGCGCCGCAGTCCCGGATTCACGGCGGTCGCGGTCATCGCCCTGGCGCTTGGTATCGGCGCGAATTCGGCGATCTTCACGGCTGTCGACGCGATTCTGCTGCGTCCGCTGGGTTATCGCGACCCGGAACGTCTGGTCGTGATTCTGAACCATGGAAACGGGCCGGTTGCTCCAGCGAATTTTGCCGATTGGAAAGCGCAAAGCCGCTCCTTCGAAAACATGGGCGCAGCCGAATACTGGACGCCCGATTTCACCGGCTCGGATCGTCCGGAAAAGCTCTGGGGGCTGCGCGCCAGCGCGGATGTCCTACCGCTCCTGGGCGTGGCCCCGGCGATGGGACGCTTCCTCGCGCCGGGCGAGGATCAACTGGGACGTGAGTTCGAAGTAGTGATAAGCTACGGCCTCTGGCAACGCCACTTCGGCGCGGACACCCGTGTGCTGGGCCGCCGCATACAACTCGACCAGAAGACCTACACCGTTGTTGGCGTGATGCCGGCCGGATTCCAGTTCGCGCCTTTTTGGGCGACTCGCGCCGAACTATGGGCCCCACTCGCACTGGGACCGCGCGCATCGCAGCGCGGCGGGAATAGCTTGCGCGTGTTCGCGCGCCTGAAGGCCGATGTGACGCTGGAGCAGGCTCGCGAGGAGTTCTCCGCCATCACGGCACGTCTGGAACGGCAATATCCGGGCACCAACCGTGACCAGCGGATCGTTCCGCTGAAAGAACGGGTCGTCGGGAACATCCGTCCCGCGCTTCTGACGCTCCTCTGCGCTGTCGGATTCGTGTTGTTGATTGCCTGCGCGAACGTGGCGCATATGCAGTTGGCGCGTTCGGCCGCGCGCGCTCACGAAGTGTCGGTTCGGGCCGCGCTGGGCGCCGGCCGTGCCCGGCTCCTTCGCCAATTCCTCGCCGAAAGCCTCACGATGGCTATGCTCGGCGGCGCCGTGGGGCTGCTGCTGGCCTGGTGGGGCGTGCGCGCGATGGTGCGCTTCGGTCCGGTGGGCATTCCGCGTCTGGAAACCCTGTCACTCGACTGGCGGGTGGCCGCTGTGACGCTGGCCGTATCGCTCGTGACCGGAGTCCTGTTCGGGTTGGCTCCCGCCCTGCAGGCGTCGGGACAGGATTCTGCTGAAACGTTGAAGGAAGGCGGCCGGTCCGTCAGCGGAGGCGCGCGCCAGCGGGTGCGCGGATTGCTGGTGGTTTCCGAGTTTGCGCTGTCCCTGATGTTGCTGATCGGCGCGGGATTGATGCTGCGGAGTTTTCTGGCCCTCCAGGCCATCGACCCGGGGTTCCGGCCAGACCATCTTCTCACCATGGCCATCTCAGTGGGAGGATCGCAAGACGTGAGGCCCGGACAGGCGCAGCAGTTCTATCAGAGCGCGCTCGAGCGCGTGCGCGCCATCCCCGCAGTTGTCTCCGCAGGCATGACGAACCATCTGCCCATCGCCGGAGACCTATGGGGCGTCCCATTCTGGGTCGACGGCCGTCCCTTGCCTCATCCAGGCGAGGAACCGGAGGGAGCTTTTCGGCTGGCGCTCCCTGGCTACCTGGAGACGATGAAGATACCGGTTGTGCGCGGCCGAAGCATCAAGGCCGAAGACACGGCAGCCGCGCCTGGCGTCGTTGTGATCAACGAATACATGGCCGAGAGGTACTGGCCGGGTGAAACCGCTATCGACAAGCGCATCACGCTGGAGAATCCATCATCATCGGGGATGCCCGCGTGGCTCACCGTCGTTGGTGTTGTGAAGAATGACGTGCGCTACGATTGGGCTGCGCCTCCGGCAGAGGAACTCTTCCTTCCTTACTTGCAGCACACCAAGACAATGGGCCACTACATTACGCTGGTGGTGCGCACGAAAGGGGATCCGGCCGCCCTGGCGCCGGTCGCCGAGAGCGGCATCTGGCAGATCGACCGTAATGTGACCATTTCTGAAGTGCAGACAATGGAGGCGGTGGTCGACCGCGCCAATGGCGAGGCGCGCTTCAACATGGCGCTCCTGGCGGTGTTTGCAACGGTTGCGACCGTGCTCTCGGCAGTAGGGATTTTCGGCGTGATGAGCTACGCAGCCACGCGGCGGCGCCGGGAGATCGGCATTCGCTTGGCACTGGGCGCACGCCCCACGGAGATTCTCCAATTGATCACGCGCGAAGGCATGGTTCTGGCGCTCTGCGGTACGGCGGCCGGAATTGCCGGCGCATTGGCGCTTACACGGCTCATGGCTAAACTTCTATATGGCGTGCCGCCCGTCGATCCGCTGACGTTTGTCGCCGTGCCTCTGCTGCTAACTACCGTTGCGCTCGCCGCCTGTCTGATCCCGGCGTTCCGCGCCGCATACATCTCGCCCGTGTCGGCACTACGTCAGGAATAGGTAGCTCGTTCCAGGCGCCATCGCGGCTCACCCGGAGCATGCGCCACTCGGGCAGCAGAATAGGTCGCTCTACAGCATCAACTGGCCCCCGTTCACCTCGATCGTCTCTCCCACCACGTAACTCGCCGCCTCCGAGGCCAGAAACGCAATCGCCGTCGCGCATTCCTCGGACCGCCCCGTCCGCCCCAACGGAATCCCCGCTACAAAACCGCGGATCATCTCAGGCGTCGAGAAAACCTCGTGGAACGGCGTATCGATCACTCCGGGCGATATGGCGTTCACCCGCACCCCAAACGCTGCCATCTCCTTCGCCAGCGACTTGGTGAACGCGATCAGCCCAGCCTTGGCCGCCGCGTACGGCCCCGCACCCGGCCCTCCGCCGTTGCGTCCGGCGATGGAAACGATATTGACGATCGCGCCCGATTTTCGTTCCATCATGGTTGGGGCCACCGCCTGCGAGCACATCATCGCGCTCTTCAAGTTGAGGTTCATGATGTTGTCCCACTGCTCCGGCCGGACCTCGAGAATCTTCATGCGCTCCACCAGCGAGCCGGCGTTGTTCACCAGAATATCGATGGGGCCGAATCGCCCGGTCGTCCCCTCCACCAACGCGCGAATGCTGGCTGCTTCCCGCACGTCGGAATGAATCGCCACCACTTCCCCGCCGGCCGCTTCGATGGCGTCACGCAGCTGTTCCGCGCCCTTCTGGTTCTGGTGATACCCGATCGCCACCCTGGCCCCCAGGTCGGCGAACAGCGCCGCAGTGGCGGCCCCGATGCCCGACGACGCGCCCGTAATCAGCGCCACCTTGCCCGTCAAATCCATGTAGTTTTTCACGTGCCTTCCTTTCTTCTTCGAACCCTAACCGCCGGACCGGCCGGCCAAAGCCATCCGTTCACTTATAAACCACTCCGCCTTTCATCACGAACTTCACGCTGCGCAGCGTCTGGATGTCCTTCATCGGGTCGCCTTCCACGGCAATTAAGTCCGCCAGCATGCCGCTCTTGACCTGACCGATGTTCATGTGCAGAACCTGGCCGGCAATCGAGGTGGCCGATTTCAGCGCGTCCCCAGCGGCCATGCCGTAGTTCACCATCAGCTCGAGTTCGCGCGCGTTCTCGCCGTGCGGGAAGACGCCGACGTCGCTGCCGCTCAAGATCGTCACCCCGGCGTCCAGCGCTGACTTGAAGCTGGCGCGTTTACGGGCGATCCCTGGGGGTTCGGGTTGCTGGCCCTTCTTCCAGCCGGCGTACTGGCTGGTGGCGTCGCCCGCGGCCAACGTGGGGCACAGCGCCACGTGATGCTCCGCCATCAGCTTAAAGATCTCGGGCGTGCCGCCGTCGCCGTGCTCGATGGTCTCGGCGCCGGCCAGGATCGCGCGGCGCATACCTTCGGGCGTGGAGCTGTGGACGGACACGGGAACACCAGCGCTTCTGGCGGTTTCGACCGCCAGCTTCATTTCATCGAGCGAAAACGTGGGACGCGCGCCGGGAGCGGGCCCCCAGCGATAGTCGCCGTAAAGTTTGATCCAGTCGGCGCCGTGGCCGATTTGATCGCGCACCACGCGGGTCAGACTGTCAACGCCGTCGGCCTCTTCGGCGCCTTGTGGTACGCGCCATTCGAGCGCGAAACCCTTGGGCGCGTAACTGCCGGTGGCGACGATGGCACGCGTCGACGCCAGAACCCCCGGGCCGGGAATGATGCCCTGTGCGACCGCCTGCTTGAGTTCGACATCGGCGTAGGCAGCGCCTTCGGTGCCAAGATCGCGCACGGTGGTGAACCCGGCCATGAGGGTGGCGTGCAGATGATTCACGGCGCGGGCCACGCGCAAGGCAAGACCTTCGTGCGCCACCTGATCGTTCCACGGAGTCTCGTTGTAAGCGTGCAGCAGAATATGGGAATGGCCCTCCACCAGGCCGGGCAGCAGGGTGTCGCCCGCAAGGTCCACCACCCTTCCGCCGGCAGCGTCGATGTTGGCGGCCGGGCCCGCGGCCTCTATGCGGTCGCCGCGGACGCGCACGGCCCAACCTTCGTGCATGGCCTCGCCGTCGAAAACTCGCGCCGGTTTCAGGACAATAACCTGGCCTGGCGGTTGCGCCAGGCCGGCAGATGCCACGGCGAGGAGAAGTGTAGCGGGAAGCTGTACTCGCATTCGGCAATTATATGTCATGTCATAGCGGTGCAGGATGGCGCGATCTGGAGCGCTAAAGCAATCGCCTCTTGACTTATCCGCATTTTCAGTGTAGATTAGTCGTAGATGCGGCATGCCATCTTCAGTCGCGGCCTCCTTACTTGCCGGCTCTCGGCCGGACACTCCTTGTGTACTCGCTAGGTCTATAAACTCTCTCTAAGCTGCTTGCTTCTCCCGGAAGGCTCCGGTAATTGAAATCCCACTGGTCTGCTAAGCCAGCGTCCGTTCGGACATAGGCGTTCAAGTCGCCTGCCTTCCGCCAGATCTTTGACACTTCGGTCGGGTGCTGTTGCGAGTTCGAATTTCGCCCCGAACGCGACAGGCTCGTAGCCCAACTTCGGCAGAGGCAACGCGCTCAGAATGCGTACAGTGCCGGTTCGACTCCGGCCGAGCCTACCACATGCTCCGGTTGCCCATGGTTAGGCTGGCGGACTTTATGGGGCCCGGTGCCATGCGCCGCAACGGCAAGTGGCGAGCGGCCGGGCTGCAACCCCGGCCTGCGCGGTTCGATTCTGCGGCGGCGCTCCACATTGGAACGGAGGAGTGGACGAGGTGCTAAAGTCACCAGTCCCGAGAACTGGCGTGAGTCCGTAAGGGCCACCGGGGGTTGAATTCCCTCCTCCTCCGCCAATTATGAAGAGTTGGTTAAATTTCGCGCAAACCCGAAAAGATCGCTTGAACTTTCGCTCGAATTAGTTTAGGATCTAATGCGTGAGACAAGTTATCCAATTCGGGAGCAAACTGAAAGCTATCGATTCGCCTACCGTCGGTAGTGTGGACGCGGTGACCTGACCGTCTTGGGATAACATTCCGATTTCAAGAAGGGGCGGCCACCAGGTGGCCGCCCCTTTTTTGTTTTAGTCATAACTTAGTAAGTGACCCGGCCGCCCAAAGCCGGCATGTCAGTTCGAGTCTTTCCGCGCCTGCCAGAACTGCCAGGCTAAGCGTAATGTTTGAAACGAAAGCGAGGACCACTATGGCCAACCAGACTCAATTCGCTTCCTTTCGCGGCTTGCTGCTGCCGCCCGCCGAAGCCGTGAACTCCGAGCGGGCGTCGGCGTACGCCTATCCGCCAAGCATGCCCTGGCCCCGTACGCGGCCACGGGGTGTTTCGGCCGCACCTTCTACGCCGCTGCCGAAGAGCAACTAGGGCGGAAGTCGCTGGGCACCGCTCCCAAGCGGCTGGTGCGGGATTGGCTGGCCGCGCGCGATGAGGAAGCTCTCATCCCCGCCGGCATGGGCGCGAGCCCGGCGATGGCCGATGTCCTCAAGCTGGTCCATCCAAGTCGGACACCGGACGTCGCGAGGCCTTCTACGGCTATCTGTTGGGCCGTTCACTCCGGCGCCCTCCTCCGCTCGTACTGCACTTCGAGCGATTCAAGGCTGGCCAGCAGGTGGAACCGCCCGACCTGCCGCTCCGGATGCTGTCGGGCCCTCCCGCTGTCGCGGAAGCTCCGGGCAGCCATCGCCCGGAAGGCTTCCTGGCAGACCGTCCGCATGAACCTGACACGTTCGCGCGGCACGGAGTCTTCGAGGAGCCCGGAACTGCTGAACAGATCGCTTCTCAGTTGAAGGAAACCCGGCGAAATCGCTCGGGCGCGCGTGTTTCCGCATCAACTGATGTCGGCATACCAAAACTGCGATTCCACCCTTCCCCGCGTGGTTCGCGACCCGTTGCAGGACTCCATGGAGGTGGCGACTGCCAACGTGTCGGCCACCGCCGGTCCGCCTGCTGAACCAGCAGCGGCGCCGCGCGGACCTGGTTATCTTCGTATCCGATAACCAGTGGTGGGCCGATCAGGGGCGGGGCCGCGGAACCGCGCTGCTCGAAGCTGGCAACAGTTCCGCGCGCGCAAACCGCAGGCGCGTATGGTCTGCCTGGATATGCAGCCCGGCGAGACCACGCAGGCGATTGAAAGGGGAGGACGTCCTGAACATCGGCGGCTTCTCCGACCATGTCTTCGCGATGTGAAACCAGGGCCGAATGCAAGCTGGGACTCCACTTGGTACGTGAAACGTCTCGGCGGTTGTCCTTGTCGGCCCCAACAGCATAGGAGAGCCTTCAATGCCCACGAAAGTCATCAATCGAACGCTGCCCGCCACGGCCGTGCGGCCCAGCCTGAGACGCGGGAATCCGGCGGCGCTCGTAGCTGTGCACACCGGACAAACCGTACTCGATCTGGGATCGCGTGCCGGCATCGCCGTGCTGATGTACGCCCGTCGGGTCGGCCCCACCGGCAAAGCGTATGGCCTCGACATGTCTTACGAAATGTTGGCCCTCGCCAGACAGAACCAGTGGCTCGCCGGCGTGGAGAACGCGGCGTTCCTGCAGGGCCGGATCGAGGCCATCCCGCTCCGGGACAACTCGGTGGACGTCATCGTTTCGAACGGCGTCATTAAACTCTCGGCCACGCAGAACCGTGTGCTCGCCGAAGTCTTCCGCGTGCTGAAGCCGGGTGGACGCTTCGCTGTCTCCGGCGTGGCCGAAGCGATGCGGGAACCGGGCTGCCGCGGCCAACTGGCCGCCGCCGGGTTCGAGCAGATCGCCATAGAACCCGAGAGTCCTTACCGTGTCGGGATTCGTGCCGTCAAGCCCGTCGGCCGCGCTATCGGGGCCGCATCATGAGATGGCGGAACTGCACCACGCTGCCCAGATTGTGCTGCTGTAGGGCCAGGTAGCCTTTGGTGTAGGTGTTCTTCTGGTCCACGTAGTCGGTGACCACCTTGTCATTGATCTTGATGACGAGGTGGTTTCCGATGGCGGTCACATCCTGCGTCCACCACGTGTCATCGGCGATCAACTGTTCCAAGACCTTGGAGAAGCCATAGAGGCTGCCGCTCTTCTGCGGGTCGGGCGAGGTATTCTCCACCTGCGCTTCGTAGCCTTTGGGGAAGCCGGGGCCGAATGCGGTGCGGATATACATCCCCGAATTGCCGGAGTGGTTCAGTTTGACTTCGGCGCGAAATTCGCAATTTTCGCACTCCCGCTCCATCCAGAATAGATGACTGGCGGGGCCGTCTCCCACAATCGCGCCGTCCACCACCTTCCAACTGTCGGGATTGCCGTTGGCCTTCCAGCCGGTCAGAGTCTTGCCGTCGAACATGCTGATCCAGCCATCCTGGCCCGGTTGCGCCAACGACTGCTCCGCGGCGGCGGCGAATAGCAGCGCCGCCATGCCCAGTACCCCTACAACGATCGAAAAATGCTTCACGGAGTTATCATAACCCGCTACGCTTCGGGTCGTCCCAGCATCCGGGCCGCCACTAGCCCGGCCAAGACGAACCCCACGATTTCAATCGTCATGTACGGCGCCGTGTAAGCGGTCGGGAACCCGTACCAATTCCAATACGAGATATTGGTTGTGATGGACGCCAGGATGCCGATGACGGCCGCGAACCCAAGCCGCGAAGCAAAACTCTGCAGGCGGGCCCGCGCCATCAGCCAGACCATCAGCAGAGCCTCGAGCAGTTCGGTAAGAAACTCGGTCGCCAACTGCACCGCCGTCATTCCCTTGGCGCCGGGTGGATGGTAGATCAACAATCCCGACGGGTTGGCCGCCAGCTTCTGTTCGTACTGCTGCATATCGGCGGCTCCCAGTCCCGGGAACATGTAAAGGCCCGGCGATTCGCCCAACGTCGAGTGCATGCTGTTGAGGAGCCCCGGTTCGTTGGGGATCTCGCTTATGCCCGACCGCCCGAGCGGAAGAACCACGTGAGCCAGAGAAGCCCAGAGATACATGGCGACCCCACCCAATAAGCCTGCCAGAAGGGTACGTTTCGTCATAATGACCTTTCCGCTGACTCCTTGCCCTGCGCCGCGGATGGGAAACCGTGGCTGCGGCTGCACGGTGACAGCCTACCACAAGCCAATCCGCCTGGCGGTGGTGCATTTCGGCCAGGTTGGTGCTCCGCCGGCAGGTAGGACTGTCTTAACCAGTTGATAGCAAAGGCGAGATCCCTTTGGTAGGCCGATTGCACCTAATCCGGTGGAGGTCGAAATGAAAAAGACGGTGCTGATACTGGCGGCCGCACTTGGGATGCTGGCGCCGATGAGCGCTTCGGCCGCCGTTCGCGGGTTCGTGGTCGTAGGACGCCCCTATTACGGCGGTTGGTACGCTCCTTTCTGGGGGTCTTATTGGGGGCCTTATTGGGGCCCGGGTTACGGTTACTATTACGGGCGCCCCAATGCGGGTGAAGTCAAACTGGACACCAAGGTGAAAGACGCCCAGGTGTTCATCAATGGTGCCTATGCGGGCACGACCCATCAGAATAAGTCGATGTACCTGCGCCCAGGCACCTACAACATCGAGATTAAGGAAGGCGGCCACGCGCAGTACGCGGAGAGGATTTACGTGGTAGCCGGCAAGACGCTACACCTGCACCCCGAGTTGTAACCGTGCTGGGGTAGGCAATCCTGTGTGCAGCCGCCGGTTAGGCGCCTTTTAGGCGGCCACTATCGCTCCAGCAGTTCCGGCAGCCTCGCTACGCTGGGCAGAATCTGGGTGTGTGGCTCGCGGCGAAGCTGCTCTAGTTTCCCGGCTCCCGAGAGCACTCCCACCACGCCGCGCAGGCCGGCATTCGTGCCCGCCTGCAGGTCCAGCGGCGTGTCGCCCACAGCCATCACTTCCGCCACGCGATTCACGCGAGCCGCTTCCATGGCGTGAAAGATCATGTAAGGCGCCGGCCGCCCCTGCGCCACGTCGTCACTGGAGATCGACGCCACGAAGTACTTCTCCCAGCCCAGGCGCCGGAAAATGGCGGTCGTGGTCTCGCGGTCGAAGCCGGTGGTCGTCGCCACCAGGTACCCGCCTTCGCGCATCTTGCGGATGGCAGCTTCGGCGCCCGCAATCGGCGGCACGGTTTGATAAGCCGCGTTCAGCCGCGCGCTGAAATCCCGGTAAATATCGCCGGCCAGGCTCTCCCAGTCGCGGTCCGGCGCCCCAGCCTGCTTCTCCACGAAGTGGCGAACGATCTCGCGCTTAGACGCACCCCTCCACCGCTCGATCTCGGCCGCGCTGACGCTGATTCCATGGTTGGCGAAAGCCGCACGCAGCGTTTCGGGCACGTCGCCGCGCTCCTCAATGATGGTCCCGCCGACGTCGAGCACTACCAGCCGGATGGCCGGCGCCCCGTTCCGCAACTTCGGATCGCGCGCCGCCACGGATCCTGGCGCCAACGCCGCCGCGGCCGCCAGCGCTTTCATGGACTGTCTCCGGGAAAGTCTCAATTCGGCCTCCTGCTGTTCCTTAAACATCTTAGCCGACGCGGCTGCCAGTGCTACCCAGGAGGAAGTCGGCCAACTCACCGAACCAGCCAAACGCCCGGTGGCCACTTTGGATATGATCCCATTGGAGCGCTTCGTTCCCATCAGCGGAGGCTGGGTCGGTCGGCCGCTGAAAGCTCGGCGGGCGATTGCCAGCGCCTTCGTCGCCAAGGCCATGCAACGCGACGCGCCATTGCGGCGAATCTGCGGCTGGCAACGTGCCCAACAGGTGCCGCACGAATCCACGCTTTCGCGCGGCCAACTGCTTTTCGTGACGAGTTTTGCAAGTCGTTCACCACGAAATTTAATATTTTTTGCCCTTGTTTCCAATGGGTTACGGGGAATAAGAAAGGAGTCGGGTCTGTCGGGAAGCTAATGTGAAAGCCGAGAGAGGAAATTCGGTCCATTCAACGATCTTCACGCAGTTCCCATAACCTCCCCCGAACCCGCACCGCCCCCTAGATGGGGCGTTCCCATCCCATGCCGGATTTCCTCTCTGGCTTCGCCAGCCGCGACGGTACTATAACCAGTTAATCTCAGTTAATCAGACCCTGTTGACTTTTACCGCGCTTTTGAGCGACCCTCAGATATGCCTGAGGGCTCGCACCACTTTCAAGTCGGGTCCATTAGCTGTACGGTTCTCAGTGACGGCTATTTCTCCTACCCAACCCAGTGGTTCTTCCCAAACGCCGACCCCGATGAGCTCCGCCAGGCGCTGGAGCGCCGCCACCTCGATGAGGAGCGGATCCTCAGCCCATACACGTGCCTGCTGATCGAGACCGGCCGGCACGTGGTGCTGGTAGACACCGGCGGCGGCGAGTATTCCGCCACGTCCGGCGCGGTCCCGGCTCGCCTGGAAATGGCGGGCATACGGCCCAGGGATGTGGACACGGTAGTGCTCACTCACGCGCACCCGGACCACATCGGCGGCGCCCTCGACGCCCGTGGTCGGCCGGCATTTCCCAACGCGCGCTACGTGCTGTCCGAACTGGAATGGGAGTTCTGGACGGCAGCGCACACCGACCTGCGCGGCCTGCCGTTGCCGGACGAGATCAAGCAATCCCTCGAGTCCGCGGCCCGCCGCTGCCTGGATTCGCTGCGCCACCACATCGAGCCTCTCGACGGCGAGGCCGAAATCGTCAGCGGGGTGCATGCCCTCCCTGCGCCCGGGCATACCCCCGGGCATCTGGCGGTGCTGATTGCCTCGGATGGCCAATACCTGCTGAACCTGGCCGATGCGGCGGTTCATCCTCTGCATCTGGAACGGCCGGACTGGGAAAATGGCTTCGACTTGACAGGCGAACGCGCCGTGGCCACCCGCCGCCGCCTGATGGAACGGGCGACGGCGGAGAATATGCACCTGATGGCTTTTCATTTCCCGTTTCCCAGCCTGGGGACGGTGAGCCCGCGCAACGGCGGCTGGGAGTGGACGCCAGGTTGGTAGGGTCACGGCAGCCGGCGCCGCCCCCGGCCCCTGGGCCCCGACAACGTTTACGCACCCCGGCCTGCTGCGCTTGCCCTCAGCTTCGCCGATACTGGGAACGGGGGCAAAATGCTGACCAAAGGTCCAGCCAAGAAGGTCACCATCTTCATTAACGAAGATACCCAGCACCACATGGGCGCCTTGCACGATTCCATCATGACGTTCCTCATGCACAAGGGAATCAGCGGTGCCACCGCCACCCGGGCTTTTTCCGGATTCGGCTCCCATCACATGCTGCATACCCCTAAGATCGAGGTCTTGGCCCAGCATCTGCCGCTTCGCATCGAATTCATAGAGTCCCCGGAGAAGGTGGACGAGGTCCTGCCGACCCTCTATGAAATGGTCTCGGACGGTCTGATCGAAGTGCAGGATACCCACGTGATCAAGCACGCGCGAAAAGCGCCCAAGCCTGAACCGCGGCTTCCCCACGAGCGCAAGGCGGGCCAGGCCAAACTGCTCCGGGTATTCATCGGAGAGGCCGACAAATGGCACGACGAGCCCCTCTACGACGCCATCGTGAAGAAGCTGCGGATGATGGAGATCGCCGGCGCCACAGTATACCGCGGCATTCTCGGCTACGGCGCCAAGGGCCATCAACACAAGAAGAGCTTCTTCCACGTGTCCCGCGACCTGCCCATCATGGTGTCGGTCGTCGATACCGCCCCCAGGATCGCCGCGGCCGCCGAAGTCATTGAGGGTATGTTGGAAGACGGTCTGATCGTCATTTCCGACGCCGACATCGTCCGCGTCGTCCGCACTCAGCCGGCAGGGGAGGCATCCGATGCAGCAGGCGCAACCCGCTGAGATCCTGCGCATTCACATTTCGGAAGCGGATCGCCATCAAGGCAGGCCTCTGTATGAGACCATCGTCGCCAAATGCCGTGAGTTGAAGATCGCCGGCGCTACGGTCTTCCGCGGGGTGGAAGGATACGGCGAGACCGCCGAGATGCACAAGTCCCATCTGGTCCACAGCGACCGGCCCATCGTGATCACCATCGTGGATCGCGCCGAAAATATCCAACGCCTCATTCCAGTCGTGGCGGACTTGATGGATACAGGCTTGATAGCCACTTCGGCTGTCCAAATGATTCGCGTGGAAAAGGGAGGCGCCCTGAAATAGGGAATCAATCCCCTCCGTCAAGCATCACGGCCTAATCCGAGAGCGCAGGCGTTCGCAAGTTGCCGCTCTATGCGGGGCAGATTGATCAGGTGTAACCTGCTTGGATATGAACCTCGCCCTCCCCTTCCTCCTGGCCTGCGCAGTCGCCACCGCGCAGGATACCTCGCTCTTCACCAAGCGCGACGTCATGGTCCCGGCCCGCGACGGCGTTAAGCTCCACACCGTGATCTTCACGCCGAAGGAGGCCCGGCAGAGCCTTCCCATCCTCCTCGAACGCACTCCCTACGGCGCGCGCGGCACGGAGCGGGCGATGCTCAACGCCTATCAGCACCTGGCTGCCGACGGCTACATCTTCGCCTTCCAGGACATCCGCGGCCGTTTCACCTCCGAGGGCCAGTTCGTCATGCAGCGGCAGGTTCGCGACAGGTCCGACGCCAGGGCCATCGACGAAAGCACCGATACCTACGACACCATCGAGTGGATGCTGAAGAACGTGGCCGGCAATAACGGGCGCGTGGGCATGCTCGGCATCTCCTACGGTGGATGGCTCACCACCATGGCGCTGCTCGATCCGCATCCGGCGCTCAAGGCGGCTTCCGAGCAGGCCTCGCCCGCCGACATGTTCCTGGGCGACGACTTCCATCACAACGGCGCCTTCCGCTTGAGCTACGGTTTCGAGTATGCCGCCCTGCTGGAGACTGCCAGGGAGACCAACACCAACTTCGAATTCGACCGCGCCGACACCTACCGCTGGTACCTCGATCTGGGCGCGCTCTCCAACGTCAACGAGCGCTACTTTCACGGCAAGCTGCCCACCTGGAACGATTTCGTCAACCACCCCAACTACGACCAGTTCTGGCGGAGGCAGGCCTTCCAGCCCCATATCGGTAAGCCCAAAGTCGCCAACCTCAACGTGGGCGGCTGGTGGGACCAGGAAGACTTCTACGGTCCCCTCAAGATCTACGAGCTTTTCGAAAAGAATGACGACGCCAACTTGAACTACCTGGTGGTGGGTCCGTGGAACCACGGCGGTTGGGCGCGTTCCGACGGCTCCAAGCTCGGACCCATCGCCTTTGACGCAAACACCAGCAAGTATTTCCGCAAGGAAATCGAAGCCCCCTGGTTCGCCTACTGGCTCAAAGACCAGGGCGCACGCAACTTCCCCGAGGCCACGGTCTTTCAAACCGGCTCCAACCGCTGGGAGCGCTACGACTCCTGGCCGCCCAAAAGTGCGAAGCCGGCGAACCTCTATCTCCAGGCCAACGGCCGTCTCTCCTGGGACCCGCCCGCCGAGGAGGGCGATCGCTTCGACACCTACCTCTCCGACCCCGCGCATCCCGTGCCCTATCGCCACCGCCCGGTCAGCCCGACCTATCCCGGCGGCGGTTGGCCCGCCTGGCTGGTGGAAGACCAGCGCTTCGTCGACAACCGTCCCGATGTGCTCACGTGGGAGACCGGGCCGTTAAAGGAAGACGTGAAGATCGCAGGTGATATCGTGGCTCGGATTTTCGCTTCCACTTCCGGCTCCGATAGCGACTGGATCGTCAAGCTGATCGATGTCTACCCCGAGGTTTACACCGAAGACAACTCGCTCGCGGGCTACGAATTGATGGTGGCGGACGAGATCCTGCGCGCGCGCTTCCGCGACTCCTACGAGCGCCCCGCGCCGCTCGTCCCCAATCAGCCCATCGCGTACCGGCTCGATCTCCACACCAACGACCACGCGTTCCTGAAGGGCCACCGCATCATGGTCCAGGTGCAGAGCACCTGGTTTCCGCTCTACGACCGCAACCCGCAGACCTTTGTGGAGAACATCTTCAACGCCAGACAGCCGGATTACCAGGCGGCCACCCAACGCATCTTTCGGTCCAAAGCCATGGCGTCGCACGTCGTGCTGCCGGTAGTGCCGTGAGCTGCGCCCGTGTAGGCCGGTTGCGCCGGACCGCGGCGGCTATTGACTTCGAACCCAATGCCCGGCCAACACACAACACCGGCCACCGGGCACTCACCACCAGCCACTATCCCCGGCCGCGGAAGTCACACCCCGTTCCATCCGGCGCCGCCGGAGGCCCTGCTGACTTCTGCCTGCTAGGTTTAAAGTTTACGTCAGGAAAACGATGATCGCCGGGCTGCCGACCGGAGTGTATTGTCCAGTGAATTCGAGATCGCCCCCATCTGCCCGGACACGAAATGCGGTGATGGCGTCGCTCCGCTGATTGCACGAAAACAGGAATCTTCCGGTCGGATCGATGGTGAAACTGCGCGGATAATCCCCTAACGTCGAGGCCTCGCCGGCGCGCGTCAGCCGTCCCGTCTTCTTGTCGACGCTGAAAGCCGCGATCGTGTCGTGAAGCCGGTTTGCGGCATAGACGAATCTGCCGTCTGCCGAGACCCTGACTTCAGACGTGAAATCCGTTCCTACGAAACCAGGCGGCAGCGTCGATACCATCTGTTGCCCGACCAATAATCCGGTGGCGGGCGTGTAGGTGTAGAACTGCAGCGTGGAGGCTTCCTCCTGCAGCGAATAGAACCAGATGCCGTTGGGATGGAAGGCAAAATGACGCGGCCCGTCTCCGGCCGGCACCGCGATAAAGGCTGGCGAATTCGCCGTAAGCGTGCCCGTGCCCCGATTCAATATCCAACTGTAGATTCGATCCTGTCCGAGATCGGTGTGAAGCACAAATTTGCCGGCGGGGTCGGCTTGGATCATGTGCGCATGCGGCTTGTCGTGCCCGCTAATGGCGAAACTGCCCGGCGGCGCGTTGGTGGCCGTGGTTGGTCCCACCGAGCCCACATCCGCTTGGACATCGCTCGCATCTCTCAGCGACCCATCCATCTTGATCGGCAGCACCGCTATGCTTCCGCCGCCATAGTTGGCCACGAACACGTACTGGCCCATAGGATCGACGCTGAGGTGGGCGGGACCGCCCCCTTGCGAGCTGACCACATTGAGCGGCGTCAAATCACCAGTGGTGCGGTTAATCGAAAAAGAGCTTACCGATCCGGTAGTCCCCTCGTTGAAGTTCGAGATCTCGTTCACCGCGTACAAAAATCTGCCCTGCGGGTGGATCGCAAGCCAGGACGGGCTGGGAACCATCGCGGCGACCTTGACTTGGGTGAGATTCCCTGTCGCGGGATTCAAACTGAACAGGTAAATCCCTTGGCCGTTGGGCGTGTACGCTCCCACGTACGCAAGAATCGGCTTATGGGAAGAAGGACTATCGTCGTCTTCGTTTCCTGTCTGTGGCGAAGCAACCGCCGATCCGGCGGCCAGCAGCGTTGCACTCTTCAGAATGTTGCGGCGAGAGATTGCTGACATGGCTGTTCTCCTTGCACGGACGTTTTGAGGCTAGGACGCAATTGTAAGTTGTGCCTGGCAGCCCCGTCAATGTTATCCGCCGGCCGGCACGTGCCAAAGTGCACTTTCAATCAGAAGCAGGTCAAGCAGATGTACGGCTTCATCCGAACGGCTGATCGATGGCCGCGCTCTGCTTGCTGAAAGTCCGCGCGCCGTCGTCCGTGATATACAGGCAGTCTTCCAGGCGGATGCCGAACTCACCGTAAATCGCCACCGTCGGCTCGTCGCTGAAACACATGCCGGGTTGCATGCGCGTCTTGTTGCCGCGCACGAAATTGGTCCACTCGTGGCCGTCGAGGCCGATGCCGTGGCCGGTGCGGTGCGGCAGTCCGGGCACCTGGTAGAGTGGGCCGAAGCCGAAATCGGCAATCACCTTGCGCGCTGCCGCGTCCACCGCTTCACAGGTGTTGCCGGGTTTGGCTGCGCCCAGCGCCGCGTCCTGCGCGCGCCGCTCCAGGTTCCAGATCTCCCGCTGGCGGGCGGTGGACCTGCCGAAGACGGTGGTGCGCGTGATGTCCGCCTGGTAGCCCTCCACCCGCACGCCGTCGTCGATCATCACCACGTCGCCTTCGTGCAGTTTCTGCGGCACGATGCTGCCGTGCGGAAACGCGGTGTACTTTCCGAAGGTCACGCCGATGGCGCCTGCATAACCGAGCGCCTGGTAAGCCGACTGGATGTTGGCCGCCAGTTCGTTCTGTGGCATCCCCTCGTAAAGAGTCGCCAGACCCGCGCGGTACGCTTCAATCGTCACGTCGTTGGCATGCTGCAGCAGGGCGATCTCGGCCGGCGACTTGATCATCCGGCAGCCCGCCGTGACCGGTGTGGCGCTGACCAATTCCAGCCCCGGCGACTGTTTGCGCAGACCCTCGAACGACGCGAAATGCACCTGCTCTTCGATTCCGATCTTGCCGGTCGACACGCCGCGATCTTTGAAAGCCTGTGAGGCCAGGGCGAACTGCGTGTCGGGGTCGCTGGCCGTGCGCACGTCGCCCGCCAGCCCGGGCCGCGACGCCGGCGCGATCCAGACCGGCTCGCCGCGCGCCGGCAGAATCCACGAGACACCAGTGGCGCGCTTGCCCGTGAAGTAGTACAGGCTGGTGCCGGCCTCCATGTAGCACGCGCCGATCTTGTTCTCCCGCATCAGGCGGCGGGCCTTTTCGATGCGGGCGCGCCGTTCGTCGTCCGTGATCGGTTTGACTCCCGCCGTCATCGGACGCAGCTTTCTAATGGCTTCAGGCAATTCCCGCTGCTGTCCTGCCAGTTTGGCCAGGCCCGCGCCCGCCGTTGCCAAAAAAATGCGCCGGTTCATTTGGACCCTCGCCTCACGAATAGATAAATGATAGCGCCCAGTATCACGATCACCAGGCCGGGCCAGGTGCTGTCCGGCCGGTACGCCAACAACACGAAGAGCACCGTTGCCGCGCCCAGAATGTAGAGTGCCGGCACCACCGGATAGCCGAAGGTCTTGTACGGTCTCGGCAGGTCCGGCCGGGTCTGCCGCAAGCGAAAAACTCCGGCGATAGTCAGGATATAAAAGATGAGCGCCGCCGAAATCACGTAATTCAGCAGGTTGCTGTAGAGGTTGCCGTAAGTCTTGGTCGCCGGGTCGTAAGTGCGCGGCAGCACCAGGCAGGCGGCCCAGATTCCTTGTACCACCAGGGACCAGCCCGGCACGCGGGCCTTGTTGAGCCGGCCGGCCGGCTGGAAGAACAGGCCATCCTGCGCCATGGCGTAGTAGGCGCGGGCGCCGGCCAGCACCAGGCTGTTGACGCAGCCAAACGTGGAGACCATGATCAGCAGCGACATGATGGTGGGCCCGTAGCCCGGAAAGATCTCCTGCAGCATCGCGGTGGCCACGCGGTCGGCCGGCGCATGCTGGATGGCCGCCAGCGGCAGCACCACCAGGTAAGCCACATTGGCCAGCAGATAGAGGGTCATCACGCTGGCCACGCCCAACGCCATCGCCAGTGACAGGTTGCGGCTGGGGTTTCGCACTTCGCCCGCGACGAAGGTGACGTCGTGCCAGGAATCGGCGGAGAACAACGATCCGGATTGCGAGACGCACAAGGCCACGATCAGGCCGAACACGCTGCCCGCGGCGACCCCGAGCGACGGGTCGAAAGCGCCAAGCTGGAACGCGCCGGTGAAGTTCGTCTTCACCGCACTCGCGTTCCAACCCAGAATCAGGCCCGCCAGGATCAACCCGGCCAGCGCCGCCGTCTTCGCCGTCGTGAATATATTCTGCACGATCTTTCCGTATTGCAAACCGCGCGTGTTAGCCCACGTCAACAGCGCGATCACGCCGATGCCCACCAATTGTCCGGTGGAGAGTGAGATGGCGTAGCCGGATGAGATGTGGATCGGTTCGATCAGATACTGGTCCTCGGCCACCGGCGGGAAGAGGATCGAGAGAAATCGCGAGAAGGCCACCGCAACCGCGGCGATGGTGCCGGTCTGGATCACGGCGAACAGGGTCCACCCGTACAGGAATCCCCAGATCGGCCCGAAGGCTTCGCGCAAATAAACGTACATCCCGCCGGCTTGGGGCAGCATCGATGCCAGTTCGCCGTACGAGAGCGCCGCCGTGATGGTGAGCACGCCCGCCAGCACCCACCCCATCAGCAGCCATCCGCCGCTGCCGAGCATGCGGGACATGTCCGCGGAGACAATGAAAATGCCCGAGCCGATCATGGCCCCAATCACCACCATGGTGGCGTCGAACAGATTGAGGCCGCGTACGAAACCCTGCTCGGGAGCCGCGGCGGTTGTGGGTTGAGTCATGGGTCTCTTCGGTAGCTGAAAACGCTTGCTGGAATGGGCGTAGGTTACAATAGATTCTTCATCGCGTCAAGGCAGCTTTCCTCTATGTCCTCTATGGCAACTATCCAAACCACCGACGTGGGACCGTTTGTCAACGAGCCCCTGGCAGATTATCGAAACCCCTCAAACGCCGCGGCCATGCGCGCCGCCATTGCCAAGGTCCGCAAGGAACTGGCCAAGGAATACCCGCTGGTGATTGGCGGCAAGCCGGTCGAGACCGCGGAGAAGATCGTTTCGCTCAATCCCGCCAAGCCGTCCGAAGTGGTTGGCATTCACCAGAAGGCCGGCGCCGCGCATGTGGAACCGGCCATGCAAGCGGCCTTGGCAGCCTTTCAAACCTGGCAGCACGCGCCCGTGGAGCAGCGCGCCGGTCTGGTATTCAAGGTGGCCGGCATCCTTCGCCAGCGGAAGTACGAGTTCAACGCATGGCTGGTGCTCGAAGTCGGCAAGAACTACGACGAAGCCGAAGCCGACACCTGCGAGGCCATCGACTTTTGCGAACTGTATGCGCGTGAGGCCCTGCAACTGGCGGCAGTGGAGCCGCCAGTCCAACTCCCCGGCGAGCGCGACTACTTCCGCTACATCGCGCTGGGCGCCGGAGCGGTGATTTCGCCGTGGAACTTCCCTTGCGCCATCGCGGTCGGCATGGCGATGGCCGCGGTGGCCATGGGCAACACGGTGGTGCTGAAGCCTTCCAGTGATTCGCCCACCGTTGCCGCGAAGTTCTTCGAGGTTTTTGAGCAAGCCGGCATGCCCGCGGGAGTGGTCAACTTCTGTCCCGGCGCCGGCGCCACCTTCGGCAACGGCCTGGTGGCCCACCCCAAAACCCGCTTCATCGCGTTCACCGGTTCGCGCGAGGTGGGTCTCGACATCCATACCCGCGCCGCGCAAACGCAGCCGGGCCAGATCTGGATCAAGCGCACCGTGCTCGAAATGGGCGGCAAGGATACCATCATCGTGGATGCCGACGCCAACCTGGATGCGGCGGTGGAAGGCGTCGCCGCGGCGGCCTTTGGCTTCCAGGGCCAGAAGTGCTCGGCCTGCTCGCGGGTGGTGGTGGATGCGCCCGTCTACGACGTTTTCCTGTCGAAGCTGAAGGCGCGCGTCGAGAAGATTGCGCTCGGCGACCCCGCCGACAACGCGCCGATGGGGCCCGTGATCAACGACGGCGCGATGAAGTCGATCCTCAAATACATCGAGGTGGGCAAGCAGGAGGGCCGCCTCATCACCGGCGGCGCGCGCGCCGCGGGCGAGGGCTACAACATCCAGCCGACCGTGATTGCCGACATTCCGCCCATGGCGCGGCTTTCGCAGGAGGAAATTTTCGGCCCGGTGCTGGCGGTGATCAGAGGCCACGGCTTCGACGAATTGCTCGCGATCGCCAACAACACCGAATTCGGCCTGACAGGCGCGGTCTATACGTCTTCCGAAGAGAAGGTCGAGCGGGCGATGCGCGAGTTTCACGTCGGCAACCTCTACATCAACCGCAAGTGCACCGGCGCGGTCGTAGGCGCGCACCCGTTCGGCGGATTCAATATGTCTGGGACGGATTCGAAGGCGGGCGGGCCGGATTATCTGTATCTGTTCAGCCAGGCCAAGTCCATCGGGCGGAAGCTGGGATAATCGCCCGACCACATGTGGTCGGCCGGCTCCGCCCCTACAGTGATTCAGCCCAACTAGTGTCCCTGGCGTGAAGTGGACGCACGGGAACAATCCTGCCGCGCCTCCTCGAACCCTGCGCAGGGCAACTTCCGGTTAGGCGAGGATCCGTGCGGAATCCGAGTCGGCAATTCCGCGGCTAGGGCGCTTTCCCGCCAAGTGGCATCCGACTCTTCCAAGCGCGCTGCTAAGCTAAATGACAATCAGGGGGAGCGGCCTTCCAAGTTGGTCCCCTGGAACACGCCGCTGGTGCGCGCCTGGCGCCTGAAGGAATCTTTCCTCCTGTTCTGGGCCCACCACCAGCCCTTGCGTGCCGCGCAACATCCGCGCAAGTGCATGAATTCAGCCCCGCGCTTGAGGCTGGTTGGCACGATAAGGCGGAAGCGCCAGTGAGGGGAGACTGGCGCTATCGCCTCGGTTGATCTCAGAACTAAGCCCTCTTCGGGGATGGGCTCAGCTTCACAGTGTGGCCGTGCGCTGTTTCCCGATCAGGGCGCGAGGTTGTCGTTGCTGGTGGAGGCGTGGTTCTTCTCGACCACAGTCGTCCTGTCGAAGCTGAAGCTGCCCAGATTGTAGACGCCGCCGCCGATGCCCTGGCCAACGATGCCGGGAGCGCCCACGCCGCCAAGGGAGAAGTTATAGCTGACGGTCGCGCCCAAGAGGGTGAGCGTCGTCGCGGGAGAGTTGTAGAGGCCACCTCCCCAACCGTTGCCGCCGTTGCCACCGGCTCCCGCTTTGCCGCCCATCGCGCTGTTGTGCTCGACGTTGGAGTTCCTTACTGTGACACTCGTGCCAGTCCCGAAAGCATTGCTGGCGCCGAGCGCGCCGCCTGCGCCGGGGCCGCCATTGGCGCCCGCGCCCCCCGTGCCGCCGAGCGCCTCGTTATGGTCCAGCGTGCAGTCGCTGATCTCGGCCACCGCGTTCCAAATGTTGATGGCGCCACCGTACGCGTAGCCGCCGCCGTACCCGCTGGCGCCGGTTCCGCCAACGGCTTGGTTGTGGTCAAAGCTGCTGTTGGTCACAACCAGCCTCACCACCCATCCGGGTTCGCCGCCACTGCCGATGGCGCCGCCGTCGGCTAGGCCGCCAACTGGGCCAACATCGTCGCTGCCGCCGATAGCCTGGTTATGACTGAACGTGCTGCCGGTGATTGTGAGGATTCCGCCGTTTGCGATAGCGCCGCCGAAACCAGAGCCGACGAAATCCCCACGGCCGCCGTCGCCTCCCCGGGCCACGTTGCCTATGAACTGGCTATCGGTGATTGTGGCGGATGCATTAAAATTCCCGAGCGCGCCGCCGAGACCGTCAGCGATCTCGCCGGTGCTGTTGGTGCCGTCGCCGCCCCGGGCCAGATTGCCAGTGAACCAACTGGCAGTCACATTCAGGGTTCCGAAACTGGCGATGCCCCCCGATATGGCCCAACCCGGGCGGCCGAACGCGCCGGTGGTGGAACCGCCGAGGGCCTCGTTGTCGGACACCAAAACATTGGACAGGGTCAGATTGGCGGAGCTGAGCACCCCGCCGCCGACGCTGGCGGGAGGCGGCGAGTTGGCGTTGGCCAGGCCAGCCGTGATCGTGATCCCTGCGAGAGTCACCGGTCCGCCCGTAATGACGAACACCCGGTTGGCGTGGTTGCCGCTGATCTTCAGCTTGTTGGCGCCTGGACCCTCGATGTCCAGGCTCTTGGCGATCTCCAACGGGCCACTGGTCAGGGTGATGGTCCCTTTGACGCTGAAGGTGATCGTGTCGCCCGCGGCGGCGTCAGCGATGGCCCGACGCAGGGAGCCGGGGCCGCTGTCGTTGAGGTTGCTCACCGAGAGCGTGGCAGCACGGGCGCCGGTCGCGCTCCCCAGCGCGGCCAAAGCAAGTGCGCAGGCTACGAGAGTCGCACTACCACGAACGAGTGGTGAGGCTCTCATTGAATTTTCCATATAAAACCTCCTATTTCTGGACCTTCTATTTCTGCTTCTTGTTTTCCGCCACCCGTCTTGAGTGGCGAACTCTTCGGTACGAGAGGGATGCGTCTTTGCGGTTGCATGGTGGATTCCTGTTGGGTCAGATTGTCCAGCCCGACGCCCGCCTGAAGGAATCTTTCCTCCTGTTCTGGTCCCACCACCAGCCCTGGCGTGCCGCGCAACATCCGCGCAAGTGCATGAATTCAGCCATGCACTTGAGGCTGGTTGGCACGATGAGGCGGAAGCGCCAGTGAGGGGAGACTGGCGCTATCGCCTCGGTTGATCTCAAGAACTAAGCCCTCTTCCGGGATGGGCTCAGCTTCACCGTGTGGCCGTGCGCTGTTTCCCGATCAGGGAGCGATGTTGTCCTTACTCGTAGAGGCTTGGTTCTTCTCGATGACGGTCGCGGGGTCGAAGCTGAATGTACCCAAACGGTAGACGCCGCCGC
>Ga0209698_10000178_pt1 | contig 68034 bp, 54 predicted proteins | sample LitLauG_LLR_2012_FD_187203 | JGI IMG/M metagenome (GOLD analysis project Ga0209698, IMG submission 187203) | Freshwater sediment microbial communities from Pennsylvania, USA - Little Laurel Run_MetaG_LLR_2012 (SPAdes) (version 2) | ecosystem: Environmental > Aquatic > Freshwater > Creek >... | reverse complement strand
GCTACGCCTTTTCCCGGGCGGGATGGTGGAACGCGCCCCGGAGATTCCCACGGCCCGGCAGTAGATTAAGTTGGCATCGATCCTCGCGCCAGTTGGCCCCTTAGCACTTCAGCGACGCGGGAGTCCACCCGGTCGCCGGGGCGCGTTCCACCATCCCGCCCGGGAAAAGGCGTAGCTTCGCGGTATTGTTCCTCACTCGCAGCGTCCTCAATCTCGACCATCTCCAATTCCAAACAGTTCATAACGGTCCTCCTTCTCTTGCTTCGACCTGCAGCAAGATTACGGAATGACTTGACATGAATCAAATGAATTGATTTGATAGAATCAATAACTCTAGTTCATGTTAAATCTGAATCAATTACGCATCTTCCAAGCGGTGGCCGAAGCGCGCAGCTTTACCCGCGCCGCCGGCATGGTGCATCTGACGCAGCCCGGCATCAGCAAGCACATCAAGCAAATGGAGGAGCATTACGGCGCCCCGCTGTTCGACCGGCTGGGGAAGAAGGTAGCTCTGACCCAGGCTGGCGAGATCCTTTTTGCGGCCACGCAAGAGATCATGGCTTCCCTCACTGCGGCAGAGCAACGAATCGAGGAGCTCAAGGGCTTGCGGGGCGGCAAACTTGTTCTCGGGGCAAGCTTCCCCCTGGGCATTTATGTGCTGCCTGGCATCCTGGCGGCGTTCCGGAAACAATACCCCGCGGTGGAAGTGACGGTGGACATCTCGCTGAGCGAAAAAATTGTGGCCAAGGTTCTGGCCAATAAACTCGACCTGGGCCTGGTCAGTTCCGAGGTGCGCGATCCCCGACTGTTCGCCCGGGAGTTTATGAAAGACGAATTGATTGTCATTGCCCCGAGCCATCACCGCTGGGCCGGCAAGAGGCGGATCAAGCCCGAGGAATTGCTGGGGGAGACGTTTATCATGGCGGCCAGAGGCGCCGGGACAAGGATGGTGGTAGAAGAACGGCTGAAAGAGAAGGGCATCGTGCTGAGGGACGTGGTCGATTTCGGAAATATGGAAGGCGTCAAGAAGGCGGTCGAAGCGGGGTTAGGGGTTTCGATTCAATCCCAGAGTGTGGTCCAGCGGGAAATCTCCGCCGGATTCCTCGCCGGTGTTTCCTTGGCGGGAATGGACGCCAAACTCGCGCGCTACTATATTTTTCGCAAAGACAAGCATCTTCCCAATGCGGCGAAGGCATTCCTGGCTCTGCTGCAGGCTCAAGCATACACACCAGCTTGACGAACGCGTCCAGTAGGATATGGAGATTCTGCTACGCTCGCAGCCCCGTCGAGCAGGACCGCTGGCTCCTGCGGGTCCCGAAAACAGCGCTAAAATAAATTCATGGAGCCGGAATCTACTGGGCGTTTTGGGTTCAGCCTGAAAGGCTCGGCGGGCCTCATCGTCGCAGTTGTTGTTGTGGCCGTGCTGCTGATTATGCTTCCAGCTTATCGCTGGTTCTTTCTGATCAGCGTTCTGATTGGATTGGTCATCGCCGGCGGACTGGCGCTCTGGCACAAACTGCGTCCGATTGAGGAGCAGGACGTGGAACATAAGCGTCCGCTTGGGCTTTAGCGCAGATGGGGTGCCGTCCCTTGCGGGACTCGGGCTTCCCACCTTCGCTTAACCGGCACTAACGTGCCGGGCTTTCCTATTCCCCCGCTACGCGGCTATGCACTCTTTCTGCGGCCGCGCGGCTTTGCACTTCTTCACGAACTTATTTTTCTCTGGCGCTTGCCATGCGCAACCTAAACACTGGAAACTGTCTGTATGCGAATTCTGGCGCGATTTATGCTGTCGGCGAGCGACTTGGCGCACTTCCCTGCTCCCACCGTGCCGGAGATTGCCTTCCTCGGGCGGTCGAATGTGGGGAAATCGAGCGTGATCAACACGCTGGTCGGGGCGAAGCTGGCCCGCACCAGCAACACTCCGGGACGGACGCGGAGCATTAATTTTTATGAAGTCCGGCGGGCGGGACAACCGCGGCCCGAGATGCTTCTGGCCGATCTGCCGGGATACGGGTATGCCAAGGTCTCGCGGGAGATTTCCGCCGACTGGGCGCGGTTTGTGGACCCCTATCTCCACCAGCGCTCAAGCCTGGCGTTGTGCCTGGCCTTGGTCGATTCGAACATTCCTCCGCAGGAAAGCGACGGCCAGTTGCTGGAGTTTCTGGCGTCCAAGGGACGGCCGCATGTGATTGTGGCCACCAAGTGCGACCGGCTGTCGGGTAACCAGTTACGGCAGGCGATACATACGCTCGGACAGACCTATGCGGGAGCGCCCATCGTTGCGTTTTCGGCCAAAACCGGCGCTGGTAAGGAAGAACTGTGGCGCGAGATTCGCGCTTCTTTGACTTTGACGAAATTCCCCCCAGCCTAAAGTTTTCCCGTAAAGTTCCGATGCAATCAAGAGCAGCATTTTGCCGGAGGCGCTTGTGGATCCGCAGGTTCACCCCGAACAATCTGGCTGGTCGCCAGAATCTGATGACAAAGACAGCGTCAACCATCTTCGCCGGCTGAAAGCAGAACTGGCGGAGCGTGCGCCCGTCGCGGCGGCAGAGCATGATACGGCAGAGCATCATGCCAGAATTGCGGCAGCGATGGCCGCTACCGGGCTGGAGGAACGGCGGAAGAGTCCACGGCTGCGGTGTTCAGGCAGCGCGGAGATTCGAGCGACGGGCAACGAGGTGCGGATGTGGGGAACGCTCAGCGACGTCAGCCTGCATGGATGCTATGTGGAAATGAGCAGCACGTTTCCCGTCGACACGCGAGTAGATCTGGTGCTGAAATCGTGCGGCATACGGATCCAAACTCCGGGCAGGGTCCGAGCGTCCTATCCTTCCCTGGGGATGGGCATCTGCTTTACGGAAACCGAATCCAGCCAAAGATTGCAACTGCAACAACTGCTGGCATTGCTGACTGGGCACGGCGCGGCGTCGGTTGGGGGACGCGCCCGCGAGAACCATGCGCAGGACGACGACTTCGTGAAGGAATCTTTGCGATTCGTCGATCCGGCGGTTTGCCTGGAGGAGATTGTTGCGTTCTTCCACAAGAACCAACTGCTCTCGCGCGACGAGTTTTACGAGATCGCCAAACGGGTTCGCCAACCCTAAATCCGTCCAGAACGAATGGTTACTCTGGTGACTGGCATCCGTGTCGGCCGAGCCAATGCATCCGTTATCATTAAGAACATATGGCTATGTATCTGGTGACCGGCGCCGCCGGCTTCATTGGGTCGTCGTTGGTGCGCGCGCTGCTGGAGCGCGGCGAACAGGTCCGGGGCATCGACAACTTTGAAACGGGCCGGCGGGAGAACCTGTCCGACGTGCTGCGCCGGATGGACTTCCGCGAAGCCGACATTCTCGATCTGGAGGCCATGCACCAGGCGTGCGCCGGCGTCGATTACGTGCTGCACCAGGCGGCGATTCCTTCCGTCCCAAAGTCGGTGCTCGATCCGCTCACCAGCAATCGCGCCAATGTGGACGGCACGTTGAACGTTCTGGTGGCGGCGCGCGACGCGAAAGTGAAGCGCGTAGTCTATGCCGCTTCATCGTCGGTGTACGGGGACACCCCGACGCTTCCCAAACATGAAGGGATGAATCCCAACCCGATCTCGCCCTACGCTGTGGCCAAGCTGGCAAGCGAGTTTTACATGGTGTCGTTCTACCGTTGCTATGGACTGGAGACGGTGTGCCTGCGCTACTTCAATATTTTCGGACCGCGTCAGGACCCTTCTTCGGCGTACTCGGGCGTGCTGGCCAAGTTCAGCATGCAGATGCTGCGCGGGGAACAACCCACGATTTTCGGCGATGGCGAAACCAGCCGCGATTTCACTTACATCGACAATGCGGTATCGGCCAACCTGCTGGCTTGCTCGTCCCCGGCGGCGCAATGCGCGGGACGCGTTTTTAACTGCGCCACGGGCCGGAGAATCACCCTGAATGAAACCTTTGCGGCTTTGCAGCAACTGACCGGCTACAAGGGCCCGGTGAAATATGGTCCAGAGCGTGGCGGGGACATCAAACATTCCCTGGCGGACATTACGCAGGCGGAACAGCATTTGGGTTACAAGGTGCTGGTGAACTTTGAAGACGGACTGCGCCGCACGGTGGAGTGGTACAAGAGCCAGAACCAGCCGGTGGGAGCGCGCGCGGGGCAGCGGTAGAGGCCGCTCTTTCGCCCACTGGGGCTCGGCAGCCTCCCATTTTCGACCAATCTTTCGCGGCTTCCTCTAGGAGACGGGTTTTGATTTTGTGGATTTTTCCCAGGCTATGAGTTCGTCCAAGTCATAGCGGAACGGGCCAAAGGCGCTGAAGGTTTTCTCGTCGAACAACCGCATGGCTCCGCAGCTCAGGCAGACCTGGTAAGAATATCCCCGGGCGCCGACTGGCCAGCTCATCCTGCCGTGCCAGCAGCCTCGGAACGCCGCCAAGGCTGCGCCCGCCAGGCTGGTGGCCACCAGCCCGGGCCACCACCAGCTGGATTTCTTGAGTTTTTCCGGTTTCTCCCGCTCGACTGCTTTCGCCGCTATCATCACGATCCCTGCATCTCCACCATTGCATCTTCGGAGTTTGGTATGGGGGCTGCTTCCTAACCATAGGTTGAATCTGGACGAAGAGCAAAATCTGAAGGGTCGTAGCTGGGACGAGTCGGCTGCGGCTGCGTCGGTGGCCGTGTCCTTGACCAACATTCGGACGTGTACCAAAGGACATTGCGATACCACCCGGCAGACTATTACGCTGAGAAGAACCAAGAACTTGCTAAACCGTGACCTACAAAGGCCACGAAGGAAACTCCTTGGAACCAAAGGCCTTTCGTGATACTTAGGCCGGATACGCTAAAATACTCGTTTTTTGTGGTTCTGACAGCGCCAGCATGAGTGCCAATCCAACCCGAGTCGACTGGGAAGCGGCGGCGTCCCCACTACAGGAGGGGAACCGCGTCCTGGAATCGATCGCGCGGCAGGAGGCCCTGCGCGCGCTGCTCGCCTTTTCGAGTCTCCACGAACAAATACGGAGCCGGCGCGAGGCCTCGGGACGCGCCTCTGAGCGCGATCTGTTCGAGACCGAACGCTTCATCCTGGACGAGATACTGCAATTGATTTGCGCGCGCGCGCAGGCCATTACACGGGCCGACGGCATGGTGGTCGCGCTGGCGCAAAAATCGGCGGCAGAACGATCGGCGGCGCAAAGATCTGCGATGGTGTGCCGCGCCACCGCCGGAGCGCTGGGTATTGAGCGCGGCGTTCACCTGGTCGAGTCCGAGTTTCTGCAGGACTGCCTGGAATCGGGGCGCATTCTTCGTTGCGACGATTGTGAGATCGATACCCGGGTCGAATTGGACATTGCCTGCCAGCTCGGAGCTCGCTCCACGGTGCTGGTCCCGTTACGCGGAAGGCGCGAGCAACTGGGCGTGCTGCAGGCATTTTCAAGAACTCCATGGGCTTTCACGGACCAGGACATTCGTTGTTTCGACCTGTTCTCCGAGCTGGTTCTATCCGCGCTCAGACCTGAAGATCAGGACCGGCGCATCCACTGGCTGTCGGATGTGGCGGAAGAGGTGCTGGGGGCAAAGCCGGTTGCTTCGGCGCCGGTGGTTGCACAAGCGGCGGCAATCGGGACTACTGAAATCGAGAGCGGAATGGGCGTAGAGGCGGGGGTTGCGGCGACGCAGTCTTCGGCGGAGTTTGCGGCAGAGGAGCGGACTCCAGCCGCGGCGCTTCCCGCACCGGATCTGGCAATGCTGGCGGAGGCTGTGGTCATTCCGGCGGTCCTGGTTGAAATGCCCGAGTGCGAGGCGGCAGGCGAGCCAGTCGATCTCCGCTTGGACCCTGAAGAATCGGCCGCTTTCAGCGAACCGCCCCCCGTAATGCCCTTCTTGCAGCGTCTTTCTCTTGCCGGCGGCTCGCATCCAGGATTGAGTGTGGTGCTGGGCATGGTGACGGTGGCAGCTTTATTTTCGGCGGGAGCGTGGTGGGGGATGCAGGAGCATGGCAGGACGCCGGCCACGAAACCTGCTGCAACAACGGCAACGTCAACGTCAAAGACCGCTCTGCCGCCACCAACCGTAACGGCCCCGCAACCGCCTCCCGCGGATTCATCTCCAGCCTCCGACAATCTGATGAACCCGGAAAAACCCGGCTCCGATGCGCCCCTCACCGCGCTGGCGGAAAGCAAGTTGGGGGCGCTGCCCAAGATCACCGGGGTGCGTCACTGGACTTCGTCCGTGGGAAGCACGGTGGTGATCGACATGGAGGACCAGGTCCCGTACGAAGTGCATCGTCTGATGTCGCCCGAGCGGATCTACTTCGATCTGCACGATACGGTTTTGCCGCCTGAACTGAATGGAAAGACGATGGATGTGGGCGATGCCTTGCTGACTCGTGTGCGCATCGCCCAGCCCGTCGCAGGTGTGACGCGAGTAGTGCTCGACACCAAAGACGGATCGAATTTCTCCGTCAGCATGGAATCGAGCCCTTATCGACTGGTGGTTGAGCTGCGCGGTAGCGACAAGAGCCTGGCGGCCAAGGACATTTCTCTTCACCAAGCGCCCGCATCCGTGGAAATCGCGCCAGCCCCGTTGAAAGCGGCTCCGGTGGCGGCATTGGCTGGCAACCTATCCGACCAGCGTTTACCGGCGAGAACGGGGAAATTTCGGATCGTGCTTGACGCCGGGCACGGCGGCTGGGACTTGGGCACGGTTGGACGACAGGGATTGCTGGAAAAGGACCTAGTGCTCGACGTGACCCAGCGTCTGGGCAAGTTGCTGCAAGCGCGCTTGGGTTCGGAGGTGATGTTCACGCGGACGGGCGATACCTATCTGCCCCTCGAGCTGCGCGCCGACATCGCTAACGGGGCGCAGGCCGATCTGTTCGTCTCGGTGCACGCCAACTACAGCAGTTCGGCGGCGGCGCGTGGGGTGGAGACTTACTACACGAACCTGTTCTCGGCTCCGGGATCGCGGGAAGTCGAAAAGCATGACGATGGCACCATCGCCCGGATGACGCCGGTGTCGTTATCGATCGACGGGCTGCATGAAAAGTTCGAGGAGTCGCGGCGGCTGGCAGCGAGCGTCCAAAGCTCGCTCTACGCCACGCTGGCCGCAAAAAGCCCGGACATTCGCAACCGTGGGATTAAGGACTCGGCCTTTGCCGTACTAACCGGAACGACCATGCCCGCCATTCTTACCGAGATTTCCTTTGTGAGCAGTCCCGCGGACGAGCACAACCTGCAGACCGCAGCTTACCGGCAGCGGATCGCAGAAGCACTTTACCAGGGCATCGCACGCTATCAACAATCTTCGCCGCGGGCGAAGGTTGCCCAGTTGCAAACGGTCCGTCGCGCCACGGTAACGGGGGACGGTTCAAACTAGTGCGGTTTTCAGAATAAAGTATAGCGCGCACCCTCGGCGGCTAAAGCCAGAACGAATTGTAACTTTTAACGGCACGGCTGAAGCCGTGCCCTACCCGTTCCTGGTTCTTTCCACGACTCGAGAACCACTCTAAACATATTCGCGATTGCCGTACTTCCTGCGGCGAACGCACATGTTCTTACCAGGTGTAGTGCGCGGTGTAGGTGATCTTCTTCTCGCCGTCGGGCGCGATGGTCACGGGAAACTCGATGGTGTGGGAGTCCGTCTTCTTATACTCGTCGGAATTCGACTGAATCTCCCAGTTCTGCCCGCGATACAGGTGCTCGACCACCCGGACATCCACCGGCTCTTTCTTGTGATTGCGGACTTTGATCTCGAATGACTCCGTGGCTGTACGCTTGCCGTCGTCCACAAAGTAGCTGGCGCGGACGCGTTCTCCCGTCAAGTCGAAAGCGTTGCCGGTATAGATGCGGACAGTCTCGTCGCGGGGCGTGTGGTCGATGACGTTTTCACCGGTAAACTCTATTTGGCCATCGTCGTTGCGGCGGTAGAAGCGGACGCGGCCCTTGGGCAGCGGCATGCCGAGACGATTCGCCTGCGAGTTGACGAACTCGCGCATCACCCAAATCTTGGGATTGGATTCGGTGCCGTAAGAGCGATCATTGCGGAAATTGTCCCAGTCCCAGCCGTTGTAGCGGTTGGCGTCGATCTTGACGCCGTCGTAGATATAGACCTGTTTCGTGCCCACTCCGGCTGCGCGAATGAACTCCACTTGCTTGGTCTCGCGGTCGCGTAGAGTCGTGGTGCGTTCGAGCGTGTAGAGGTGGTACTCGTCGAAGGCCTTCTCGGTGACGCCAGGTCCAACCTTATCGAGCGCCCCCGCTACCATCACCATCTGCGTGACGGCCCGGCCATTCATTCCCGGCTGAATCTTGTTCACGTCCCCGGCCATGAGCTTGATCCGTGCGTTTTCGAACGTCTTGCCGGTCTGGTTGTCCATGGTTACCCAGCCCACGATGTCGACGAGGTCGCCCTTCTCGGGAGCAACGATGTTGTAATCGGCCTCCCAACTCATGCCTCCGGTGACGTAGGAAAACTCGGCGGGAAATTTTCCGGCTTTGTCGGTGGCCAGCATCCACTCCAGGCGGGGCTTCAGAATGCTGCCGTCGGTGAGACTGGGGAAGACGGGCGTGCCCGGCAGACTGAACCGCAATTGGCCGTTGACCTCGATGATGGGCTGTGCCGCAGCGCCTGCCATCTGGGCCTGATCGTACTCCTGGCCGTAGCGGTTCATGGAGAAATAGCTGTGCGGCGTATATCCGCTGCGGATGACTATGCCTTTGACGATTTGCGTTCCCTGCGGCGTCGCGACCTCGAAATCGAGCGTCCTGCCTTCGTAGAGCGAGAGCAGCAATGGCTCTGAGATAGGATCGGCGCGATAGTTCTGTTCCAGCACGTGTAACGCGTGTTTGCCGGTGGGATCGCGCAGGATGACGGAGTCAGGTTCGAGGTGCATAGTGATGTCATTTACGTTGACCTGGTTTTCGCCGGACTTCAGATCCAGCGGGATTTCCTGCCGTACGACAGCAAAATCCTCGTTATAGATGGTGAGGGAGGGTTGCGGCGATTGCGCGAAAAGAGTTGCGCACAAGGCGGAAACGCAGACGAAGCGAGCGATCATCAAGCTGAACCTCCGTAGAAGTTGCTGAGCGTGCTCTTGCCTTGGAAGCAGTGAGGCGCGGCCTGGGTTGGCCGATGCCCCGCTGCCATGGAACGTTGGAGGCTGCTATTCTTGCGTGGCGGGAGCTGTGCCCGCCATGCCGACGTACTTCGTCAGCCACTTCAGCTCTTCGCGCACTTTGATTTTTCCGTGCCAGGGATTCTTATCCAGTGAGTGGCCTTCGCCGGGGAAGATCAGCAGGTCGCTGGGAACGTTCAACTCGTGCAGAGCGCGATCGAGCAGGTAGTCCTCGAGCACCGCTACGCGAATATCGTCCGCCCCGGCGACGATGTGGGTCGGGGTGCGGACCTTATTGAACTGGTAAATTGCGGCTTCGCTGCGATAGCGATCGGGGGTCTCCCAGGGAAGCCCGCCGAGGAAATAAGCGTCGTCGAAGGTGGTGTCGTCGTTGCCCCAGTTGGCAACGTGCTCCACCGCTCCGGCGCCGGTGACGGCAGCCTTGAAGCGGGTGGTCTGGGTGATGAGCCAGTTGGTCATGTAGCCGCCGTAGCTGTAGCCGCCGACCGCCAAGTGGCCGGGATCGGCGATTCCGTCTTTGACCAGGGCATCGACGCCGGTCAATATATCTTTGCCGGGACGAGAAACAATTTCAGGCACGATCTGCAAAGCGAATTTGTCGCCATAGCCGGTTGAGCCGCGATAGTTGGGCTCGAAGACGAGCCAGCCGGCGGTGGCGGCGAGGCGATCCCACTGATACCAATCGGCTTCGAAGTGGTTGCCATCGGCATCCTGCGGGCCGCCGTGGATGAACACAAACATCGGCAGGTTCTTCGCTTCAAACTTTCCCGGCGGATACATCAACATGCCTTCGACCGGCGTGCCGTCATCGGAAGTCCAGCGATAGGGCCTGGCTTGGGGCAGGTCGCGCTCGGTGAACAGCTTGTTGAAAGAAGTGATAGGCCGCGCCTGCGCCAATTTATCGGGGCCATCAGCCAGGTAAATCTCCGTCGGACGCCCGGTTGCCGAATACGCGAATGCAATGCGCGTGCTGTGGGATTGCGCTGCTGCACTGGGACTTTCGTAGGTCCCGGCCCATCCCTCGCGCTTCACGATGGCGGCCTTCGGACTCGCTTGCGACACAAACTCTACCTCGGTCCCCGTGCGGCAGGCGCACAGCACCGATCCGTCCGCCAGCGCCGCGTAACGCACGACTTCTCCGGGGTAGTCGGCGAACCAGCGCTGGATTTTTGTTTCTTTGGGCCTTGGGTAGGAGTTGGCACTGGCGTCCACCCAGTAGAGCCGCGGCTGAGGATCTTCATACTTACCTTCTGCCGAGCCGAGGTTGACCTGGAAAAAGAGGTGGCGACTATCCGCAGCCCATTCCAGATGCAGTTCGACGCCCTCATTATCGGTCAGGCGCGTAGGTCCGATGGTAGCTGTGGGAGCGGCCAGTTTCAGAAGATCCAAAGAGTTGACAAGATAGATTTCAAAATCTCCAACCTCCTCCTGCCGCTCCGACACCGAAGACGAGACAAACGCCAGCTGCTTTCCATCGGGCGCAACGCTGATCTCCGTCACCCGCAAAGCCGTCTCCGAGATCACCTTCGCTCCCGGCGTCACGTTCTTATCCTTCTCGGCATCCGGCACTTCCCGCGATCCCAGGGCCGCATGTCTCACCAGAGCGTCCTCCAAGGTGATCCTGTAAATCACGTCCCCACGTTCATCCATGCGATACCGGATCACATCCTTCCAATCTTTCTTGTGATCGTCGGTTTGCTGCTTGATCCAGGGCCGACGGGTAGCAAAATAAATTGCCTTCGAGTCACCCGTCCAGGCAAAGGCGTGGACGCCCTCCCCGCCGTAGGTGATGGCAAAGGCCTCGCCGCCATCGGGGGAAATCAGAAAAAGCTGGTCGTCTTTATCTTCATCTTTAGCTTTGCCCGCTCTTCCTGTGTCGGCTCCCGCGTCCCCATTCTTGGCATCGGCAACTTTGCGGTCGGAGAGAAAAGCGATCCAATGTCCGTCCGGCGACCATTGCGGCGAGCTGTCATGCCCGGATCGCGTCAACTGCGTGAGGCTTTCGGTTGTTGTCCTATAGAGCCAGAGTTCTTTGCGGAAGATCTGCTGTTCCCAGTCGGCCTTGTCCGTCCCTATGGCGACCGATTTCCCGTCTGGCGAGATTTTCACCGCGGTGAAACTTACCGCGTTGAAGAATTCATCGAGCGTGAGTTTGGGCTTTGTGGTTTGGGCAGGGGCAAGGATTGAAGCTGCGATTAGAGAGACCAGTAAGATTGATTGGCGCACTGAGGATGGTTGCATAGGATTCGCTTACGGCGCTGTTGGCTCAGCGTTGCGCAAGGCCTCATCCAGCGCCTGGTTGCTGGGTAGGGACTGATCCACAACGCGCCAGCCGTCGTCATAGCCGCGGAATCCGACGCTGGAACGGTAGTGGACTCCGCTGTCGTGGAGCGCCGCTCCCACCGGATTCAGGGAAACCCAACGCCAGATGAACTCGACATCGGCTACGTTGCCGGACTTGCTGATGCCTTCAATGCTGAGCAGTTCGCGGCGCGCGACTTGGAGGGTGGGGCCGCTGCTCGGCATAGAGGTCGAAATCAGGGGGCGCACCATCTCCACCCCAAGCGGCGTGAGCGCCACGTCCCAGCAGGGCGGAGGATCGATTCCGGCGGGACACTTCTCCTCGGTGCCGATGATCCAGCCGCGGCGCTGCAGGACCATCGAGTCGGGAGAACTGAAGTCTTTGTTGGAGACGATGCCGGTCCGGAGCCAGAACAACTGCGGCGCTTTGAAGGCGTCGGAAGCCGAGATCAAATCGGCGGCGAGGCGGCGCGTCAGAAAATCACGCGGAGAACAACCCAGCGTGGCACACAACAAGATCGCCATGGCAAGTGTTCTTGCCGCTCGCCTGAACGCTAAGCCATAAGCCATAAGCAAAACCTTAACCACGAAGGGCACGAAGTCCCACGAAGGAGGCCTCTGCAAATGGCCGCTGCCGAAAGTCGATCATGGTTGCGAGAGAATTTTAACCAATTGGGCGCGCTTGCGGGGCAGAAAAGGCGAAGCCGCGACCTGGCCGTCAAACTTTTTCGACCAGCGGCCGGGGATGGGCGTGTGGCAGGCCGGGCAATCGCCTTGCGAAGTCAACTTGTACTTTTCGATTGAATATCCGTAGCGCTGAATTAACAGCTCGCCGCATTGATGGCAACGGGTATCTTCCAGAGCCTCAACGCGCCCGGGAAGGTTGCCGGCGTAGATGTACCGCAGGCCCTCTTCACGGCCGATGGCGGCGGCGCGCAGCAAATCTTCGGGACGCGTATCGGCTGGCGACGTCATTTTGTAGTCCTGGTGAAATGCGGTGACGTGCCACGGGATGTCGGGCGAGACGCCGGCCAGAAACGCGGTCAGATTCCGTAGTTCGTCGTCGCTGTCATTGAAGCCGGGGATGAGCAAGGTTACGATCTCCAGCCAGACACCCATGCGGTGCAAACTGCGGATGGTGTCGAGGATGGGCTCGAGGCGTCCGCCGAGCTGTCGATAGTGGCGGTCGTCGAAGCTCTTGAGGTCCACTTTGTAGAGATCGATCCAGGGGTGGATATAGTCGAGGACTTGCGGAGTGCCGTTGCCATTCGACACGTAGGCGGTGAGCAAGCCCGCCTGATGGGCCTTTTGGAAAACCGCGACCGCCCATTCGCTGGTGATCAGCGGCTCGTTATAAGTGCTGACTACAATCTTTGCGCCTTGGGCCAGCGCGTCTTTGACCAGCAGTTCCGGATCAGCCTCGAGCGGAGGGGAGATGGCGTCCGGGTCGCGCAGCGCCTGTGAGGTGACCCAGTTCTGACAATAAGAACAGTGCAGATCGCAGCCCAGCATGCCGAAACTGTAGGCTAGGGCTCCGGGGTAAGCATGGAAAAACGGCTTTTTCTCAATGGGGTCGCACTGCACTCCGGCTACGTAGCCCCACGGAACGTAGAGAGTGCCGCCGTGGTTGAAACGCACCTTGCAGACACCGGGTTGACCCTCGGGAATCGGGCAGCAGTGGCCGCAGGCATAGCAGCGGACGCGATTGCGATCCAGCTTTTCCCACAGGGCAGGGTCGGCTTCGCGGACGCGATCTTCCGACGTCAAGATGTCTCGTAGGGTGGCCACACTTCTATTTTACGGCTGTTCTTAGGCACCAAAGGCAAGTTCTTTACCACGAGGGACACAGGGGATTTAGTTGGCCGCGGATTTTGTCCGCTGGGTATGGGTACGGATCCAGGCCTCGGCCTGCTGTCGGGCGGCAGAGACTTGCGCTTGCGTCATTTGGGACGCCAGCCCTTCGAGCCGTGATTTGCTGTTCTCGTCACCTCCGGCGAGGGCGATCTCGGACCAGAAGTAGGCTTGCGACAAGTCTTCCGGAACTCCACGACCCGCCCAATAGTAGGAGCCTAGCGCGGACTGGGCAGCCACATTGCCTTGTTCGGCGGCGCGCTGAAACCACTGCATGGCCTGCGCATCATCATGCGGCACGTCGTCGCCGTTATGATAGCGGACACCCATCTGCCATTGTGCGTCCGCGTCTCCCTGATCGGCCAGCTTGCGCAACTCTGGCAGGGGCTTCGGCTGCGGGCGTGGGGCGGCCAAGGTAGCATCAGTGGAGCGCGGTGCTGAACCCGCTTCGGCCCGCTCGGCGACTGGCTGCTGGGAAGCTTGCGGTGAGCCGGCCCACCGCTTTTGTATAGTCTTTTCTATCGTCGGACCCAATAGGTAGCCGACGACCAGTGCCACCACGGCAAGGACAATCCAAGGCAACGCGCGATGAAGCAGGCTAGCCCGAGCGGTGGGCACGGAATCGGCCAGCGCGGGAACCTCGCCGGAGACGATTTCCCGGGGAAACTGCTGCGACAGTTGGTCGGGAGTTTCAGGCTGCCGATCCTTCAAGGCCTCGCGAATCGCTGGGACCAATGCGAATTCGGCTGGACCCGGTTCCGGAGCGGGCGGTTGCGGCACGGCGTTCGACATGATGGTAGCAACCGGCTCAGCATTTTCAGGCTCGGCCCTTTCCGGCTGCGCCGGATCAGGGTGGATTCTTGGAATCATTTCGGCGAGCCGTTCCAAAACCATCCCATGGGTTGGGTTGAAGGCGCGAGGATGCAGAGAAAAAATCTCCAGCAGGCCGACTACTCGGAAATCGGACACGATGGGAACCGCCATGAGCGAACCTATGCCCAGAGCGCGACCGACTTGGGGATCAATCCGGGGATCGTTTCCCGTATCCTCGCAGGAGACAAGGAGGCCGCTGCGCACGCATTCTCCAGATAGCCCTTGCGACACGTCCACCGGGGCTCCGAGGGGCGGCGCGGGATCGCCCACTCGCGCCCGGCAGGTCATTTTGTGGTCCGTGAGAAAGGCCAGCGCAGCGCCGCTGGCTCCGGTAAGGCTGAGGGCGCGCTCGGTCATGAGCTGCAGAACCGCATCGAAATCGCCGCCGATCTCACGGACCTCGCGGCGGACGCCTTCCAACCGATTGAGGATTTCAAACCGGTTGGAGATCGGGACCACGTTGCGGGATTCGTTGGTGCGGGGTTCATTGGTGCGAGATTCGTTGCTGCGGGATTCATCGGCCGGCACCGGATCGAGGAATCTTTCTTCCTCACGCCGCGCCAGTTGACCGCTTCGAGCGGCGTGGTTTGAGCAGGCGATCAGGAGGTTGGCAAAGAGCCATTCCTTCAAAGTATGGCGGGAACTCTCTGGAAGCGGGGAGAAGCGGATGCCGCCGCGGCCGGTATCGTCGCTCCAGATCACCTGGCCGCTGCCATGAATGTAGCTTTTTGTTTCTGGCAGATCCAGGCACAAAGTAACCGCCCGGTTCGTCTCCAGGCGTTCACTGGTTTGGACGGCGAAACCGTCTTCGTGGAGGTCGAGCAATTCGCTCAGGTCCAAAACCATGCCGGTTTGGGGGCCATTGAAACTGACGTAAACCGGACTATGGAGTTTTTGACGAACGCAACGACGCCGCTCTCCGTTGGCGGCCCCACCAACCGGACTCGGCAATCCGCCAATGCTCCGATCCATAGTGGCTCCATATTAACTCAGATCGAAAGGAAGGGAGCGCGAACCTGCACAGGGGTAGTGGCTCAGTTTCGCCGTAACACGGAGAAAAATCATTAACCACTTAAGGACACGAAGAACCACGAAGGCTTTTCATTTCAAGGGCTCTCCTTCGTGCGCCTTCGCGCCCTTGGTGGTGAGGTTTCGCAAACTGAACCACTACCCGGCCAAGCCATCGCTTGAAAGCCGGGCTGATCGCGATGGCTCGATCGTCTCCCCTGCAATGGCGTGCCCTACAATCGCGTGCCCTATAATTACGGTCGTCGATACTGCAGGTTTGATTGCTTCCTGCCAACACCGTGAACTCGATCGCAGCAAAATCGGAGGCTGAGGTGCCGAACCCGGGCACTGCTGTGCCGGTGCTCCCCGTAAGCGTAATCGTTCCGGTTCGCAATGAGGCCCAGAACCTGCCGCAGTGCCTGCAGTCGCTTGCCGGATTCGGAGAAGTGTATGTCGTCGATTCGCAGAGCACCGACGACACGGTTTCAATTGCTCAGTCGCATGGCGCCAGGGTGGTCCAATTTCACTATGCAGGAGGCTGGCCGAAGAAGCGCCAATGGGCCATGGACACGCTTCCCCTGGCCTATGATTGGGTGCTGCTCGTCGATGCCGATGAAGCTCTTACTCCCGAACTGGCGGCGGAAATAGGGCAGGCCATCCGGAATCCGGGCTTTGATGGCTACTACATTGCCCTGCAAATGTATTTTCTTGGGCGAGTCTTGCGTCACGGCGGCACCGGGTTCTACAAGCTCTCGCTCTTCCGGCGCGGCCAAGGGCGCTTCGAATGCCGCCTCAAAAACCAGGATACTTCGATGGCTGACATGGAGGTGCACGAGCATATCGTGGTCGAGGGCAAAGCCGGGAAGTTGAGAAACGCGCTGGTCCATCGCAACTTTGAATCGCTTTCCCGTTTCATCCAGAAACACAATGAGTACTCCAATTGGGAGGCGCGGGTATGGTTGGAGGGGGAAGCGGGCTATGGCGATTTGCCGCCCTCGCTGTTCGGAAACGAAGCTCAACGGCGGCGCTGGCTGAAAAAGAGGTTCTTTGCAGTTCCCGGTTCCCCGGTTCTTTTCTTTCTTTACCGCTACATTTTCCGGCTCGGGTTTCTGGACGGCACGCCGGGACTGATTTATTGTGGTTTACAGTGCGCGCAGCTCTTTAACGTGAAAGCCAAAATCTACGAATCCAATGTCAGGAAGGGCTGACCCTTGCTCGCCTGGAAGTTCTGGAAGCGTCCTTTATGAATGCCAAAGCTAATGCCGAAGCCTATGGCGTTGCCTCGGAGCCTCGGGACGCGGTTGCGTACCATAGCCGATTGGCGAGCGGTTGGGAACAGCGTTACCGGAATCGATCTTTCAAAGCGCGCCAGGCAGTCCTCTCGGAATGCTTGGGAGCGCGCGATCTGACGGGCGCTAGTTGGCTCGATGCAGGCTGCGGCACGGGCACGCTTTCACGGTGGCTGGCCGAGCGCGGTTGCCAAGTCATTGCCGTGGATGCCTCGGTTGAGATGGTCCAAGCTGCGGCCCAACTGGCGCAGGCCGATGAAAGGTCCATCCAACTCAGGTTTGAACGGGTGGAAACTATTGCCCAGTTGCCTTTGTTGAGTCAATCGTGCGATGGGGTCTTGTGTTCCAGCGTTCTGGAATATGTCTCCGATGTGGACGCCTGCCTGAAGGAATTTGCCCGAGTTTTGCGGCCGGACGGGCTCTTGCTGGTGTCGGTGCCCAATCGGCATTCCATGGTTCGGCTGGCACAAGCGGCATGCCACCGTCTCGCCAAGCGGATGGGACAGAGTTGGTTTGCGTTCATGGATTACTCGCACCACCAGTATTCCGCCCATCAGTTTGAGCGCAGGCTGGCAGCTTACGGTTTCTGCTCAGAAAAGGTCGTGGCCTTTGGCAGTCCGCTGCCGAGGTGGGCCCAGCGAAGCCGCTATGGCGGATCCCTGCTGATGTTTGTGGCAAGAAGGACCTAAGGTCCGCGGAGCAAGTGCCGGATCAAGCGCGGCAGCCAGGCGCATGAAACAAATCTTACAAGACGCGCGCACGGGGGAACTAAAGATCGCCGACGTTCCCTCTCCCCAGTTGCTCCCCGGTTGCGTGCTCGTGCGAGTTGCGGCCTCGCTGGTGTCGGCCGGCACCGAGCGTGCGTCCGCTGAATTTGCCGGCAAGAATCTGCTGGCGAAGGCAAAGGCTCGTCCTGACCTGGTGCGCGATGTGATGGCCAAAATGCGGCGGGATGGTTTGTCTTCCACCATGCAGACCGTCCGCTCGCGCCTCGACCAGCCACAGTCGGTAGGCTACAGCAGCGCCGGAGTGGTGGTTGCGGTTGGCGATGGCGTCGCTGACATCAGCGTGGGCGACCGCGTCGCTTGTGCGGGCGCGGGATATGCGGTTCATGCCGAGTTTGCCTGTGTGCCCCGGATGCTGCTGGCGAAGATACCCGAGGTAGCCGATACCGGGCTTCAAGTTTCGTTCGAGGAGGCCGCCTTCGGCACCCTGGGCGCGATTTGTCTGCACGGCATTCGCACCGCCGACGTCGCGCTCGGCGAAACCGTCGCGGTGATCGGCTTGGGCCTGCTCGGACAAATTACGGCGCAGTTGCTGAACGCCGCTGGCTGCCGCGTCTTTGGCATGGATCTTTTGCCGCAACGTGCCGACCTCGCGATCGCTGGCGGTGTCGCGGTCGCGTGCACCAGCGCGCGCGATTTCCACGACCTCTGTTTTCAGCAAACTGGCGGCCAGGGTGTGGACTCGGTCCTGATTACCGCGGAGACTCCCAGCAGCGAACCGGTAAACCTGGCGGCGGAACTGGCGCGCGATCGTGCCGTTGTGGTTGCCGTCGGTACCATCGGCATGGAGTTGCAGCGCAAACTTTACTACGAGAAGGAACTGGATTTCCGGGTTTCCCGCTCCTATGGCCCCGGCCGCTATGACGTTGCCTACGAGCAGAAAGGCCGCGATTATCCGATTGGACACGTACGCTGGACGGAAACGCGCAACCTTGAAGCCTTTCTGCAATTCATCGCCGACGGCAAACTGAATCTGCCCTCGCTGATCACCCATCGCTTTCCCATCGAACAAGCCGCGCAGGCTTATGACCTGATTATGGGAAACACGCGTGAGTTTTTTCTGGGAACACTGATTACTTATGCGGGCGCTGAATCAGGCGACACTCCGATTCTGTCGGAGAGAATTCCGGTGGCCGGCACCTCCGCCTCGTCGGGTTCCATCGGTCTAGGTGTCCTCGGGGCAGGGAGCTTCGCGCAGACCACGCTCTTGCCCGCGCTGAAGGCGCTCCCGGGAGTTTCGTTCGTTGGTGTCTGCAATGCGGCTGGACCGCGCAGCCGGAGCGCAGCCGAGAAATTCGGATTCTCCTACTGCACGAATTCAGAAAGTGAGCTTTTGCAGGATCCAGAAATAAAAGCAGTCTTGATCGCCACCCGTCATAACCTCCATGCCGGCCAGACGCTGGCAGCGTTGCAGGCGGGGAAAGCCGTCTTCTGCGAAAAGCCGCTGTGCCTGACCGAAGCCGAGCTGGCTTCCATAGTTCGTCAGGCATCAGTTCGTGAGACATCGCAACGCGCCCCGGACGAGGAAACCGCGCTCGCTGCTGGAAAATCGGGCGCCCCCGCGCGGCCGCTCCTCATGGTCGGTTTCAATCGCCGGTTCGCGCCCATGGCCGTACAGTTGAAAGAGTTTCTGGCGCCGATCCACGAACCGCTCGCCATCCACTACCGGGTCAATGCGGGATACATCCCCTCCGATCATTGGGTGCACGATCCCGAGCAGGGGGGCGGACGCATTCTGGGCGAGGTCTGCCATTTTGTGGATTTCCTATGCTTTCTCACGGGCGCGTGTCCCACCGAGGTGCAGGCGCAGACCGTCGGCAATCCGGGGCAATACAGCCTGGATAACGTCGTCGCAACGCTCAAATTTGCGAACGGCACATTGGGCACGATCGGCTATCTCGCAAACGGTGACAAAGCAGCCTCGAAAGAGCGCGTGGAAGTGTTCGGCGGCGGCGCGGTTGCGATCCTGGAGGATTTTCGCCGGCTCGAACTCGTCCGCAACGGGCGCAAACAAATCATTCGGGCGCGTTGGGAACAGGACAAGGGCCACCATGCGGAGATGCGCGCATTCGTGGATGCTCTTCTGGGTAAGACACCGCCGCCTGTTCCGTTTGAACAGGTCGTAGGCTCGACTCTCGCAACTCTTCGACTGCAGAACTCATCCCAGACCGGGCAGCCTCTGACGGTCGAGCTAAGCGGCTTCGTACAAACCGCCCTCCAGGAAAAATCCCGGCACTAGCGGCACAAGAAGGGGACGAGCTGTAAATGTTGATTCTGGGCCTGAATATGTTTCATGCCGACTCCTCGGCGGCCATCGTCGAGGATGGAAAGATTCTCTTTGCCGTCGCCGAGGAGCGCCTGAACCGGCACAAACATTACGGCGGCTTTCCTGCCCTCGCGGTCAAAGCCTGTCTGGACGCGGCAGGCGCAAAGATCGCAGACGTCCAGCACGTTGCCGTGGGCCAGGACAGCGATGCCAACCTTGCCAAGAAAGTGCAGTACGCGCTGGCGAATCCGGCGAAGATTCTGAACTTTATAAAGATGCGGCAGCGCAAGGAGTCGATGCGCGATGTGCGCTCGTTGCTGGCGCAGGCACTCGACGTGGATGCCTCCACGCTGAAATTCGACGAGCATCATCTGGAGCATCACATCGCGCACATCGCCAGCGCGTATTACTGTTCGCCATGGGAACAAGCGGCCGGCTTCAGCTACGACGGTTCGGGAGACTTCGTCTCCACCATGATGGCGCGCTGCGAAGGCCCCGAAATCCAGGTGCTCGATCGCGTTTTTTTGCCGCACTCGCTGGGCAGCTTCTACACCATGATCTGCGATTTCATCGGCTACCGAAAATACGGCGACGAAGGCAAGGTCATGGGGCTGGCTCCCTATGGGAAAGACACCTACGTTGACGAGATCAAGAAAATTGTCGCGCTCAAGAACGGCAACTTCCAGCTCAACCTGAGTTACTTCAAGCCGCTGGGAAGCAGCCAGGGAATGCAGGTGCTTCCCGACGGAACGGTGCGCCTGGCAAGGCATTTCGCCGAGAAGATGGAAAAGCTTTTCGGCGCGCCTCGCGAGCCCCACGCCGAGATTACGCAACGCGACATGGATCTGGCCTATGCCATGCAGTACTGCTTCGAGGAAATGTTCTTTCATGTTCTGAACGAGTTGCATAGGCGCGTTCCCGAGGAGAATCTCGCCATGGCCGGGGGCTGCGCGCTCAACAGCGTGGCCAACGGCAAGCTGTTTTCGCGAACTCCCTTCCAGCGCACCTGGATTCAGCCCGCAGCCGGCGACGAAGGCCTAGCCATCGGCGCCGCGCTGCACACATACCACTCCGTGCTGAAACAGCCGCGTAGGAACGAGGCCCAGATGAATCACGCCTACCTCGGGCCGGAGTTCTCCGAATCCCAAATCGAAGCGGCCTTGGAAAGCGCAGACGTAAACTATAGGCGGCTGGAGCGCGGCCCGCTCCTCGACGCCGTTACCGGCCAGATGGTGCAGGGCAATGTGGTGGGATGGTTTCAGGGGCGCATGGAATGGGGGCCGCGCGCCCTCGGCAATCGCTCCATCGTGGCGCACCCCGGCCTGCCCGGCATGAAGGATGTATTGAACGCCCGCATCAAACATCGCGAGTGGTTTCGTCCCTTTGCCCCCTCCATATTGGCCGAGGCGCAGCATGAGTATTTCGAGCACGATCATCCCTCGCCCTACATGCTTCACGTGTACAAAATTCGTCCGGAAAAGAGAAAGAGCCTCTGCGCCGTAAACCATGTGGACAACACCGGGCGATTGCAAACCGTGGCGCGGGAAGAGAACCCCCTCTACTACGATCTGATTCAAACCTTTGGGAAGAAAACCGGAATCCCAGTGATCCTGAACACGAGCTTCAATGAAAATGAGCCGATCGTGTGCACGCCCCAGGAAGCGATCGATTGCTTCCAGCGCACTAAGATGGATGTCCTCGCCATCGGGCCGTTCTTCGCGTGCAAGTCTGAGAACAAACCTGAAAGCTGACGTTATACGAAATGCCTGAAACTCCAGTTGCGGTGGCCGCATCTTCCACGCTGAAGCTTCGCAGAATCGCCGCGTGGCGCGGCATTCGAGCACTGGCGTGGGACAGCGACGTGCTCTACGGTTGTCGCGGGTATGAGGTGGTGTGCCTCCAGCCTGGTAGGCAAGCGGCATGGGAAGTGGTCGCCTGTTTTCATCCAGCCTGGTGGAGAAGTCTCACGTCGCGCAACGTGTTGACTCATCGCCTGGTGCGCGATGGCTTTCATGCCTTAACCGCTCTCGGCGGCAAGACAAGTGACCAGACCATGGTGGGCGCAGTGCCGGGCGCGCTGGTAACGCTGGCCACTTGCAGCGATGAATTTCATGTTACGCATAAAATCCAACGTGGCACCCGACCGTTGCACATCACTGCGACTCCATCGGGAAGAATCTACTGGGGAGAATATTTCGACAATCGCGAGCGCGCTGAAGTCCACATCTATGTTTCGATGGATCAGGGCCGCACCTGGCAGGTCGCTTACACATTTCCTGCGGGAAGCATACGGCACGTTCACAACATTGTGTACGACCGTTGGGGCGATTGCCTGTGGATAATGACAGGCGACGAAGGCGCGGAGTGCCAGGTGCTGCGCGCTTCCTCCGATCTGCGCTCGGTGGAAGTGGTGGTGGCGGGGAGCCAGCAAGCGCGGGCCGTGGCGGCGGTCCCAACCGAACATTGGCTGTATTTTTCGACGGACACGCCGTTCGAGAAGAACCACGTCTATCGTCTCGATCGCGCAGGAAAGGTTGAACAGGTCGGCGACCTTGCCAGCTCTTCGATCTTTGGCTGTAGGGTTGGTTGCGGGGCCGGCGAGGCGATATTCTTTTCGACAATGCTTGAACCCAGCGCAGTGAATACGGTCCGTGAAGTCCATCTCACCGGCTCCAGAGACGGAACGAAATGGCCAGTGCTGGCGCGCTGGAAGAAAGACAACCTGCCAATGCGTTATTTCCAGTACGGCAACGCCTTCCTGCCCGACGGCGAAAACGCCACGAATTATCTTGCCGCGACGACCATCGCCGTCGAGACGGACGATCTGGTCACCACGCTCTGGGAAGTCGATCCGGCATGAGCCTGGCGACGCGTTGGCACTACTACCGGCGCATCTTCGCCGCCTATCTTTTTTCCGGACTTGGCTCCGGACCCAGCCAGTTGACGTTCTGGCATGAGACTCCGGAGATCAATCCGCGCGCCAACGCCACGCGCCTCGGCGAGTACTACATGCTGTTTCGCGAAAAGGCCGACTACGCCGGCCACTACGACCTGGCCGGCACTCCGATGCTCGACTACCACGGAACGATTGGCCTGCAGTACAACCCCATCGCGATTGCGCAGTGGGGCCTCGCCAACTACAACCGTTTCTGCGAGACCGGTGAAGCAGTCCGCTGGCAGAAGACGGTCAAGGCCGCCGATTGGCTCGCCGCGAACCTGGAACAGAATGCCCGCGGGCTCTGGGTCTGGAACCATCATTTCGACTGGGACTATCGTGACACACTGAAAGCGCCGTGGTATTCGGGACTGGCGCAGGGACAGGGCGTTTCTCTACTGTTGCGGGCGCAGGCTCATGCCGAAGGCGAGAAGTATCAGCGCGCAGCCGGCCAGGCGTTTGTCGCCCTGACCCGGCCCATCACTCAGGGCGGGGTACTCTTTGAAGATGCAGAGAAAAACCTCTGGATCGAAGAGTATCTCGTCGATCCGCCCACACACATTTTGAATGGATTCATGTGGGCACTCTGGGGCGTGTTCGATTTCTGGTTGGCGCGCCAAGATGCCGCGTCCAAGGAAATTTTCGACCGCGGCGTCCAGACCCTGCTTCACAACCTCCCCCGATTCGATACCGGATACTGGTCGCTCTATGAACAGTCCGGAACCAGGTTGAAAATGCTGGCCAGCCCTTTCTATCACCGGTTGCATATCGTACAGTTGCGCGTAATGTCCAAGTTGACCGGAGACGCCCGCTTTGCGGCGATTGCCGAACGCTGGGAGAGCTACGCGCAGAGTCGTGGCAATCGGACCCGTGCTTTGGCCGAGAAAAGCATTTTTAAATTGCTGCACTACTGATTGTAGTAATAACGATTGTCCGTAATTCCGATTGTCCTAATAACGATTGTCGTACTACCGGTTGTCATAGCACCGATTGTCGTAACACCGACCATCACAGTGCCGGTCGTCCTATACTGATCGTTCTCCGTACTCATCGTGAAGATTCTCTACGTCTCGCAGTATTTTCCGCCTGAAATGGGAGCGCCCGCGGCCCGAGCTGACGAGTTGTCCCGGCATTGGGCGCGGATGGGACATGATGTGACCGTCCTCACCGGGTTTCCCAACCATCCAACCGGCGTCATTCCCGAAAATTGGCGGTCGCGGTTCCGCCAGCTTCGCTATACGGAAACCGTAGATGGAGTGCGTGTCGTTCGCACCTGGCTCTGGCCGCTGCCCAACCGAAAAATGCACGAAAGGATCCGCAATTACGCGTCATTCTGTATCTCGGCGGCGATCAGCGGGCTGGATTTGCAAAAGCCGGACGTGATCATTGCCACCTCCCCGCAATTGCTGGTCGCGCTTTCCGGGTGGTGGCTGGCGTTCTGGAAGCGCGTCCCTTTCGTCTTCGAAGTGCGCGATCTGTGGCCGGAATCGCTCGCCGCCGTCGGCGTCGGCAGCGAGGAAACCTTGCTTCACCGCTCGCTCTACGCGCTCGCCAGATTTCTTTACCGGCGCGCCGACCGCGTCGTCGTCGTAGCGCCAGCCTTCAAGGATCACCTGATCCGCTACTACAATGTCCCCGCCGCCAAGATCGTCACCGTCGAAAATGGGGTGGCGACCGATCTTTTCCGGCCCGACCCGGCAGCTGCCGAAGTCCGAAGACAACTGAGACTCGAAGATCGTTTCTTGATCTGTTACATCGGCACGATGGGCAATGCGCACGGACTGGAGACGTTAATTGCCGCCGCCGAAGAACTACGGACCGCGTCGCCGAACGCCATGTTTTTGTTGATCGGCGAAGGGGCGGAGAAGCAAAGGCTGGTGGACCTGGCCGCTGCGCACGGACTTGGCAACGTTCAGTTTCTTGGGCAGCAACCGCGGGAACGGATTCCCGCCTACGTCTCCGCTGCCGACCTTTGCCTCGTCATGCTGAAAAAGACCGAGCTGTTCAAGACCGTGATTCCCACCAAGTTGCTCGAATACATGGCGTGCGAGCGGCCCGTCATCGTCGCTGTGGACGGGCAGGCCCGCCAGATTGCCGAGGAAGCGGGCGCCGGCGTTTATGTGGGACCCGAGAACAGCAATGCCCTGGCAAAGGCAATCCTCGATCTGGCGGCTGCCCCCGAGCGCAGACGAGAGATGGGGACCAGCGGGCGGCAATACATCGTTAACAAGTTCTCACGCGAAAAAACGGCGCGCGACTACCTCAAAGTGCTGGAAGCACTCCTGCATTGAAGGTGTCGGTGTGAAGACTCCGGTCTTAGGAAACTCTGATTAAGTGTCGGAGTAAAGCGCAAACCACTGGGTACAAGGGGGTACACGGGGAGGCCCAAGGACTTACTCAGAACCTTCTTAAGGGTGCACCGCAACCACAGCCAACGCCGTGGACAGCGACATGGCGGCATCCGCCGTACGATAGGCCGCAGCCTTGGCCCCGCTTCCGGGGATAAACAAAACGTCGCCTTTCACCAAAGCCATATCGGGGGCCTTGGCATAAAGTACTTTCTTGAGGTTGATGGGAATTTCCTGAACCCCGTTCGGAGTCTGCCGCAGGATCTTGGTTCTGTTCAAGGCCGAGGTGCGGGTACTGCCCCCGGCCAGCGCCAGCGCTTTAAGAACGGAGAGGTTGCTATCCTCGATCAGAAACCCGCTGGGACGGTTCACGTCGCCGACCACGTAAACGATCCCGGCACGCGAAACAATGATCGTGTCTCCCGCAAACACCTCCACGTTGTTCTGCGTATCTTCGGCCAGATTCGACGATAGTTGGAGGTCGACTCTCTGACCCGCATTCCCGTGATGCTCGATGGTCACGTTGCGGCCGGCTTTTTCGGTCAATCCTCCAGCCGCCGAAATCAGATCGAAAAGGTGGCGCTCGCCAATTGCGGGGTAAGGCCCCGGACGGCTCACCTCTCCCAACAGCGTGATCGCCTGCGAAGCGGATTCATCCACGAAAATGGAAACGTGCGGGTTGCGCACAAAGCCCCCATCCTCCAGCCGCTTTTGGATCAACTCCTGCGCTTCATCGGTCGTCAGGTCCGCGACATGAACATAGTCGACCAAAGGAAGGTAGACGTCGCCGGAACCGCTGATGCGTGTCTTGGTCGCAAGATCGGGCACTCCGAACACAGTGATCTCAATCAGGTCGCCGATGCCCAGCTTCACATTGGAATTCGCCAGCAGCCGCGGCGATTGGGACCGGGCGGTTCCAGCCGCAGGTGAGGGTTGCGGGGCGACCGCCGGTGTCTGAGCCACAAGGTGGAGGCTGCACAAAACAACAAGAAGCAAGTGCACGCTCTGCAAAAGCAAGCGGCGATTCCTCCCAAACATATTCAGACTCCTGGGTCTACGCGTGGGTCGAGTTTAGCATAGGCAATGCGGTGAAATCGGAGCCGGAGTGCCCGGTCTCCCGGACGTCGGACCACCACCAATAACTGGAAAGGTTAACCAGAAATGCTCCCGAGCAGTTGCTTGACGGCACCCACGAGTTGTATAGTTCCAGAAAACAAATACTTGGATTCGTCACCAGCGCCACTAAATGGGGAAACCCCGTCTGAAGGCTGACTGAAACTCACGGGCAGGCATGATTTCTGAAATTCCCGGCGTTTCGGGCGGAAGGGAACACTGGTCTTGACGCTCCTGTTCTTTGGTTTATTCGCTTTCTCGCTGCTGGTTTCGTTTGTGGCGACCCGTGAAGTGCGCGACCTGGCAAATCGTAGAGGCTGGGTTTCCGCGCCGCAAGACCGCCGGCATGTCCACCAATCCCCGCTTCCCCGTTTAGGGGGCGTGGCGATTTTCCTGGCTTTTTCGGTCAGCGTGATCGTATGGCTGGCGCTGTCTCTGGTTTTCCCCCGCCTGGTCAATGGACTCGATCCCACTACGCTGCTCCGTATCTACGTTCCCGCCTGTCTGATTTTTTGTCTTGGCATCTACGACGATCTCCGCGGCGCAGGCCCGTATCTCAAGTTTGCCGTGCAGGCGATCGCTGCTGCCATGCTTTTCGCCGGCGGAATGCGCGTGCTCGACCTGCCGCTGCTCTTCCACCACTCGCTGCCCTGGTTTGTTGGTTTGCCCCTGACCGTGTTGTGGGTAGTAGCGGTCACTAACGCTTTCAATCTGATCGACGGATTGGATGGGTTGGCTGCCGGGTCGGCCTTGTTTTCGACGATGGTGTTTTTTGTTTGCGCCCTCGTCAATCATTCCTGGATGGCATCCCTGATGAGCGTGACCCTTGCCGGCGCCATCCTGGGATTTCTGCGTTTCAATTTCAATCCGGCTACGATTTTCCTCGGCGACTCGGGCAGCCTGTTCATCGGTTTCATGCTCAGCGCGCTGGCTCTCGCCGGAGCGCAAAAAGCGCCGACCTTCGTGGCCGTGGCCATCCCCGTCGTGTCCTTCGGATTGCCGATTCTAGAAACCCTGATCTCCATCCTCCGGCGCCTCATCAGCGGCCGCCCCATCCTCACCGCCGACCGCGAACACATTCACCACAAGTTGCTGCAGATGGGTTTTTCGCATCGCCAGGTGGTAATCGTTCTGTATGCCGTCTCCGCGATCTTTGCCATGCTCAGCCTCTTCCTGCTGTGGCCCACGGGCAGCACCGTGGGATTGGTGCTGGCGGTCGTAGGGACGGGCATCTGGCTGGGAGTCCAGCATCTGAACTACCCTGAATTTGGCGAGTTGCGGCGAGTGGCCCAGCGCACCATTGACCAGCGGCAGATTGTCATCAACAACCTTTCGGTGCGCCGCGCAGTCGAGGAACTCAAAGTGGCCGGCGATTTCAATCAGGTGCGCAGCGTCCTCCTCGCCGCCTTCGAGACCAACGATTTCGATGCCTTCGATTTGGAGCTGAGACCGCTTCCCGGCGACCAATCGGCGGCCGGCGATGCTGCCCGCCACTTTCACTGGAGCAAGTTTCCTCACATGATGGCAATTTCCAGCCAGCCCTTGTGGAAGCTGACACTGGATCTGGTGACAACTTCGAACCAGCACCGCGGCGCCCTGGTCGTCTACCGCGTCTACAGCCACCGTGATCTGCAATTGGATGTCAACCTGCTGACGTCGGAATTCCCCGCCGCCCTGGCAGACGCACTGGAACGCGTGCTGGCCAGGCCCGAGGTCCTCATCCCCGCCGTACAAGCCGACACCTCTTTTCTGGCCGCAAATCTGTAACGTAGGGACAGCTGCCCCCGGCGGTCCAGGGGGGCGAAGCCCCGCTCCGCTCTTCAGTGCGAGGATAGAAAATGAAGACCCAGCCGCGTTCCTTCCCACTGACAGCCGGCGCCCGGCTAACTCTTACAAAGTTACTGGCTCCAGTTCGCGAAACCTCACCACCAAGGGCACGAACGCACACGACACATGTCGGCTCCTTTTTTCCGAGCCTTGGTCTTGTTCAGCGACAACCAATGTACTCGGCAAGGAGCCGATTTCGTCGTCCAATCATCGTGGTTAGTGATTTTTCTCGGTGTTGTTTGCGGAACTGAGCCACTACCCTTGGCGGTAGATACTGGCCAGTTGTCGCGCCTGGTGCGAGAGGGTGAAGCTTTCCAGGGTCGTCTGGCGGGCGGCGTTCCCCAGGCGCGCGCGAAGTTCAGGCGAGCGCAGCAAAGCGCCGAGCCCCTGCACAAGTTCCTGGAGTCCGTCCGCCGGGATGAGCCAGCCATTCTTCGCGTGTTCGATCACTTCGTCAATCCCTTGCCCGCTGCATCCAATCACAGGTTTGCCGCAGGACATGGCTTCCAGGTACACGCATCCCAGGCCCTCATTGCGGCTAGGCAAAACGAATATCGAGCAGCGGCGCATGCCCTCGGCCACCATAGAGCGGTTCTGCCGGCCGACAAACTCAACCTGGGGCGCAATCCCCAAGTTGCGCGCCAGCGACTCGAATCGAGCGCGGTCGGGTCCCTCGCCGATGACGCGGCAACGAAGCTGGGGAAACTCGGGTCTGAGATCTGCGAGTGCCTGCAAAACAAGTTCGTGACCTTTGCTGCGGATGAGGTTGCCGACAATCAGAATTTCCAGAGCGACGGGCTGCAAGCCAGCGGGACTGGGCGCAAACAAAGTTGGATTTACACCGTTGTGCACGATGGCGCTGCGGGTTTCAGGTGTTCCAGCCTTCAGGATTTCCTGCACCTTGCCGCTGATGCAGATTACGGTGCGCGCCGCGCGGTAGACCTCCAGCGACGCGTTTTTTCGCCAGACTGCTGGAACCCCAGTGAGAAAACATGTGTGAAACACATCCAACCCGTGAACGGTGACTACGAACGGAATACTTAGACGCCTGGACAGCAGAGCGGCCGCTTGGCCGCACGGCAGGGCTGCGTGCGCGTGGATCACATCGATCGGCTTCCGACGGTGCAGCCTTTGCACTCTGGCCAGAAGACGGATATACAGCAACTTCCCCGCACTGGAGAGGCCGAGATTGCCGGGGATTTGCGGATATCGCACCCAATCTGCGGGCAATGAACTTGCTTGCTTTCGAGGACGGTAAATCGGCGACACCGCGATCACGCTCGATTCGACGTCGAATTGTTTAAACTGCTCAATCGGTTCCGCGACAAAACAACCGTTCACTTCATTTTGGTCTGACGGGAAAAATGGCGTGAGCGTCAAAACGTGCAACGGCGAATCCGCTTCCGCGATAGGGGAGGACATCAGTTTCGCCCGCTCCCAGGCTGAATCAATTCGTGGGCCAAGGCGAGCAGGCGCTCGACGTGCTGGCTCCAACTGAAATCTCGGGCACGCCGCAGGCCATTACGCGACAAGTCTCCCGCCAAGTCCGGCGATTCGTGGATTTGCAGCACCTGTTCCGCCAAAGCCTCGGGAGAGAAACGAGGAAAGTAAACCCCCGCATCGCCGCAGATTTCGCGATGCACCGGCAGATCCGAAGCCACCACCGGCAAACCGCTCGACATGGCCTCGACCAGCGGATGGGCAAAGGTTTCGGTATAGGCCGGTGTTACGTAGACGTGGCAGGCACGATAGAGATGATGCAGCGAACGATAGGGAATCGTCCCGAGCTCTATAATGCTGTCGCTGCTTTGAAGACTGGCCACCAACGAGGAGGCGGCTTCGGCCCGATACGATCCGGGATTTTCGCTGGAGTTCAAACGGCAGGTAAGAAACAGCTTCACCTTTTTTCCATGCAGGCGTTCGCTCAGAATGGGCATAGCCCGAATTAGCGTTTCGAAATTCCGGTAATAGTTATAGTGGCTCACAAAGAGCAGGCGGAGCGCGTCTTTCCCCTGCTCCAGTTGATTTTTCGCGGCCGATGGCAGCGGCGCTGCGTCACTGGTAAAGAGATCCGGGTCAAAACCATGATGCACCGAAAGCACTTTCCTGCCGCTCCACTGGGTAAGGACCTGGGCAAACGCTTCGCTGGGGGCAACCGTGACATCAGCCCAGCCTATCGATCGTCTGGCAAACCAACCCTTGACCAAGGTGTCCGCCCATAGCGCGTAGTCTCCGCGAGCACGAACATCATGGAAAAAGTCGACGGAAGTATAGAGCGAGTTACCAGAGAGGAGTATCTGCGGAACGGGAGACTTCCAAAGAGCAAAGTTGCCCGCGGAGATCAGGACCTGCGCGCCGCTGCGCCGGATCAATCCCGGCAGCGTCCTCTGCTCACGAAGAAAACGCCGAGGCGAGCCGTAGGAACTGTGGTCTTCGACAAAGGAGATATGCGGGGGCTCGCCCAACTCCGGGCGAATCGCGGGATTTAGAAATACGGTGGTTTCGGCATCGGCCCGGCGCGCGAGATGGGGGATCACGTTGCGCAGATAGGTAAGGCCGGCACCCGCACTCGCGGCCAGGCCATTGATAAACAATCGGATCATCGCGTGGGCACGACAGCCCCGAAATCAGACGGCGACGGACGTGAAGTTCGAGAAACCGTGCCGGATACCGGGACTGCAACAGCGTCGGGGAGGAGATCGGACAGCACAAATGCGAGGGCCCAAAACAACACGCAGAGATAGTAGCCCACGGCAAAAAGCCAATCTTCGAAGCTGGCGTGGACCAGACCCGCCAATACCAACATGGCCAGCGGAATCGAGTAATGGCGTGGTTCGGCTGTACGCCTCATGGATCGGCACACTCTCCATACATTGGACAGGGTCAGGGCCAGAAGCGAAACAAAGGGCAACACTCCCAGGATACCCACCCATTCGGCGATCGTAATATAGCTGCTGCCGTGCTCACGAGCAGTCTCGGCGCTCGAAGAAACCATCCCGAAATTCAATCCGGGGTCCTCGCCAGTCGGACTTGTGCCATACCCCGTTCCGAACCAGGGATGCTCTTTGAGCGAGGCGACCGACTTCTCCCAGGGGGTACGCCGCGAACCAAACACGCCTTCTTCCTTGTGGCCCTTGTAGAGCACTGCGTCCTTCAGACTTCCGAGGCGCTGGTTCAATGCCGCCGGATCGAGGATCCCAGTGACCGCAACCAGAAGCAGAACCAGGGCCGCCACCTTCATCAGCAATTTGTACTGGTGAAGGCAAAGACAAAAAACAAGAGTCACGGCCACTATGGCAACCATTCCAGCGCGCGCCATGCTGAAAAGAACCAGATACGTGCAAAGAAGCAAGGCAGCCAGCCGGCGGAACCTGACCATCGGCCCATCGCTGGTGACCCAACTCCACAACAGGATGGGAAACGCTGCGACACTCATCACCGCGCCGAGAGAGTTGGGGTTGCCCCAGACACCCTTGCCCAGAACGAAATAGCAGATCGCCGTGCCATAAACAACAATTTCAGTTCCCCAGCGCAATCCATGGAAAAAACGGTCTTCGCGGCCGAGAACGGCCAGCCGGGCACCCGCAGCGCAATAAGCGAAAAGAAGGAGCAGGCTCAAAGCCTTCAGCAACGCCATCTGGGTAAACTGGGAAACCGAGGCCGAAGCAAACGCGGCGCAGACGCAAGAGAACGCGATCAGATGCAACGCTCCGAAACGGCCGCGCGGAGTCTTCGTCCAAACAATGAGGCCAGCGACCGCACCCGCAGCCAGCACTATCCAGCGCCCACTGGTCCAGGCGCCACCCAAGGGGACGGACATGCCCGCCCAACCAAAAGCGATGATCAGCAGAATCAAGAAACGCTGGTCATATTTCCAGAGGCTGGCGATGATGATTTCGAGGAGCAGGATTCCACCCAGGAAGGAAATGTCGCCGAAATAGTGCAAATGGCGATAGGTAAAATACACTGCCACGATCAATCCCAGCAGGATGCCAGCCCACTGTAACGGCTTGACCGAATTCATCGCGCCCCCATACCGGCGGAGATCGCAGCCGCGGCCAGACCATCGGCGCAGGCTTCCGGCGAGTAGTTTTGAATGCGCTCCAGGCTGCGCGCTCTCATTTTCTGCTTGAGTTCGGGTTGCCGCAGCAGCGAAGCCATGGCTACGCTGAGTCTCTCCGGATCGCGATCAGGCACGACATAACCATTCCACCCGTCTTCGACGAGGTCGGCCGCACATCCCGCGACATTGCTTACTATGATCGGAAGTCCGCATGCCATCGCCTCGTTGACCACCAATCCCCAACGGTCGCTGTGGGTCGGCAGGACCAAGGCCTCCGCGACCGCGTATAGACCAGCCAGATCCTCCCGCTGCGCAAATCCCGGGAAACAAATTACTCCGGGGCTGATCCCTTTAGCTCCTTGTGCCAGTTTCTCTCTGGAGACACCGTCTCCTGCAAACACCAAGCCTACCTCGGAGCGCACACCGCTCTCTAGTTTGGCATAGGCCTCGAGGAGATCAAAGACACCTTTTTCCGGCACCAGACGGCCGACAAAAAGAATAAACCGCACGGGCAGTCCCAGTTTCTCTCGAAATTCGGAGACACGGGCCCTGGTGTTTTCCGCCTGGGCGGCAAAGAAGGCGTTATCGACCGCGTTGGGTGCAGTGAAGATGGCCTGCTCACCGACCCCTAGAGTGCGAAGGTAGGCGAACGAGGATTTTCCCGGCACGACAAAAGCGTCGCAAGCGTTCACAAAATATTGCTTCAGCCATTCCACTGCGGCACGTCCGGATCTCTGGTCCCGCTGGTTACTCTCGGACCACAGGACAAGCCGGACATTGCGCCGGCGAGCCCACCAGAGCGCCTCCCAGGACGCGGGATAGTTGTAGCCGCCGCAAAGAATGACATGGGGACTCGCCACGCCTAACGCCGACCCCAGTCCACGATTCACGATCAGACTGTACTTCCCCGCCCGCCACCGCCAAGCGGGCAGAACTTCATAGGAAAAGCGGATCTCATCGGTATAGATGCGCCATTGTCGAAGCGCCGTGTCGGTCTCTGCCAGGAAGATGGCGTGCAGATCGACGTCGGCGCGACGGGCCAGCGCGTTGAAAACCGGGATACGGTAAGGGGCAATGATCTCGGTTAGGATGACTGTCTTTCGGGTCATGATGTTCCGCCGGACACTCCAATTTCCGGCGCGCGCTCCAAGGGACAGGCGAACAGATCTTGCAGGGGTTCGACTCGAACCGTGGCGGCGACCGCGCCCTTAGCCCCTAATTCGAAAACTTGGTATCGAACGCCGTTGAAGAACCTGAGCGTTTCCTCGAGATTCGTCCTTTGCAGATACTCAAACATCACTAGCGGTGGCCTTTTCTCGGCAAGAAACTGCCGCATCCCGCGGAGAACCCAGTTTTCATGACCCTCCACATCGATCTTGACCAGAGAGACCGGAAACTCGGGATCGCCATGAAGGCGTAGAAACTCGTCGAAGGTGATGCGTTGGACCACATGGGTAGCGATCTGGCTGCCCGAAGGGTTAACAATGACGTGTCCTCCCGAGTCGACCGCTCCATGAGATTCAAAACGGATCTCACCATTGGTATCGGAAAGGGCGTACTCGTGAACCTTAAAACCAAGCTGATTCCGAACAATGTTCTCGCGGGCCCTTGCGGCTGCCACCGGATTGGGCTCAAACAGAATCGCGTCGTCTATTTTATCGGCAAGTAAAAGGCTCACCGAACCAACATTGGCTCCGACGTCGATGAGTGTCCCCCCGGACAAAAACTTTCTGAGGAAGAGTATGCACCTGCTATTCGGGATGCGCGTATACATAACTCCCGAAGACACCTGGCAGTCGGGATAGGCTTTGAATCGTTTGCCATTGAATAGTGAGACGGTAATCGGTTTGCGAATGACCCGCTTCCACAGCTGCCAGCCGACAAAGGCACCCAGTCTTCGGATTCGCTGACCCCGGTTGGACTCCTCGTTCCAAAGATTGGAAATCGGGTACATCAAGCCTTGCGCGCACTTCAGCAAAGATAACTGGCTCCCTTCCAGCCTCGATAATATCGATTGCAATCCGGATGGCGACTGCACTCAACAATTTCGAACAGAACCGCCTTTACAGTTTGCTGAAAAACTCGGATTCGTAACAGGGTATCGCTTTAGCGATACCGTAAACGCTTTGGATTCAGATGCCCTTTAGGGGCTGCGCACCGAAAAAACTGAGTTTTTCAGCACCTCATGTTTAGCCTTCGATCTTCTCCAGAAGCGATGCCCAGTGCTGGGCGATGATCTTCCAATCGAACATTTCCCGAACCCGGGCGCATGCCGCGCGCCCCAATGAAGCCCGGTGATCCGGTTCTTCCAGCAGACTCGACAGCGCGGCTGCGAACTGCTCCACATCCTCGGGATTTGCGACGATGCCAGCGTCGCCCAGTACCTCCGGTATGCCACCGCGGTTGGAACCAACAACCGGAGTGCCGCAGGCCATGGCTTCGACATTCACCAGGCCGAAAGGTTCCTGAAACAAAGAAGGGCTGGCAAAAACTGTGGCTCGTTGAAACCAAGCGGGTAAATCCCGGTCGTGATGAATATATCCCGGAAAATGGATTCGCGCATTCCGGCTGCTGATCAGCGATTGCGCCAGACTTCGCACTTCACGCACATAGTCCGTTTCGCGATGAACTCCAAAGCCGCTGGTTCCCCCAATTACCAAGGTCGCGTCGGGATGGCAATCGAGCAATCTTGTGTAGGCGCGCACTAACTGAAGCACTCCCTTTTCCTCATCAAACCGTCCGACGAAAAAAATGGTCTTGGGTTCGCGAATTTCCTCTCGCGGGGTAAACAGTTGTGTATTGACGCCGTTGAGAATGACGTGGGTCTTTGCCGCCAGGTTCGGGGAACGATCGGCGAATGTTCCGCGTAAGAACGCGCTGCAAACAGCGACCCCGTCCAGTTGCGGCGCCAGCGCTTCGAGCATGGCCGCCGTCCAGTGGCCCAGGTGGTCATTCTGGAGGTGCAGCCAGACAGCTCCTTCGTATCCCATCGCGCGCAACTGACGAACCCATTGCGGACGATTATGGATGTGCAAGACATCGAAGTGACGCAAGGAATTGCCCAAGGCGCGCAACCAGAGCGGTTCCTCCCAACGGCGCAGAAAAGGGGTGGTCGAAATCAGATCGCAGGCCCGCCACACGCCACTGGTGCGGTGGGGCAGGTTGTACAGGTTTTCGGGGGCCGTAGGATAGCCGAACACCGTGACTTCGACGCGATCCGTTATGCGACTGTAGACCTCGTAGGTCCAGCGGGCCAACGCTCCTCCATAAAAGGGACTGAATTGCTCGCGGCTGGACAAAAGAACTCCGACTTTGGGCAATCGCCGAGGACTCGGGTTCGAGTGTTCTCTTGCGATTTGGCTCGATAGCATGTTTCTCAGCTGTTGCCTGGAAGACTCGAACGATACCAGACGACAAAATTGCGCAGGCCTTGTTCGATAGATGTCCTCGGCGAATATCCCAGAAGGCGTTTTGCTTTGTCGATGTTCGCCCAGGTAATGGGAACGTCTCCCGGTTGATCAGGCAGCCGATCCTGCAAAGCTTTCTTTCCTGTTGCTACCTCAAGATGCTGAATCAATTCCGCGAGGCGTACGGGGTGGGAGTTCCCCAAATTGAAGACCTCGAAAGGCAAATTGGGCGACGGCGCATACTCGAGAGACGCGATTACCCCCGCTACGATATCGTCCACGTAGGTGTAATCGCGACCCATGGAACCGTCGCCGTAAACGGGAATCGGTTTCCCAGCCTCGATGAGCGCGGTGAACTTGTGGATCGCGAGATCGGGCCTTTGCCGCGGGCCGTAGACCGTAAAGAACCGCAAACAGAGGGTCGTCAAGCCATACAAATGCGCGTAGGTGTAACACATTAGCTCGGCCGCAAGTTTGGTGGCGGCGTAGGGTGAGATGGGGTGGGTGTTGAGGTCGTCTTCGCAGAAAGGAACCGTGTTTGCGATGCCATACACGGAGCTTGACGAACCAAAGATCAGCCGCGGCACTTTGAACTCGCGGGCGATTTCCAGCAGGTTCACGGTGCCGGCAACGTTCACACTTTCGTACAACGCAGGCTGTTCAATCGAGGGGCGCACCCCGGCGCGAGCCGCCAGATGAATCACGATTTCAGGCTGGGAGCGCTCTGCGACTTTACGTAGCGCGTCCTTATCGCGAATGTCTGCCTCGAAGAAGTCGTAGGGGCCGGCATTGCGAATCTCCTGCAGGTTGCGCCGCTTGCGGCCGGGAGCGTAAAAATTATCGAGGCTGTCGACGACGGAGAGCTTCGTTCCGCGGCGAATCAATGCCTCCGCTACGTGGGATCCGATGAAACCCGCGCCGCCCGTTAGTAAAATCCGTTTTGGATTTGTTTGCACTCTGTCACGCCTTGATTTCGCTGAAGCCAGAAGAACGATTCTAGCGCACCGCCAGTGCGAGACCGGACAGCACACCAAGCGTCATGCGATGCCCTCGACTTCCCTTTTCAGGAGATTGCGCCCGAAGCCGGCCCACGCCATCGCGTATACAGCGCATCCTACGCCGATCAGGGCCAGCGGCGGTAAGTGCCTGGGCAGTGCGATCCATAACACAGATCCCATGAGCAAACTTGCGATCACGGCGATGCCCAGCAGGGGAGTCCTCGCGGCCACGCGCACCTCGGGCGGACAGAGCAAGAAGGCGCAGAATGCAACTCCGAATTCGCCCAGCACAAAGGCAACGCAGGCGCCAGCGACTCCGAACAGAGGCGGCAGGATGAGGGAAAAAACCACAGCAGTTATAGCGCCGGCCGATGTGGAGACAAAATAGGCCCGATGACGGCCCATGGCATAAAGAATTGTTCCCGCGAACAGCACCGCGGCGGGCGCGGTGATGACAAACGGCGCCACCCACTGAAAAGCATGGACCGCGTCCTGAAACTGAGCGCCCAGCAGCCAGGGAATGACCACTGGAGCCGTAACAATGCCGCCCACCGTCAGCGGAACGCCGAACCAAACCAGGACAGAAGCGGCAAACCGGGTGAGTCGCGGAAGCGCATCGGCGGAATTTGCGCGCAGGGCCATGCGCGGCATCAAAACGGTCTGGGTAACCGACAGGAAATTGCGCAACACATCGGCCAGGCGCACGGCAGCGGCATACAACCCGAGGGCGTGCTCCCCGAGATAGAACCGAACCGCCAGGTCTCCGACGCGATGATAGAGGGTCGACATGAATGAAGATGCCGCATAGTGCAGACTGGGCACCATAATCACGGCCCAGCGTCGCGGTGCGATGGCGAAACGGAACCGATAACCCTCCCGCCAGAGAAATGTCCATCCAATCAGGCTCGTTAAGAACGAAGAAGCCAGGATACTGATGGGCACCCAAATGACGTCCTTGGGAGTACGCACCATGGTGAAAATGCCAACCGCATAAAGACTCTGCTGCGCGACGGAAATAAACGATTGCACATGGAACAGCTCCATCGAGGACAGCAGATAGTCCAGCGAAAGACTCCCGGTCACGATCGATGCCGTTCCGTACAATCTGAGAAGGAACCGGACATCCTGGCGGACTTCAAAACTTGCCACCACCAGGAGCGCAATTACCGCGACTCCGCCCGCAAGAATACGGAGCAGCAATACATCGGAAACAGTCTCAAAAGCCGCCTGGCGCCGAGCCGCGACCTGTTGCGCAGCATAGGAGGTCAGTCCGGGATTGGCCACGAGTCCGGTGAAGGCGCACACCGCAATCACGTACCTCCACAACCCGTAAACGTCGACACCGAGGCGCCGCACCAGGAAAGGAAACGTCGCGGCGGTGAGTAGGGTGCCGACAACGCGGGCAGAAGTGACCGAGACCGCGAACCCTCCGTAGCGCAGCAACGACTTAGAAACCTTCAATAATCCACCCTATAAGTCCCAAGGTTCTAGACAGAGCAACATGCCAGTCAATTCAAGACAGCCTCAGAGCAACGACGCGAAAGAACCAGCCAGCGAAACAGCGAGTTACTATGATCAAAACCCGCTAAGTGTTGACGAAAGAGTTCTCTCGCCGGCGACGGATCAAGCAGATATCTAAGTTGCCCTAAGTCTTGATCGAGAGTCCTCTCCATTTCCTGCTTGAGCTCATGGCGAAGCCACTTACACAGTGGGGGAGTGAATCCGCGTTTTTGTCGCCACCGAATTTCCGGAGGCACCCACGGCGGGAGAGCATCCCTGAGGATGGCCTTGCCCATGCCCCTGGCAAAGTGATACTCGATCGGCAAGCTCGTCGCGAAGCGCATCAAGTCGGGATTCAGGAAAGGCGCTCGGCATTCGAGCGAGGCGCGCATGCTGGCGCGATCGACCTTAACCATGATCTGATCGGGCAGATACGACGACGACGTGGCCTCGAACGCCGAGAGCGGATATGGAAGCCGGGCATGTTCCAGCGCGCGCGCCTCGAGTTCGCACAATCCGCGCTCCGCTTCGCCGCGATGATCGGGGAGAAAATACGCCGTGACAGCGTTCTTGAGCTCCGCGGGATGCAATAATTCCAAGTCGTTCTTCGACAAAAAGCCCAGCAAGCCGACGCCTCTCCAGTCCTTTCCCCAAAGATGCCGAAGGCGCTTGGCGGCGGCGTTTGCAAGAGCTGACCGGCGCACGCCGTGCCAGCCATGATAGCCGAACATCTGCGAGTATCCGCCGAAACACTCGTCCCCGCCGTCACCGGAGAGCATGACTTTGCAGACTTGCCGCGCGGCGCGGCACACGGCAAAGGTCGGGAACATCGATACGTCGCCAAACGGTTCGTCGTAATGATCGATCAGCTCGTCGAAGATCGCCAGAAGATCGTCCGACGAAAAATGAACTTCGTGGTGGTCCGTGCCCAGATGTTCGGCAACCAGCCGCGCATAAGGCGACTCGTCCAGTTGCTCGTCGTCAAAGGAAGCACAGAAGGTACTGAACTTTACCGCCGGCTGTAACTCGCGAATCGCGCTCGCGATGCAGGTCGAGTCCACTCCGCCGGAGAGAAATGCTCCAATCGGCACATCGCTCCTCAGGCGCAAACGAACGGATCGCAAGACGCGGGCACGAACGCTCTCGACGGCAGCGTCTCGGCTCGGAGGTTGAGTCTCATTCAATTCGATTCGCGGCTGCCAATAGTGCCAAGTCCGCAGTTCAGCGCCCGGAGCCAAAAGGAGCGCTTCTCCCGCCATGAGTTTGCGCACACCTTGAAGATGAGTCCGGGGCGCGGGCACATATCCCACAGCCAGAAACTGCGCGATGGCTGGGACATCGAGCCGGTTGTCCAGGCCGGGAAAAGGCATTAGCGCTTTCATCTCGGACGCGAAAACCAAGCCTCTGCCTTCATTCAGAGGCGCGTAATACAAGGGCTTCTCGCCGAACCGATCGCGGGCCAGGAATAGCTGCTCCTTTTTCTCATCCACAATGGCAAAGGCAAACATGCCATCGAGATCGTCAAGCAACGCGTGACCCTTCTCTTCATAGAGATGCACCAGGACCTCAGTATCACTCTGGGTGCGAAAGCGATGTCCTTGGGCGATCAAGCTCTGGCGGATTTCGATGTAGTTGTAAATCTCGCCATTCAGGATCACCCAGATCGTTCCGTCTTCGTTGCTCATCGGCTGGGCGCCACCTTCGAGATCGATGATGGAAAGACGGGTGTGTCCAAGCAGGCAGCGACCATCCAGGCAGGTCAGGCGGGCGCTTCCGTCAGGGCCGCGATGCCGGAGAAGCCGGCCCGCTGCTTCCGCCCAGGTTTTTTCTGAAGGAGACCGGTATTGCGCGACGCCGCCTTTGCTGTCGTACGCTCCATAAATTCCGCACATTATTTTTTTTGGCGACGTTTGGCGGCCGCTTCCACAAACACGCTTTCCCAATCTCGCGCAACTTTGTCCCAGTCGAATTGCACAGCATGGCGAGCGGCAGCGGCGGACATCTTGAGCCGCAACTCATGGTCGGCCAGCAGCAAACCCATTTTGTCTGAGAGCTCGCTTTCCGATTTTACCAAGTACCCCGTTTCACCGTGGACAACATAATCGGGTCGATACACGTCCATGGCCACCGCCGGCAGGCCACAGGCCACGGCTTGTCCCAGAACTTGCGGATGGCCTTCGATCACACTGGGGAAAAGGAATACGTCAGCCTTTCGCATTTCATCGGCTAAGCTGGGTTGCGAGAGATGGCCCACGAAGGTCACGTTGCGGCACCCCAATTCCTTCACCAGGGACCGGCACGTCTGTTCCTCTTCCGGTTCACCTTTCCCCACCAATCGAAATTCAACCGCGGGGCGGTTCGCTGCCTCGCGAATCACCACATTCAACCTTTTTCGAGCCTGGAATGAGCCAGCGTAGAGCACGGTAAGTTTTGAAGCGGGCTGCCGAGGCTCGGTTGGTGGATGGAACAACTCCCGTTTGATTCCGCTGTGAATGGTCGCGGCCTCAACTCCGAAACGGGCTTCGACAGTTTGTGACACATATCGTGAGTTCCCGACGACGCGATCGGCCTCGCGAATCGATCTTGTCAAAGTCTGCCCTACCGCGCCCTGATCGAGGGTCATCACCACGTAGGTCACAAGCGCAATTGGAAGCTGCAGCGATCGCCTGAACAGCAGAAACAGGGTATCCAGCGGCCCTTCGCGGGGGAAGAAGTAGATGTCGGTTTTTGAGAGCAGCACATGAGTGAGCCATCGCGGCGTATTTCCATGCCGGGACCAGTGCAGGATTTCTGTGTTCTCGCGGGCAAGAATCCGCGGATCGGGAGGTCCGTCGCCAAGCAGTACAACCTTGAACCGGTCCGCCGGAAGACGGCTCACAATCTCTTTCGCGGTCAGGTTCTGGGCGTTCGTGTTCGCTTCATCGGCGAACGATGGGGTGAATACTGTGATCATGTAGGTCGTCGCGGGTTACGCCCGCGTTTCGGGGAGTGGTCTGTTTCAAGTACAGTCTGCAAAACCCATGAACCACCAAGGACACGAAGGATCACGAAGGTGTTAGTCTCCTAGGTTTCCGTGTAACCGCGGTCGTTCGGCCCTTCAAGAATTTCCCCGAGTCTAACACTGTCCCGTATTGTCCTGGAACCCGTTTTGACCTCCAGACTACGCAAGCTTCGCTGGTACGACGCGCGCGGTTTGCAGGAGTTCATCAAGTTCCAGGGGCGTGATTGGCCGGTGAAGCGGATTCCGAGACTCCGTGCTCGGGCGCAGCAGGTCCAGCATCTCGGGGATGCGCAGGATTTCGCTCGGGCTCTCCAAGACTCGTGCGGCGCCAAACTTCTCATACTGCCGCCCGTAGCCGTGCATGCCAAGATCAAACCAACCGCACAGAAAGCAAGGAATCCCCGCAAGCGCACATTCCACCGCAACCGTCGATTCCACAGTCAAGGCAAACCAGATGCCGCGCAACAACCGCTCCGAAATGGGCGCGGTAGAAATCTCCACCAACTGCCGGTCGTTGTCGGCAATCCGGCCGGCCAGAATCCGGTCAACCAAACGGGAACGAGCGCTCACACTCTCGTAGGGGTGCAGCTTTAGGACGACTTTCCGCTTATGCTGGCGCCCAATCGCACAGAGACCGGGCAGCAGTTCTCGATACAGTGTTTCCGTGCGGCCCGCGTAGAGTTCATAAGGCTCCGAGAAAAATACAATTCGGTCACCCGCCGTCTGCGACTCTTCCCTGGAGAACGAATGTTCCACCGGCGGCGCACCGAGGGCGATTCGGCCTTCGGGCACAGCACACTGCTGGATCATGTAGTCCTTTTCCATATCGCCCTTCGCCAGATACGTATCGGAACAAACTCCACAGAGCAATATGTTGACATCCAGAGCGCCATGGCTGCAGTGGACGGTTCGCACTCCGCGGCTACGCGCCAGCAGTACCGGCAAGCGGGTGTACGGATTATGTTCATCTCCGCACAGGACGGAATTGATTCGTTCCCGGTCCAACACCTCTCGCCAGGCGTCGCGGATTCTCATCCCCACTCGCAGATCGCGCGCAAAATCTGGAAACAGACCTGCGGCATAAGCGACCGCGGGATCCTTGGACTGTTGCAATCTGTTCCGTAGGGCGCACCATTGCTTGGTCAGTGCGGCAATTTCGCGTTCAGTAGCCTGGTTTCGCCGCAGGGGGGCGTAGGCCGCCAGCGGTGCGGAGTTCACATGGCGTGGAAGGTCTCGAATCGCACCGTCAGCACGGGTTGTCACCAGCAGGAAGCGCCGGTCGGGAAGCAGGCTGGCGTATGCGGTCAACACCCGCGAGACGTTTCTGTACGCCGAAGGCAACAAAACTTTCTGTTCCAAACTCGCGCTTCGCCTCCGGCCTTGAAGAAGCCGCCGAAGTCGATAGTCGGTGTCCCACTTGTCGAGGGCAATCCCCGCAACTTGCGACCGAGGCAGGGTTCGCAGGGCCTTGGCGTAGCGGCGGACGCGGGCGGAAATGGGCCCTTCGTTTTTGATGAATGGGATTATCTCGACGCCCAGCAGTTTGCCAAGTGTATCCGCCAAGCTGTGCGGGCGCGTCACGCGAACCTCGGCTGGCGAGTGGATCTCGCCGGCGATCTTCACCAAGAGCAGGAATTCGTAGATTCCCTGGAAACGCGCGGGCGCCAGCAGCGCCCACCAGTCAATTCCTTCTGCATCCACCAGGCAGCCGTTTCCGGCTTCGCAAATCTCGCGCATCCGGCCTACGCCTTCGTGCCACTGCGACTGGCTATACAGGCCGCGGGTTGGACAGCCGAGTTCGCCGCTCCAAACCGCGTACTGGGATGTTCCAGCCCATCCCAAATCCACTACCAGGTCCCAACGCGAGTTACTCCATTCGCCCGCAGTCGGTGAATCTTCCGGATGGACCAGGAGGACGCGCATTCGCTGCTCAGGTTCTTTCCTCGATCTTTGGCCTCAACATTTCTTCGAATCGCGGCCGCAAAGCCTCCCACTCTTCTTTCAGTATTGCGAGGCAAACGACATCGTGGAACGCACCTCGTTTCCAGATGTGTTTCCGAAATATTCCTTCCTGCACAAAACCGAAACGTCGGTGCATTTCAATCACGGCACGATTCAACGACAGATTCTCGCAGCAGAGCTTCTCAAATCCCAATTCGTCAAACACGTAGTTCAAAACCGCGTATTCAACGCGGCTACCCACGCCTTTACCTCGTACATTGGGGCTAACGACATAGAAGCCCCAGTAACACCGGCGATGGATCCGATCAATCGCATACAGATTAGCTACTCCTACATCCTCACCGTCACAGGCAATGATCCAATACTTGCACGCCGGGTCTTTCATGATGCGCGAAAACCAGGCCGCGTGTTCTTCTGGACCGATCACGTGGTCGGTAAACATGAAGTCCGCCACCTTGGGCATGTTGCGCCATTCGCGCATCACATCCATATCCTCCGGACGGACATCCCGTAGTGAAGTCATGCAAGATTTTTCACTGCCGACGGTGGAGCAAAAGAAGGGATCGTCCCGTGGGCGTATGTCGCATCAATTCGGATTTCCAAAAAGCATTGCCGCCCACGTCGAAGAATTAGCGGTGGTGATCTGAGCTGCAGTGACGTAGGTGATGCCTTGTGGCGCACCCTGCCCTGCCGCGCTAGGAGGCAGCAGGAAACTGTGGACGATTGCGTCGACGATAATCCACACCGAGACGTAGATTCTTAATTCCCGCACGATGTCGCCTCCCTAAGATTAGAGAGAAATCTACGAGGGCTGTGGTCCCGATGTCAAGACAAGAACGTGTAGGTGGTCGGCCGGCCACAAGAAAACACCTTGCTCCTAACTTGTTCTCACGGCATACACCACCGCCTCACGCCCGATGCCCTGCGAAGCCAGCCAGCGCGAAAATCCGCGCCGCACTTCGGTCAGGCCGGATGCCTCCAGATTCTTCTCCAGCGCCATACGCTGCCCGTGGCACTTGCGGCCGATGTCGTCGCGGCCGATGTAGTCGATCCCTTGCAGCAGGAACCACTCCATGGGAAACGTGGCCTCGCGCACCCGCGGTTCGAAGCCACAACGGCGGAGGGTCCTTTCCAGGCTCTCGAAGTTGAAATAATTCACATGCACGGGATGAACCACCCACCACGATTCTTTGTTCAGCAGCTTCTGTGCGGCCAACTGCACGGGATTGAAATCGTTGGGAACCTGCACCACCACTATGCCTCCGGGACGAAGCACCTCTCGCACCGCCGCCAGCACTTCCAGAGGCTCGGAGACGTGCTCCAAGACCAGCTTCACGTGCGCTACGTCGAACGGCGCATGACTGCTGACGTCCACGCCGGGGAAGGTGCCCAACAAAACCGATGCCCGGCTGGCGGCGCGCTTCCACATCGACTCCGAGGGCTCAATGCCCAGCGACTCCCAGCCGCGAGCCTTGGCATAGGCCAGGAACCAGCCGCCGCCACAGCCTACGTCCAGCAGTTTTCCGGTTGGCTGTCTTAGGACCTCCGAAAACGCGGCCAGCCGGTCGGCATATTCCAGTTCCCAGTACGGCTGCTCCGATTCTTCTTTCTCGGCCCAGTCGGGCGCGCCATGCGTTTCGTAAAAACTTCGCGCATAATAATCCGCCAGTTCTTCCCCTGTGGGCTTGGGCCAGAGATGGGCGAAGCCGCACTCCTGGCAGTCAATCACTGCGTGCCCCTTGCTGTTCTGGACCAATTCAGGCCCGGTGTGTTGTCCCAATTCCACCCTCCGGTCGAGACATGCCGTGCTGGTGAACCTTCGCCAACAACAGCTTGGCTACTCTCTCTGCACCTTTTCCGTCCACCAGGGCCTGTCCGCGTTGTGCCATCTCGAGGCGAAGTTGGCTATCGTTCATCAGTTCCCGAACCGCGCTCTGAATCTGTGTGGCGGCAATGGAAGAGAACAATCCCAGATGTCTCAGGCTGCCACCCTGCGCGAACACCTCTGCCGATTGCGCGTGATCTTCAGTGATGGAGAGCGCGATGGCCGGCAAACCGGCCGCAGCCAATTCATAGACGGTCGTACCAAAGGAAACCAACGACATGTCGGAGTTCACCATGAGATCCAACAAGGAATCTTCACGTCTGCAGTCGTACTGGCGGCTTGCTCCCGCCAGCCAGGTCCGCAACTCCTGCTCGTGCAGAAACGCCGGTCCAATCGCGACCGTCACCAGAAAAGGCTCCGTCATACCGTCTAAGGCCCGCAGCGCCTGCAGTGTCAGCCCGCAGGGATCGCTGCCCCCCATGCTCACGAGTATGCGAGGCTCACGAACGGCATTCGCTAAACGCCGCGGGACTCGCGAAAAAGCCGGATCCAAAATAGCGTATGCCGACCCTTCATAACGCTGGCCACGAAAACCTTGCCATGACGACGGGTCCGGAAGCCTCTCGATGGGACTCACAATCACGTCCGCCTCGATTCTACCGGTACAGGTTCCGTGCATCAGGACAATCACACTTTGCGGATTGGTTCGGCGCAAGGCACGGACGGCCTCGGCGGAGGCGCCCTCGGGAAGGTCAATGATAATGATAATGACAACGACCGAGGCATCGCCTTCCATTCCACCCAATTCTTCTGAAGCGACCCGGAGCACTGGCCAACCGCGGCTTTGCACTGCGGAAATCCCAATGTCGTCCTGATGCATGCAGAATGAAATTGGACCGCTGTACGAGTTGCGCAACGCATTTGCCAGCCAGAGGCAGCGCACGACATGGCCCATCCCCATTGATCTGCCGCCGTCTGCGCGGAAAAGAATGCCCTGGTTGGAATTCGCCATTAGTCGGTCAGAGTTGCGCCTGGTAGGTATCGATTTTCTCCAACTCCCAATGGCTTGGATTGAGCAGCCTTTCGTCGCTTAATCCCAAACCGTAAGCCTTGGCCAACAGAGCTGGCGCGATTGGGCCCGCCGCGCACGCCGCCAGGCAGTCCTCCACTTCTGCGGAATTACGAACGCCTGAGAGCACACAGTGCACACCATCCACGGACAGGCAGAAGCGAAGCGCCATGCTGGGCAGCGCCTCCCAGCAAGTGCCCAACTCGCTTACGGCCCGTTCGCTTGCTTGTGACAGAGCCTGCAAGCTAGGCGGAAGCCACTGCGCTCGCTTGGTCAGAGTCCCTTTGAGTAATACGGAACGAGTCAGCACGCCGACGCCGGCGGCTCTTGCCTCGGGGATTACCTTGTCGCACATGCGCTGATCGAGCAGACTGAGAGCCACCTGGAGAACCTGAATCTTTCCCGTGCGGATGGCCGTCAGAGCGGCTTCTTCGCCGTACACGGAGGCCCCGATGTAGCGAAGCTTACCGGCTTCACGCGCCCTCTCCAGGCAGCAAACCAGTTTGCCCTGCTGTAGGATTTCAACCGTTGCATTGTGAATCTGAACGACATCGAGCACATCCCTGCGGAGTCGGCGCAGGCTGCCGTCGAGAGACTCCTCCACTCGATGCATTAACTCCGCATGTGAAACCTCATCGATGTTCTCGGGGAGCGGCACTTTGGTTGCGATCCAACAATTTTTATGGTCCGCGAGAGCTTTACCTAATAACTCCTCGCTGCACCCGTAGGCGGGGGCGGTATCGAAAAGATTGACGCCACCCTCTACCGCGCGATGAATGTTGGCGATGCTCTCGGCAGGCTCGACGCTGCCTTCCCCCGGCGCAGGGATGCCATACTGGTCAAGCCCGAAAGCGGCTGTGCCCACGCCGAGACGGGAGACGCGTAGATCCGTTGCCCCTAGAGATACGTAGTCCATGAGTATTCGCTCACGTTAACCGGTAAAATCCACGTTGAGCCACTCGCCCTTTGAGAAGCGACGCCGAGGTGCCACGATCCAAACTCTCAGCCAGTATCCCGAACGCCTCTTCCACCGCAGCCAGATAGTTGTCGACCTGTTGATGAGTGTGCGCAAACGAAGGCTTGAATTGGCCGCAAGCTAGAAACCCTTTTTCCAGCATGATTTGCGTGAAAAGCGTGGTGAGCACGAGTTCTTCCTCGTGCTCGAAAGCGAAGTGGCAAAGGCTGGGCAAGCCACTGGCGTGCAACTTTAACCCGGTCTTCCGAGCGGCTGCCTCCCATCCCTGCATGACTTGGTTGCCAATGGCGATCAGGTGTTTCGCAACTTTGTGGCGGCGAAACTTGCCGATGGTGGCCAAGGCCGCAACCGGACCGATGCGCTCGGTCCAGTTGGTGCTGCTGATGAATGTCGACTGGGCCGCCTGCATGACCTCTTCTGTTCCGATCACTGCCGACATGGCGTAGCCGTTGGCCATGGCTTTGGCAAAAACCGCGAGGTCGGGACTCACATTTAACAGCAGGTGAATCCCTCCGTCGGTCATGCGGAAGCCGGTGGTGATCTCATCGAAGACAAGCACGGCGCCGATTTCGTCCGCAATCTGTCGGATCTCCTGCATGAACCCGGGTAAAGGGTCGTTTTCGCGCTGGGGCTCCATGACGATGGCAGCGAGCGAATCAGGGTTGGCCTTCACGATGGATTTCAATTGATCGATCTGGTTGTAGTGGAAGGGCAGCGCCGTTCCCTGCAGGCCGCGAGGGACTCCGCGTGGTTCGAGGCCGGGGAGCAAGTGCGCGTCCAAAGCCTCGTCCGCTCCCAAGTTGGCCGCGAGATACCAGTCGGACCAGCCGTGATAGCCGCAGAATGCGATCTTGTCGCGTCCAGTGTGGGCGCGTGCGATGCGGACCGCCATGGCCATGGCCTCGCCGCCTCCACGCGAGTAGCGCACCATCTCCGCCCAAGGGTGCAGTTCGAGGAGAAGCTGAGCCAGTTCCACTTCCTCCGGGGCGTTGAGCGTGGTCGCGACGCCCTTGTCGATCGCGGACTTCACGGCCCGGTCCACGTCGGGATCGGCGTAGCCGAGAACGCACGCACCAATGCCCATCATGCTCATGTCGATGTAAGTTTTGCCATCCAGGTCGGTGACTTCCGTCCCGCGAGCGGTAGCGAAATAGGATGGCCACTGTTGCGGCAAAAACATCGATGGACGCTTCGACAGTAACTGCGTCCCCCCGGGGATGATTCTCCGGGCCTTTTCAAATAACTCCCAACCCTTCATAAGACAATACTTCCTATTCTTCCAGCACAGCGCGATAGTGCTGGCCTTCGACAAGATGCTCGTTTGGCTTGATGATTTCCGGCTCTCGCCTCAGTAGATCGACAATATCGCTGAGGTGGAAAATGTTGCCCTCGCTGAAAAGCTTCTCATAAATTCGCGAGGCAACTTCCAAGTCCTGAGGATGATCCACGGTGAGTCGTAAGGGAGGATATTTCTGGTCGGCCAGCAACTTGGTGCAGCGAAAGAGTTCCTTTCTGCGCCAGATGAAACGAGTGGCATGTTCACGATCCCGAGGGTCCTGGGCCTCGTTCCAGGCCCGTTTTAGCGATGCAAAGCTGAAACACTCCGCGTCCATCCCGTCGGGAAAGCACCCCCCGTTTAAATTTTGCGCATCTGCACCGGCCGCCACCGCGGCATAGTCGCAGCTGCCGGACCGGTACAGTTGCACTAATTTCTCAATGAACTCCGGGTCCACAAGTGGGCAGTCGGCGGTTATTCTCAACACGGGATCGGCGCCATATGCCAGGGCCGCGCGGTAGTAGCGATCCAAGACGTCCGGTTCACTCCCGGAAAAACTGGCAATGTCATTGGCGGCGCAGAACTGGCGAAGCACTTCGTCGGCGGGGCCGTCGGGAACGGCGACCACCACCTCGTCAATCGAGGGCACGGCGCGGACTCGCCGGACGACATGCCAAAGCATCGGTCTGCCCACGATGGGCATCAGCACTTTGCCCGGCAGCCGATTCGACCCCATTCGGGCCTGTATGATGGCAACCGTTTTCATCGTTGTTGATCTTGGCTCAGTTGATTCAGCCTCAGTTTATTCAACCTCAAACCTGCGTCAGATTCTTTCGAGTGGACTGCAGGGGCCGGAGCCCATCTTTTGGGTCGGCTCGCCATTCGCGTTCTCTTGTTTCACTCGGCGCGGGTCCGACTTGTCCATCCCCTTCGGCCACTACCCCGGTTCGCACGGCGGCAATCACCTCGCGCATTGGTTCCGGAAGCCAGCAATGTCCCGAGGAAAATTCGGCACCCTGGCCCTCAAGGTCAAGATGGAATTCCACCATTGTCGCTCCCCACCGGTGCACTGCGCGGAAGATGACACCGGGATCCACCGTGTGGTCCGACCAGCCGACCGGGCACTGGCAAGCATCGCGCAAAGTGCCAATCGCAGCCAGATTGCAGTCTTCCGGTTTCGCCGGATACGACGAAACACAATGTAAGAGGGTCAGGTCGCGGCAACCAGCATTACGCAAGATCGAGCTCGCATGATTAACTTCCGGCAAAGTTGCCATACCGGTAGAAAGCACGACCGGCTTGCCGGTGCGGGCGCACGCCTGCAGAAGATCATCCCACATCAGTTCATAGGACGCTACCTTGTAAAAGTCCACAAAAGGCAACAATTCTTCGACTGCCTCCAGGTAGAACGGAGTGCACGAAAAGCGGACTCCCGCTTCCTCACAGCCTTTCGCCAGACGCGGCAGGAATTCAACCGGCAGTTCCCAGTCCTCGCGCGCCAGAAGCTTAGGATTGTGCCGCAAAGCTTCGGGCGCGAACAGTTCCCGCACGCGAAACAACTGGAACTTGACCGCGTCGCACCCGATTCCGGCGGCGGTCCGGATGAATTCCAGGCATCGCTCCAGATCGCGCAGATGATTGCTCGAAACCTCGGCAACGAAGCTTGGACTAGGGCTGCTCGGATTCGTCGGGCTGCGCCTCAGCCTATTATCTGGCATAATTTGCAATCACCTTGCACACCGCTTCAATCACATCTGCCACATCTGCGTCGGTCATGCCGTGGAACATCGGCAAGCTGATCAGCCGCTCGTAAGCTGCCTCCGCGACTGGACACTCGCCGTCCCTGTGATCCAACTGGTCGCGATAATAGGGGTGCAGATGCACGGGAATGTAATGGACGCTGACGCCGATGTTTTCGGCGCGCAGGGCACGAAATATCTGGGCTCTGTCCACCACGAGTTTGGCCAGATCGAGGCGAACCGGATACAGATGCCAGGCGGGATTCACCTCGGCACGCACGCTGGGCGGAATGAGTCCGGGCAGCACCCGGAACGCGGCCGTGTAGTGCGCGGCAATCTGTCGCCGGCGGGCGAGGTTCGCGCTCAACTTCGACAACTGGGATAGTCCCAGGGCACAGGCAATATCCGTCAGCCGGTAATTGAAGCCCAGCAGGACCATTTCGTAAAACCACTGGCCGGCTTCCTGGCGCTCGCGCGCTTCGCTGCTGATGCCGTGATTGCGAAAGCGCCGCAGCGTCTCGGCCAGCCGCGCGTCGTTGGTCGCTACCATGCCGCCTTCCCCGGTAGTCAGGTGCTTCACCGGATGAAAGCTGAACACGGTCATGTCGGCGATGCCGCCGACGCGCTTCCCCTGGAATTCTGCGCCCAGCGCATGGCAGGCATCTTCGATCAAAATCAGTCCCTGGCCCTTCGCTATTTCCCCGAGTTCATCGAGCGCGGCGGGATGCCCCGCATAATCGACCGCGATGATGGCCTTCACGCGCGCAGAAAGCTTGCGGGACACTTCTCCGGGATCGAGGTTCAGCGTGTCCGGCGAAACGTCCGCGAACACCGGCATCGCACGTTGGTACAAAATGCAGTTGGCAGTGGCACAGAAGGTCAGCGGGGTAGTGATCGCCTCATCCCCAGGGGCCAGTCCTGCAGCAAACGCCGCGCCGTGCAAAGCGGCCGTACCCGAGCTGAAGCTGACCGCGTGCCGCGCCCCAACCCACTCCGCAAACCGCTCTTCGAACTCACCGACCTTCGGTCCCGTGGTTAACCAATCCGACTTCAAAACCTCAACCACCGATTGAATGTCGGCATCATCCAGGCTTTGCCGACCGTAGGGCAGCAACTTTTGCCGGACGGGCTTTCCCCCATGAATGGCAAGCGTTTCCAACTTTGTGGGCAAGGCATTCATGTTAGCGGCTCGTGTTGCAGTGCGATTCGTATGACGGCATGCTCGTCACGGGCTGCGGAAAAACCCTGTTTCGCATGGTGCTTTGCTTCGTATCAGGGTATCGCTTTAGCGATACCGGAAGGGCACCGAAATAAAAACGCCCCTTCAGGGGCTGGGCCCGCTAAGCCGACGCCGGAAGTTCCTCGGCCGCGCCGGCTTCAGGTGCGACCAACTCTTCCAGTTCCCGCCGGGTCAGCCAGCGTTCGTTGTTGTCGCTGGAGTATCTGAAGCCTTCCGGAAGCGGCTTGGCTTCCACCCAGTTTTCCGACTTCCACCACGGATGCGACGGCTGAATCACGTACATGTCTTCCGTCTCGAGCGTCTGCCGCGATTCGTCTTCCGAGACCAGCACCTCATGCAACTTTTCTCCGGGACGAATCCCGATGTACTCGACCCGGCAGCCCGGGGCCACGGTCTCGGCCAGGTCTACCAATCTCATACTCGGAATCTTGGGCACAAAAATTTCGCCGCCATGCATCTGTTCCAGGCAGCGAATCACGAATTTAACGCCTTGCTCGAGCGTCAGCCAGAATCGCGTCATCCGCGGATCGGTGATCGTGATTTTGCCGCGCCGGCGCTGTTCGATAAAAATCGGAATCACGCTGCCCCGGCTGCCCACCACATTTCCGTAACGCGCACAACTGAACCGCGTATTGCGCGCGCCTGCATAGGCGTTGGCTTGCACAAACACTTTCTCCGCGCACAGTTTGGTGGCTCCGTACAAATTGATCGGATTCACGGCTTTGTCGGTGCTGAGGGCAAGAATACGGCGTACGCCTTGATCGATGGCCGCATCGATCACGTTGCGTCCACCCATGATATTGGTCTGGATCGCTTCGAACGGGTTGTACTCGCAGGCCGGCACCTGCTTGAGCGCCGCCGCGTGCACCACCACCGTCACGCCCGAGAGAGCGCGCTTCAACCGCTCCACGTCGCGCACGTCTCCAATGAAATACCTCATGCTGGGATGATCGAAGCCGGAGGCTCTCATCTCGTGCTGCTTCAGTTCGTCCCGGCTGAACACGACCAACCGTTGCGGCTGGTACTCGCGCAGCATGATCTCCACGAACTTCTTCCCGAAAGATCCCGTTCCACCCGTCACCAGTATCGATTCCTGCGACCAATTCACCATTACTGTCCCTTCGAAAGTCGGGCTTCGTATCAGGGCATCGCTTTAGCGATGCCGAGATTCTGCGAAATTAAGATGCCCTTTCAGGGGCTGGGCATTGAAAACCCACTGTGTTGCGACTGCCAGAGGAGTCTTCTCTTTCCGGTAAGGTCTTGTGTCCGATAGTATAGCTGAGCAGAGTGCCGAGAAAATACAGCTTGAGCTTAGAACCTGTAAAAACCCGGCTAAACTCTGGCTGTTTTGCTGCCTACGATCAATAGCGAACTGCCGAAGGGCATGGGGAGTGCGCTAAGGGTTCTTTGTTCCAATCGTGACACCCAGAACAGCGCTTCATTCACCCAGCGCGGGGGAACCTTGGGTGCTTCCGGCCTGGGGCGAAAAACACTTTCTGCGATGCGGACCCCTAGTTTCACCGGGCAAGTCCAGTGGTAGAGGTAACGCTCGTCCTGAATCTGGAAACCGGCCTGCCCAGCCACCTCGCGAAAGCTCTGTTTCGTGTAGCGAATCAGGTGGTGATTGAGGACGTCGTGATTGGTCCAGAGCGCCATAAAGGCCGGCACCGTAACGATCACCAGGCCCTCCGGCGCAAGCAGATCCAGCGCATGCCTCAGTGCGCCTATGGGATCCTTCAGGTGCTCCAGTACATCCAGCATCAGTATGAGCGAGTACCGCTTGCCGGGCCGGAAATCGCCGTCGAAAGGGCAGATGTAGATGCGCTCGCGATGAGGATTAGCAGGGCTGACCAATTCCGCGCACGGCTCAACGCCTTCCACTTCTCCAAATTCCGCGAGCCGGTCGAAAAACAGCGCATCCCCGCAGCCAATGTCCAGGATGCGTTTCCAACCCTGTGCTGGCCGCAGTTGGCGCAGCCTGTCGACGATCAATTCGGTGCGTGAACGCCACCACCAGTGCTTCTCGAAAAGTTCGCGATACGCTTCACCGTACTTTGGGTCCACCAGGAATCCCGGCCCTTTCCAATCACCGCTCAGTCCGCTTCGATTGCGGGTACCCGACGACCCTCAGCCTGCGGAGAACCATTCTTCTGTGCCGCGTTGCTGCCGTCCGCTCTCACGATCTTCAGAACCACATAGTGCGGACGGCCCTTCGTTTCTTCGTAAACCCGGCCCACGTACTCGCCGATGATCCCCAGAAAAAAGAGATTGACGCCGGAGAGAAACGTCATGGCCAGGATCAGCGCAGTGAAACCTTGCGGCGAGTGCATCCAGAACTTTGCGTACAGAGAATAGAGCGCAAACAGGAACGACAGGCCAATCGCACCCGCTCCCAGCACCGCTGCGGCGCGAAGAGGCACGATAGAGAACGCAAAAATCCCATCCGAAGCCAGCTTGAGCAACTTGAGCGGACTGTACTTGGTCCGGCCCGCATGACGGGCCGAGCGCTCCATGGGGATTCCGATCTGGCGAAATCCCACCCAGGTGCGCAAGCCGCGCAGATAACGGTGCTGCTCCGGCATCCGGCGGATTTCCTCGACTACCCGGCGCGACATCAGACCGAAGTCGCCAGCGTCCAAAGGCAACTGCACGGAAGAAAGCGCCGTCACCAAGCGGTAAAACATGTAGTAACAGGCACGCAGCCACCAGGACTCTTTCCGGTTCAGTCGCTGTACATAGACCACGTCATAGCCTTGCTGGTACCAGTCCAGCAGAGTGGGCACCGCTTCCGGCGGGTCCTGCAAGTCTCCGTCGAGCAGAACGGCCACGTCGCCGGAAACCTGGTCCAGGGCCGCCGCCAACGCCGTCTGATGGCCGAAATTGCGGGAAAGGGAGACCACCACGATCCGGGCGTCTTTCTCCGCGGCTTGTTGCAGGAGTTCGAAGGTGCGGTCGGAGCTTCCGTCATCCACCAGGACAATTTCATGGGGACCGCCCGGAACGCCGTCCAGAACTGCGGTCGTCCGGCGAACCAGCTCCGGTACGACCGCCTCTTCGTTATAGACCGGGATGGCCAGCGAAACCTTTGCGGGCCGGCTCACGTTCGCGACCTTCCCTTGAAATACACCATGTTCCATAAGGTGGCGCCCATGCCCGTCAGCCGGTAGGGCTCGAAGACAACGGGCTCGAAAAGCCCTTCGAAGAGTCGCTGCCAGTCTTCTACAGGGCGGGCAAACTTGCCCCGGTCCCAGCGGGCCAGCAAACGCGCGATGGACGGCTTCTCTGGCAGCACGAGTTCCAGCATGTGAATGTGTCCGTCTTCGGTCAGCAAGGACTTCAGGTGAGTCAAAATTCCCAACACGTCCTTCGTATCCAGATGGTGCAAAAAACTGTTTACCAGAACGAAATCGAACCGGTCTTCTGGGGCAGGGAGATAGTCTCGCACGTCGGCGACCACAAAATTACGGCGATAACGCCGGCGCGCGTCCTGAATATAACGCTCATTGAAATCGATTCCAAGATAGTCGGCGTCAGCGAAATACTTCGTGTTGGTGCCCGGACCGCAGGCCACGTCGAGCACCCGGCGCACACGATGCAGGGCGTTGTGCTGAACCACTGGCGCGAACTTCTGGCCGGCGAACGGCGCCTGCCACGCCCGATATACCGCAGTGTGCTCCAGCACGCTCTCTGCGAGATTCATGGCAGGGGGATCTCCTGGAATCCGCATCCGCTGGCGGTCACGTCTCTCAATACGAGCAATCGCCGGAAACCGTCTTTTCGCGCCTTGTCGATTGCCCGGCCCAGGGTCTCCGTCGGCGGTTCAGGCCTGCTGGGCAATTCATATTGCGGATAGCCCCATCCCACCGCAGCCCATCCTATGTCCTCATACTCGGGAAGGCCTTCAACCATGGGTAGGCCAGCCAGCGCAGGGGCAATGAAGGGCGTCGCCCCGTCTCCAATTTGTCGCATGTCCCAATACGTGCGGTTGGTCTTCGGAATGTAGAGGACCGTGCCGCGGCGCTGTTCCGCCGTCTGCTGCCCCAGGCGATCAAGACACTGGGTCAGTTGGAGGCGATTGGCAAGCGCATCAGCCACCACCGAATGGCGCGCTTTGATCTGTCCTAATTCCTGGCGCCATGCCGTGGCGGGCAGTCCCGCCAGCACGGCGCGAGTTTCGCAGCCGCGCTTCAACATGCGGTACGCCGCACTCACCGTCGTAATGAATAAATGTCCGCCGATTGCAACCGCCAGCACCAGTAACAGGACGCTCGTAAGGCGAAGGGTGCCATCTCGCATGTGTTGTAGCAGGTCGGCAAATTCGAACTCAGGCAAGAAGGCCACCACGAACACGCCCGCCAGCACACCCTGGAACTCCGTGAAGTACTTCCAGGCGGGAGAGTAGAAGTTGATCACCAAATAGGGGACTAGACCGGCCATGACAGTTACAAACACCAGTTCGACGAGAATTGTATCGCCCGTCTTGGCCGCGCTTACCAAATCCCGCAACGTCCGGGCCCCACGAGAACGCGCCCAAACCAGCAGAAACAGCCAAGCCCAGGCAAAATAGACAACGAAAAAATACGGGACCCATTCGGGAGAAATTCTGTCGAAATTCAGAGGAGCAAAACTGGACTTATTGGCGCCCCTCTCGCCATAAATCATTCCGGCGAACGCCCCAAACGAAAGCGCGGTCCCCAGCAGAAACGGCCACGTTCGCAGCCATTTTACGCGCCCGCAAAGGTAAACGGCCAAACCCAAGAGCAGGAAGATCTGCGAGATTTTCATCCACCCGACCAAGCTCAGAGCGGCGGGCAAAACCACAGCCAGGGCAATCTTCTCGAGGAGCGTCCACATGAAACCTCGCGCAGCCAGGGCTTCATAGAACCGCACTCCGCCGCCAATGAGCAGCAAAGACAACGCGATGGCCAGGAGAAATGAATCGCTGTTGATGATAGTTTCGTTGAAGTTCAGATGCATGGGGTCGTCAGTCAATGGAAAGACCCCTACAAAGGCAACAACACTCGCCGCCCAGAAAATCAACGGCGGCATATCGAACTCCCGGCTTACGGCCGCTCGTAACATCTCGGCGCATCCGAAAAATGCCAATATATAGAAAGGTATCAACAGAATTCCGTAACCGAAGGCGAGAAAGTCGATGGCGCGAAAACCGCACAGACGGCGCAGCCCTTCCGCCATCCACAACGACCCGTTGTGATACTTCAGCGGAAGCAGGCCGTCGAGGCCGGTGGAAGCCACTTTGTAGGTGGAGATCATGTTGACGACTGCCGCCTGCTCGGCAATATCCGTGGTCACTCGCCCGGCCATGATCGACTCGGGATAGACGACGTCATGCACCGCATTGACGCGCCAATACATGCTCTCCGCATAGACTCCCAGGAACAGGCCGAGACTTAGGAGGGCGACGGTACGAAGAAAACCAATTCGCGCAATTACCGCAACCAGGTTCCACGCACACGCCAAGCCGCCCGCAATGGCGATCGCCGACGCCAGCAGAACGCTGCCGCCGATCGGGGACAACCCTATTGCCGTGACGACCACCAGCGTCAGCAGTGAGATGATCGGCCCGCACAGCAACCAGTGCTTTCTGGCACCGAACGCACTCGAGTTAACCACAAGGAGGGAAATTCCCGCCATCCTCAAAAGAGCGCCCAGGGGGGTTGGAAAGCCGCCGCGCAAAACGACGACCGTCGCGGCCATCAGGAGAGGGACCACTGAGGCAACCACACAAACCAGGCGCGCCCGATGCTCTCCAGTTTGCAATGGAGACCAGCTGGCTTGTGATGCAGGAAGATCGAGTTCTTGTGCGATGGTCATCGGGCCGCGCTGAACTTGGTGCTCGGGGTGAACTGCAACTCTAACCAATCGGGACTGGCAGCGTCCAGTGTTGAGCGGACCACACGCCTGCGCCGCCAGCAAGAACCGGGATCAATGGCTCCGGGCCGGAAATTTTGGGTGCCTCGCACTCACGAAATGCTAGAATCAGGCAAAATCTTCGTGACAGCCCGCTCTAGCCTGCCCAGCTTGCTGTGGGAAAGTCGGCCGGAGCGGAAATCGAGCGGGAATCTGTGTGTCGGGTCTGGCCCACTGCCAGCCCGAGGTGGTAGCGGCTGTGGTAGCGGCTAAGAGTAAGGAGTAATGATGTCATCGGGACCCCTGGTTCCACGAGGTAATGACCCACGAGCTAACGACCCGCGCGAACTGCAGCCGGCTGGACCGGCTGAATTCCTGAGGCCTATCGGCTCCTCACTCTACAACGTCTTGCCGGCGCAGGAATCGACGCTGCGCGAATACCTGCGCGTTCTCATTAAGCGCAAATGGATGGTGGGCGCAGTGGTGGTGGGCATATTCATGGTGGTCGCCATTGCCAGCCTGCGCCAGACCCCGGTTTACGAAGCGGTAGGCCGTATCGCCGTCAACAAAGCGGATTCCAATCTCATCACCTTCAAAGACTCGCAGCCCGTCCTCGACTACTACGACCAGAGCGATCTCGATACCGAGGTCCGAATCCTGCAGAGCGATTTGATGGCGCTGCAAGTGATCCGGCAACTGAATCTGGACAAACGCCCCGAGTTCGGCGGCCACTCCGATCCGAAGCAACCTAACCTGGTCGCCGATCCGCTGCAGACCGATTCCAACCGCACCTCGGCTCTGCTGGGGGCTTTTCGCGGAAACCTCCACGTCAGCCTGATTCCCAATACCCGCATCATCGAGATTCATTACAACAGCACCGATCCCCAGTTGGCTGCCAGCGCCGTGAATACGCTGGCGGCGACCTACGTCGAGCAGAACTTCAAAACCAAATTTGAATCCACCATGCAGGCCTCCGACTGGCTTTCGAAACAACTCGTTGACTTGCAGATGAAAGTGGAAACCTCGCAGGAGAAGCTGGTGCGCTACCAGAAAGAGCATGAGATTCTCGGCATTGACGAAAAGCAGAACATCACCACTGAAAAGCTGGACGAGCTGAACAAAGAAATGACGATGGCTGAATCGGACCGCATGCAGAAAGAAGCCGTCTATCGTCAGACCCAGTCCAACGATCCGGAAGCGATCGCGGCGGCCATCGTTGCCCAGACTACCGGGGCCGGAAATGGGGCAACGTCCGGGCTCCTGGACAAGCTGCGCGAGCAGCAGGCCAATCTCAAAATCCAGATTGCCGACCTCAGCACCCAGTTCGGTCCCTCCTATCCGAAAGTCGCGCAGCTCAACAACCAGCTGAAAGAAATTGACCGCCAGCTGCAGTCGGAAACCAACAAGGCCGTGGATCGCCTTAAGGGGCAGTATCTGGCCGCGTTGCAGCGCGAGAACATGTTGCGCGACTCCTTCGAAAAGCAAAAACAGGAAGCGAATAAGCTCAATGAGAGTGCGATCGAATACAGCATCCTGAAGCGCGACCTGGACAGCAACCGCACGCTCTACGAAGGCTTGCTGGAAAAATTGAAGGAGGCGGGCGTCACGGCGGGCCTGCGCTCCAATAACTTTCGCATCATCGATGCGGCCCGCGTTCCGACGTCTCCCAGTGAACCGAACATTCCCCGCAACCTGGCTTTTGCACTGGTGCTAGGGGTCATCTCCGCAATCGGCCTGGCTTTCGTACTCGAGAATATGGACAACACCGTCCGCACACCCGAACAGGCACAAGCACTATCCCTTCTTCCCTCGCTGGGCATGATCCCGCTTGGCTCGAAGTCAGGCAGCCACGGCGCGGCCGGCAAGCGCCTGGCTTTGACCGCCTCCAAGGAAGTGTTTGAAACGGTAACCCAGGTTCGCCCGCAGTCGCAGATGGCGGAATCGTATCGCGCGCTGCGAACTTCGCTCCTGCTCTCCAATCTCGGTGCGCCGCCCAAAGTGATCATGGTGACCAGCGCGCGCCCGCAGGAGGGCAAGACCACCACCAGCATCAACACCGCGATCGTGCTCGCGCAAAAGGGAGTCCGCGTTCTCCTGGTCGATGCCGATTTGCGCCGCCCCAGCGTTCACAAGGCCCTGGGCATGGGCCCGCGCAGCGGTCTCAGCAACGTGCTCACCGGAAGCGCCACCTTGCAGCAGACCATTACCAGTTCTGCCATCCTGCCCAATCTTTTCATCATGCCCGCCGGTACGCCGCCTCCGAACCCGGCCGAATTGCTGGCGTCCTCCAACATGCGGGACTTGCTCGCGGAGTTGCGTGAAATGTACGACCACATCGTGATCGACACTCCTCCAACTCTCTCCGTCACCGACGCGGTCGTGCTGTCACCCCGCGCCGACGCCACCATCCTGGTGATTCGTTCCGGCCATACTACGAAACAGGCACTGCGCCGCGCCCGCGATATCTTGATGCAGGTCAATGCCCACGTCGCTGGCGTGCTGCTGAACGCCGTCGACCTCACTTCTCCGGATTACTACTACTATTACGAGTACCAGGGCAAATACACTCAGTACTACCAGGAAGAACCTCCCGCAACCGGGGGCGATGCGGAGCCAAAGGCGGTTTGAGATGCGGCAGTTCCCCGCGCTCGGGCCATTCAGGTACACTCTTCGAGCCTTGGACATTGGACATGGGCAGTTGATTTCCCTGCGGGGGGGCGCTGGGCAGGTAACAGGAAGATGGCCATCCCACTTTCAAACCGGAAACGCTGGCAATTCGCCGCTGGCGTGGCTTTTCTTGCCTGCGTGTATCTTTTTCTGACGGCGAGAGAGTTCGCTGCCAGCGTCCTGGCGGCGCGCGCGGAATTGCCCAAGTTGCAGCGCGCGGTGCTGCTCTCGCCGGGAAACGCAGACTATCGTCATCGGCTCGGACGCTACTTTGAATTTGTGCTTGCCGATCCGCAGCCCGCCATCGAGAACCTTCGCGCCGCGGTCGCGCTCAACCCTCACGATGCGCGCTACTGGTTCGACCTGGCCGCCGCATATCAGGTCACCGGATATACCGCTGGGCAGCGCGCCGCACTCGAGCGCGCCTTGCAGGCCGAACCCACCGCGCCCGATGTCGCGTGGGAAGCGGCAAACTTTTTCCTGATCGACGGCGATATCGACCGCGCTCTGCGCGAGTTCCATGTCGTCATCGAGAACGACAACGAACTGGTGGACGCCGCTCTGCGCGCCAGTTGGCGCGCGCGTCCGGACACCGACGCGCTCCTCCGCGACGTGGTGCCGGCCCGCGCCGACTCTCTTCTTGCTTTTCTCGTGTTTCTGCGGAGCATGCAGGAAACTGACGGCGCCATCAAAACCTGGGACCGGCTCGCCCAGTTGCACCAAAAATTCGATCCCCGTCATTTGTACGGATACGTCAGTTACCTCGTTGATAGGCATCGTCCCGAAGCCGCCATGGCGGCATGGGAACAAGCCGCCGACACTCTTGGCCTCTCCGCCTACCTGCCCACGGACGACAACCTGGTGGTGAACGGCGATTTCAGTCTCGACATATTGAATGGCGGATTCGACTGGACCTACGTCAACAGAACCGGGGTCCGGCCCTTGCTCGATGCGAGCGACTTCCGCCAGGGTCAACGGTCGCTCTCGCTCACTTTCGAAGGCCCAGGAATCAGTGACGCGGGGATTCAACAACTCATTCCGGTGCGCGGTAAGACCACCTACGACTTCTCCGCCTACTACAAGTCGAAGGATTTTGAGGGAGCGGGTGGACCGGTGGTCGTTCTGCGCGATGCCTATACGGGCGCGCCGCTGTATGCCAGCGATCCCCTCACGGATGCCGATTTCTGGAAGGAAGTTCACTCCAAGATAACCACCCCGGACTCCACCACCCTGCTGCGGCTGGCCATTGAGCGCTCGCCCGCCGGCTCTCCCATTAAGGGCAAGCTGTGGCTCGACGATTTCGAGCTTTCGCCGGATGAATCACCCGAGAATTCCGCCCATCAATCCCCAAAGCAATCCAAGGACAACCCGTGAGTTCCGCTCTGGCAACGCACCCTGAACCGGCGCGCGTAGTGAAAGCTTCGAGACCGCGGCTCACGAATGACGCGCTGCTCATGGGCGCCAGCGCCGTGCTGCTGCTGGGGCCGCTGGCCTTTGGAGCAGTCGAGCCCTGGTCCATTTTTGCCCTGGAAGCCTGCGCCCTGCTGCTGCTGGCGTTGTGGGCTTGCCGTCAATGGATCAACCGTGAACTCAGCGTCTCCAACCACGCGCTCTACCGGCCGATGGCCGCATTTTTTGTGGTGGCTTCGTTGCAGTGGGTGGCGGGAATTACAGCCTACCGTCATGTGACCTACACCCACCTGTTACTCTATGCGGCCTACGGCATGATTGTCTTTGTCGTGACTCAAACTTTGCGCCGCTCATCCCAGTTCGAACTGATGGCCAAACTGTTCACGGCTTACGGGGCAGTGGTGGCTGCATTCGCGGTGCTCCAGGGTCTGGCGCCGAACGGAAAACTCTACTGGATATGGACGCTGCAGCAGGGTGGCTACATTTACGGCCCCTACGTCAACCACAACCATTATGCCGGCCTGATGGAGATGCTGACGCCCTTCCCGCTGGTGCTGGCCGCAACCCACTTCACAAGCGGGAACCGTAAGATTCTGGTGGCGGGAATCGCGGCGCTGATGGCGGCAAGCATTTTGCTCTCTGGCTCGCGCGGAGGCGTGGCAGCGTTCGTCGCCCAGATGCTGGTGCTGGGAGTACTCGTGGTTCGCAAGCGTCAGGGTAGTTGGAAACAGCCCCTCCTGCTGGGCGCTTTCCTGGCGACGGTGATTGTTTTACTGGTCTGGATGGGGGGCAACGAACTTACCCGCCGGCTGGCCAGCATTCACTCCGACGCCCGCGAAGAGATCAGCGGGGGAGTTCGACTGACCATCGATCGCGACTGCCTGCACATGCTGGTCAAGAGGCCGTTCCTCGGGTGGGGATTGGGCACTTTCCCGATCGTGTACCCGGAGTTTCGCAGTTTCTACACCACGCTCTTCGTCAACCAGGCGCACAACGATTATTTACAGTTGGTGGTCGAGACCGGGCTGGCGGGATTCTCCATTGCGGTCTGGTTTCTAGCGCTGGTATTTCGCCGGGCCGCTGGCAAGCTTGAAAATTGGACTGAGGCTGCCAGCGGCGCTATGACCGTGGCGGCCCTGCTCGGCTGCGTGGGAATCCTGGTCCACAGCCTGGTGGATTTCAATCTGCAGATCCCGGCAAACGCCGCGCTGTTTTACGTTCTCTGCGCGATAGCCGCGTCGGGCCCGCTGCAAGAATCGCAGCGGCGGCGCGTGCTTCGCCGGCACAATCTGATTGTGCAACCCAGCTCGGAAGCTCCGGCCTCGCAATAGCACCTAGAAAGCATAAGCCACCACGAGCACGAAGGTTCACGGCACCGCAAGCTGACGCACTAAGCGGGCGTCGTCATTCCCCAGCTTTATTCACCACCTGCTTCACCGCTTTCGATGTACTGGCAAGAAAGTTCGAGTCGCCCGCATACACTGCCGTGATCGAATTCGTGCCCACCGGCAGCGTCGAAGTCGCAAAGCTGGCTGAGCCGCCACTCAACGTGCCCGTTCCTAATGCCTTTGAGCCCTTCCTGAATGTGACGGTCTCTCCATTCGGCGGCGCCCCAACACTGGAAGTGACGGTGGCGGTAAACGTCACCGTTTGTCCATAGGCAGAAGGATTTGGACTCGACGTCAGAGTAGTCGCAGTCGGAATTTTCACCGCTTGGGTCACAACCGGCGAAGTGCTGGGCTGGAAGATGGCGTCTCCACTGTAGGCGGCCGTTAAGGAGTGTGATCCAACAGCCAGTTTCGCAAACTTCAACACCGCTTTGTCGGCACTCAGGGCGACGGTACCCAACGCTGTCGCACCATCATAGAAAGTGACGGTCCCGGTTGGCGTCCCATTCTGTGTCGGAACTACAACCGCGGTGAGAGTCACCGACTGACCCTTCGCCGATGGATTTGGAGCGGAAGTAAGTGTGGTGGTGGTGGCGCTGATTCCGACGCCGGTGAGACCGATCGTGTGCGGACTGTCCATAGCACTGTCGCCGATTATCACCGTGCCAGTTCTGGTTCCCAGCGCCGAGGGAGTAAGGGTGACAGTGATGTTGCAACTGCCTTCTACTGGGACGGATGTGCCACAGTTATTGGTCTGGGCAAAATCGCCGCTGTCAGTGCCGCTAACACTGATGGACATGATGTTCAAGGTGCTGCTACCGGTATTGGTCAATTTTGAAGTCTTCGAATTGCTGGTGCCCACGAATTGCTTGCCAAAGTTGACAACTTGGGGAGTCAGCGCTAAGTCTGCCGTAATTTTTGCGACGAAGGCGGCCGCTCTTCCAACGATCTGCGGCTCCAAGGGGTTTATCGCCGGAAAGTCACCCGAGTAGGTGTTGCCCGTTACGTAAGCGTTGCCCGCGCTGTCAATGGCGATGCCGTAGCCATAATCAAAGGAACTTCCGCCCAGATAGGTGGAGTAAAGCAAGGCTTTGCCGGAAGAACTCAATTTAGCCACGAAGGCGTCCCCTTGGCCAGCAGTGGCTGGCTGCACGGGATTCATCGTAGGGAAGTTGGCCGATTGAGTTTGGCCGATGACGCAGGTGTTGCCGGCGCTGTCTAAGGCTATGCCGTAACCACCGTCATCCCCGCTGCCACCCAGATAGGTGGAGTGAATTAAAGCCGTACCGGCGGAGTTCAACTCAGTTACAAAAGCGTCGTAACCGCCGCCGCTCGTGGACTGCAGCGGATTTTTTGTCGGGAAGTCGGCAGAGGCAGTAGCACCCGTGACATATGCGTCACCAGCGCTGTCAACCGCAATGGCGGTCCCGTAGTCCTGACCGCTGCCGCCGAGAAACGTCGAGTAAACGAATGCCGATCCCTTCGCGTCGATCTCGGAGACGAAGCCGTCTCCCGCGTTGGCACAATTGCTACCACGATTGCAGACCGTCTGGAAAGCGCCGGACGTGGTCGGAAAGTCGGTCGATAGCGTTTGTCCGGTGACGTAAGCGTTGCCCGCACCGTCCACCGCTATGCCGTTGCCACTGTTACCGAAGCTGCCGCCCAGATAGGTAGAGTAAACCAGAGCCGTTCCCGTCGGGTTGATCTTGGTCACGAAGGCATCTTGGCCGTTGTATGGCTGCAAGGAATTTTTCGTCGGAAAGTTGCTGGAGAGCGTAGTTCCGGTCACATAAGCGTTGCCCGCGGCATCCACGGCAATGGCCGTAGCAGCGTCGGGATTGCTGCCGCCGAGGAAGGTGGAGTAGACCAAGGCCGATCCCGAGGGATTGATCTTCGTGACGAAGGCATCGTCAGAATCGTAACAGCCGCTGCCACCATTGCAGACTGTCTGGAAGGCGCCGGAAGTAGTGGGGAAATCGCTTGAGAAGGTTTCACCGGTGACGTAAGCGTTGCCCGAGCTATCCACCGCAATACCGTAAGCTTGGTCAATGTCGCTCCCACCCAGATAGGTGGAATAAATCAGAGCCGATCCCTCGGCGTTCATCTTGGTCACAAAGGCATCGAAAGCGGCGCCGCCGTAAGTCGCCTGCAGTGGATTCATGGTCGGAAAGCCGGAGCCCGTAAAACCCGTTATGTATGCGTTGCCAGCACTATCCACCGCGATCCCCTGGCCGAAGGCACTTCCCGTCCCGCCTAGATAGGTGGAGTAAATCAGCGGATCGATATACAAGGGCCTCCCTGCGTCATACCGCGCCAGCTCGAATCCCACGCTGTTGGTACTTGTTATGGAATAATGCGCCGCAACTACCTGCCGGATTCCGTTCCTCTCTTGATACACAACCGGTTTCTGCCAGCGAATCTCTTCTTCTCCCACCCTGAACACCAATTCGCCCTGGGCGTTCCGGCGAATCCGCTTCGCCCCGCTAACGTCCAACGCGATGCGACGCGGGTCAGCGCCCGGCTCCACGATGAAGTCATATTCCAGTTGCCGCTGGTTGCCGTAATAGACCAGGTCAATACCGGAGTAGATTCCCTCGTACTTCACTTTCGCGTACGTCGGGACATTCGTCCTCCATTTCGCCGGATCGTTGCCGATGAAGTAGTTGCTTGTTCCCGCCAGTTCATCCACGCCGGTCACCCTCGCCGCGGGATTGGCATTGCGCAGCTTCATCCGCAGCACGCCACCGGTTTGGGGCGAAGCTAGGCCGGATGCTGTTGTTTTCGCGGCACTGGCCAACTTTGACTTTATCCTTGCCTGGGGCGCGTTCGTCCTCCCGCTCAACGCAAGCACCGCTTCATCGCCAGTGAGAAAAAGCGTGTATCCGCTTGTGCGGGAAAGAAACTTCACCCGCGAATCGGTCTGCCCGTGATTCGCCTCGAAGCTCAACGGCAGCTTGCCGTACTGCTCGAGAATCCTCGCTTGAGCTTTCGGTTCGCTCGGGGACGGGCTGGCCGGAGACGCAGCGCTCACGTTCGAATTGTTTATCAGAACGGAAGTCGGATGCGACAACGTTAAGGCGGCAGTCAAAAACAGAAAGAGGCAAACCAGGCTGGCGCGCTTCATGAGATCCCTCCGGTGGAGTCGAAATGCTTCGTGGAAAGGGGCCCGGCTCAACTATCGGTTAGGGGGAGTTTGTTCGCGGTAGTCGAACGCAGTGATTCTGTCCCGGCTAGTGGCTTGCCGTCAATGCCAAAATGAGTCTAGTCCTTAAGCCGTACTCTCGCACTGCAGCTTTGCAGATTTCAATTTTGTCAGATTTCCGCCAAATAAAAACCCGCTCCCTCATCTTGCGGAGCGGGTCATAACCAGCGAACCAACAAAGCGTCTAGCCTCCGTTTTGGCAAACGGAGATCGCTTCACCCTGGAACGTAAAGAAATTATTCACGCTCGTGCTGGGAGGCGCGCCAAAGTAGGGCAGCGTAACCAGATCCTGCAGGTTGTAGGTGAACCCGTGCAAGACGTAAGGATAGCCTCCGTAATTAGCGTTTCCTTCCAGCGGATCACCGACTTCCAAAATACCGCAGGCAACCGGGTTGCCGTTGGTGTTGACCACCAGCGGATCGTCCATCCACTCGCCTATCTCATGCGATAACGCGGAAACGTCCTGCGAGAAGGCGCCGGGTTTATCGATGTAGGTGAAGTGCGAGTAGGCCTGCGGGGCGCTCGGGCTTCCTTCGGAGCTGTGGTAGCCGCCGATGCAGCACCCTCCGCCACTAGTCAGATAGGTGTCGTAGGTCAAAAAGATGGGCAGCGTGTTGGGCTGAATCTGCGAGAAGGCACTGATCAGACCTTGAATTTGCGCGTCGAACCAGTTGATATCCACCAACGCGACCTTAACTCCGAACTTGCTGCCGGTTTTTCCGTACCGCGACGGCGGGTTCAGGGTTTGTTCCGCCAGCACGGTTGGCCCGCCCAGCAGAACGTGGTAGTTGGGATTGGTCTTCACCGTGCCCCAAAAGTTGGCACGTTGAAAGGCGTCTTCGTATTGCGTCGTGCCCACGTTCACTCCACCCTGGGTGTAGGTCGTGGTGGAATCGAAGATGGGAGACACGACCGTATTTTGCGTCACCGTATTCCCGTTCGAAAGCTTATGTGAAGGATCAAAGGTCACCTTCCCACCCAACAACCCGGCCGTGATCACGATCTTCAGTGGGATGATGTAAACCGGGACGGTGGTGGAACTGCCGGTGGAGGGCGCAGTGCCCACCATGTTGTAGTTGTAGGTCTTTCCGCTGTACGTGAACGACCCGTTCCAGGTGGTCAGGGGCGACGTTTGCGGCGCCAGTACGTCGTAGCGCAGGCGGGGCGGCAGGGTCACGAACATTGGCTTGTCTTCACTGTTGACTTTCACCTCATCCTGGGCAACGGCAATGCCGGCACTCGACACCAGCACAGCCAAGACAGCAAACAGACTCAATCGAATCGCACTTCTGTTACGCATCAGTCAATTCTCCTTCAAGTATTTTGAACGTAGTGGACGCTGGAAAGAAGCCGCAAGGTCAGTTGCCACAGGACTTCGATTTTGGCATCCCGAGTCCGCGTAGTATACTCGCGGCGTTTGTGTCTTAGCATGATAAACCAAATTGACCCTTTGAGGAGAGACCCTTGAAAATTTCGAACCTAAGATTTTCCACCCTAAGACTTTCTACCCTAAGATTCCTGACCCTGGCTGTACTACTGGCAGTGGCCACCAGCTTGTGCCTGGCACAGGCCGCGCCGGCCACTTCTTCCGACATGTCCAAAACCGACAAGACGGCGAAGAAAACGAAAGCGGCGCCGGTGGATCCATCCACGATTCCCCAAGCTTCCGGTGGTGGCGGCGGCAAGGTGTGGGTGAATACCTCCACGAAAGTGTTCCACAAGGAAGGCGATCCCTGGTACGGCAAGACGAAACACGGCCAGTACATGACCGAAGCCGATGCCACCAAGGCTGGGTATCGTGAAGCCAAAGAAGACCCGATGGGCAAGAAAAAGGACACCATGAAGAAGGACGACATGAAGAAGTAAGGTCTCGAAGGCTGCCAGCGGAGCCACCCGGGATCGGGTGGCTCTTGTTAATTTGGGCCTCGGCATTTGGGCCTCGGCGCTCGATTTTGGCGCAATCCCCGACAGCAAAATTACCAGTCTTCCGGCTGAAATTGGCTGCTGTGCACCTGCGCTTGGCGGGGAGGTACCTAGTTCCTACTCAGATTACGAAGGTAATCTGAGCTTCTGTTGGGGTATTTTCCGTGATATAACGCCGATAGCTACTCGTTATCTTTGGGCTGGGAGCTTTCGTTCTTTCTGGCTTGGTTTTCTGACTTTGGATTGAAGCGCAGAGCGAGGGTTGAGGAGGAGTCGTGACCGAAGCGCGTACTGGGAAAAGGTTTCCGCTGCATTTGCCGATAAAGATTCATAAGGAAGATACCGCGATCGACACCAGCGGCATGACCGGAAATTTGAGCGCCGCCGGCGTGTATATCCGCTCCGACGCTTCGCTCGAGGTCGGCTCGCCAGTAGAATTTGAGATCACCCTGCCGCCGGAAGTCACGGGCGGCAAGGACGATGTGGTGATACAGTGCCGCGGCCGCGTAGTGCGGACCGATGAGCCCAACGCCAGCACCGAACCCGGAGACAGCCGGGGCGTGGCTTGCGTAATCGATTCTTACGAATTCGTTCGCAACAGTTAACCGGGAGCGGGATCCATGCTAAAGCTTATTTTGGCCGATAATCAGGCGATTTTTCGTGCGGGTATCGCCAAGGTACTGGCCGTAGAAGACGAAATGCGCATTGTGGCCCAGGCGCAGACTGCCGAGCAGATGTTCATGGCGCTCGACAAGTTTCGCGCCGCCGTCCTCATCATTGCCGGAGGTTTCCACTCC
>Ga0209698_10000177_pt1 | contig 68165 bp, 50 predicted proteins | sample LitLauG_LLR_2012_FD_187203 | JGI IMG/M metagenome (GOLD analysis project Ga0209698, IMG submission 187203) | Freshwater sediment microbial communities from Pennsylvania, USA - Little Laurel Run_MetaG_LLR_2012 (SPAdes) (version 2) | ecosystem: Environmental > Aquatic > Freshwater > Creek >... | reverse complement strand
CAACGCCTACTCTGCCAACGCTCGCCCCATCCAGTGGAAATACTCCGACCCTTCTCGGCGCCTACGTACTAACGAATTCACTGCGACAGGCCACTAGTGCTTTTGAAATAGGGACTAGTGCTTGTAAATGCTGGTGTCGGGATGATAGTTGCGCCAGTCGAACCAGTAGTCTTTGAGGGCGGGGACGCGATCGAGACATTTGCCTTGTGCGGCGCCGGAAATAGCGCAGCCTTGAAAATTCCATTCGCTGGCGGTTGCAGTGTCGAGCAAGGCCCACTCTTTGCCGGCGGTCGACGAAGTGTTAGCGCTGGCCGGCGAAACCGTCGCGGTGGAGGCGGCTGACGATGCGGGCTTTTGAGCGGGGGACGGCTCAGGTTTTGCAGCAGCAGGCGTCTCTCCTCCCGCCTCGCCCTTCAGGAAGAACTCAGCCTCTTTCCCATCGATGCGTCGGATGAACACGCGGAAAGACTTGCCGTCGGGCCCAACCACGACCAGAACCGGCATACCGTGGATCTGATCGACCACCGGAGACTGTTTCACCAGCGTATCCCAAGGATAGGCGCGGCTTCCGCCGTCGAGCGTGACTCCGACAACCACGTCGCGAGACTTCAACTCCGTTCCCGGGAAGCTGATGACGACCGGGAGCTTCGCGACTTCCGGCTCCCATTTGCTGTCGTATTCCTTAATGTACTTGGGCACCGGGGCAAGCACTTTTCCGTCGGAAACCTCCGACTTCCACTCGCCGAAGGTGAGTTCGTCGCTCGGCACCAGTTCGAGCGATGCGCCTTGCATCTGGCCGAAGATGGCTTTGCCGGTGATTTGCTGCCACCAGGACCCGGTCTCTTTGTCGCGCATCAAGAAGTTCTGGTTGTTGATACCAGCCAAGTAGAAGTGCAGCACGCTGCCGTTCACAGATCGTTTCCACACCAGACCGGTGTGACACAGCGTTCAATAGGTGACCGCCACCGGCACGCCATCGACCACGTCGTTCAGGATGTGGTGATAGGCCATTTCGCTGATGGGATAAGCGCGCGCGTCGCCTCCGAACTGGAGGGCGAGAATCATCTCCCCTTTGTCGAGTTTGCTCGCGGCCTCGGCGTCGAATCGTGCGCTGTCGAGGGGATGGAACATCCACTCGAAGTAGTTCAAGCGCGCCATCACCGCCGAGAAGGCAACCAGCGTCAACATCGCAGATAGGACGATCTTTCGCCACAAGTTGCTGGCTGGCCATAGGATCGGCGCGAAAACAAAACAGATGACCGCGGCCGTCAGAGTTCCCCGGGGAGCGCGCTGACGCAAATCCATGGCCAGAGTGAGCGCCGCGCCCGTCTGGTGGTGGAACGGCCGGATGACAAAGGCCGGGATGAAAAACAGGCCGATCGCCGTAAGGGCCGAGGCCAGAAAGATCAGCCACGAAAAAGCGTTACGAACAGAAAATGGTCGCATATCCTGAGGCCGCCATTAAGCAGGCAACTGTCCGATTGTATCCAACTTGCGGGGAAAGAAAATGCCCCGACCGTGAGGCCGGGGCATGGGATCAGGTTCGTGAACTTACTGCGGGGTGAAGTTCTGGTGGTAGCTCAGGCTTACCACGTCCTGGAACATTGGTGTGCCAGGAGGCAGGTTGTTCGGGTTCAGGAACTGGGTATCGAAGAAGTAGTTTCGCGTCGGTGGTGCGTACACCAGGCTACAACACTTGAATACGCCTGTCGCGTATTGCGAATAGAACATGCTGACCAATGAGCCGGTGTAGTTTACGGTTGCGCCGTTAGCGCCCCGGTCCTCGAGGTAGCGCAGGAAGTTGTGCATGCCGCCGTCGGTGCCGAAGTCCTGCCCAGCCCACGCGGGTTGCTGGAAGGGAATGCTCTTGCCGGCGGCGATGGCTACGCGGTAATAGCTGGTGTTACCGGGACGGCTGTTCGCCGCGCCGTTGTTCACCGCGCCGGGGCTCAGGAAGCTCACGGCATCGGTCCAGCCCACGTTTGCCGCTGGCAGTGTGTTGTTCGCCGGCGGGTTCGACAGCAGCGTGACGGCATCTGAGATGATTGCGGCGGCAGAGTGCAAGGCCCCACCGTAGTTTGGGGCTCCGGCCGTCCACATTGGATCGGCTGGGCCGGTGTTGTAGTCTCCCCAAACGTACACCGGCTCCTCCGAAGTGACCGTGAAGCCCTTTCCATTGCCCCCCAACGCGGCGGGATGGGGCAGATAGCTGGTGGTGCCGTTCATGCCACCATCGACCAGGCGCAGGGCGTGGCGAGGTCCGGCTACCATGTTGTTCTGGGGCGAACCTGCACCCGTGTAAACGGTAAGGACATTCCCGACGCCGGCTTTCTGAATGTCGGTGTTGCAATTGACCTGGTTTGCCGACGCAGTCGCGGCGTTCGCAGGAATGGGAAAATAGGGCTGGGCCATGAGCGCCCCCGCGAGGCCAAATCCTGCTCCCAGGTTGTTCTCCCCCTGTCTGTCGAGGAAGCCGTCCTGGTTCACGTCTTCCGGTGAGAACGTGTAGTACTGGTTGCCTTCGAGCGCGTTATCCGGGGTGCCCGCCGCGGAGCCGGAATTGATCGTATCTTCCAGCCCCGAGGTTCCGGACATGTTGTTGTAAAACGTGTTGAAAGGGGCATGGGCGTCGCCCACCATTCCGCGATGATCCGAAAAATAGAGGATATAGCCGTTCTCGTTCACTCCAAACTGGTTGGTGGTACTCACCAAATTGCCGCTGCCGCCGGTGTAAGGGCCCAGTTTTTGCAGCCACAACCAGAGGTTGCCCACGTCAAGCTCCACTGCATTCATGACCCCGTTGGCACTGCACGCCGTGTAAACGGGCGTCGCTGTGCTGGAGGTAGTATTGTTGGCTCGCACCCCGTTGTCCCGCGGCTCGCCCTCGCGCGAGTCGTAGAAGTTAATTGGAATCCAGTTGGCCGCGGTGCCACCAGTGTTAGCGCCGCCGTTGTTGCCTCCGTCAGCGACATACGCGTTGCCCGCTGCCGCCGTGAAGTTTTGCTGCAACTGTTGCAGAATCAGGATCGCTGGACTGACTGGGTTGTAACACTGGCCTACCGGATAGTTTACCCGTGCGTTGGTATTTACTGCCTGTCCATAGTAGGGACAAGCTCCGCCCACGCCGCCTGTTGCCCACGGAGCAGTAGGAGGTACATTGTAGGGGCGGCCAAAGCCAAATCCCAGCCATTCTCTTGTGACGCCAACCCAATTGCCGGCGGCGTTCAGATATTCGACTCGCAGCCATGCTCCCTGGCAGGGGGCCGCGCCGGTGACTTCTCCCAGCAACGGCCAAGGACTGTTGCAGCCCGCTGTGGTAGGCGTGACCCACCCATTCACGCCATTCTGCGCCGTGGCGTAATACATATACGTACCCGCTGCTGGAGCACCTAGGCCATTGAAAGCGGCGTAACTGAGCTGTTGATTTCCTCCGGCAGTAGGGAGAGTAATCTGAACATCCTGTCCGTCAGCGAGCGCGGCCGCGCTGCGTTCGGGGTGCAAATCGCCAATCGTATCCGCCAGCAGAATTCGGATCGCAGCCTCGCTGTACAGCCGCGACTGAAACAACAGGTTCGAGTCGGCGTTGGCCCCGGCGAGCTGCGGCCGACGGATAATGTCCGCCGCGCCGATCAGTGGTGACGATTGCACAAAGGGTAACTGCAGCTTCTTGGCTCCGGTCAGACCGTTATCAACGTATCCTCCGAAGCTGGTGGAGATGCCCTTCCACGCCCCATTGGTTGCTCCCGCATCGTTCGGGCCGGGCGTTTGCGGGCTGGGTGGCTTCGGGAAGCCGCCAGTCCAACTTCCCTGGCCCAGCTGATTGCAGTTAAGGGCTGGACCGGCACCCGGAGCTGCAGGACAAGCGTTACCAGCGGCAGGAATGTAAACCGCGCCGCCGTAACCCGCCGAGGTAGCGTGACCGTTTTCCAACTGATCGAGCACGATCTGGTTGTAAGCAGCAACCTTGTCGGTAAAAGTCAGGGTACTGCCGGAAGCCAGAAAGAGGCTTCCATTGGTGTGGACGCGCCCGCCAAAATTGAAAGCTGGGCCGGCGAAATAATCGCAATCGCCATCACAAAAGATTCCGTACTCAAAGGCTGGAACCAGCGCCACTTCCACTGTACGGGTCATCGAAGCGGAAGCGCCGGTCCCGCCCACCGAACTCAGGGCATTCGTGCGAGTAGCCGTGACATTCAAAGTGTAGGGAACGATACTGGCGAACATCCCACTGTTTTCACCCGCCTGGACCACGGCGGTGGTCGCGCAGTTGTTGGGAGCGGTCACACACGACGCCCCGGTCACGGTGTTGGTTGCGGGCCACGAAATCATGGCATTGGACCCATATTGGATGTTGGTGATGTTGGCGCCAGCGATGGCGTTGGCCCAGTTGGCCTGATTCTGCCAAATTCCGTTGATATCAGCCGCTTTGGGAGCCGGATTCGACTGATAAAGGATGTCGAGCTGGCCCGTCAGATTTTCCATCTGGGCCTCGGCGGCGTAGAAGGCGAGATTGCTTTCCAGGTCGTTGCGGCCCATTCCGGCTTCGCTGCTGACCAGGTACAAGATGCCTACGGCCACTCCTGACAGCAAGATGGTCATCATCAATGCCGCGATCAGAGTAAAGCCGCGTTCGTTTCGCTTGCTCTTATCCATAATTCTCCCCTTAAAGCGCACCCTTTCCAGCGATTCATCAGTTGCCACAAGCAACCGCGGTGTTACTGTAGCTGTTACAGAAGCTCATATCCCGCGCGGCCACCGAGGTGGCCAGGTACATGCTCTGGGACTTGTTGCCCCTGGGGGTGAGGCTCTCGCCCATAATCCAAATATTCACTTTCTGAATGAGACTTGGGCTTTGCCCTGCGCCGATCGGATCGGCAAGATTCGACGAAAGGTAACCGGTTAGCGAATCGATGAGGTCGTAGGTGATTTGCAGGTTGATGATGTTATCGGCGACCGGGACGGGTGGGAGTCCGTTCACCTGGCGCATCAGCCGCGGCGTCTGCACCGTTCCACCGGCGGCGGGCACCTGCAGGAAGTAGGTAACCACATTCAACCGGCAGGATGTCAAAGTCGTTTGCGGGATAGGCGTGCCCACTGGACCAGCGGCGCTGACCACCTGGGAAAGGTCGCTGTTGCCAGTCGTCTGGTTGAAGTTAAGCTGATCACCCGCGGCGAAGGCGATTCCGCTGGCCATGGTCGGGTTAGTACCACCCGTGATCTCGCCCACCGCCACGGCTTTTTGCACAGGAGTATTGCCATTGGCTGCGGCTCCTGCTCCTACTACGGTGAACAGAATGAGATCGCCGCTATTGAGCCCGCCGCCCGTGGCGGGTTGAATGTCGGTCGGCGCGTTTGGATCGATGACATTTAGCGTCACCCCCACTGCCGAACCGTTCGCGGCCCCAAAGGTATATACGAAATTCGTCAGGGGAAAACTGTAGTCGCAAGAAATTGTGGTGATGCTGGCGTCCGGCACACCCGCGGCGTTGGGGATGACCGCGCCATTCTGCACTCCATTATTGGGGCCGGGGATGATGCCATACATATAGTTCGCCCCCCCGGCCGCGTTATTCGGGTAGGTATGATTCACCACGTAGCAGATTCCATTCTTGTCGCAGGCGTATTTCGATTTTGTGCCTCCCGAGACCAGTTGCAGTCCACCCGAGGGCAGGCCCGCGCCCGCCTGGCTGATGTCCCGGGTCATCAACTCGACCGCGGCTCGCATATTGGCCTGCGTCTCGGCCCGTTGCGTGATCGCAAACGTCACGTCCATGCCGGCCTTGAACAGACTGGAGATAGCCAGGACTACCAATACGCCGATGAAGGAAGCGATCATCAACTCCAGCAGCGTGAACCCGTGTTGGGACTTTGCCATTCGCATCATCGTCCTCATCTAGAAGTAACTCGAGATCAATCCATTTGTGGTGTAACTGCGAGTCCCGCCGTTCTGCGAGTAAGCGACGGTCACGGTCACGGCGACTAAGTTTTGGTTGACGGTGCCGGTTGGCAGCAGCACCTGGCTGATGGTGATGGTGCGGGTGAAGTTGGCCAGACTCATCGTTACATCATCGGCGGTCCCTAAGACCCCATCCGGACCGGGCAGCACCATGCACTCCACGCCAGCGTTAGGGCAGGCTCCGGCCGTGGATGTGCAGCCCACATCGTCCGTAGTCCCGACCATTCCGTCCGGCCCCGCGCACAACAATGGCTGGGCCCCGCTCTTGAAGATGCCTCCGTTCACGGTGTTGTTAATCGAGCCGAACGGGATCTGTTGGCTGTTTCGCGCCGTGTAAATGCTTTCCATCGCCTCCAGGGCTTTTTGCCGGGCGATCAGGTCGTATTCGCCGTTCTGCACAGCGGCTAATGCATAGCTAAGACTTGCGATTACCGACAGCAGACCGACGGTCATCACAACCATGGCGATCAGGGTTTCGAGTAAGGTGAAGCCCTTCTGCTGTCCCCGAGTTCTTGCCCGCTTTGCATTGGTGATCATTGCTGAACCCATATCGGCCCTCCCGGCTGGGTAAGCTGCCATCCACGTACGCGCCCCGTTGTGCCCCAGACGGTAATTGCGCGCGAGGCGTAAATTGTGTCGGCCGCCCGAGTCAGATAAATGACGCCGCTGCTGTAATTTCCTAAACCAGCGCAACCGCCTGAGTTGTCTCGTATGCTGCCATCCGGCATAAAGACAACCGTGGCCGAGCCGCCCCCGCCTCCATTCGTCAGATAGCCGAAATCTACTGGTGCTGCCCCAGTGCCAAAACCATCCGGCACACTCGCTGCGGCAGTCGGAAAGCCCGCGCGGACGCCGTACGTGATATCACCAGGCAAAGTGTAGGTGTGGGCTACCTGAGTTGCCGGACATACTTGGGCCGCGGGAGGTGAAGGCATCGGCGGTTGCCACAGCACTTGGATAGTTCCAGCTCCGGGGTTGAAGGTGACGATGTACTGGTAGCTCTGCGCGATCGCCAGGTTCCGCGTATTGCGCAACGTCGATAAAGTCGTGTCGTATGCGGTGTCTAGATGTGCCTGGTTCAGAACGGTCTGCATCCTGAAAACCGCAAAGCTGGAGAGAATGATGATGACGGCGAGTACGATCATCATTTCCAGCAACGAGTAGCCCCGATTTTTCCTCAAGGTCATAAAACTCTTTCGTGGAGGAGGAAGACGCTTTTTCACGCGCTCCCGCTCCGACGGAGCCCGTGAACCAGCACGGGTGAGGACCAATACTCCGCATCCCCTCCAGCGGACAAGACAGGGGAAGCGCGATCCTTCATCGCGTCATGTTTCATCCTAGGAAGGGCTTGGGCTGGCGTCAAAGCACTACAGTCCAACGCCAGGGCGTTGGCCTTTTGTCATCTGCAGTGGTTACCAATGGGAGGGATTGATGGCAGAACACTTAAGGGTGTTTCCTCGGTTTAGCCTATGACCCTGGTAACTTGTCGGGGGAACTGCGGGAACCTACCATCATGGGCAAGTATGACTCTCACAGCCCTGCTGGTGTGTGTGGACGAAGCCGCGGCCCATGTGTTACGGCGCGTGCTCGAAGAGCTCAATATCCAGGTCGAATCCTGTCCGGATTTTGGTCGTGCCTCCCTGCGGCTGGCGCAAGACCGTTTCGACGCCCTGATCGTCGATGGAGAATCGAACGCAGAGGTGATCGCGCTGTTGCGCGACACCCGCCTGTCGCGCATGAATGACGCAACCCTGGCCATTGCTCTGGTGTCCGGGCAGGAGAGCATTCGCGAGCTGTTTTCCCTGGGCGTGAATTTTGTGCTCTACAAGCCGGTCGCCTACGATCGGGCGCTGAGCAGCCTGCGCGCCGCGCGCGCCGTGATGCGCAAGGAAAAACGCAAAAGCGCCCGGGCCTCGGTGCACGCCCACGCCACCGTGGATTACGCCGATGTTCAGCAGGAAAGGGCCACCCTGGTGGATGTGGCCCAGGACGGCATGTCGGTGCGCTTCGGCAAAAAGCTTCCTCCCGTCGGCAAGGTGTATTTTCAGTTCCAGTTGCCGGGTCAGTCTTCGAGTGTTCGGCTCTCGGGCCAGGTAGTTTGGCAGGATTGGAATGGCCGGGCCGGAATTCAATATGTGGACGTGCCCAAGGCTTCGCGGCGGCTGTTGACCGAGTTCCTGAGCGCGAATCTAACCCAAGAATCGCAGCAGGAACGGGTTTCCGACGTGACGGTCGAGATGGAAGAGCCGCTGCTGGTGGCGACGGTTGCTGGGATGAAGGAAGAGACGCACGAAAGCGAGAAGCTGTCGCCTGAAACCAAGGTGTCTCGCGAACCAGTTGCCACGGTGCAATCGGATCCGGCCACGGTACATCCCGACGCACATTCCGACGCTGACAATCGGCGCGCCCAGAAACGGTACGCCTGCCGCCTGGGAGCGGAAGTGTACCGCACCGGGACCTCGGTTCCCAATCATTGCTGCCTGACGGATCTGAGTTCGGGCGGGTGCTATCTGGAGGTTCCCCTGCCGTTTCCTCCCGCCTCATCGGTCGAGATTCTGGTTCGGACCTACGAAATGAAATTGCGCTTGCGCGGGCAAGTGCTGGCGTCTCATCCCGGATACGGGATGGGCGTTGCGTTCGAACTGAAGACCAAAGAAGAGCGCGAGAACGTGAAGAAGCTGATCGACTTCGTCGCGGCCACGACCGAACCCTCCAACTAAGTCGGCCCCTCATCGTCGGGCCCCTCGGAGCTCTGTGCTCCGGAATGCAGGACTAGATTTTTTTGGCCGCAATCATGCAGTAGGTCATTGGCCCCAGTGGCGCACTGACCAACGGCAGTAACAGCGGTGCCAGTACGTTGTTCCAGCGCGCACGGGTCATCTCCCGTTTGCCGAACACAACATCCGTCACCAGAAACTTCAAAGTTACCCACGGGACGTGCATGACCGAAGGCGCCACGTGCATCTGTAGGCGCTCCACGGTGATTTCTCTGAAGCCAAGCTGCTCCAACCGTGCTGTAAAAGGATGAAGCTGCGCCAACTCTTCGATGACCCAGCACTCGCACAGCTTGCGGTAGATGCGCTGCTGCAGCTCGCTGACGAAGACGCTGCTCGCAAGGAATCCGTCAGCGATGACGAGGCAGCCGCCGGATCGCAGCAGGCGATGCGCCTCCCTGAGCAGCATGCCCTTGTCAGGGCCGTGAGCGTGGCAACTGCTCTCCAGCGCATACACACCGTCGCAGCTGGAGCAGGGCAGACCTACATCTTCGTAGTCGGCCTCGATAACGCCAACGCGCTCGCCGCAACCGGCAGCCTCGTTTAGGGCGCGCGCGTGCTCCACCTGCCATGGAACGCGGGTAACTCCCGCCAGCTTCGCATTCGGTAGACGACGCGCAAAGCTGCGCAGTGTGGCGCCTAAGCCACAGCCTAAGTCAAGCAATTGAGGCTCAGCAATGCCATCCAACTGCAGCCGCGCGAGCACTTCCTCGTTCATTTGCTCCAACATGGCTTCGCGATGCAACGGATTCGCACCGGCGCGGTAATAGCCGAAGTGCATATTGAACTCTCTGCTCCAAGCTGCATAATCGGGGCCAGCCTCGCTGTAGTACTGTTCGAGGCCAATCTGGGGCGGAACATGAGTGGCGATGCCTGGCCGCCCTACCGCTTCTTCCCTGAGTCCTGTGACAATCATTCTCTGCCTTTGCCGGTGTCTTCTCTTGCTTCTATTGGTTCAGTATATACAGAAAACACAGATATGTAAAACAGCAATGCGGTGTGACATATCGCTCATCGACCCCGCGCTGAGTGCGTTCGCGCATCCGCGTAACTTATTGAGCCTTGGTCTAAGTCATTGAAAAGTCGTAGGAGGCCCCTGGCGGGCTCCAGGACGCGCGATTTTGACGCGGTTGATACTTTCCCCTGTCCCTTAGACCTGTCGTCGCTGCCAGGGGTGTTTCCGGCTCAGGAAAGGGTATTGTAGGCGAGAACCTGGATGCGGTTAAGATGCTGGAGAACGCTTCACCCGACATGCGTACATCTTAATACGTACAGTTATGTATGCATTAATGTAGGTATTTCAGTCGTGGCTTCTTGGCGTTCTTTCTTTGCGGATTTAGCGGTTAAAAGCTCTTAACCGCAGAGTTCGCTAAGAGCTGCCACCAAGAACGCGAAGAAAGCCTGCACAGCAGGAGGCTGGCTATTTCACGGCTACTTCCTCGGCGACAGCCTTCCGGAAGTAGTCGAGCGACAGGCGCAGTCCGGTTTCCAGGTCGACCTTCGGCTCCCAACCCAGCAGTCGGCGCGCCTTGGTGATGTCGGGCTGGCGCTGCTTGGGGTCGTCCTGCGGAAGCGATTCGTAACGAATCTTGCTCTTCGATCCAGTCACTTTCAGAACGAACTGCGCGCATTCCATGATCGTGAACTCGTTGGGATTCCCGATGTTCACCGGCAGGTGCTCGTCGGATTTCGACAGGCGCAGGAATCCGTCGATCTCGTCGCTCACATAACAGAAGCTGCGCGTCTGATTGCCATCGCCGTAAACGGTAAGGTCTTCGCCGCGCAGGGCCTGCTTCATGAAGTTGGAAACCACGCGGCCGTCGTTCAATTGCAGGCGCGGGCCGTAGGTGTTGAAGATGCGCACGATGCGCGTGTCCACATTGTGGTAACGGCGGTAGGCCATGGTCACGGCCTCGGTAAAGCGCTTGGCTTCGTCGTAGACCGAGCGCGGGCCGATGGGATTGACGTGGCCCCAATACGTTTCCTTCTGCGGATGCTCGAGCGGATCGCCGTAGCACTCGGAAGTGGACGAGACCAGATACTTCGCGCCGTACTTGCGGGCAACATCGAGCGCGTGAAACGTGCCCAGCGATCCGACCTGCAGCGTGGCGATGCCGTGGTTGCTGTAGTCGACGGGGCTAGCCGGACTGGCGAAATGGAAGACGTAGTCGACTTTGCCCACGTCGAACGGTTGGCAGATGTCTTTCTCCACAAACTCGAACCGGGATTCATTTTTCAGATGCGCGAGGTTAGCCCGACGACCGGTGAGCAGGTTGTCGACGGCAACGACATTCCAGCCTTCAGCCAGCAAGGCATCGCAGAGGTGCGACCCGAGAAATCCAGCGCCACCGGTGACCACCGCGCGTTTTTGTGGGCTCATGCTTTCTTGCCGTTTCCGTTCCTCAAGGCCGCGGCGGGGACGCCGTCGGGATGCGAGGCGGCCCGGCCGACGCTGTAGTAAGTGAAGCCTTGGGCGGCCATCACCTCAGGATCATACAGGTTCCGGCCGTCGATCACGATCGGGTATTTGAGTTCGTGGCGCAGGCGCGCGAGATCGAGGTTGGCGAACTCCTCCCACTCGGTCAGGATCAGCAGAGCGTCGGCGCCCTGGGCGGCCTCGTAAGCCGAGTTGACGAAGGTGATGCCGGAATTCATCAGTTCCTGCGTGCGCTCCATGGCGGCGGGATCGTAGGCGGTGATCTTGCTGCCTTCCTGCATGAGAGCCTGCACCAGGAAAATCGCCGGCGATTCGCGGATGTCGTCGGTGCCGCCCTTGAAGGCCAGGCCGAGCACGCCGAGACTCTTGCCGCGCAGCGTCCACAACGCGCTGCGGACTTTCCGCAGGAAGCGCTGCCGCTGTTCTTCGTTGATGCGCATGACTTCGTCGAGCAAGCGGAAGTCGTAGCCGCACTCGCGTGCGACGGCGCGGAAGGCCATCACATCTTTGGGGAAGCAGGAGCCGCCGTAGCCGATGCCGGGATTCAAGAAACGTGGGCCGATGCGAGTATCGGTGCCGATGCCATGCACCACCTGATTCACATTGGCGCCCACCGATTCACAGACGGACGCAACCGCGTTGATGAAGGAGATCTTCATGGCGAGAAAAGCATTGGAGGCGTGTTTGATCAACTCCGCGCTCTTGGTGCTGGTCACGATGATGGGCGCAGGAATGGAAGTACGATCGGGCTGCGGAATGGCGTCGGCCCGTTGGTAGTAGCTGCCGTCGATCAGCGGAGCATAAATTTGCCGCAAGGTGTCGGCCGAGCGCTCGCTGTCGCAGCCGATTACAATGCGATCCGGGAACAGGAAATCGGTGACGGCCGTGCCCTCGCGCAGAAATTCCGGGTTCGACGCGACGTCGAACAACTCCGGTTCCGTGCCGCAGCGCAGGATGATCTTGCGCACCCATTCGCTGGTGTAGACGGGAACCGTGCTTTTCTCGACAATAACTTTGTATCCGTTGATGCCGCCGGAAATTTCGCGAGCCACCGATTCCACATAAGAGAGGTCGGCTTCGCCGCTTTGCGTGGGCGGAGTGCCTACCGCCACGAAGATTACCGCGCTGACCCGCACGGCCTCCTGCAAATCATCGGAAAAAGTGAGACGATGGCCCCGGTGGCGGCTCAGCAACTCCGGCAGAAACTTCTCGTGTATGGGTACTTCGCCGTTGCGCAGCGAAGCCAGTTTCCTCTGGTCATTGTCGACCAGGATCACGTCATGACCCAGGTCGGCAAAACACGCCCCTGCTACTAATCCCACGTATCCGGAACCGACGACAGCGATCCGCATGATTCAGACTCCTGTGATGAGATGGCCCAAAACAGCTTTTGTTTTGAAATAGTTGCGAACGGTGTAGCTCGGGGGGAGAAATCTGGAAAACAAGCCGGGGGAATCCATGTGACGCCCAAAATTACAAGCTATTCTAACAGGAGAGCCTACCATTGGCGAGGGGAGAAAAGTCTCTACCACTATGGTTCTATTGACCTTTTTTCTTCCGTTTTGGGACCGGAGACCTCCGCAGCGGCTTGATCGGTTGGCCGCGTTCGGAGTCGGCGATCAGGGTGGCGAGGCGGCTCTGCCGGGTTTCCTCCTGCCTGGCGCTGACTACCCAGAAGGTCGCGGTGCGCCGGTACCAGGGAGCCTGGGCTTGGAAGAAATCCCAAGCCTTGCGGTTGGCGCGGAAGCGGCGTTCATCTTTTTTGTTAAGAATAGACTCGTGGCGTTGTTCGTAAGAGTACTTGCGCGATTGGTTCTTTGCGCCCTCAAAAGCCTGAAGGCCAGGGGGACGCATCCGGCCTGCGCTTGAAAGCTTCTCCGCTTTCTTGATGTTGATGGCGCTCCACTGGCTCCTGGGCTTGCGGGGGGTGAAACGAATGGTGTAGGCGTTGGCATTGACTTTCTTGCGGACGCCATCGATCCAGCCAAAGCACAACGCTTCGTCCAGCGCTTCGGGATAAGAGATGCTCGGTTTGCCGGAAGACTTGTGGTAGAAGCCGACCCAGAGTTCCTCGCTATTGTGGTGCGACTCTTCGAGCCAACTCTGAAGCTCTCCGGGCGTTTGGAAGAAGACGATTTTCATCGACCTGATTCTGGCCGAGCGGTTAACTTCAGGATCTTTAATCATACTGGAGCGCAGGGCAGCCGTGTCCCTGCAGATCTTAAAAGACAGTGATTCTGTAGCTTGGTTACAAGGGCAGAACAGGTGGCACGAAAGGCGCATTGACATTGCCCCGGTCTGGGGGGAAACTGCGAGTAGGTTACTCCATTTAAGTTGTTGGGCTCGTAGGTGATGCAGGAATATTCGATATCGGGACCCGAGTCGTTGGAACCTCTTCCGTCTGCCGCCGGCCTGCTCCGGGAACCACCGGACGAAACCAAGTTTGAAGCCGATCTTGCCGATTTGACCGCGCGCTTTTCCGCCCAGAGCGGAGGCGGGTTGCCGCCGGAGTTGTCGGCCGACCTGGCCCTCGAGATCGTGCTCAACGAAATTGTGGAGCAAGCGTGCCTGGCGACGGGAGCGACCGGCGCCGCAGTGGTTTTGGAGCGCGACGGGGAAATGGTCTGCCGCGCCAGCAGCGGTCCCACCGCGCCGGAGCTGGGGTCACGGCTGGATACGTCTTCGGGGCTTTCCGGGGAGTGCATCAAGACGCGGCAGACCCAGTGGTGCGACGACGTGTTGTCGGATCCGCGTGTGGATATCGATGCCTCGGGGCGTTTGGGCGTGCGCTCGGTGGTGGTGATGCCGCTGCTCCGCGGGCCGGATTTAATGGGAGTCATTGAATTGTTTTCCGCCCGGCCGTACGCCTTTGGCATCCGCGACCAGCGCACCCTTGAGGTCCTGGCAGACCGCACATTGAATAACCTGGAGCATGCCTCGCATCCGCTGGATTTGAGGAGCGATGCGGAGGCGCCGGCGCCGGCAGTTGCCATCGAAGTTCCACAGGAAGCGCGGTCTCCGGAGGTTTCTTCATCCCAGGATTCCTCCGCGGATTTTTCTGAGCCAGAAGCTCCAGCAAAGGACGCAGGAGATGCTCCGCACCGTCGACTCCGTGCGACCAGATTGTTGCTGGGCGCGTTCGGTGTGGTTTGTGCGGTTCTATTTGGCTTGCTGATGGGCCGACACTGGGGGGTGGAGAGGGTAAACTTGCAGGGGCAGCCGGCGGTGATTACGTCAAGCGCGGGACCGACGCCGATCCAGCCAACGTCGACCCAGCCAACGTCGACCCAGCCAACGCCGACCGTCAGTGCCGCGGCTTCCAATAAAAGCGCCGAATCGAAGGCACTGGCGTCCGCGCCACCCAAGCCGAGCGTGAGGCGAGTTCCTCCGGGAGGTTTGCTGGTGCTGCAAAACGGTGCAGAAGTATTCCGCCTGCCACCGAATAGCAGTCCCACGAAGGACCAGGAAGCGGGAACGCAGCGCGCATCTTCGGCTCAGCTGGAGTTGACCGCTGCCAGCACTGACGGCAGCCTTCTTCACCGAGTCGAGCCAGAGTACCCGGAAGCGGCGCTTCAGCAAAATGTTCAGGGCACAGTCGTACTGGAAGTTCACATCGGCGCCGACGGCACAGTGCAGGAAGTTCGGGTGGGGAGCGGGCCGCCGCTGCTGGCGCAGGCCGCTTCCGACGCCGTGAAGCAGTGGAAATTCAAGCCCCGCCTGGTCAACGGAAGTCCAGTGGAGATGCAGACCAAGGTTACGCTGAACTTCCGATTGCCTCAGTAGCAGATGCTCAGCGTCTGAAGGTGCGATCGATTTTGGACACGCAAGGGCGGTTTGAAGCCGCGCGCTTTCAAATCAGCCTATCAATTAGCAATTTCAATTGGGCCGAGATAGGAGTTCTTCCGCGGGCCGTAAGGGCCGTGCTATTTCAATGGCTACGCAGTGTCCGGGAATTTATGAGATGGTCTTGCTCAACGGAACGGACCCGGCGGACTTGCGCGCGGTCGTCGAATGCGACTTACGCCCATTCTGGTGAGCCACGGTGCGCGCCTCGCCATTGAGGGCATAGAGCACGACTTCCACGCGGCTGGAAACTCCCAGCTTGTCGAAGATGCGGAACAGATAGTTCTTGACCGTGTGCTCGGTGAGTTTCAAACGCCGCGCAATTTCCCGATTCGTAAGTCCTTCCGCAACGCATCGAACCACGTCCGCCTCGCGTGCGGAGAGCGGAGAATTGGCGAGGTGGCTGAAGTTGGTGTGATGGCGATGCGCCAGGGCTTCGAGTAGAAAGTGCAATTCGCTACTGTTGGCCCACACTTGCCCGGAATGGACGGACTCAATACATTTGGACAGCAAGCGGGCTGGCTGGGTGCGGCAGAAAATCCCGTGAGCTCCAGCGCGAAACGCCTCAACGACTGCGGCGGGCTCCGAGTTGTCGAGCAGGACGACCACCCGCGTGCCCGGCTGCTCGGCTCGAATATGGCGAACCAGGTCGAAAGCGGACTGGCTATTCTCGCCCAACTTGGAACTGATTAATACGACGTCGGGTCGTTCGCGCTTCACCAGGGGAATAATTCCCAACTCAGACGAGGGCGCTTCGATGACGTGGAATTGAGCATTTCTGGACAGGGCTTCCACCAGCAATTGTGTGCTCATGGAGGTGCTGTCGGCGGCGAGAACGCGCAGCTTGTTCGGATTGGGCTGATTAGGCAGATTGGTCAAATGCGCCATGTGAGCGGGTATGGAGACCTAAACCTAATGCGTTGGAACAGGACGCCCCTACAAAAAAATCGCCGCTGGGGAATTGCCCGATGAGCGGCACACCTGAATCGAGCGAAGCTATGGCAAGTCAGTTGCTGCATCCACTGTAGGAGAAGTTCGTCCAGGAGTAAATAGCACTAAAGGGCTGATTCTACTGTGGGTCTTGATTCTCCTGGTGAGCCTGGAATCATACATTACATTGCTCCGGAGTGCTTTAGACTGTTAAACTCCTCCAACGGAGGACGCTTGCCCGAAGCGGAGCAGCTATGGCTGTCGTGAGTAGGATCGTTTCGCGGGCCAAAAAACATGCCCGTACGCCCTCTTGCTAAAGACGATATCCCGCAAGTCGCGGAGCTTTACTGGACGGTCATGCGTGAACGCAAGGGTCCCCCCCCTGCTGCAGTTCAGTCTTTCCTCCAAGAGCTTTACTTCACCAATCCGTGGATCGACGATTCGATTCCCTCGCTCGTCTACGATGACAAGGGGAAGATTGCGGGATTTCTGGGAGTGGTTCCACGGAAGATGTCATTGAAAGGCGAGTCCGTTCGCATAGCCTACGGCGGTAATTTTGTGGTGCATCCGCAGTTTCGAACTACACTTGCGGGCCTGCACCTGTTGCGGACCTATATGGCGGGAGCCCAAGATCTGTCGCAGACCGATTCAGCCAACGACGTGTCGCGAGCGCTGCTGGAGCGGCTCGGCTTCACCACCATCCTCCCATTCAGCGTGCATTGGGTGCGCCTGCTGCGACCGGCCAAATGCCTTACCCAGGCAATTTCGCATTTGTCGGAGTCGGCGCTGGCCGCTGCGCTTGAGTTTGCCTCCAAGCCTATTTGCAGCGCTGTGGACCGAGTGGCAACAAGACTCTCTTCCAGTCCGTTTCGGCAGGCCGAGTCCCGCCTGCACGCAGCGGAGCTTGACGTCGAAACACTGCTTGGCTGTATTTCCGAATTCCGCGGCGGATATTCGCTCTGGCCGGAATATGACGCACCTTCGCTGACCTGGCTTCTGAGCTTCATGGAACGGATGAAGGGACACGGGTCTGCTTTGCGGAGGCTGGTGTTGCGCGACGACAGCGGGAAGATTTTGGGCTGGTACGTCTACTATCCAACCCCGGGTGGCTTTGGCGAAGTGGCGCAAATCGGCGGCGCCCGGAAGCACCTCAAGGACATTCTCGATCACCTGTTCTATGACGCATGGAGTCAAGGAACCATTGCCGTGCATGGCGTGGTGGATCGCCGGTTGATGGATGCCTATTCCGAGAAAAACTGCTTTTTTACCTGCCGGGGGGGATGGATGGTGGCCCATTCCCGCAAGCCCAGCGTCCTGGAATTGCTCAACAATGGGGACGCATTCCTGTCGCGTCTCGATGGCGAGTGGTGCCTGGCCTTTGGGGGGTGAGGCGACCGGTAAAACCGTCATTGGTGGCGGGTCACTTGCGTGAATAATAGGCAGTTCGCGCCATGCCGATGGCAAGTGACGAATTGCAAAACGACGAACGGCTGCACCAAGGACGATTGAGAAATAGGTGGAGTGAGAGAACAATGGTGACTGTGACCACGGAAGAACTGTTAGACAAAGTGCGCACCGCTTTTAAGTCCGCATTCGATATTGACCCGCAGACGATCACCATCGACACGGTGCCGAGCGACGTCTCGAGCTGGGACTCGATGGGGCATGTCACGCTGGCCAGCAGTCTAGAGCAGGAGTTTGGGCTGACGTTCGACGTGGACGACCTGATGGCGATGGAGAACGTCAAGGAAATCTGCCGGATCGTGCAATCCAAGCTGAGCCAGGTTCAAGGTGCCTAACTGCAGTGAGACGAACTTCGCGGGCCGCCTGGTCCAGCGTCTGGGGGAGACCTCGTGCCTGATTGACGCCGCGAGGGGAGAGACGATTGCCGGGCGGGAATTGCCCGGGCTGATTATTGGCTTTGCAGCCGGCTTTCTTTCGGCTGGACTGCGAGCGGGCGACCGTGTGTTGTTGGGATGCGCTATCAGTCCGGCCAGCACGCTGGCATACCTCGGTGCGATTTATGCCGGGGTTGTGCCGGTACCGGTCGAGGAACGATTGCTGACTACCTCCGGAAAATCGCTGGTGGCCACGTCGCAGGCGAAAGCCGTGTGGACCGCAAAAGGTGCGAACCCGAATTGGGCTAAAGAGAATAATGTTCTGCAGATCGAAGGCGGCTTTCCGGCTCATCCTCCCGAATCGCTACCGGCAAATCCATGTGGGGAAAATGATCTCGCCACCTTAATGCCGACGTCGGGCTCTACGGGCGTGCCGAGGCTGGTGATGGTGAGCCATGGCAACCTGGTCTCGAACACGGAAGCGATTATCCGCAGCCAGCATTTGGGAACGGGTGAAAGGGCGATGCTGATCATGCCCATCAGCTACTGCTTCGGAGCGAGCGTCATGCACACTCACCTGTATCAAGGCGGGGGAGTGGTGTTTGACTCGCGTTTCATGTTTCCCGACAAAGTGCTGCACGCAATCGCCATTTACGGGTGTACGACTTTCGCTGGGGTTCCGATCATTTACAACATTCTGCTGCGGCGGTCGAATCTCAGGAACATATCCTTGCCCGGTTTGCGGCGATTTCTTCAAGCCGGAGGCGGGCTCGCTCCCGAGAGTGCCAAGGAAATGCGCGAGATTGTTCCCGCGGCGGATTTTTTCGTCATGTACGGGCAGACCGAAGCCACGGCGCGAATTTCCTGTCTGCCGGCGGATCGCTTGGCCGAAAAAGTGGGCAGCGCGGGCGTTCCTCTCGACAATCTCGAAGTCCGTATCGTCGATGCGGAAGGAAGAGACCGGGCACAAGGGGAGACCGGCGAAATTCAAGTGCGCGGCCCGTCTGTGTGCCTGGGATATCTCGATGATCCGGTGTCAACGGAACGCAAGTTCGGCGGGGGCTGGCTCAGGACGGGCGATTTCGCTTGTCTGGACGAGGCCGGGTACCTTTGGATCAAGGGGCGCACTGATGATTTCATCAAGATTCGTGGTGTCCGAGTAAGCGTTGGCGAAGTCGAGGCCAAGGTCGGCGCGATGGCTGGTGTGAGCGAGTGTGCGGCGGTGGGAGTGAAACACCCGGAGGCCGGAGAGGCACTGGCGCTGCTGGTGGTCGCAGACAACGGCACGACTGGCAACGATGGGGATGACCTCGGCGAGAGGGTGCGGCGCGCGCTGCCTTCCCATTGGACCTGCGTTGCGGTGAAGATCGTCGCGGAATTGCCGCGAACCGCCAACGGTAAGATCGCCCGCTCGCAGTTGGCGACATTGATATGAGCCAGTTGGCAGACCTTCAGTTGCAGTTGGCGGACCTGGAGCAGTCCATCGGGATGCTGCTGGATACGCCGCCCTATGCGATGGCTCCGGGGCAGCGGAACGATTCCTTGCTTGCCCTGTTCAAGCGAGAACTGGAGTACGCGAGTGAGTGCAGCCCGCAGTTTTCGAACTACGTGCGGCACTGGCCGGTGAGCTTTGCGGCGGCTGACAAGATAGCCGATCTGCCCTATTTGCCGGTCAGCGTATTCAAGGCGAATCCGCCGCTGAGCCTGGTGCCGGCGAGCGAGATTAAGCGAACTCTGACGTCGAGTTCGACCAGCGGGCAGGTGCCGAGTCGGGTGGTTCTGGATGCAGCCACTTCCAGACGGTTGACCAAAGGCGTCATCGCGATTATTCGCGATTTCGTCGGAGCGGCGCGTCGGCCTTACCTGGTGATTGATACGCAGGAAAATCTTGGGCGCCAGTCCGAACTGGGAGCGCGGGGCGCGGCCATCCAGGCGCTGGGGTTATTTGCCACGGAGATCGTGTCCTGCTTGCATCCGGATTCTCAAGGCGAGCCAGGTCTTGATCTGGAGAAGTTGCTGGCGTGCGCAGCGAAGTGGAAAGAGGCTGAAGTCCTGGTGTACGGCTTTACCTACGTGATCTGGACGCAACTGGTGCAGCCTCTGAAGCGTAAAGGCCTCGCGCTGGGCATGCCGAACGTCCACGTGTTGCACAGCGGCGGATGGAAGCGGCTGGAGCAGCAGGCCGTCACCAAGGATGTGTTTGTGCGTGACGTGGCTTCCGTGTTCAGTTGTTCAGCGGACCGCGTCATTGACTACTACGGCATGGTCGAAAACGTCGGCGTGGTTTATCCGGATTGTGCGCGCGGGTACAAGCATGTGCCGGCGTTTGCCGACGTGATCGTCCGAGATCCTCTGACGCTCGCGCCGGTCCAGGCGGGGCAGCAGGGGCTGGTACAGGTGTGCAGCGTGCTGCCGACGAGTTTTCCCGGGTTCCTGCTGTTGACCGACGATATGGGCGAGATCATCGGCTACGATGGCTGCGGCTGCGGGCGGCGCGGCACTCATTTCCGATTCTTGCGGCGCGTTCCCAAGGTGGAAGTGCGAGGTTGCGGGAACCTGGAAACTACGCGCCAGCGGCGGGGCAGCGGCGCATGAGTGAGCTGATCCAGAGGATCGCTTCTGCTGACGAGATCACGTTTGCGGCGCAGCGGCTGCGCAAGACCGCGCTGGAAAAGGATCTCACTCCGAGAGCGGTCCTTGATGTTTTTGAGCAGTGGGCGGCCGCGCTGGACGGTCGCGGCGTTCGCGAAATTCCGGGAGTGGCGTTTCTGCGGCTGTGGCTGCGGCGCGGGACGCTGGAGCCGATCTTGCTGCGCGAGTTGGGCCCGGAGTCGCTGCAGAGCGGGTGGCGGGATGATGGACGGGCGAGGCTGCGGGCGTTTCCGCTGGGCGTAGTCGGACATTGGCCGGCAGGGAATATTGAGATCCAACCGATCCTGTCGTTAACGTGCGCTCTGCTCGGGGGGAACAGTTGTGTGGTGCGCGTGCCGAGCGGGTTGATTGAATCAACACGACGGGTGATGGAGACGTTGCAGGAGGCCGATCGAAGCGGAGAGTTGACGAGTCGAATTTTCCTGGCGAGCTTCGATCATTCCCGCGCTGATTTGCAGGAAGCCATGGCGAAGTCCGTGGATGGCGCGATGATCTGGGGCGGGGAAGATGCGGTCTCGCGGGTACGGGCGTTACCTTTTCCGCACTGGGCGCGAGTGTTAGTCTTTGGCCCGCGGCTCTCGGTTGCGGCCATGGATGCGGGCGTGTGGGGCGAGCGGAGTGAACGCGCGGCGTGGTGCCGGCGCGTTGCGCGTGATGTTTGGCAGTTTGAGCAGCAGGCGTGTTCCTCGCCGCAAACTTTGTTTCTTGAGCATGGTGCCGGGTGCGATGCCGCCGAGTTCGTCGAAGACTTAAAGGCAGCTTTTCAGGAGGAGAACCGGGCGCATCCCCGGCTCGAAATCGAACCGGCGTTGACCTCGGCGATCTGTCAGGCGCGTGCGGCGTGGCTCTTGGATGACGTGGCGAACCGGGCGTGTTTTCCGCAGTCGACGGATTGGACCATCTTGCAGGGGAAGGGCACGGACATCCCCGAGCCGACGCAAGGCCGGACGCTCAGCGTTCTTGTAGCCGCTGACCTGTTGCAGGCGATCTCGCAGTTCGATGGAACGGTGCAGACTCTGGGGCTGGCGGTGAAGGACGCACGGCGGGAAGAAATTCTGGCTGAGGCCGCTGGTCGGCACGGAGTGGATCGAGTGGTGCGGCTCGGGCAGATGCATGTTTTCGGTTCGCCGTGGGATGGGACGGACCTGGTGCGCCCTTTGGTGCGGGAGGTGCGGCATGCACGTTCTCAGGACTGAGGAAACACTGAATATCTCCCCTGTACCAGCCGGTCAAAAGCTTGTAACCGCGAAGGGCGCTAAGAAAGATCGCTAAGGACGCAAAGAAAAATCAGCGACGGAGACTTGACTTCTTAACGTCCAGAGAGAGCGTGAAGGATGAAGACTGCGGAAGCGTTTCTGGAAGCGATGGATCGCAAGGGGAAGATGTTTGCCCCGAGTGCGCGGGCGACATTCGAGGCTAATCGGGAACTGTGCTCGTGGTTGCTGAATCCGTTGGCGCGCTGGGCCGAAGCGGCGTACGGGGACGCGGTGTTTGATGCGGCGGCGCGCGGATATGCCGAATACTGCGTCGGTGTGGCCAAGGCGAAGGCGATTTATGAGCGCGAGGGACGCTACACGCCGGAACGCATGCCGGAAATTATGTCGGGAGTGTACGAGCACGAAGGCTACATGATCCCGTACATGTGGGCGGCGATTCTGATCTATCCCTTCTGGCCGTCGATGATCAGCCACATCGCGATGTTTCGTGACGAGTTTGTGCGGCGATTGCCGCGCAACGCGACTGTGCTTGAATTAGCGGCGGGGCATGGTGTGTTGAGTCTGTTGGCGGCGGAGGAGCGGCCTGATCTGCAGATTGAAGGGTCGGACATCAGCCCACCAGCGGTGGCAGTGGCGAACCGCTTGCTGGCGGCATCTGGGCATGCGGGCCGGGTGCGGTTTGAAGTGAAGGATGCGCTGAAGGTGGACAACGATGTCGCCGACGGACGATATCAGGGAGTGATCTCGGGGATGCTGGCCGAGCACCTGATGGATCCGACGCCACTGTTTGCGACGATGGCCCGACGAGTCACTCCGGATGGGCTGGTGTTTTTCAGCACAGCGCTGGAGTCGCCGCAGCGGGACCACGTTTTTGAATACAACTGGGAGAGCCGGCCTCTGCAGATGGCCGAGGCGGCCGGATTGCGCGTGTCGCGCATGGCTTCCGATGCAGCGGCCGTTCCAAAGGGATCGCGATTCTTGCCGCGCGCCACGGCGATGATTCTGCGGTCACGATGAAGGATGTGGTTCGAGAGGATGATGCAGAGATGAGCACGCCGGTGATGACGTTTGAGGAAGTGCGAGCGGCTCTCAAGCAGCGGTTTCCCATGATCATGGTTGACAGTGTGACGCTGCTGGAGCCAGGGAAGAGGATTCGGGCAACGAAAAATGTTACGGGGAATGAGATCCAGTTTCTGGGGCACTTTCCCGAGCACGCCGTGATGCCGGGCACGCTGATTGTGGAGGCGATCGGGCAGGCGGCATCCATTCTTTTCTCGAAAACGATGGGAACTGGAACGCGGCCCGGAGAGTTTTTGATCTTAGGCACCATCAATGAGATGAGATTTCTGAAGCCGGTGGTTCCCGGCGACAGAATGGAAATGGATGTGAAGGTCTTAAAATTCATCGATGATTTCGCGGTGGTGGAGGCGGTGGCCACGGTCGACGGTACCGACGTGGCCAGGGGAAAGATGGGCTTCGCCCGACGCGCCCTCGAAACACGCCCGCCAGCATCGTGAGAAATCCGCTCGTCCATGATCCGGCGTTCCTTGTCCTGAAGCGGAAGGCCTGTCAGAATCCCGTGAGTTCACAAAATCCGTGCGACCAGCCGAAAGGAATATATATACTGTTTTGATTCCAGGAGCCTGCAAGTGAGGCTCCCGACTCACCCTAACGTCCCCCTGCAATTGCGGTAAACGCTCCGGACTTGTCAGAGTGTATTCTGGATTGCACGACTGAGGCGCGGTACCCAAGACGGCTAAGGGAAGGGCCTGCAAAGCCCTATTCGGCGGTTCAATTCCGTCCCGCGCCTCCAAAGTCTCAACGCGTAAGTTTGCAGCGTACCGCGTCCGTTTGAGACCGGCCTTCCATCCCATCTGGTTCCAACAACAATCCCAAGGGCAAGTTGTTTATCGTTCCTTTAACGCAGGTTTCCCGAACTGGTTTCACACAATTAGGATTCGTTGAATTGTTAATTTATAGAGAATGGAACTCCTGATTCTTGATCCGTAGCCACTTGGGCCTTATGATCCGCGCATCGTTGTTTTCGCCTTCGCCCCGCTCAGGGCGGCGGCTTGGCACTTTGCCTGGATCATCGATACCGTCGGAATCTTGTCGATGAAGCCTACTATTCGAAGAGGAGTTTGTATGGGCACGGTCCGCGACTACACAAAGCTTTCTGTCAGTACCAGAATGCCTGAAGGAGAAGTCAAAACCTGCCCACATTGCGGGAGATCGAGCTTGCCCACCGAAATCGATGGAATGACCTATTACAATCACGGTGTAGTGATGAAAAAGTACGCAGAAACCTTCAGCACCAGCCCCACTTGGTGTCCATGCAGCCCAACCGCCCAAAAAGCATCGTGAATGGGTGAAGGATCGAGAACAGCTTAATGCCCCACGCTCAAGACTGTGTCTCGTTCGCTCCGGTTTATCGGCCACGACTGGGTTCTTGGGCGTCGGGCTAGGCACACCATGCAGACCAAGAGGAGTTTGAGAGCGGGTTGAAAGCCTGAATCGGCGCGGGTTTCGAGGTCCTATAGAGACTTTAGTTAGTAAACTTTTTACCACTTGCACGTTTTTGCGATGGTCGCTACTCTTTATTAACTTTTTTGTTCCTTTGCGTCGCCCTCGTGGCCGATGCACTTACGTGACTCCTCCCCCCGATAAGCGAGCGCAGTTTCTAGCGCTGAAGAAGCTGGAAGACCGCACCCAAGCTATCTGCGAAGAGCAGATACTTTCCCGGAGTCGGGATTGTGACTCAAAGGGCGGAGCTATGAGTGCCAATGGCGTGACCATCGCGGAGTACGCGCCCATCCAAGTGGTGGCGGCGGGGCTGAACTGGTATGCCGTCCGCACGCGCTCGCGACACGAAAAGCTGGTTGAGAGGCAGTTACAAGGGCAGGGAATCGACGCGTTTTCTCCTGCGATCAGCCAGGTTCGTCAATGGAGTGATCGGCGTAAGGTGGTGGAGTTGCCGCTGTTCGCCGGCTACGCTTTCGTGCGCATCGCGACCTCGCCCGAACAGAGAGTGCGAGTTCTGCGGACCCAGGGCGTGGTCGAGTTCGTGGGGGCGCAGGGCCAGGGCATCCCCATTCCGTCTGAACAGATTGAAGCAGTGCGGGCGGTGGTGATGGGCAATCTGCCATTCACTCAACACGTTTTTCTAAAGGTGGGCCAGCGCGTACGCGTTCGCGGTGGATCGCTGGACGGTGTAGAAGGCATTCTGGTGGCGCAGAACGGCAGTCGGAAGCTGGTGATCTCGGTGGCGCCGATCCAACGCTCGCTTTCGATTTCGATTGAGGGCTACCAGGTCGAACCTGTTTGATCCCGAATAACACCTAAGACTCTTAGGCAGGAGAATGGCAACATGAGCCGCCCTCCAATTGATATCTCTCAAAGGTCGACGACGGACGAAGCCGGGCAGCAGATCCCGGCTGATGCCGCTCCGTCTGCCGCAACCGGAGGCGACGGGAACGACGAGCCTATCGCGTCGTTGCGTAGCGTTCGCGCCCAGGTAGAAATCAAAGCCATACTGGCTGCGCTGAAGCGTACCGGCTGGAATCGGAAGCAGGCGGCGCGCCTGCTGAGGATCAGCTACCGCGGGTTGCTCTATAAGATCCGCCAGCACAATATAACGGCGGCGTAACCCACCGCGAGGTCGCCTTGTGGCGGCGTGAACGTCCAGTTGGGACGACGGGACAGGAGAAGGTATCGATGCAAAACGAGGGGACAAAGAGGATCGCGCTCATTGCCGTGCTGGCGCTGGCGTGGCAGAGTGGAGCGGCGCAGAAAAGCACAAACACCGTGGCGTCGGTCGATCCGGCAGCGACGGCAACTGCGAAAGCGGGCGATGCGGCGCCGGAATCACTTCGGGATCGCTATCCCCGTTACAAGTTGCGTCTGGGCGATGCCTTCGACATCGCTTTTGAGCTCAGCCCGGAATTCAATCAGACCGTAACCGTTCAACCCGACGGTTACATCACTTTGCGCGGGATTGGCGATGTGCATGTTGCCGACCAGACCGTACCTCAACTGACAGCCACCCTGCGCACCGCATACCAGAAGATCCTGAACGATCCGGTCATCAGCATCGTTCTCAAGGATTTTGAGAAGCCGTATTTTATCGCCGATGGCCAGGTGGCGCGGCCGGGCAAGTACGACCTGCGCGGCGCTACAACGTTGACCGAGGCCATTGCCATGGCCGGTGGATTCCAGGACAGCGCTAAGCATTCGCAGGTATTACTGTTCCGTCGGGTTGACGACAATTGGGTTTCCGCCAAGATCATCAACGTGAAGGAAATGGAGAAGCAAGGGAACTTGAGCGAAGACCCGTCGCTGCATCCTGGGGACATGCTGTTCGTGCCCAAGAACCGGTACTCCAAGATCAAACCATTCCTGCCCACGGCATCGCTCGGTACCTTCTCACAAATCCACTAGGAAAGGCGCGATGAATAATAATCAGTCAGTTCCGGCGACAGACAAGGCGAGACTGGGCTTCAGCCCGAGGGATGTACTGGCCGTAGGATTTCGTCATAAACGCCTGATGGCGCTCTGTTTCTGCGGGATCCTTCTGGGCGCGCTGGCGACCGCCTTGCTGCAGCCCAAGCGGTATGTGGCCTCCACCAAGTTCCTGATCGAACGCGAACGAATCGACCCTGTCATCAGCCCGGGAGTAAGTTCTGCTGCCACCATTCGCGGCGAGGTTACGGAGGAGGAGCTCAACTCCGAGGTCGAATTGCTGCAAAGCGCGGACGTGCTTCGCCAGGTGACCGTCTCGTGCGGATTGGATCAGCGTAAGTCGCTTCTGTCCTCTTTGCTGGGACAGTCGGACCCGGCCACACGGATCGCCAAGGCCACGGAGCGCCTGCAGAAGGTGCTGGATATTGGAGTTGTCCGCAAGAGCAACATCATCTCCGTGAGTTACGCCGCCGACGATCCGCAATTGGCCGCTCGCGTACTAAGCGTGCTGGGGGATGCGTACCTCAAGAAGAATGTAGCGGTACATCGGCCGCCGGGGCAGTTTGAATTCTTCGATCAGGAGACAGAGGTCTACAAGAAAAGTCTGTCCGATGCCGAGGCAAAGCTCAAGGACTTCTCCGGCGAGGAGGGCGGTGTGGCGCCGCAGGTAGCCAGGGACATCACCTTGCAGAAACTGAGTGAGTTCCACGCCGACTTGCAGCAGGCCCGCGCCGATATTGCTACGACGGAGGAGCGGATTCGGGCTCTGGAGAAACAGGCGGGTAGCACGCCGCAACGTCTGACCACCCAGTCCCGAAAGATCGACGACGCGCAGGTCCTGCAAGGTCTCAAGAACACATTGATGCAGCTTGAACTAAAGCGCACGGAACTATTGACCAAGTACCAGCCCACATATCCTTTGGTGCTGGAAGTGGACAAAGAACTGGCCGACACGCGGGCCTCGGTGGCGAGAGAAGAAAGCAAGCCGATCCGCGAGGAAACGACGGACCGGAACCCGACTTACGCCTGGATCAATGAGGAACTGGCCAAAGCGAAGGCCGACGATAGTGCTTTGCAGGCACGAGCCGCCGCCATGCAGGCGATCGTCTCCAAGTACGAAGCGACAGCGCGAGAGTTGGAGGAAAAGGGAATCGTCCAACAGGATCTGCTGCGCACGGTGAAAACCGACGAGGAGAATTACCTGTTGTATCAACGCAAGCGTGAGGAAGCGCGCATGACGGACGCGTTGGATCGCACACACATTCTCAACGTGGCAGTTGCGGAGCAGCCTACAGTACCTACTCTTCCCTCGAACTCTCCGTGGATGGCGTTGTTTGTGGGTGGTCTGCTGGCAGTCACCGTCAGTCTGGGGATGGCATTTACTTTGGAATATCTCGATCCTTCCTTCCGAACACCTGGAGAGGTGTTGTCCGAGCTGAACATTCCGGTCCTGGCGGCAGTTCCACTGGAGAGGGAGGGACTCTACAACGGCAACTTCAGATCGGAAGCGAACTCGAAGGGCAGCGGGTCGGACCGTGCCGACGCTCCCATGGACGAATGGATAACTACCCAGAAGCAGGAGAGCCTCTGAAATGTTCCTGGATTTCTATGGCCTTAAGCAGCAGCCGTTCGGTGTTACACCGGATCCGAGCTTTCTCTACCTGAGCCCAGCGCACCGGGAGGCTCTGGCGTCGCTCTACTACGGCATAGAAGCGGGGCGCGGGTTTCTCTCGCTGATTGCGAAGCCGGGGATGGGTAAGACCAGCCTGTTGTTCCATCTCCTGCACCGATTTCAGAACACTGCGCGCACTGCATTCGTGTTCCAGACCCAGTGTACGTCTCGGGAATTCATGCGGTTCTTGCTGTTAGAGGTCGACTGTGAGATCCATGAGCAACAGGATCTGGTGAGCATGCACGACCTGTTCAACCGCTGCTTGCTGCGGGAAGCGCGTGCCGGCCGTCGCGTGATTATCGTGATTGACGAAGCGCAAAACCTGGATCCGTCGGTGCTGGAAACAGTGCGACTTCTTTCCGACTTCGAGACCCCGCACGCAAAGTTGCTGCAAATCGTCATGGCCGGGCAGCCGGAACTCGCCGATAAACTGGCGCGTCCCTCCCTGACCCAGTTGCGTCAGCGGATCTCATTGCTGAGTTCTCTTGAGCCTCTGCCGTTGCGGGAAGTGGAACGCTACATCGAGCACCGTCTGAAGGTTGCGGGACATGAAGGCGGGTCGATGTTCACTCCGGGTGCGCAGAAGTTGATCTGGGAATTGAGCAAAGGCATTCCGCGCAGCATTAACAACTTCTGCTTCAATGCCATGTCGCTGGGTTGCGCCCTGCAACGAAAAACGATCGACGTGGACTTACTGCAAGAGGTGGCCTCTGATTTCGACCTTTCGGGGCTGATTTCCCAGTCCGATACGATCGATACCCACTTCTTGCCCGCTGCGTCTGCTTTCCGGGAAGTAGTCAACGCTTCTGCGATGCCGCGGCCTGAAGATGCGCAACTCGGAAATAACGCACTTCCGCGGAAGCCGAGTAGGCCGGAGTTTCTCACCCCGGCCGACGCGCAAGAGTATTTGCGGAAAATCGGTGAGCTGCTGAAAACCCAGCACGTGCGGGCTAATTAGTTTCGGCGTTGGTTGGGAACGAGTAAGTCGGATTTCGCAATTGGAATTGGGAGGCAGGGTTGAGCAGAAATTTCGAGCTGTTAAATCAAGCGGGTCGATTACAGGCGATGCTGGAATCTCCTGCGTTAGTTCCAGAGCCAGAACCGCAGAGGATACCCGAACCTGACCACGGCCCGTCCACTCCCGCCCTGGGCGTTGCTGGACCGGTACGGGAGGAAATCGCGAAACTGGTGCTCAATCTGTTCCAGCTGCCAGGCGCGCAAAACCCGCGACAAGTTGTTTTTGCGGGCGTCGAGAGTGGCGCGGGATGCAGCTGGATGTGCGCCCGTGTTGGGGAAGTCCTGGCGTCGCAAATCAACGGGTCTGTCTGCGTGGTGGATGGCAATCTGCGTTCTCCTGGCTTGCATGAACAATTTGCCGTTGACAACCTCTTCGGGTTATCCGATTCGCTGCTGCAAACCAACCCGGTGCATCAGTATGTTCAGCAGCTGTCTCGAAAGAACCTATGGTTTTTGAGCTGCGGATCCGCCATTGAAAACTGGCAAGAAAAATTGGCATCGGACCGGATGGAATTCCGCCTCAAGGAGTTGCGAGCAGCGTTCGATTATGTGCTGGTGGATGTGGCGCCGATGAACGTTTGCAACGATGGTATCGTTCTGGGTAGCGCAGCCGATGGGATCGTACTGGTTCTGAAGGCGAATTCCACGCGACGCGAGGCCACTCAGAAGGCGATGCGGGAACTTAAGGCCGCCAACATACGGACTCTCGGAGCGGTCTTAAACCAGCGAACTTTCCCCATACCCGACAGGATCTACAACTGGTTTTAAACAAGCAACCTTTACTCCTCCCCCTTCGAACTCGGACCTGCATTGGAGACTTAGATTTCCCGGGCATTATCAACGGGACACGGTTGTGTGACACACACACACGTGGCCACTGGCACGGAGCGGCTACTATGATCAATCTGAGACGCAAGGTTCTCATGGATGCACTGAAGTTATTCGACCTGGCAGTCATGCTTCTCGCCTTTGGACTGGCTACGGTGCTGGTGTGGGGCGGAAGTCATGCGGTCTCGATGGCTGAATTCTTCTCCATGCGCGTGAAGGTGGGAAACCTCCTGCTTCTGCTCAGCCTGATGATTCTATGGCATGCCCTGTTTTCGGCGTGCGGACTGTATGCCTCCCGGCGTTTGTCCAGTCGAACAGCTGAAGCCCTCGATGCCGCCAAGGCAACCTCGTTGGGAACCTTGTTTCTGTGCGGCGCATCTTGGCTCTTCCATATCCGCATGGCCTCTCCCGCTTTCCTGGTCGTCTTCTGGATATTAACCACGCTAATGCTGGTTTCCAGCAGACTGACGTTGAGGGCTATTCTGACGCAAACCCGGCTGCACGGACGAAACCTGCGCCATATGTTGATCATCGGGACCAATCCGCGCGCCGTCCAGTTCGCCGATAAAATCCAAGCCAGTCCCGAACTTGGCTACCGGATCATCGGTTTCGCAGACCGGGAATGGGCTGGACTCGACCAAGTCCGTGAGCGTGGATACTCGGTGGTTTGCGACCTAGACAGCTTGCCGGGGTTCTTCCGCAAGAACGTGGTGGACGAAGTCGTGATTGCCCTACCGATCCGATCCTTTCATGATGACGCCTCCCGCTTTGCGGCCCTTTGTGAAGAACAGGGCATTATCCTTCGCGTACTTTCCAACATCTTCAATCTGAAAATGGCTCGCTCACGGTCAGAAGAACTGGAAGGGCACTCGTCGATTGCGCACTACAACGGAGTTGTCGAAGGCTGGCCGCTGGTGGTGAAACGGATTCTGGATTTCTCGTTGGCGCTGACGGCTCTTGTCCTCGTCTCGCCGGTCATGCTTGTAGTCGCGCTTTTAATCAAGCTTACGTCTCCGGGTCCAGTTCTTTTTGCGCAGAACAGAGTCGGTCACAACAAACGAAAGTTCGTTATCTACAAATTCCGGACCATGGTTGTGGATGCGGAAAGAAAGATGCAAGAGATTGAACATCTGAATGAAGTCAGCGGGCCGGTGTTCAAAATCAAGAACGATCCACGCATCACTGCCGTGGGAAAGGTGCTGCGAAAAACCAGCCTGGACGAGTTGCCCCAACTGTTCAACGTGTTGAAGGGCGACATGAGCCTGGTGGGGCCGCGTCCGCTGCCTGTCCGTGACTACGAGGGGTTCAGCGAGGACTGGCACCGGCGCCGGTTCAGTGTGCGTCCGGGAATTACCTGCCTTTGGCAAGTGAATGGCCGAAACAACATCCCCTTCGAAACGTGGATGGAACTGGATATGCAGTACATCGACGAGTGGTCCCTTTTGCTGGATCTGAAGATCCTGGCCCGAACCATTCCCACCATCCTGAAAGGCGCCGGCGCGGCGTAGGTTTTCCGCAACGGCTTACTCAAAAGCCGTCGTGGCCTGAACAGGAATCGCGACGGCGTTTTGAGCTCACCCGCGGGGTTTCTCGCTCGAATGAACCAACTTAATCTCAGCCAACACCAGGCGCCGACTCCCGAGCCGGCCGGCGTCGAGCCGGAAGGCTGCGGTCTCCCAGATGCTGGTTGGGATCCGGCCGGGTCACGGATCGATCGGAGACTGCATATTGGTCCCGTTCCGTTGTCGTTTGCACAGCAACAAATCTGGTTGCACGCACAGTTTGCGGCCGATATCCCTCTGTACAACGAATTCTTAATTCTGCAGAGGAGGGGCGCGCTCAATCAGGAAGCGCTTGAGCGCAGCTTCGGTGAAATCCTCCGGCGTCATGAGACGTTGCGAACAACGTTTTCTGCCGAAGAGGCGATTCCGGTGCAGGTCGTCTCGGAGCCCGAAGCCGTGGGACTTCCGCTGGTCGACCTGAGTGGATTTTCCGGGGAACGCGCGGAGGTCATGCGGATAGCGACGGATGAAGCGCGGCAGCGCTTCGACTTGACCGAAGGTCCGCTGGTGCGGGCGCTTTTACTCCGCTTAGCCCCAGAGAACTACATCCTTGTGGTGACCCTGCACTCTATTGTTGCCGACGACTGGTCGCTTAATCTTCTGGCGCGTGAGCTCACGACGCTGTATGAAGCCTATTCCGCCGCCGGCTCTTCGCAGTCACTCCCTCCTGATTTGGCGACCCGATATGCTGACCACGTCCAATGGCAGCGAAGCCGGTTTCAGGGTAACGTTGGCGAGCAGCAAATCTCTTACTGGCGGGAGCAGCTATTGGGTATAGCTCCTGTTCTGGAGTTGCCGACGGACCGGCCGCGACCGCCGGTGCAGAAGTTCCGTGGCGCGCGTGAGACGGTTCTGTTACCCGAAAAGCTGCAGCGTTCGCTGATAGAACTCAGCGAGCGAGAAGGGGCAAGACTGGATGAGCTGTTGCTCTCCGGTTTCCAGGCGCTCCTTGCGCGTTACACGCGGCAAGATGACATGGTCGTGGGTACCGTTGTCCCGGGCCGCGAACAGCGCGGGACCGAGCAACTGATTGGGCCGCTGTCCAATACGGTAGTAATTCGTACCAATCTTGCAGGCGATCCTAGTTTCCGGGAACTCTTGAGCCGGGTGCGGCATGTCGTGGACAAGGCCGTGGAACACCAGCACGTTGCTTTCGAGCGTTTGGTGACCGAAATCCAGCCGGATCGCGACCCGAGCCGGAACCCTCTGTTCCAAGTATTATTTTCGCTTCGCCCTTCGACTCCGAAGCTGCCATCGCCGTGGGACATGGACAGTATTGAAGTAGACACCGGAGTTACGAAGGTAGACCTGGAGCTTCAGGTTTGCGAGACACCCGACGGCTTGGCGGCTCGCTTTATATACTGCACCGATCTGTTTGATGCCGCGACGATCGTGCGGATGGCAGGGCATTTTCAAACGCTGTTGGAACATGCCGTGGCCAATCCCGACGAGCACATTTCTCGAATCCCGCTCCTCACCGAGGAGGAACGGCATCAGATCGTGGTCGAGTGGAACGCTACCGGGAAAGACTACCCCGGCGAGCGGTGCGTTCATGAACTATTCGAGGCAGAGGCAGCCCGCAATCCCGATGCGACCGCGGTGGTGTTTGAGAACGCGGAACTCACCTATGGCGAGTTGAATCGGCGGGCAAATCAACTGGCCCGCTACTTGGTAAGACTGGGCGTCGGTCCCAATGCTCTGGTCGGTCTCTGCGTTGAGCGTTCACTCGAGATGGTTGTGGGGCTGCTCGGCATCCTCAAGGCGGGCGCAGCTTACGTACCGGTGGACCCGGCCTTTCCACCGGACCGCGTGGCTTTCATGCTGGAGGATGCGGAAGTGCCGGTGTTGCTCACACAGCAGCGCCTGATCCCCAGCCTGCCCGAGAATAAGGCCCAGCTGGTATGTCTGGAAGCCGACTGGTCCAAGATTGCTGGCGAGAGCGTCGAAAACTTGGCGAGCCGAGCCAAGCCCCGGGATCTCGCGTACACGATGTACACGTCCGGTTCCACCGGAAAACCGAAAGGCGTGCAAATTCCGCATCGCGCGGTGGTGAACTTCCTGGTCTCGATGGCCGAGAAGCCAGGCATGACCCAGCAGGACCGTCTGTTGGCGGTGACCACACTATCGTTTGATATCGCCGGTCTAGAAATCTACCTGCCGCTCATTCTGGGCGCTTCAGTCGAGATCGTAAGCCGAAATGTATATTCGGATGGGCGCGCACTTCTGGCGAAACTCTTGACGTCGGGTGCGACCCTGATGCAAGCCACACCGGCAACTTGGCGTATGTTGATCGAAGCCGGGTGGCAGAGCAGTCCTGAGCTGAAGATCCTGGTGGGTGGGGAAGCGGTACCGCACAAGTTGGCCAATCAGCTTTTGCAAAGGGCCAGTTCGGTCTGGAACATGTATGGTCCGACTGAGACCACAATCTGGTCGACGGTGCGGAAGTTTGAACTCGGAGAGGCGGGAGTATCCATTGGGCGGCCGATTGCGAATACCGAGATTTTTATTCTGGACAAGGTGATGCAGCCAGTGCCAGTCGGCGTCGCAGGCGAATTGCTAATCGGCGGGGACGGGCTGGCCAAGGGCTATCTCAAGCGGCCGGAATTGACGGCCGAAAAGTTCATCGCTCATCCCTTCAGCCAGGAGCCAGAAGCACGTTTGTACCGCACGGGAGATCTGGTGCGCTACCTGCCCAATGGAGACATTGAGTTTCTGGGCCGGATCGACCATCAGGTAAAGATTCGTGGCTTCCGCATCGAACTGGGCGAGATCGAAGCTGTGTTGAGACAGCACCCCGGAGTGAACGAGACCGTGGTGGTAGCTCGGGAAGACGTCCCAGGAGACAAGCGCCTTGTGGCGTACCTGGTTCCCGCACGGGAGCCGGCACCCACGGCGGGGGAACTGAGGAGCTTCCTGAAAGAACGCTTGCCTGAGTACATGCTGCCCTCGGCGCTGGTCACGCTTCGAGAAATGCCGCTGACCCCGAATGGAAAGGTCAACCGGCGAGCCCTTCCGGCGCCGGAGCAATCAGAACTGGCGGCGCGAGAAACGCTGGTTGCGCCAACGGATGTGGTCGAGTCCCAGTTGGTCAAGATCTGGGAGAGCATTCTGGGTGTGCGTCCGATTGGCATCAACCATGACTTCTTCGAACTCGGTGGACATTCCCTGTTGGCCGTCAGGCTCATGCAGCGCATCGAGCAAACATTTGGGCAGAAGCTGCCGGTGGCCACACTCCTGCAGGCTCGCACGATCGAGCAATTAGCCGCGATCGTGAAGCAGGATGGTTGGTCGTCGCCGTGGTCATCGTTGGTGCCGATCCAGGTGAGCGGCTCGAAGATACCGTTCTTTTGTGTCCACGGAGCGGGGGGCGTGGTAATCCGGTTCCGCGAACTGGCGCGCCACCTGGGCCCGGATCAGCCAGTCTACGGTTTGCAGGCGCGAGGGTTGGACGGGAAGTATACGTCCGACACGCGGGTGGAAGACATGGCGACGCACTATCTCGAGGAAATCCGCAGCGTTCAGCCCCAAGGCCCATACCTTCTGGGCGGCTACTCGCTGGGCGGAATGGTCGCTTTTGAAATGGCGCAGAGGTTGGTGGCGGAAGGAGAGCAGGCATCCGTAGTGCTGTTTGATACATTCTGCACGCGGCAGCCAGAAACGAACGGTTCCAGCGGCGGGTTGGGATCTCTCTACCAGGGCATCTCGTCGACATGGAGGAAGTTCTGGCAACTGCCGGCACCACAAAAGCGGGCTTCGATAGCCCGAGGCGCCAAGACTGTAAAGAACGGCATTCAGAGGCGTGCGGCGCATGCCATGCTGCCACGTACGGTTAAGCATGTTCGCAGAGCCTGCGAGTTGGCAGCGAAAACCTACGTCCCGCGCGTGTATCCAGGGCGTCTGGTTTTGTTCCGGTCCAGCCAAAAACCCTTGATGCAGTTTCGCGACCCCCACGCCGCCTGGGGTAGCTATGCATCCCAGGGACTGCAAATTCACGAGATCGATGGGGATCACGACAGCATTCTTCTTGAGCCGCAAGTTCAATCTGTGGCGGAGCAACTGAAGCCCTACTTGGAAGAGTTACAAAGCATGCCTCAGATGGCTCAAGCCGTGAACTCCTGAGTCGCAGCTACAGGCCACGATGTATTGGTTCCGCGATGCCAGCCCGTATATATTGCCAACGAGTTTTCGGTAAGGTGGAATGAGCGCACCCGTCCTAGAAAAATACGTCGCATCGAATGGCGTGCAGTCTAAACCGAGACTGGGCGGGCCGGGCCTGCGGGCTGGTCTGCTGATCGGAGCACTATCGATCATCACGGCGATCGTTCTGATTTACGTCCCGTTTTCGTCGATCGGATGGGAATCGATGCAAGTGCTGTGGGTTGGCGGCGGCCTGTTCGCGGCACTCTGCTTCGCTCTAGGATTATCCCGCACGCGCACTTCGAACGCCCAGAAGGCGGTCTTCGTCCTCTGGGGTTTTCTGCTGATTTCAGAAGGGTTTTTCTCGCGCGGTGGCACCATCGATTCTGCTTTTGGCGGGAGCTTCAATGTAGCGGCGTATGGCGAGGGAATTATGTGGGTCGTGACTTTCCTCGTTCTCATCCCCATCTTTCTCTGGAGCCCGCTGCCGGTCAAACGGTTGTTCGCAGGAAATTACAAGTGGGTTGTGCTATTCGGTCTGGCATGCCTGGTTTCTTGCGCTTATTCCCCTCGACCTGTGTTCTCTGCGGCATGGGCCTTTAAACTTGTGCTTGTGATCCTGCTGCTTCATTTGTGTTCGGCTTATCTGAACGATCTTCACGATGTGGATTCGTTCCTTCGGATCACATACTGGGCTTTGGCATTCCTGCTTGTTTATTGGGTGATCCAGGGAGACGGCGCGAACTCCTTCTTCGATGAGGATGGCCGACTCGTGAGGTCTAACGGTCTCTCCGCGACTGCCGGAACGCTCTTGATGTTGTCGTTTACCCTGTATTCTCCCCGCCGAGGTTGGGGAATGAAGAAGGCAGCTATCGTTACGGGCGTGTCCGCATTCGTGCTCATGGTGGTTGCAGGAGGCAAAGCGGGCATTGTGGCGGGGCTGATTTCCGGGATCCTTTTCTTCGTTATACGGAAAGGCGTTGGTTCCGCGACGGCTTTTGTCGCCGGTGCTTTGGTGGTGGGATGGCTGGCGATCACTCTGAGTCCGATGTCGCGCTACCTTCAGAACTACATGCAATCAGAGGATCAAGCAACTACTCTGACCGGCCGAACTCCCTTGTGGGAGGTTGCCTTCCCCGCAATTTTGCAGAAACCGATCTTAGGCCACGGTTATGTGGCCTCCACCTTCGTCTCGGTTCAGGTGAATGGAGTTCCGTGGGACGCCGGACACATGCACAATGGATTCCTGGAGGTTCTGTACAACAACGGGCTCATTGGGTTCGTCCTCGTGCTGGCCATTCACCTAATCATCGTTCGCAACCTGGTGCGCGTGATTCGGCGCACCCCGCCGAGCGACTACCTTTATCAGTTGGGTGTTGGTTGTTTCGCCGTTTACATCAACTTACTCATTAATGGTTTCGCCAATGCGAGTTTCGGGGGCCGGGCGTGGCATCCGTTTATGGCCCTTCTCGCGCTGGTGGTAATTAGTGACAAGCTGGTTGACGCTGCATCCTCCGATCAAGGCCACGCTGCTCCGGTGCTGGTCACGCAGGTCGCACAAATGGAGTATCCGTCGGGAGAAAAGGTAACGAGGGCATGAAGACGATCTTAATGCTATGGATTAGTACGTTACTGTTTGGTTCCATTTCGTGGGCGCAATCTCGAGAGGTTCACGCTGAAGCGCAGCCAGCCAGAGTCCAAGGACGACTGGAGGGAGTAACGACGCTCCGGGATCTAGCGAACGCCGTTCCTCCTACCAATGGGTTCAGCAAAACCAGTGATGAGAAGGACGACGATGATTTCGCCGTCTCCCAAACGGAACGACTTCTGCTGCAACGGGACGCGCAACAACAGATTGCGGTGCTGGCACTGCCGCAAACAGCTACTCCACTGGCTGCCCTAGCGGGAACGATTGCGCCCGCGCAGACTTTTCTTCCCCCGAACACGATCGATGAGGGGAAATGTGGGAGCTTTGTTGTGCCTGACGGTGCCTTGGCCGCCAGCCCGACGTATGTCGTCGAGGTGTCGAACTCGTGCCTCAAGGTTCTCAATCCAAGCACCGGGGGGGTGATCTCCGGTCCAACGACCCTGGGTACTTTCTTTGGCAGTACGGGTTGGGCTACTCGAGACGCGCGCGCCCTCTACGACCCGGCCAATGCACGATTCATCGTTTCCGCCATCGATCAGAGCAAGAACCTGATTCTCGTGGCTGTGAGTCAGAGTTCGAATCCCACTCTGGGATGGAACAAGTACTCCTTCTCGGCCGCAGGAACTTGCAACCCTGGAAACGGAGACTTCCCGACGCTCGGGCAAACTCTGCAAGAACCCGGAGACGCGAAGGGCGCCATCTACCTTGCCTGGAACATTGGCTGTCCCGGTTTTGGCCTACAAGCCTTTGTGGGAGCCGTTTCCAAAACCCTGGCGTACTCGGGGGCAGCCATCAATAGCATCAATGGATTTCAGGCGCTGAGTGCGGGAGGAGTGCGCGTCGACTCTGTGCAACCCGTCAACGTAATGAACCCTGGCGACCATCCGCGAGGCGAATTCCTGGTTAACTCCTTCGACCAAAATTCTGGCGGAGGGTTTTGCGCCAAGGGCTGCAACGGAGTTGTGGTTTGGAACTTCTATAACGGGATTCCGGCCAGCGGCGGCGCGCAGTCGCTGACTGCGGTTGTAGTCCCCACAACCAATACTTACTACTTGCCGGTGAATGCGCCGGAACCCGGCTGTGCGGTGAATACTTGCGGTCCCAATGCAGGTCCTCCCATCATTAGTGGCCAAGTCAGCTACAGTGCGGGTTCGATTTTTGCGGCTCTCAACGACTCGATGGGCATTCTAGTGTTGGAACTGGAGCCGTTCTTAAGTGATTCGGGAGTCATCACTGGAGCGCGCAAGCGCAACGAAATGTGCTTCGCCTGCGGGGGGTTCAGCAATGGCGGCTCCGCCTACTACGGGACGATTCAGCCGGATTCGGAGCGGAATTTCGTAATGGTCTACAGCTACTCCGCCCCGGGTACCGCGGGATGCACACCTAACGCTACCAATTGCATTTATCCCTCTGCCGCCTACATTTCAAGACGGGTCACGCAAACTCAGAACACTTTCTCCGACCAGGGCATTATTTTCAATTTAGGGAGTGCCTATTATCACCAGTTGAACCCGCAGGGAGTAAACCGCTGGGGGGACTACTCGGCGGCGGCACCCGTCTACGGGACTCCCAATTCGTTCTGGATCGAAGGAGAGTATTCCGAGAGCAACGGGACCTGGGGCAAAGCCGTGGGCCAAACGGCATTCACTTCACCCACCGGACCTTAGCTCTGGGCGGTGTCGGAGGCGACGTGCTAACGCAAATCGCCTGAGCGGGTGAAACCGTCGCGAAGACCGCCGGCCGGGTTGCGCAACTGAACATCACCCATTAGAGGCGCGGGCAAGCAGGGAATAGCGGCTCCCCAACATTGGTCGCCACCCACCGTCAGGCGATAGTCGATTCCATGGTAGTGCTCCGCACTCAGTTCCAGAGTCCCAACGGTATCGGACCGGCGGTTCTTTGTGACGGCCACATCTCCCGAAGACTTGGCTAGCGTGGGAGGAACGACAAGCCGATTTAGCAGCGAATAATCACTGGTCATTGCCGCGGTTTTGAAATATTCCAAGCTGCGTTTCAGTCTGACCTCCCTCACTCCGCCTTGCACGGACACCACGACGGCGATCGCAATTAGCAGATAAGCTAAGGCAGAAGACGCGTCGACCTTGGCAGGACCACGCAGTCGCAATAGTTCTCGACGGCTTAAGTCTGAGCTGAGGCCAGCCAGGAAGAGAGCCGGATATAGGGCCAGGTACCCGGCCCCAAAGCGAGGATTGGGCGCGGTTACAAACAGGAATGCAGTACCGACAAGTGCAAGTGCCAGCACGTACAGGAAAGATCGGTTTCCGCGCCATCCTCGGGTAACAGCAAAGCCCAGAAGGCACAGACAGCAAAACAGCATCAACAGCAATTTGTCCAAATGGCGAAACCAGGGAAGAATCCAATTCCAAGCGGTGGCTCCAGCAGGAGTAGGACCACCCCAGCGGGCCCAGTGTGTGATATCCGCGGCGCTTTGCTTTGCTGCCGCTTTACCGACACCCCATGGAACATCGAGACACCCGAGTGAATTGGGATAGAGCGGACAAGCCGAAGAGACGATATTGGCTACGAACATGGGGAGGCAGATCAGCATCGTGATCGCGGCCAGAACCAGTCGAGTGATCCACTTGGTGTTGGAGTTCAACCAATAGTAGAGTCCGGCGACTAGCACCATTGGGGCAGCGCTGAGTTTGACCGTAAATGCCCCGAGGGCCAGGATCAGGGGAAGAATGACCCCTTGATTCAAAACCACACGAGAACTCTGGTCCGGTTCCCGATCTCCCCCAACGAGCATGAGCCATCCCGAAAGCAGCGTCAGGACCCACGCCGGAAGGTCCGGCGATAGAGAGACTTCGAATGTCCAAGCCAGGCAAATCGGAATAATGAGGACGTATCCTCCGATCAAGAACCAATCCGCTTGGCTTGCGCGGTGACGGAGAACGCGAACCGCCGCAAGAGCAAAATGAAAGAGAGATAAGAGAATAGCCAGGCCACCTGTCAGGCCTGACACCCTGCCCTGGAATGGGCCAAAATCAAATGGTGCAGCGAGCGCGAACCACGAGGACGCAACGCCAAACCGTTCTTGAAGCAGAGCAAGCCCACGAACTGTTCCGAATTGTGCGAGCCAACGAACGAACTGATAGTGGTAAAGGCCGGTGTCGTAGGCTTCCACCGTGCGAGTTGAGTTCAAAGCAACAATGACACATAGAATGCTAAGGCCCACCGCCACCGGCCAAGTGAGATAACGAAGCCAGCACCGGAGATCGGAACGTACGGAGCGGATCGACAGGGCAGCGATTGCAAGTACCGCGACGAGGGCAAAGCCTATGTCCGGCGTCAGTGGCACAATCACTGAGAGCCCAAGAAGAGCTGAGGCGATCGCTAGCAACCCGAGCCACGTCGCGGCAATTACACGATCGCCGACATGGTAAAAAACAGAGGGTTTAGGGATCAACAGAATGGCGTCGCCGATTACCGCTCCCAGCGCTGAGAGCACAATCCAGCACGCCAGGTGAAATAGCATATATGGCCCGTCCACGCGCCAGCTGAAGTTTACGCGAGGCTCCCTGAGACTATAGGGACGCGGTGTCCACGGTCAAGATCGAGTTGGGTAGGAACCGCACAGGTAAAGAACGACGACGTTAGTCGGTAAAGAAAGCTAGAGCGCTTACGCCTCGCACGCAAAGTCGTGGCGCGAAATCAATAACGCTTAACGAGGACGGGTCGCCCCCAGGTCCGGCTCACACGAATTCAAATCCAAACCAATCAAGGTGGGTATTTCCAGTTTATGAACATGAAACTATCTGTCGTGATTCCTGTCTACAACGAGCGCGCCACTTTGCGGCAGGTCGTGGACAGAGTGCTTTCCGTACCGTTGGATGTTGAGCTGATCTGTGTCGATGATGGCTCCGAAGACGGTTCGAAACAGATCCTCCGTGAACTGCAGGGGCAACATCCTCAAATGAGGATTTTCTTTCAGGAGCGGAACATGGGTAAGGGCGCTGCCCTTCGCCGGGGCATCCAGGAGTCCACTGGCGATTTCGTCGTCATCCAGGATGCAGATCTGGAATACGATCCCGCCGAATACCCTCATCTGTTAGAGCCGCTGCTGCAAGGGAAGGCAGATGTCGTGTATGGTTCGCGCTTTCTCGGAGGTGGACCGCATCGCGTGTTATATTTCTGGCACTCAGTGGGGAACTGGGTTTTGACTCTACTTTCGAATGCCTTCACCAACATTAACCTCACCGACATGGAGACTTGCTACAAGGTCTTCCGGCGAGAAATTATCCAGTCCATTCCGATCGAAGAAAATCGGTTTGGATTTGAGCCTGAGATCACCGTCAAAGTCGCGAAGCGTCGACTCCGCATCTACGAAGTCGGCATCAGCTACCAGGGCCGCACTTACGAAGAAGGCAAGAAGATCGGATGGAAGGACGGATTCCGAGCGCTGTGGTGTCTCTTCAAGTATTCCTTCAAAGAGACCGCAGTTTCCGTCGCGGCTGCTCGCCAGCCTACCGGTGGTGTGGGGAAACCTGAGGCGGGGAAAAGTGTTGAGGAGAACGCCGTGGTGTTGTAGCAGGGCTGTTCAACGCGTGCCAATTGTACCGAGAGGAGTTCAAGAGGAACTCAATTCGGTTGAGCGGAGTCGCACGGAGACTGGATGCACCAACCTGGAATGAGCAGATTCGTTATGGGCGGCCGATTTTTCCTTCGCATTACCGTGCTTATCGGTTTTGCCTGTGGGGTCTCGAGTCTATTGGGTCCCTCGTCTTCAGCCGCTCCGCCGCAACAGGCGCCGCCTTCGGAGCCCATACCTGCCACCTATTTTGGAATGAGTATCGGGATTGGTGCCGGATGGCCTCCGCTTCCGTTTGGCGCCCTGGGCAAGGGACCGGCTACCACCTGGGCATTTCTGGAGCCTAGCAAGGGTCATTACGACTGGTCACGACTCGATGCGTTAGTCAATCAGGCGCAGGCCCACGGGATGCCGATGTTCTACAGCACCGACTACGTGCCCAAATGGGCGGCGATCGACAAGTCAAGCTGCAGACCGGCAGTGTTCAACAACACCGTTTGTAGATCGACGGCCGCCAATATCCAGGACTGGGACGACTTTGTAACGGCTCTGGCGACCCGATACAAGGGCAAGATAGATATGTACGAACTGTGGAACGAACCAGACCAGCCCGAGGAATCTACAGCCACCGTCGGGCAGATGGTCACCCTGACCAATCACATGTACAAAATCATCCGCTCCATCGATCCGGGGGCGCTCATTGGTTCGCCTTCGATTATCACCACCCAATGGTTGGATTCTTATTGGGCCGCGGGCGGAGTCCACGACGTAGATGTCGTCACATTGCACGGATATCCGGGCAATACTCCTCCCGAGAGTATCTGCTATTTTCGCACTCAGCCGCTGAAGGCGGTCATGGCAAAGTACGGTATTTCAAAGCCGTTGTGGGATACGGAAGATTCCTGGGGCAGTGGCGATATAGGCCGCACTTTTTCTGGCGAACAACGGTTTGCGTTCGTCGCCCGGCACTACCTTATGCATTGGTCATGCGGAGTTAGCCGTTACTACTGGTGGCTCTGGAGCCGCGGCGACTGGGGCGCGATGATCGAAGCCAATGGAGGAAAGAACGAGGCTGCGGTGGCATACGAAAATGTGCAGAACTGGATGGTTGGCGCAACCATGCCCCAGCCCTGCGTCCCGGTGAAGGGCGATAAATACCATGCCACCTACACCTGCGACCTGACTCGCGATGGTGGCTATCAGGCCAGGGCAGTGTGGAATACCGATGGGAGCAGTACATATTTGGCTCCCAATCAGTTCGCTCACTATCGCGATCTAGAAGGCAGAAAGTACGCTGTCCCCTCGAATCATCAGGTGATGATTTCACCAAAGCCAATCTTGCTCGAGAATAATTGAAAACTTCGTACGAGAAGACAGCCCGGTTCGCTGACAGCCGATCTGCTGAAAAGGCCAGGTTTTCTCTAGTTTAGTAATGCCCGCAAAAGACAACATAATTGGCTGGTTTCGTCGGGGGGCCACGGCCATGGCCGACCAGGCATTGTTTGCCACCTCGACGCTGGTGGTCAACATTGTATTGGCGCGCTGGTTTTCTGTGGAGCAGTACGGCACCTACGCGCTGGCCTTTTCGATCTACCTGTTTCTGTCGACCCTGCACAACGCCGTGTTGCTCGAGCCCATGACCGTTCTGGGGCCGGCTTCTTACCGGAAGTCGCTTCCCAGCTACCTGGGAAGGCTGCTGCGGCTGCACTTTGTCGTCACCATTCTGCCCGGGCTGGCGGTAGGCATTGGCGGTAGCGTGTTCGGTTTGTTTTTCAAGACCAGTGTGCTCCCTGCCGCCTTGTGGGGCGTGTGCGTGGGAACTCCGTTCATGTTGTTTTTCTGGCTCTGGCGACGGGCGGCCTACCTGGAGTTGCGACCCGACGTGGCTCTGCGGGGCGCCGCGGTGAACACGTTGGCTAACATCGCATTGATGTTTCTCTTTCATGCGAGAGGTTGGCTCACTCCGTTCTCCGCCTTTGTGGTGCAAGCGATCGCCGGGATGGCTGCCAGTGTGGTTTTGATGGTTTCGGTGCGGCCGCGGCTCCAATTCGATTGGTTGGATGACGCTATGCGGACGGTTCTGAAGCAACACTGGGAGTACGGCCGGTGGGTGGTTTTGACTGCCCTGGTTTTCTGGGTAGCCGGGGATGCCTATTACGTCATCCTGGCCTCAACCTCAAGCGTGAACGATGTAGCGGTTCTTCGGGCGATCCAGAATCTTGTCCGGCCTGTATCGCAGTTTATCGTTGCAATCACCCTTCTCCTTGTGCCGTGGGCTTCCGCGCGCTTCGCGGATCGCGAGCGTTTGGCATTTCGTCGGGGCATCAATCGGATCACCTTGGTCTTTACCGCCGCCGCGGTGGCGTACCTGGTCGGCCTGGCGATCTTTGGCAAGTGGCTGACGGAGTTAGTTTACGGAGGAAAGTACACTCAATTCGCCTACCTCCTTCCTTTTGTGGCCCTGACGGTACTCTTTGTCGCTGCCGCGGAAGGGCCCGCCATTGCAGTGCGGGCCATGCAAGCGCCATCTGAATTACTGTGGGCCTACAGTGCGGCGGCCGTTCCCACGATTCTGTTCGGCGTCTTTCTGGCTCGTCGCTGGGGAATCATGGGAGGAGCACTGGGGCTGGCGATTTCCTCTTTCGCTTATTTTGCGATGCTCAGTTATCGATATAGGATCCGACTGGCATTGACATTGCCCATTGTCGTGGAACCCGATGCTGGCGGCTTCGCCGGCGGCGACGAAACGTTTCCCAACTTTATGATACCGACCAAAATCGGAGTGAGCGGATCGAATATCACAGAAACAGTGACAGGATCATCGGTTTCTCGGCAGGAAGGCACCCGATCTTCAGTTCTTGAGTCCCCTCCGGCGGGGCCCTCAAGTGCGTTCCGGGAAGGCCACACCCGGGTGCCGGTCCGGAGGGAGAATCTCAGGATCGTGACCACAAGTTGGGATGATGGAGACCGGGCTGACTTGCGCCTAGCCGAACTGCTCCGGTCGAAAGGTGTACCGGGCACTTTTTACGTCCCGATAGCGCGAGACTGGGGTGAATCGTTGACTCACTCCGACCTCAGACGCTTGTCAGTGGAGGGTTTTGAGATCGGTGCTCACGGATATTCGCATAAGCTTCTTTGGCGTCTTTCCCCAGCCGAACTCGCAGCTGAGATTGAGCCGTGTAAGCCTGCATTGGAGGACATTGTGGGTCAGGAGATCCGCATGTTCTGTTACCCCCAGGGCCGCTATGATGCCAATGCGATCCGGGCTCTGAAGGAGGCTGGATACTCCGGCGCCCGCACGGTTCGCATGCTGGCGACTGGGCTGGACTTCGACCCATTCGAGATGCCCACGACCGTGCAGGTATATCCCCATCCGAGATCCAGTTATCTCAAGAACGTGATCCGGGGACGGAAGATCGATAGCGTGCAAACCTGTCTGGCTCATTGTAGGAGGCTCTCCAACTGGCTTGATCTCAGCAAGAGGCTGTTTGACTCCACATTGCAGAACGGAGGCATCTGGCACCTCTACGGTCATTCCTGGGAGTTCGATGAGTTTGATTTATGGAAGGACCTGGAACAACTACTCGACTACGTGGGCAAACGCGAGGGTGTGACGTACGTTCCTAATGGCGAGTTATTGCAGGTTTTGTCCGAGGGCAAGCAAGCGTCGGGAGCGGTTACCGAATCGTGAAGATCATCGTTGTCCACAACTCGTATCAGCAGCCCGGCGGCGAAGACTTTGTTTTCGATCAGGAGCGGCAGCTTCTGGCGGAAAGAGGGCATACAGTTGTTGCTTACCGCCGAAGTAACTTTGAGGTGGAGTCTTATAAGGGATTCAAGCGGCTCAGCCTGGCGCGAAGGACAATTTGGGCTAGCGACACGCGTAGGGAGTTTGCTGATCTGTTGCGCCGCGAAAAGCCAGATCTGGTGCACGTTCACAATACGTTCGTCATGATCTCGCCTTCCATTTACGCGGCCTGTGGCGAACTCGGTGTACCGGTGGTGCAGACACTCCATAACTATAGACTTTTCTGTCCGACTGCTACCTTTTTTCGAGAAGGCAAGGTCTGTGAAGAATGCGTGGACCACAGTCTTTTGCGGGGCGTGGTGCACGCCTGTTACCGCAAATCAGTGACAGCCACAGCGGTGACAGCCCTGATGCTCGCCGTACATCGGCAAGCGAAGACGTGGACGACGGGAATTGATTCCTACATCAGCTTGACAAAGTTTTCCCGCGATACATGTGTGCGAGCCGGGCTGCCGGCCGAGAAAGTGTATGTCAAGCCGAACTTCATACACCCGGACCCGGGCTTGGGCACGGGAAAAGGCGATTACGCTGTTTTTGTCGGTCGGCTATCTCCGGAAAAGCGCGTGAGTACTATGCTCAATGCTTGGAGTCGGTTGGCTGAACGCGGCATCAGTATTCCTCTTTGGGTGGTTGGTGGCGGTCCGGAGCGTTTGGAATTGGAAGCCGAGGCCGTGCAGCGTAAGCTCACGCATATTGTCTTCAAAGGACTGTTGCCGCGCCCCGAGACTATCGCCTCCATCCGTGGTGCGCGCTTTCTTGTGTTCTCCAGTGAATGGTATGAGAACTTTCCTTTGACTATCCTTGAGAGTTTCGCCAGTGGCGTGCCGGTGGTCTCTTCCCGGCTCGGGGCGATGCAAGAGATCGTCGAGGATGGCCGCACTGGCTTGCACTTTACGCCCGGAGATGCAGACGACTTGGCCGCAAAAGTCGAGTGGGTGTGGAACCATCCCGAGCAAATGCGGGCAATGGGCAGGGCAGCGCGTGGTGAGTATGAGGCCAAATACACCGCGGACAAGAACTACGAGGCGCTTATGGAGATCTACCGGCATACGCTGATGAAGAGGAGAACCACCAGCCCGGTTCAAGCGAGTGATCCGGAAGTGCAACCCGTTCTACATCAAATTAGGCCCAAAGCTTAGCAGGCTGCGGAAAAAGTCGCCAATGCTCGCGTTTCCGTAAAAGAGCGGCCCTTTAGGGCCGCGTAAAGAGTACGGAATCAATGCGGGCTTCAGCCCTCGTGGTCGTTCTTGCGTGCCAAACGCACTTTTTCTGCAGCCTGTTAGGGCTTAAGGAAATCCCTGGGCAGAGTCCTCCTGATAAATCATGAAAACCGTACTCGAACCTTCAGCTGTGGTCGGCCAAGAGGATAATTCGGTCGTCCGTGGACAACTCATCCACGCAGATCAAAGCTCTGGGCCAGTATTCGTAGTAGGAATGTGGCGTTCCGGGACCTCCCTGTTTTACGCCCTTCTCAATCAGCACCCGCAGATCGCGCTGATGTACGAAGGGGATCTGCTTCTGTTGCGTCCCATGTTCTGGCTGCCGGGGGTTAAATCGAGGTGGGTAAAGAGATGGCAGTTTTGGAACCAGGCTCTGACCCGGCACAGAATTGATGTCGAGCGGCTGGCGTCGAGTTCGTCTTCATTCCAGGAAAGTGTCGAGAGAGCTTACCGGGAAACCGCGTTGCGGAAAGGAGCTCTCCTCTGGGGCGAGAAGTCTCCTAACTATTACGACTCCCTGGTGCGATTGGCTCGGGAGTTTCCAAAGGCGCGCTTCATCGTAATCTGGCGGGACCCGGCGGCGATCTGCCGAAGCGTGATCCGGGCGGCGGAAGATCCTTCCTCGTGGTTCAAACGCAAAGGCATGATCACTCGAACCTTGGTCGGTTACAGAGTCATGAAGACTCAGTGTGACCAATTGATGAGCCGTGGAGCCCAACTCCATCAGGTGCAGTACGAATCCCTGGTCAAGGATCCTACAGGCACCATGACAGAGGTATGCAACTTTCTCGGTGTGCCGTTCGTTGCGGGAATGGCGTCACTTCAGGAGGCGGATCGCTCTGCAATCTACCAAGGCGAACACCATTCACTGGTGAAGGGTAAAGAGATCGTCTCGTCGCGCCAGCGCGGTGAGGTTCTCCCTCCCGGCGTTAAGAAGAAGATCGAGAGATACGTAGCCCTTTGGCGGGCCCGAAGCGATGGCATGTGGCCGCTGTTCCCGGCCATCGACGCTGCCAAGGCCGTCAAGCCGACGTTGGGCGAGAGAATCCTCGACCATTGTGCATATCGCTATTTTCGAACCTTCGATTTCGCTATAAGTGTTGTCTTTTCGCTGGCCCCTTTGCCTCTTCTGAAAGCCTGGCGTGCGATTGGACACCGGACAGAGGTCAAGGAAGGCGAATGAAGCGGATTACCGCTTGGGCGAGCCGATTCCAGGATACGGCTCGCCCAAGGTTGAAAGACATCGATCAGTCCTCGAGCAAGATCGGTTTGTGCCCGATCGCGACGTGATGGTTGGCGGGAAGGGCGTAGATGTGACCAGCCAAGTCGCGGTACTGTTTGAATTGGGTCGGAGCCGTGTAGGTACTGGATCCATTCGTGTTCCAAACCAATTGACCCAGATACCCACCGGGGCGAGTCAAGCCACAAGTGTAGATGCCGTGGAAGAGAGCGGGAGGCTTCGGAATGGCAGCCCCGTTCATGAGGCATCCGTTAGCCATCGTCGCTCCGTTCAACCACTTCTCAACGATCTTGAAGGCATCCCCCGCCGCAGTGGCGCCGGCGGAAGCGCTCCAAAGGTTACCCCAGACTGGGGACTTCGTGGCGCCATCCCAGGCGTACCAGTAGAAGCGCTCGACTCCGCAAGCCCAATGCAGGATTTCGAACCGAGCCGCGAACGCCGTTTGCAGATCAATGTTGCTAAGAGCTTTTGCTGTTCCCCAGGAGCCTTCAGTGTCCCAGATCGGCTTTTGAATCCCGTACTTGGCCATTATGGCTTTTAGTGGCAGAGTGCGAAAGGCGCAGATCACTTCGGCTACCGGGTTGTTGGGGTTCGGATAACTGTGGGTGGGGACGATATCAACCGTCCTGACGCCGCCTGCAGCCCAATACGCGTCTATCCAGGTGTAGTCGGCAGCTGCAGGCGCAAGAATTAGAGCATGCGGGTCAAGCTGGCGAATGATGCTGTACATGTGTTGGGTCAAGGTCACCATCTGGGCGACCGTGCCGGTGAAGTACACCTGATCGGGCTCATTCCAGAGTTCGTACGCTTGGATCTTGCCGTTGTAGCGAGTGACCAGAGCGTTGACGAAATCGTCCCAATCCTGAAGATTGGCGACCGTGGAGGTGCAAACGGTGGTGTCCATTGAGGCGACGAAGCAACTGGAAGTATTGGCCGCTGCCCACTTGGGAACGTAATCGTTGCTAAAGAAGAAAGGCACGCCGTTCTTTTGTGCCGCCGCCAGATAGGTATCGAGGCGGGACCAATTGAACACGCCCTTGGCAGGTTCAAGATACGGCCAGGTCGTTGCAGGAGCTTTCCCCAGCGAACCGACCTCGCCTGCCGGCCAGTTTTTAAGGGCCGTCAGGTGGTTGCCAAAGTAGCTGTGAGGAATGGGCTGTGACCAAAACGACGGGGCTGGTGCATCAGAAGACGCAAGCTGAGCCTGGACGGTCAGGCAGGACAAAGACAAGACTTGTATGATCAAGACGAATAAGACCGTTCTTTCAGATCTGTCGCGCAAGCTAGACAACATGGATACCTCCGTTTCCGGGGGGAATATTGCGTTCGCATACAACCCTACTGGCACGGCAATGGGCGTGAGTAGATGTCACAAGTGCAAGGGCGAGTTTCAAACTGGGACAAGAGTCTCATGTACTAGTGTCATGTACTAAAGTTACGGGTCCCGGCGATCACTCACGACCAATGCAGCAACACGCTCTCTCCCGCGCTGATAGCCTTATTACGCGCTCCGCCTCTGGGCCTGTTCGGCGCTTCGAAGTCCGCAGTCAATGGACTGCGAAACAGTGTCAGTTGACACTGCGGAGCAGAATAAATCTGAGTTATTCAGAATGACTGAAAGGGGAGCTATTGTAATGGATTTGCCTAGGAGTGCGCAAAAGAAAGAATCCTGGTAAACGGGCTGAGGGTTACATCGGCAAGCCGCATTCCTGCTGATCGGCCTGATTTCGCAGAGTGTGTAACATCAGTTTTGCTGCGGTCGGACGGGGCAGGGCTCAAAGCGTGATTTTTCGTGGCACGACTGCCATCGAAACATTCAGCTTTGGGTTATATCCGAGGAGCACAATCGAATGAGCAAGCAGATCGAGGAAGGCGCGGCTGCAGACGTTGGGCCGTGCGAGGGCGCAACCTTTAAAGTGCTGGGCGTCCGAGTGAATGCGGTTCAGATTCCAGATGTAGTGGAGCAGATGAAGCACTGGATCTTGGACCGCAAGGGGTGTCACTTCATTGCCGTCACCGGCATGCACGGCGTCACCGAGGCTCAGAGCGAGCCTTACTTCAAGCAGATCCTGAATGAGGCGGATCTGGTGGTGCCGGATGGGATGCCATTGGTGTGGCTTGGTAAACGCCACGGGCACCCTCTGCGGCGACGGGTTTACGGGCCAGAGCTGATGCAAACATTCTGCTCTGCATCGGGCTCGCAGTATCGGCATTACCTTTACGGCGGTATGCCGGGTGTGCCCGAACTTCTGTCGACCACACTCCGCGACCAGTTTGGAATTAACGTCGTAGGGCACTACTCTCCCCCTTATCGCGCTCTCACACCGGAGGAAGATCAGGAGGTCATCGATCGAATCCACGCCGCGAATCCCGATATCCTCTGGGTCGGTCTAAGCACGCCCAAGCAGGAGCGATGGATGTACGAGCACCGGCCCAAACTCCGTGTGCCAGTGATGGTCGGCGTGGGAGCCGCGTTCGACCTCAACAGCGGTCGAGCGAAACAGGCGCCCAGTTGGATGCGGGAGCGCGGCCTCGAATGGTCGTTCCGCTTGATCCAGGAACCGCGGAGACTATGGCGGCGCTACCTGATTAACGGCTCGGCATTCGTTTGGCACGTCGCCTTGGAGTTGCTGTCGTTGCGCAGATCTGAGTAAGGCGAACAGGAGTCTGAGGCGAAGACTCCGCACAAACCGGATCAAGCGCCCAAGAGAGGCGCGATGAAGTCGGTCAATTGCGTGGTACAGGACGAACCCTTGAACTTGAAAAACATGAAGACGGATCTCAAGCATAGCAAGGCTAGCTTGGGCCTCATTTTCCTCACAACGCTATGGCTGGCTGTTTCCCCAAGCTCCGCACAATCACCTGACTTGACCGCGGAACCTGCCTCGATTGAAGGCACGCTGGCAGGATACGTGACGCTCGAGCAATTTCCGAAAGGCACGCCGCAACCCGGCGGATTAACTCACGTCCTGGACCGCCAGCTTTCCAGCGCGAGGGAATCGCGCAAGGGGAAAAACGCCGCTCACCAGAACTTCCAGGGCCTAGCACTGCCCCGGACATCGGCGTCGGCCCTGACGAGTCCCAGTGTGCTTACCGCGATGTTATCTTTTTTCCCTCCTAATACATTCGATGAAAATAGTTGCGGTCACTACCGCATCGCCAACGGGGGTCTGGCTGTAAGCGCGAACTACATGGTTGAGGCAGGGACTTCCTGCATGAAGGTTCTGAATCCGAGCACGGGAGCTGTGCTCGCCGGCCCGACGCCGCTGAGCAAGTTCTTTGGCAGTTCGAGCAACACGGCCAGTGCGCGCGCCCTGTATGACCCGGTCAACGGCAGGTTTCTGGTTTCGGCCGAGGACTACCAAACCAACCTGATCTACGTGGCGGCCAGCCAGACTTCCAATCCGACCCTGGGGTGGTATATCTACTCTTTCCCCATGGCTGGAACCTGCAACGCCGGCGACAACCCCAAGATGGGGCAAACGTACCAGGAAGCAGGGGACCCTCAGGGAGCCATCTATTTGGCTTGGGACCTCTATTGTCCGCCGAACGGCCCTTCCAACTTCGTGGGAGCGATCTCCAAGACTCTGGCGTACGCGGGCGCACCAGTTACCAGCATCAATGGATTTACAGGGTTGAGCGTGGGAGGGGTGCACGTCGACTATATCCAACCAGCCAACGTGATGAACCGGGGAGACCATCCGCGAGGTGAGTTCCTTGTCAACTCCTTCAATTTGCGTTTTGGCGGAGGGTCGTGCGTCAGTGGCTGCAGCGGCATCGCAGTATGGAACTTCTATAACGGAATTCCAGCCAGTGGCAGCTCGCAGTCGATCACCGGAGTCGTGGTCCCCACGGCCAACACATATTACTTGCCGCCGAGTGCTCCCCAGCCGGGCTGCGCGGTGAATTCGTGCGGACCCACCACCGGCCAACCCGTCTTTGGCGGCGAGGTGACCTACAGCGCAGGATCGCTGTTTGGAGCTCTAAACAACGGCATGGGAATTCTGGCGATTGAGCTGGAGCCTGAGGTTGACGACTCCGGGAACCTGACGGGGGGGCTGATGCGCAACGAGATCTGTTATGCCTGCGGCGGTTTCGGCAACGGCGGCCAAGCCTATGATGCCGCGATTCAACCCGATTCGGAGCGCAATTGGACGATGGTGTACAACTACTCCGCGCCGGGCACCGCCGGTTGCACACCCGATCCGAACACCTGCATTTACCCCTCAACCGCGTACCTCACCCACCGCGTGACTCAGTCGCAGAATACGGTGGATAATAACGGCACCATTCTGGCTTTAGGGCAGGCTTACTACTCGCAAGTCAACCCGGCGGGACAGAACCGTTGGTCGGACTATAGTGCCACAGCCCCAAACTACGCTCTCCCAAACTCGTTCTGGTTTGACGGTGCGTATGCCGAAAGCAATGGAAGCTGGGGCACAGTTGTAGCCGAAACAGGATACACTTCGCCCACCCAGCCCTGATGTTTTCCTGGGAACGCTTCCGCGTACCTTCGACTCCCTGATTCGATTTCCCCCGGAGCTTTTTCACGCTCGGTGCACCATCGAAGTGGAGTTCCCGGAGCCCTGGTTCCGAGGGCCTCGGTGCACTCGCCGGACCAAGTGCCGCGAGAACTTTCCCCCTCCAAACCCTCCCTTGGTTTGTCCCGCCATAGCACGCCCTGTTCCGAATCCCGCCTGACGAATCAACTCAGTCATTAAGCTCCCCTCTCGGTCTGTGTCACCATCCTAGCGGTCTGATCCACTGAAAGGGCTTCCGTCACACAGCAAATCTCCTTCTGGGCTGCGCGATTTTCGCCGGGACTCAGGCTTGGAGATGACGAATCCTAGAGGTGGCTCAGCTACAATGAATGCGTCCTTAATGGAAGCCCCGAGTCAAAACGAAGCAACCACCATCGATTCGACGCTCCGCTGTGAGCTGATCACCAATTTCTCCCGACTGGAAGACCTTTCCTCAGAGTGGCAGCGCTTGTTTGGCGCCGACCAAAACGCGGAGATATTTCAGAGCTTCGCCTGGGCGCGTGCCTGGTGGCGCTGTTATGGGGACCAAGTCGTTCTGCGCACTTTAGCTGTATTCGAAGGCGAGCGAATGATCGGAATCGTCCCACTGGTCCAGGAACGGGACAGGATCGTCTTTCTGGGAGGAACACACGCCGATTACTGTGACATTCTGAGCGAACAGGGTCGGGCGGCCGAGGTCTTCGAGGCCGCACTCGAAACCCTCTTACAACTCCCCGATTGGAACGAGTGCGTTCTAAGAAATCTCAAGGTGGGCGGACAGATCTTCAAGCCCCTGGCCGCCTTGCCGAAGAGGCTGCACCGCCATCTGCAGACCGTGCCCTGTGAGGATTGCCACACGATTCTGCTCGGCGCGAATCGCGATGTGCTGGTTGCGCTTCTTGGAAAGGAACATACCAAGCGCCGCATCAAGAAGCTGCGGAAAGCCGGCACTCTGACTTTCCGGCATATAGAAACGAAGGCTGAGGCGCAGGCGCAGCTGTCCGACTTCTTCCAGCATTACACGCGAAGGCGCGCATTGGCGGGGAAGGAAGGCTCTACGTTGGAGTTCGTCCAGTTCCTGCGGAATCTGATTAATGAACTTGATCTCTCCCAGGAGTTGCGTTTCGGAGTGCTGGCGCTGAACGATCGGCCCTTAGCGTGGCATTTCAGCTTTCATGTAAACGGCAAGTTGCTCTTTTACCAGCAGACGTTTGATGTGGATATGTGGGACTATTCTCCTGGCGAGGTCCTGATGCATCAACTCCTGCTTTATGCGCAGGCGAACGTGTCGCGGGAGTTTGACTTCACACGGGGAAACGAACCTTTCAAAGACCGGTTCACAACCCACCTTCAAGAATCGTATTCGCTCTACATCGAGCGGAGCGGTATCGTCGGTCTGTTGCGCCGGGTGTTGCGCGCCTGTGAGATTCCCTGGCTTCGCCTCGGGAGGCACACCCAGAGCCTGGCCAAGAGGCATGATCGAACATTTCACGCGTTCCGTTCGATTCGCCTGTGGACGAGCGGAGTTCTGGCCCGGATTCACTACCATCGTAAAAAAGGCACGTTGGCCAGATGGGCAGTAAATAGCGTAGCGCGATTCCTGCGCTCCCTGCGACTCCGCGGGGCAGAGGTCGACTTATATTCGCCCGATGCCGTGACCGGAGATGCAACGGGTCTTGCAGTCGCTTCGAATTCCAACCTTAGCGTTCGAGATGGAGGGCTAGGGGATCTGGTGGATCTGGCGCTCCTGCATCCAGAGATCGTAGTACCTTACGAGCTCGCAAAATATCGGCACCGTTTGAGAAAGGGCGATCGTGTCTATCTTGTCCGGCAGGGGAAAGAAGTAGTGTTGGCGGGATGGGTCACGACGTGTAAACGCAACGAGATTCTTCCCCCAAGCCAGCAAGATTCCGGTGACGGTCCGCTCATGCTGCTGTACGAGTGCTGGCCAGTTTCCAATGTCTTAAACAGCCTTCATTACCGGCATCTGCTCTTTGAGGTTTCGAAAGAGGCCGAAAAGAAGCAGGCAATCCTCGGTGTATCTTGCGCCGACCAAGTTCCAGCCCTGCGGTCGGAGGTCAAACGTCAAAGGGTATAGCCGCCAGAACGCCGGTTCGGACCGTCCTTCCTGACTGCTGGGCATTCCAGTCGTCTTCAGTTGACGTCAAAGTAATGGAATGGGCGCTAGGTGCGCCCCGTAGCCTGCGGTAGTGTTGCTTCAATTCTCCAGCAAAATCGCCTTATATCCGATCGGCACTTCGTGGTTCGCCGGCAGAGCGTAGGTGTGACCCGCCAAGTCGCGATATTGGGTGAACTGGCTGGGAGCCAGATAGGTACTGGGTCCATCTACATCCCACACCGCCTCGGCCACATATCCATTCGGCCGCGTTAACTCGCAAGTGTAGATGCCGTGGAAGACGGCAGGCGGAGGCGGAATAGCCGCTCCGTTTACATGACACGAATTGGGCATGGAGGCTCCATTCAGCCAGGTCTCCACATTCTGATAAGCAACTCCGGCTTGGTCCACCCCGCCCGACGGAGTCCACAGCAGGCCCCAGTACGGAGCGTTGCCATCCCAGGCATACCAGTAGAAGCGCTGGACTCCGCATGCCCAGTTCAGGATAACGTGCCGAGCCGCGAAGGCCGCCTGCAGGCTAGGGTCACCCAGTGTAGTGGATAGTCCCCACGAGCCTTCAGTGTTCCAGATGGGTTTCTGTATCCCATACTTGGCCATTATGGCTTTTAACGGCAGCGTGCGGAAGGCGCAGATCACTTCGGCCACCGGGTTATTGGGGTTCGGATAACTGTGAGTAGGAACGATATCGACCGTCTTCACACCGCCCGCCGCCCAATACGAATCGATCCATGTGTACTCTGCGGCCGCAGGCGCAGCGATCAGGGCGTTCGGGTCGAGTGCTCGTACGATGCTGTACATGTGGTTGGTCAGGGTCACCATCTGAACGACGGTGCCGGTGAAATATACCTGGTCGGGCTCGTTCCACAGTTCGTACATTTGGATCTTGCCCTTGTATCGGGTGACCAGAGCGGTGACGAAATCATCCCAGTCCTGGATATTCGCAACGGTTGAGGTGCAAACCGTGGTGTTCATCACGCTCGCCGAGCAAGTGGAACGGTCCGCCGCGGCCCAATCGGGCACGTAGTCGTTGCTGAAGTAGAAGGGGACGCTGTTCGTTTCCGCCGCCTGAACCCAGGCATCGACCCGGGACCAATCGTACACACCCTTGGAACGTTCGATAAACGGCCAGTCCAGGGCAGAACCTTTGCCCAGGGCACCGATATAGCCCGACGGCCAGTTTCCAATATTAATCAGGTGCATGCCGAAGTAGGTTGAAGGGATGGTATTGGGCTGATTTCCATTGGCAACCTCGAGGGTGAAGCTGCGCATGGAGCTCTGCTGAACCGCGTCAGTCACCTTTGCGCTGAACGAGAAAGACCCGGCGCTCGTGGTAGTACCGCCGATCCCACCCGTCGCGCTGTCAAGCTGAATACCCTTCGGCAGTGCTCCGGAGGTGACACTCCACTTGTAGGGTGGCTGGCCACCGCCTGCAACCAGGAAAGCGCTGTATAGCTGGCCGGTGGTCGCGTTGGGCGCGGCCGAACTCAGAATCGCCGGCGCCGACGGGGGCTGACCGACCGGGTTTATCGTGACCGTTGCACTCGCCTGCTTGCTCTGGTCTGCGATGCTGGTGACGGTCACCGAGACCGAGGTTGTCGACGTCACCCCAGGTGCCGTGAACAGGCCGGTTGCCGAGATGGTGCCCGAGCTGGCGGTCCAAGTGACAGCCGAATTACTTGTGTTGCTGACGGTGGCCGTGAACTGCTTGGCTCCACTCGAGGTGACGGTTGCGGCGGTGGGAGAAATCGAAACGCTGATTGCACTGGTGCCGCTGATCGTGACCACTGCGCTCGCTTGTTGGCTGGTATCCGCGACACTGGTAGCTGTCACTGAGACCTGGGTAGTCGTTGTTACGGCGGGCGCGGTGAACAGGCCAGTTGCCGAGATGGTGCCAGCGCTGGCGGTCCAAGTGACAGCCGAATTACTTGTGTTGCTGACTGTGGCGGTGAACTGCTTGGCAACGCCGGAGGCCACGGTTGCGGTGGTGGGAGAGACCGAAACGCTGATTGGCGGCGTGCCGGTGCCGTTGATAGTGACCGTTGCACTCGCTATCTTGCTGGGATCAGCGACACTGGCGGCTTTTACCGAGACTGTCGTAGTCGTCGCCACGCTAGGCGCCGTAAACATGCCGGTTGGCGAGATGGTACCAGCGCTTGCGGTCCAAGTGACACCCAAATTACTTGTATTGCTGACGGTGGCTGTAAACTGCTTCGAACTGCTTGAAGCGACCGTCGCCGCAGTGGGAAAAATCGTAATACTCGCCGGAGGGCTTGTAGGCGCCTTATTGCTGGCGGCGGAAGAGAACCCTCCACACGAAGCGGCTAAGCCCGTGATCAGGCACAATATACCACCCAGACAGAGATTCTGCACCCGCGACACCGGGGGGGTCTTCTGGGATACCGTGCTGACGGTGGTACCTGCGAAGTCGAGTGTCATGCAAAGCCTCGAGAGCAATTTTTAGAGCTTTGTTAGATTCCTTAGGTTCACACTCTAGGGAAAGTTCCCCGTGGATGGCAGATCACAGAGGTACCTTTGACGTGCATGACAAGTACATTGGCCGGAAGCGCATGTCAACCCTGCCATCGGTTCAAGGTACGGTCGTGCAGGTGAAGTAACTAGACCGAGCTCCAAGGAGATGCCGATGAGAAGCCGATTGGATTTCCATCCACAACAGGCTGGAGGGGCAGCGCTAACTCTGGTCTCGCCTTTGCCGGGCACGCCCTAAGTAGGCCTGTAGCGGTTTCGGGAGTTTCGGGGGCCAGCTATTCTGGCTGACGACTATATTTCCTTCCTTGGCGAGTCAGACCGCGGGATTCGGGGTTCACAAAAATGGTGCTACATCGCCGCCGCTCGGGTCGCTGGAAGAGTTGCCTCCCTGAGGCGCAACCTGAGATGCAGTGACTGCATCATTAATGGCACGTTCCGCTATGTCGCGATTTCGACTCATGGTGTTGTTCGTGGCGCTTGCCGGGACGGGCGGCGTCCTGCTGAGTCTGAACGGCTGCGCCGGAACTGCGGGCGGCAGCCACTCCATCGCTAAGAAAATTCAGCATGTCGTGGTTATCTTTCAGGAAAACCGAACTCCCGACAATCTCTTTCACGACCCCGTCTTGATAAGCCGCGGCGCGGACATCGCCAGTACAGGGGTAAATTCTCAAGGTGAGACGATCACGCTTGCCCCGGAAAGCTTGAACACCGACTACGATATCAATCATACCCACGAGTCGTTCGAGAGGATGTACGACGGTGGAAAGATGGATGGAGCAGATCGTCTTTTCATTTTTTGTTACCAGGGGGCAAGCATCTGCCCTCCGCCCAATCCCGAGTTCTGGTACGTCAATCCATCAGAGGTGCAGCCCTATTTCCAGCTGGCAGAACAATATACGTTCGGCGACCGCATGTTCCAGACGAACCAGGGACCTAGCTTTCCAGCGCACCAGTTCATCATTTCCGGTACGTCGGCGCCGACGGCCACCAGCAATTTGTTCGCGGCGGAGAATCTTAGTGTTGATAAAGCGAACGCTGGCTGCATCGCAGCCGCAGGGATTACGGTCGCTCTCATCGACACCTCCGGGAGCGAATCTCAGTCCTCGTACCCTTGCTACGAGCACCCAACCTTGACTGACCTGCTGGATGCCCAGGGTATCAGTTGGCGATATTATGCCCCCTCGGCAGGTTCGATCTGGACCGGTCCGGACGCGATCCAGCATATGTGCCAGCCGCAAACGCAAAACGGCCAACTGGTGTGCACGGGCAGCGCCTGGAAGAACGTGATCATTCCGCAGACCAATGTGCTGACCGACATTGCCACCGGTCAGCTGGCTGAGGTGAGTTGGGTCATTCCGGATGGGCATGCATCCGATCATGCCGGTCAAAATGACGGTTCGGGGCCGTCATGGGTAGCTTCGATTGTCAACGCCATCGGCAACAGCCCGTACTGGGCCAATACGGCGATTTTCGTCACTTGGGATGACTGGGGCGGGTGGTACGATCACGTGGCGCCCACGGTCATCAATTCCTACGAATACGGGTTCCGGGTCCCGTTAATTGTGGTCTCCCCCTATGCCAAGGCCGCCTACGTGTCGCACGCGACCCATCAGTTTGGCAGCATATTGAAGTTTATCGAAGAAACATATGGGTTGCCGTCGCTAGGTTATGCCGACGCTCCCGCCGACGATTTGTCCGATTGCTTCAATTTCAGCCAAAAGCCCCTGAGTTTTAAAACGATCCAAGCGCCTTTAAGCGCCGAACACTTCCTGAACGACCGGCGGCCACCGACCGACCCGGACGATGACTGAACCTGTGCTAGCGTCCCCAAAAGCCTCAACTGTCACTTTGGATAGTCGTTCGAAGGGCAACTGAGTTATGGCGCGACATTGCACCTACGCTCAGAGGTTTCCCACAGCGCGGCCATTTTTTTCCTTCACAGGGTGCTGTGCGTGGCATCACGGAAAGGGCGAGGGAGCGGACATAGATTGCGAGCGTAAGTTTCGGTCTCCTTGTTCTGGCTCGGAGGGCAGGAATGCGCTCGCCGCGCACCGCAAGCCGACGCGCTCCTGCAAGTCGCTCTGTTCCCGCTGGGCCATTTCAAGTAGCCCATTTTCCGTTTTGAGGCAGATCAGGAGGGTGAGTGAATGCGGCAAAGTAAATTCTCAGGCATCATCATCGAAATTCTGGCGATCATGGCAGTGACAGTGATCTTGGCGAGCGCCGCTGCGGCGAGCGAGTTCAAGGTCTTGCACGCCTTCACGTGGGCGGACTATCCCTCAGGGAAGCTAACGATGGATGCGGCCGGCAATTTGTACGGCACGGCACAGTTTGGCGGCGCCCACGGATCCGGCGTTGTCTACAGGCTAGCGCCCAACCCTAACGGAAGCGGGACGGTAAGCATTCTCTACAGCTTTACCGGAGGCACCGACGGAGACATTCCCGAGGGCGGGGTGACGTTCGATGCCGCTGGCAATCTCTACGGCACGACCTATGCGGGCGGCGGCGGTGGTGGCGTTGTTTACAAACTCGCGCCGAACCCGCAGGGCTCCTGGACGGAGAGCGTGCTCCACAGCTTTAAAGGTGGCACGGCCGGAGCGAATCCTACAGGGCTGACGTTCGATGCCGCTGGGAACCTCTACGGAGCGACACAGCATGGCGGCGCTCCCGGGTACGGCTTTGTCTACAAACTGGCGCCGAACCCTCACGGCTCCTGGACGGAGAGCGTGCTCTACAGCTTTAAAGGTGGCACGGACGGAGCCTATCCCCAAGGCCAGGGGCCGGCGTTCGATGCCGCTGGGAATCTCTATGGCACGACCTCTGGTTCTGAGTCGAATCCTTGCTTCAACACGTGCGGCACTGTTTTCAAGCTTTCGCCCAACCCTGACGGGACTTGGCGGGAGGCTGTGCTCCACAGCTTTGAAGGCGGCACCGACGGAGTCTATCCTTATGACCAGCTGACGTTCGATGCCGCTGGGAATCTGTACGGCGTGACGGAATTAGGCGGCGGGTCCGGCTGCTATGGTGGCGGATGTGGCGTCATCTACAAATTGGCGCCGAACCCGGACGGCTCTTGGACGGAGAGCGTGTTGCACAGCTTTGACGGCCCGGACGGAAAGTCTCCCTCTGCTCGGCTTACCCTCGACGCGGCTGGCAATCTTTATGGCACCACCCATGACGGTGGCGCTTGCGGCTATGGCGTGGTGTTTAAGCTTAAGCCCACCGCCACAGGCTGGAAAGAAACGGTTCTTCACACCTTTGTAGGTTATGGAAAGAGTCCCTTCGTCGTTCCGTTGATTTTCGACCGGGCTGGCAATCTCTACGGCACCACGTCCGCTGGTACCGGAAATAACGGTCTCGTCTTCGAGATCACGCCGTAGAGTGGGCCGTTGCGCCGGGGGGCGCCACGACGAAACACTGGCTGGATCGCTGTTTCACGGGGCAGGTGTGCAACCAAGGATTGCCCTGTGCTCCGAACAGCAAGTTTCCCTCGGAGAGAGCCGACCGCCCGTGATGCTACCCAACGACTCCCCTCAACCTTCGCAGGGGAGGAACTTTCCCTCACAGGGTGGTGTGCGTGCACTCACTGAAAGGGCGAGGGCGAGGACATAGATTTCGGGGCGTAGCTCTTGGTTTCCTGTTCTCGCTCGGAGGGCAGGAATGCGCTCACTGTGGCTCCGCAACCCTGCGCGCTCCTGCAAGTCGCTCTCTTTCCCGCCGAGCCCATTCACTCCTTAACGCTATTTCCGCTTTGTGGAGTCAGGAGGGTAATCGAATGCGGCGACACAAATTCTCGGGCATCATCATTGGAATTCTGGCGATCGTGGTAGCGACGCTGACAATGGCGAGTGGGGCTGCCGCTAGCACATTCAAGGTCCTGCATACCTTCTCTTGGGCGAACGGCCCGGAGGGGAGCCTGGTATTCGACACCGCGGGTAATCTCTACGGCGCGACGGTGGTTGGCGGCGCATACGGAAACGGCGTTGTCTACAGGCTAGCGCCCAACTCAAACGGAAGCTGGACGGTAAGCATTCTCTACAGCTTTAAAGGTGGCACCGACGGAGCCAATCCCTCGGGCGGGCTGACGTTCGATGCCGTCGGCAATCTGTATGGCACCACCCCGTACGGTGGCGGCGGCGGAATCTGCGGCGGGTGTGGCATCGTGTTCAAGCTAGCGCCCCACCCGGACGGAACTTGGACCGAGAGCGTGCTCCACAGGTTTTCTGGCGCGGACGGAACCTATCCCTTTGCCGGACTGACGTTGGATGCCGCTGGGAATCTCTACGGCACGACGGTTTCGGGCGGCGGGTGCAGCTTTCGCGGCCTCGTCACATGTGGCGTTGTTTACAAACTGGCGCCGAACCCGGACGGCTCCTGGACCGAGAGCGTGCTGCACAGCTTTTCTGGCCCGGACGGAGTTGCTCCTGCTTCCGGAGTGACGTTGGATGCCTCGGGGAATCTCTACGGCACGACCGACTGGGGTGGCGGGTGCGTTCACGAGTTAGGATGTGGCGTTGTCTACAAGCTAGCGCCCAGCCTGGACGGCTCCTGGACCGAGAGCGTGCTGCACAGTTTTTCTGGCACGGACGGAGCTTATCCCTTTGCCGGGCTGACGTTGGATGCCGCTGGGAATCTCTACGGCACGACGGCAGACGGCGGCGCGTGCAGCCTTGGCGGCGTTTTCGGATGTGGCGTTGTTTTCAGGCTGGCGCCGAACCCGGACGGCTCCTGGACGGAGAGCGTGCTACACAGCTTCCACGGCACGGACGGAGACGCGCCGCATTACGGGCTCACCTTCGACGAGGCCGGCAATCTTTACGGCACGACCGCCTATGGCGGATCTTTCGGCTATGGCGTCGTGTTCAAGCTGACTCCCACCACCACGTGCTGGAAAGAAACGATTCTTCACACCTTCGTAGGTTATGGAAAGCATCCCTACGCTCCGTTGATTTTCGACCGGGCTGGCAATCTCTACGGCAGCGTGGAACTGGGCGGCAGCAATAACATGGGTTTCGTATTCAGGATCACGCGGTAGCGTGGATCGTTGCGCCGATCGCCAGACGCTTGGAAGCGCGAGGACTGGGAGACCGGTCGAGCTGGTAATGCGTGCTGGGTACAGCGGGGAAGACCGAGGATCCGGAGTACCTCCCTTCGGCTTCCCCTGTCGCCAAGGACTAGTGCCGCCTGGCGGCGTTGGCGGCTTCCGCGGCCGCCTTCAGTTCCTGGTTGACCTCGACCAGCAGCTGCCGCGCTTTCTCGGCGTGGCCGTGCATGTCGTAGCGGTTATCTTTCTGCGCTTCCTTGATGAAGCGGTTGGCCTCAACGACATGCCGCTGGGCCTCAGCCAGATTCGGGTGAATCCCTTTGTTAATGTCCAGCTCGGGTTCCTGGGCGATAGTTAGGCTGCATAACAGCAGAGCACTCAGCAGGCCGCCGAAGGTGCGAACTTTGTTCGTCATACTTTCTCCTCAAGGTTGTACGGTAGATTTCGCGGGATAGTCTACCATCTTTTGCGTAAGCGCCGGGGGAACGTCTTGGCACAGGTTTCCCAGAGGCGCAGGTAGGTCCATCTCTAACAAAAATGCACCGCATAAAACAAGCGCCCCGCCGAAGCGGGGCGCTTATCTTGTTTTGCAGGATTCTACTGCACGGTCAACGTGAACGTCGTCGACCCCGTGATGGGGACCGTGCCGCCCGTGGTGGCGTTCACCGTGACGGTGTAACTACCCTTGGGTGTGCCCCCGGTCTTGGTGCTGCTGTTATTGCTTCCGCCGCAGGATCCCAGCCACATCGTTGAGACCCCAAGCACCATGATCAGGCCCAGCAGACGCATGCCACGCAGTGAGCGCTTGCGCGAGCCCACCGTGAGCACGATTCCCAGCAGTCCCGGCAGCAGCACCGCGTAGAAGATTCGCGAGCCACGGTCCGGAGACTGGCGCAGCGCGAAGCTCGGAGCCACAGTGGCGATCTGGAAGCTCACGGACGTCGCGGCGGTCGCGCCGGACGGCGGGGTGCAGGTAGCTCCCGTCGCCGCTGACGGCACAGAACAGGTGTAGGTCATGGCGGTATTGAAGCCATGGGCCCCCGCCACGGTGATTGTTGCGGTCGTGCCGCCCCCTTGCGACACAGTGTAGGTTGCGGTGCCCGGCGCCAGGGTGAATGTCTGATCGGTCGCCGTGACCGTCAAGCTCACGGTGGTTGTACCGGTCAGAGCTCCCGACGTGCCGGTAATGGTTACGGTAGTGGGTCCACTGGGAGCAACAGTAGGCGGCGTCGAGATCGTTAGCGTACTGGTGTAGCCTCCCGCGCTCGTGAGGGTTGCGGGATTGAAGCTGCACGGCAACGCGCCTGTAGGGAGTCCCGAGCAAGTTGGAGTGACCGTGCCACTGAAGCCGTTGGCGGGCGTAACCGTTATTGTACTGGCAGTACTGTGGCCGGCAACAAGAGAAGTCGGGTTCAGCGCGCTCGCGGCTACTGTAAAGCTCTGCGGTACGCCCGCCCAAGCCAGGAAGAGGTTGTCCACATCCACCGAGCCCAAGCCCGTAACCAGGTTGTAGCCGGTGGTCGCGTCCGCAGCGGAGGCCGTGAAGCCGAGAGGTCCGGAGGCGGGACAGGGCGGTGCGCCGGGTATCCCGGTGCCTGCCGTACAGCCGACGTAGTTGTCGCCGGTCGTCACCTGATGAAAGGCGAGGTTGGCCGGTGTAGCCGCCAGTGAGTAGAGCTTGGGATTGATATTTGCCAGCCCCGTCGTCCCCAGATACTGATTGAGCAACGTCACGATTCCGGCAAACACTGGAGTGGCAGCCGAGGTACCTCCGACCACCGAGGAGTAGGTGTCCAAGGCGCTGTTTGTACCGGAGATTCCGTTGACACAAGTGCTGGCAGTGCTGGTGCTGGTAATCCACGCTTCCTGAGCCACGCAGAGGATATAGCCGGGGTAGTTCGGGGAAGCCAGCAGCGAAACGTCCGGCGTGAAGCGCGCTGCGGCCTGGCCAGTAATGGTGACGGTCTGCCATGAGGGCTGCGCGAAACCCGACACGCAGGTCGAAAAGGTTGAATCCTGCGTGGCGCAGTTGCTCGGACCGCCGCCACCGGACTTGATTCCATTACTGCTTATCAGCGCAAGGTCCTGTTGTACTGTCTGGGCCGTAGTAGACGCAGTGAGCGGAGTCCAACTGGCTACAGGCGTACTTCCTCCTTGCGTGCAGAACAGATTGGTGGAATTCGCGGCGCAGAATGCCGCGAACTCGCTGTCGTCGTTCCAGGCCTGTTCGGGGATCGGAGTGAGCATCGAGCCGCCATCGGTGCCGCTGGTGGTTCCCCAGTACGTGGTGCTGGCAAGATTTGCGAGAGAAATGGAAGTGCCGCCCACAGCGGTTACTTCCGGGCTGCTGGCGGGGTAGTTCACGGCGTAGCCTAGTGTGGCCGAAGCGCCGGTGGGATCGGGATTCGTGGCATTGTTATTGGGATCGCACTCGGCCGCTCCGCTGTCGCCGCTGGAGTTCAGGAATGTGATTCCCTGGGTGTTCGCTTTCTGCAATTCAACCTCATCCGTCGAAGTCAAATCATAGGCGTAACCGAACTCGCAGAGGCCGTAGCTCGAACTGATCACCGGCGCCAGATTATTGTCCACCGCGTAGAACCAGGCCACATGCACTCCGCCTCCGGTGCCATTGACTGGCGCGTTCACGTAAATGATTTGTGCATTGCGCGCCACCGCGCCCGACCATTCAAGATCCAGATCAGCCTCAGGCATGTCACTGAGCGCTGGCGCCAGGGGATCGGCTGCGATTGCCAACACGTATTGAAAGTTGGCGACGTTGCAAGCGCTGACCAATCCGCTCGTCGTATCGTTTGTGCACCCCGTGATGGGCGTCAGACCGAAATTGTTCCGGAAATCATTGACATCGCTGATGAAGATGTCGGTCTGCCCGATGATGGCCAGTTTCTGCCCGGTGCCGTCGATCGGCGTTGAGGCAGTGTAAAGCGGGTTGATGTGGTACATCGTGGCGATGTCGCCAGGGGCCAGAAAATTGGGGGGGGTGAGGTTTGCATCATAGAAATCCGGACGCGCTTTGACAATTCCCGGCTTCAGGTGGAAATCATGGAGCCCGTCCAAACCAGTTACGATCCCAGCGAGAGCCGCCGGAATCTTGGGTGCGCTGGCGTTGGCGACGTGCATCTCGCCGTTGATGTTGTAACGATGGATCTCGATTCCAAACGCTCTCTCCACTTGCGCTGCCGAGCCACTGAAGGTGACCCAGTTGCGACCCCGCGCCACGTACTCCACGTGGAAGCCCTGAGCAGTCAGCCAGGCCGTAATCTTCTGTACGTCGGCGCGGCTCAATCCGAACCGGTCGGCCCACTGCTCCGGCGTCAGCCACTTGTGGTAGTTCGGCGACTTCGGATCCTGTTGTTCGGCCACCAGTGCCTTGAGAGCTTTCTGCTGGCTGGCAGTCGGCGTCGTCATCAGGGTGACGGTGCCCATCCGCAGCAAAGGATCAACCCGACCTTGGTCATAGCGCGGGAGCGCCAGACGGTGGACTCCTCCACGCAGCGTGACGGCCTGGCCGGCGGCCAACGGGCCAGAGATTCGGTCCGGCGTGGTGGCATAAGTCAGAGTGGAAAACACAAACGTAATCAACAGCGCAGACGCAAAGGCGCGCAACACCGCGTTGCTTCGATTGGACATAGACGCTCCCGGAGCAAAATGCTCGTAGAATATGCTTATACGGGTTATTTCCGCTCTGATCAAGGATGTTGTGAGGAGGTTGTAACCAGGAGATAAACTTGCCAACAGGGCGGCAGAATCGACCACAATAGCCCGATTGCGCCCCAAGATACCGGGTGAAATGCCGGCAATACCCAACGTGACCGGCACCACACCCTGAGAAAAACGGTGCGTTTTCACACTGCCGGACACCTGCTATCTTGCATGCAGGTCGCACGCGCGTGTCGGCCGCGTTCGTCCCCAGCCTTCCTTGAAACCGTCCTAACAACATCACATAAGGATTTCCTGATGAACACCAAAAATCAAAATCCCCACCCTAGCCGCAAAGAACGCGGCTAGGATGGGGCACCCGGCGCCTCCCCCGCTTGCTCGCCCCACCGGCTTAAGGAACAAGTGGCCTGTTCTCTCCGGCAAATGTTCTTGATACAATCGATGAAAGACGCTGGGGTTCTACTCCGTTCTTCGGGTGCCAGAGAAGGGCCTTGGTACTCTGGTCTACGCCGACACAAGCCTGACCTCCCCCTTGTAACGAAGTTTGGGTGCTGGAACTATCTTTGCGCCGGTCTTAACTTTGGAGGGTCAATGCGCGCGGTTTCCGTTTGCGGTAGGTTCCGCTATTTTCTTAAGTTCGCCTTGGTTGCCGTGGCGCTGGCGTGGAATTTTTCCCTGACGGGTTGTGGCGGTTCCGGTTCCCAGTCCAGCACTCCTCCTCCACCAACTCTATCGATTGCGTCGGCAACCCTATCCGATGGCATAGTTGGCGCCGCATACAGCCAGACGGTTCAGGCTACGGGCGGGGTCGCGCCCTTCAGTTGGTCCGTGGGCACAGGCTCGCTGCCACATGGCCTGAACTTAGCCTCCAGTTCGAGCAACGCAGCAACGATTTCCGGGACGCCGGATACGGTGCAAACCGCCGTATCCTTCACGATTCGAGTGACGGATAGCGCCGGTCAATCTGCCTCGCAGTCGTACTCCGTGAACATCAAGGTTCCACTTCTATCGATTACGTCGGCAACCTTGTCCGATGGCACAGTTGGCGCCGCATACAACCAGACCGTTCAGGCTACAGGAGGGATCGGCCCCTTCAATTGGAGTGTGAACACGGGCTCGCTGCCTCAAGGCCTAACTTTGGCGTCCAGTTCGAGCAACACTGCAACGATTTCGGGAACGCCGACTGCGGTGCAAACCGGCGTAACCTTCACGATTGGAGTTACGGACAGCGCCAGTCAGTCTGCCTCGCAGTCGTACTCCGTGAACATCAAGGATCCACTTCTATCGATTACGTCGGCAACCTTATCCGATGGCACAGTTGGCGCCGCATACAGCCAGGCCGTTCTGGCTACAGGAGGGATTGGGCCTTTCAATTGGAGTGTAACCACGGGCTCGCTGCCGCCAGACCTGACTTTGGTGCCCAGTTCGAGCAACACTGCAACGATTTCCGGAACGCCGACTGCGGTGCAAACCGGCGTAACCTTCACGATCGGAGTTACGGACAGCGCCGGTCAATCTGCGACGCAGCAGAACACGGTAAACATCAAGGGCACGCTGGCACAAACACAGTCCGGTCCGGTGCAGGGTTTAGTCCAGAACAATGAACTTGTTTTTCGTGGGATCCCCTATGCTGCCCCGCCGGTTGGGAACCTGCGCTGGAAGCCTCCCCAGACGCCGATCGCCTGGACGGGCACCACACGGGATGCCTTTTCGTTCGGAAACGAATGCCCACAGCTCGATAGCAACAGTAATTTCATGGGAGCGGAAGACTGTCTGTTTCTAAACATCTTCATACCCTCTCAGACGGCGCATGGCCAGCCGGTGCCTGTGATGGTGTTCTTCCATGGCGGCAGCAACGTGCAAGGCAGCACCACGGCTCCGATGTTCGACACGCCTCCTCTGGCGAACCAAGGCGTTATTGTGGTCACGGTACAGTACAGGCTCGGGCTACTAGGCTTTTTTGTCAGCCCGCTATTGGACGCCGAGGGCGGTTCCTCCGGCAACTACGGCTTGATGGATCAAATTGCGGCCTTGACGTGGGTTCAGAAAAATATCACTGCCTTCGGCGGCGATCCCACACACGTCATGGTCTTCGGACACTCGTCCGGCGCATATGACATTCAGGCACTGTTGTATTCTCCTCTGGCAAAAGGGCTCTTTTCCGCTGCGGGCATGGAAAGCGGCTCTTTTGTGCATGGACAGATCTTGTCGCTGCCCGCCCTCGAGTCGCTGGAGTCGCAGCAACTGATTTCTGCGCTGAGCTGCAGCACGGCCAGTGACAAACTGGCTTGTCTTCGGGCGGCCCTCGCAAGCGACATAGTGAACAACCAGAGCAGTATTCCCAACCTTCCGAGCAGTCTCCAATCCCGCACTCTCGCCATCGAGCCACGGGTTCTTCCGACGGATCCGTACGATGCCCTCCAGACGAATGGATCGCCGGTACCGCTCCTCATCGGTTCGACGAGGGAAGAGGCATCAGGCAGCTCGCCCACTGACGACCCGAACACAAC